>Ga0074197_1001746_pt1 | contig 17150 bp, 12 predicted proteins | sample EPASupsiteSAE305_FD_64526 | JGI IMG/M metagenome (GOLD analysis project Ga0074197, IMG submission 64526) | Bioremediated contaminated groundwater microbial communities from EPA Superfund site, New Mexico - SAE3-05 reassembly with SPADES | ecosystem: Environmental > Aquatic > Deep subsurface >...
GATCAACCGCCGAAATCAGGCCGCCGCGAATGCCGAACCGCGCCTCCAGGGTCTCCATGGCCGGTCGTTTGCCCTCGCCCCAGAGCCAGATGAAATTTGCCGTCCGTTTCCCCTGCCGAGCCCGCTCCAAATTGACCGGATGGGCCGCCAGAATCGCCGGCGCCCGCGCCAGCAGGTCACCAAATGCCTCCACCTGCGCATAGGATTGGAAAAAGCCCGAAACATCCTGATCGGAATGGTCATGGGGGGGCACGGTGGTGAAGCCCGAAGGCACATCCCCGCGATAGACCAGAAGATGCCGGTAACTGACACCGGGATACAGGGCCAGCTGATCGTTGCCGCACGCGGCCTGGAGCGCGGTGATCAACTGGCGGCTCTCTTCGGTGGTGATGTGGCCGCTGCTGTAATCCACCATGATCAGGGCACCGTCGTCTTGTTGCTCGACATGGACCAGATTGCAGCGGAAAGCGATCTCGTCCGCACCGATCTCCACCCCCAGGCTCGCTGCCTCCAAGGGGGCGCGGCCGGTATAATACAATTCCGGCTCATACCCGAGCAAGGAGAGGTTGGCGACATCGCTCCCCGGCGGGTACCCGGCGGGGACGGTGCGCACCAGCAGCATCTCGGACGCCCTCGCCAACCGGTCCATGGTCGGCGTCGCCGCAGCCTCAAGCGGGGTCCGGTCGCCCAGCGACGGGATGGCGACATCGCCCATGCCGTCACCGATAAGAAGAATATATTTCATAAATTCAGCACAATAAAAATCAAGAGGTTAGTCTTCTTCCAGGATGCGGATCTTGACCACCGGCGCGGTGACGCTCTCCAGCTGACCGATTTCACCCAGGGCCGCGCTCACCGCCGACTCCTGGGCGCTGTGGGTGACGATCACCAGCGGTACGGCGCCGATCTTCTTACGTCCTTTCTGGATGACCGACTCGATGCTGATCTCATACTTGCTGAGAATACCGGCAATATTGGCCAGCACCCCGGGTTGATCGAGAACCGTGCAACGGAGATAATAGGGACCGCAGAGTTCGGCCATCGGCGTGATCCGTCGCGCCCGCATCTGATCGGGCAGATAGGAGAGTGCCGGGACCCTGCCGATGGAGCCGCAGCGGATGTTTCGGGCGATGTCGACCACGTCTGCGGCCACGGCGCTGCCGGTGGGGATGCTGCCGGCGCCCAGTCCGTACATCAGGATATTGCCGACCGTGTCGCCGTGGAAATGGATGGCGTTGAACGCACCGTTGATCGAGGCCAACAGGTGATTTTGCGGCACCATGGTGGGATGAACACGGGCCTCGACATGGTCGCCGTGGTTGCGGCTGATCGCCAACAGCTTGATACGGCAGCCGAACTCGCGGGCCAGTTCGATGTCCATCGGTTCAATCTGGGAAATACCCTCGGTGGCGATCTCCTTGTGGGTGATCGGCATGCCGTAGGCCATGGTCATGAGAATGGCTAGTTTATGGGCGGTATCGATGCCTTCGATATCGTAGGTCGGATCAGCCTCGGCAAACCCGAGCTTCTGGGCGTCCTTGAGGACCTCGTCAAAGGCGATGCCTTCATCGGTCATCCGGGTGAGGATATAATTGGCGGTGCCGTTCATGATGCCCATGATCGAAAGGATCTTGTTGGCCACCAGCCCCTCCTTCAGGGCCTTGATCACCGGAATGCCGCCGCCGACGCTGGCCTCGAATCCGACCTCGACCCCCTGCTTCGCAGCTGCGGCAAAGATATCGCTGCCCTCCTGGGACAACAGGGCCTTGTTGGCGGTGACCACGTGCTTGCCGGCGGCAATCGCCCGCATCACCAAAGTCTTGGCCGGTTCGATGCCGCCGATCAGTTCGACGATGATATCAATCTCCGGGTCATTGATCAGCTGCATGGCGTCCTTGGTCAGCGGGATATCGCTGAACCGCTCCGGTAATTCGGTCGCGCGGGTATCCGCGATGCCCGCCAGACGGATTGTCATGCCCGTGCGCTTGACCAGCCGCTCCCGCTGCGACAGGAGCACCTCCGCCAACCCCTTACCCACCGTGCCAAAACCGATCATCCCAACCTTGATTTCTTTCATGTCCATGGTCACCCGCAAAAATTGAAAGATAGAGTTATACAGGGCATTTTCTACCCTCTTTCCCCCGGCTTGTCAAAAAGTATGCACCAGTGCATTCCCCAACCCGGTGCCAGGTTGCCGGGCACACCTCCTCTCCTTCCAACACCGCGACACCCCTTAAAGCAAGCGATAACACATTGTATTATTGACAGTATCCAGACTATCATTTCCCTTGATCCGAACCATCATTTTTCATGGCGCATTCAGGCAAGGTACTGTATATTCATCGCCTTAATGAGAGGTCATTCATTTCCAGACCCACATTTTTATTAACCATATAAAGATGTTACCCCAATCATTCTTTGAATCAATCATGGAGGAAGCCGGCATGAATATCCTTACTTTCGGTCCGAATGGCAGTGGCAAAGGTACCCAGGGCGCTATCGTCAAAGAAAAGTATGGCATCAACCACATCGAATCAGGCGCCATTTTCCGCGAGCACATCAAAGGCGGCACCGAGCTGGGCAAAAAAGCCAAGGCCTATATTGACCGCGGCGACCTGGTTCCCGACGAAATCACCATCCCGATGGTCCTTGAAACCCTGGGTAAATCAAAGGAACAAGGCTGGCTGCTGGACGGTTTCCCTCGCAGTTTGGCTCAGGCCGAAGCCCTGGACAAGGCCCTGAGAGAGGCGGGCATGAAACTCGACTTCGTCCTTGAGATCCAGCTGGACCGTCAGATCGCCAAGGACCGCATCATGGGACGCCGTTTGTGCGCCAATGACAACAACCATCCCAACCATATCGCCTTTGAAGCCATCAAACCGGTTGAGAAAGACGGCAAGTTGGTCTGCCGTGTCTGTGGCGGCGAGCTTTCCGCCCGCGCCGACGATCAGGACGAAGAGGCAATCAACAAGCGCCACAATATCTATTACGACGAGATCACCGGCACCATGGCCGCTGTCAATTACTTCAAGAAACTGCCGGGCTCCGCGGTTATTTCCGTGGACGGCTCCAAAAACATCAAGGAAGTTTCCCAGCTCATCATCAAAGAGCTGCCGTAATATCGTCTCTTGCACCCCGCTCAAAACGTTTTCGCACCCAAGGGTGCGGAAACGTTTTTTTGTTTGACACTCCCCGATGGGCCCTGTGATTTCTTTCTCGGCAAACAGCTTTTGCCACACGTTAGTCCTCTTGCTCAGCCCTTTTTCCCCATCAACCTTCGCTTCGGGCCTCTCCTTCGCTGCCCTGCTTGACTCCAGACGACTGCTCCCTCCCCCGCCTTCAGCCGCCGCCAAGGTGGGTGCCGCCCAATCCAATCCCGATGGACCCGATGCAACGGGAGATTATCACGGCCATCATCGATGAATTTGACAAATACCCAGTGAAACAGTATATGCTGTGCTACCACAGTTACCGAAATTTAATCAGCCGCCATCATATCAGGACCGGTGCATGAAAACATTACTACGCATAGGGACCCGCGCCAGCCTCCTGGCCGTGACCCAGTCCACCTGGGTCAAAAATCAGATCGAAAAAGCGCACCCGCAGGTACAGGTGGAACTGGTGAAAATCAGCACCACGGGCGACCGCATCCTGGACGTGCCGCTGGCAAAGGTCGGCGGCAAGGGGCTTTTCGTCAAAGAAATCGAGGATGCCCTGCTGGCCGGCGAGGTCGACCTGGCTGTCCACTCTATGAAGGATGTGCCCGCCGAACTGCCGGAGGGACTCCATATCGGCATTATTCCGGTCCGGGAAACTCCGCGGGACGCCTTTATCTCGATCAGATATTCTTCCCTGGAGGCACTGCCGCAGGGGGCAATCATCGGTACCTCAAGCCTGCGGCGCAAATCCCAGTTGGCGGTACTGCGACCGGACCTCAAGATCGTCGATCTTCGCGGCAATATCGACACCCGCCTGCGCAAGCTCGACGAAGGCCTCTTTGACGCCATTATCCTGGCCGGAGCCGGACTCAATCGTCTGGGCCTGGGAGAGCGGATCACGGTTCTGCTTGAACCGGATCAGATGCTGCCCGCCATAGGCCAGGGGTCGCTGGGCATCGAACTGCGCACGGCCGACACCGAACTTCTGGCCGGGCTGCAGTTTCTCCATCATCCCCAGACCGCCATAACCGTTGCCGCGGAACGGGCCTTTCTCCTCCGTCTTGAAGGCGGTTGCCAGGTCCCCATCGGCGCCCACGCCACCCTGACCGGCACGACCGTGCTCCTGACCGGGCTGATCGCCAGTGTCGACGGCCGCCAAATCATCAAGGACACGATCACAGGAACGGTGGAACAGGCCGCCCAGCTCGGCACGACCTTGGCGGAAACGCTGCTGGCCCGAGGAGGCAAAGCCATCCTCGACGCAGTGTATGCCGCAGACGCTCCTGATACGAAATAAACGCTTCCCTCTTCTGAAAATACGAAACCCAGTGACAACAAGCATCTATTCCCCACAGCCTCCCCTTGGCAAAGTCTATCTCGTCGGTGCCGGTCCCGGTGATCCGGGCCTGATCACCCTGCGGGGCAAATACCTTCTCGAGCACGCCGAGGTGGTCGTCTATGATTACCTGGCCAACACCAAGCTGCTCAGCTATGTGCCGCCAACCGCCCAATTCATTTACGCCGGAAAAAAGGGCGGCGGACTCCATGCCTTTACCCAGGACGGCATCAACAAACTGCTGGTCGAGCATGCCAAGCAGGGAAAAATGGTGGTCCGCCTCAAAGGCGGCGATCCCTTTATCTTTGGCAGGGGCGCTGAAGAGATCGAAGAACTGGTCTCCGAAGGCATTGAGTTTGAGGTGGTTCCCGGCGTTACCTCGGCCACGGCCGCCGCCACCTATGCCGGCATTCCCATCACCCACCGCGAATACACGGCATCGGTCGCCTTTGTTACCGGCCATGAAGATCCGACCAAGAAATTTTCCAATATCTCCTGGGAAAAACTGGCCACCGGCGCCGGCACCATTGTTATTTACATGGGCATCAAAACCTTGCCGAGTATCACCAAAAAACTGATCGACTTCGGACGCTCCCCCGATACGCCGGTCGCCGTGGTCCGCTGGGCCTCGACCCCGCAGCAGCGTTCCGTTGTCGGCACGCTGGCGACGATCTGCGAGGTGGTGCAACAGGCTGATATCCGCCCCCCAGCCCTGGTGATTGTCGGCGAGGTGGTCAAATTACGCAAGACCATCGACTGGTTCGAAAAAAGACCGCTGTTCGGCAAACGCATGGTCGTGACCCGGACACGCGAGCAGGCCAGCGATCTTGTCGCCAAGCTGGAAGAAAACGGCGCCGAATGCCTTGAATATTCGACCATCCACATCGAACCGGTGGATGATTACCGGGTTCTCGACCAATCGATTGATCACATCGAGGATTATCAATGGCTGCTTTTCACCAGCCTCAATGCCGTGACGTATTTTTTCCAACGGCTCTACCGGCTGGGCCGCGACAGCCGGAGCCTGGCAGGCCCGAAAATCGCCGTGGTGGGCAGGGCGACCGCTGAAGAACTCCTGAAATACGGGATCAAAGCCGACCTGATTCCGGAAAAATTCACGGGCGAGGGCTTGGCGGACGCCTTGGTCCGTTCCAGGGTGGAAGGCAACCGCATCCTCCTGCCCCGGGCCTTGCGGGCCAGCGAATTATTGCCGGAAGCCCTGACCGATGCCGGTGCAACCGTGACCATCGCCCCGGCCTACCAGAACGTCCCGCCCCAGGGCAGAAAAGACGAACTTCGTGAACAGTTGCAGAGCGGTTCCATTAACCTGGTAACCTTTACCAGCTCATCCACGGTCACCAACTTCCTCACCATGGTCGATGCCGGCAGCGCCGAAGAACTACACCAATTGCTGGACAAGGTGACGATTGCCGCCATTGGCCCGGTCACCGCCGAAACCATCAGAAAGCATGGCCTGCATGTGGATATCCAACCCCAGCGGTATACAATCAACGACATGGTGCACGCAATTGTTGCCCATTACCGGGAGAAAGCAGCGCAACCGAACGGTTGAGCCCCTGTGGTGCAGAATCCAACTGCCGTCATCGGGCTCACGGACGCCGCGTGCACATTCCGAATCGACCGGAAAGCCACTGGCTGACGACGCCATTCTCTGTGGAATCTGCAGTGCGGTTGTCACCCACCGGAAGCAGGCTCTGCGGATCAATAACCGACACGACCATGCCTTTTTCAACCCGGCGGGAATTGTTTTTGAATTGAAGTGCTTTCGAGAGGCACCGGGAGTATCGCCCCAGGGCGAGCCGACCGACGAGTTCACCTGGTTTCCCGGGTATTGCTGGCAGCTGGTGCTCTGCCGCAACTGTCACCTTCATCTCGGATGGCTGTTCACCAATGACCAATCCTTTTTTGGTCTCATCGGTGCGCGTCTGGTGTAACGCTTCAAGGTGCACAGCCTTGTGAGCCCTCCAGGGGTGCCCCAGACTCCAGCCTGAACAGCCCGAGGAATTCCGGGGGGACATCGCCCCACAATACAATTTTCTGTATTGTTTTTACCGGGATCAGGTTGTACATTAGTAAGTAACAAAAAATCAATTCCTCCGACGCATTCACCTATGTCGAAGTTGTCACCCAACATCATTTTCCCGGTAGTTTTCACACTGATTGCCATGGCTGCGGGAATCGTTCATGCCGGTGAAGAATCGCAGCCCACCGGCGGTTCGCTTTGGGACAATGCGGTCAACAGCCTGCTGGCGACCGGGATGTACGGCTTTGACAAGGAAAGCTCGCCGGGTCTGACGGTGCAATTGCAGCATTCGGAAAATTTATACCGGGGCCTTGCCGCCGACAAAGCCCAACTCGACGGTCAAGCGATCACCTTTTCCTATGATGGTTCTTCCGGACTGCTTGAATTTTCCGCAGGCTATATTCTCAGCAGTCAACGGAACACGCGGGAACCGGGAACCATCTTTATGGGGCTCGATGACGTCTCGGAAGAACCCTTCAATCCCGGACGTTCCTGGTATATGGCTCTTGACCTTTCACGGTCCTATCAAATAGATGACACGCTCAGTTTCACACTGGGCAACAAGGCCATGCTGATCAAGAATCCGTTTGATACGGAAGAAGGGCATATTTTTTCGGTGCTCTTCAACATGCCGATCTCCTATAAAAACTACCTGACCATTACTCCGGAACTGCAATGGTCACGCCCTGTTTCCCGAAGCAGCTACACCAACAGTGGCAGAACTTCCGCCGACCTCCAGGAAAAGTCGTCCGAAGATGTTTTTTATGGTGGAGTCTCCGTCAGCTTCTCGTACTGATCGTGACCACCGGGCTGCAATCCCTCGTGACTTTCCGAACACTGCCCTCTCCATCTTTTCTTTTTCACCAAGACAATTCAGGCAACTGAAGCCATGAGCCAGCCCACGACAGCCATTGGCGACAACCCTGCCGATTTCACCCTTATTCAGACAACAGAGACAGGAGCGCCTGCCGTGAACGTAATTCCTCTGCTTAATAGATGTCCTTCTTCCCCTGAGTTCGCCCCGAAAAAATTCGTTGTCCTGACCACGATTCTCGCCGCGGTTTTTGCGGTCTTGATCCTCGTCCCCTGGACAACGCCCGTTTCGGCAAAAACAGTCGAACCGGCCAAACGTCAGGTGGTGTTCCTTCCTTTCACCATTGAGATCCCGGGCTCTTACTCCTATTTGCGCAATGGCCTGGCCAGCATGCTTGCCAGCCGCCTGGCTTTCCGCGCCGACATCGCCGCTGTTCCCCAGGGAGCATCGACGGAACAGATGGCTCAATCCCTCAAGTCCGGTGAACATGGCGCCTTCAGCCAGCAGCTCCGCCAATCCGGCGCCGACTATCTCATCATGGGTTCGCTGACGGCCAAGGGCGATCAATTTGAACTCACCACCTATGTTTTTTCGAAAAGCACCGAACAGCCGCCCAGAAAATTCCAACAGAATGTCGCGGTGATTGATGCGGCGATGGCGGCTATCGACGATATGGCATGGGAGATCAGCGGCGTTGTTTTCGGAAAACCAAAACCGGCGGAGCCCTCCAAATCAACTGGGTCGGCCGCCTTTCAGACAGCGCACCCCGAACGGGCCTATCGTGAAGGCAAGATGGCCGGCACGGCCTCGGGACTGGAAGTCGGCGGCCCGTTCGAACTGACCGCCAGTTACCGCAGCAAGAATATCCTCTCCGAGTTGATGGATATGAACGCCGGTGACCTTGACGGGGACGGGACAGAGGAAATCGTTCTGCTCACCAAAACCTCGCTTATCCTCTATCGGCATGCGGAAGGCCAATTCCAGATGATCGCCACCCTGGACCTGCCGAACCACCTGCGGTATCTTTCGGTGACCTTAGCGGATCTGAACAAGAACGGGGTCCAGGAGATCTATATCAGCGGCAGCAACGGCGAGTCTCCCGATTCTTCCGCGCTCGAGTGGAACGGCAAAAAAATAGCCTTCCTCTTCCAGCACGTCCCCCACTATCTGCGGACCCTGACGGTTGCCAACGAGCCGCCGATGCTCCTTGGCCAAAGGACGCTTTCCAGCGAATTAGGCGGCAGCGCAATCCATCAGATGCTGCTTGATCCACGGAAAGGGGTGATTGAGGGGAAACAGCTCGCCCTGCCCAAAGGGTTCAATCTTTATGACTTTACCCAGGCCGACATCACTGGTGATGGCACCCGGGAAACCATTGCAATCAACAAATACAACCAGCTGCAGGTCTTTAGTGCTGCCGGCGCCCCCCTCTGGACAAGCTCCGAGCTCTACGGCGCCAGCAATAATTTTTTCGGCACACTTTCCTCCGTCTCCAAGACCGACCAAGAAACCGAGTACATCAAAACCAGGATCGTGATCCAAGACCTCGACCTGGACGGGGTCAACGATATCCTTATCGGCAAAAATCGCCTGGAGACGGTTAAATTCATGCCGAATCTCCGCTATTTCGACGGCAGCACGATGGCTGGCCTCAAATGGGTGAAAGGCGCGTTGACCACCTTGTGGGAAACCAAAAAAATACCGGGATATGTGGTCAACTACCAGATGCTTGCTCCCCAAAAAGGTTCGCGTCAATTCCAGCTGCTTTTTGCCGAGGGTGAAACCAGCTACCCCTTTGTTTTCTGGCAGGCACCCTCCGCGTTTATGAACAGTTACACCCTGCAGGTCAGGTGACAGGCTGACAGGTTTACAGGTTGATAGGCTTAGAAGAATAGAATGCAGAGTTACAAGCAATTGTATCCTGCAGGAGATTGCTTCGCTACGCTCGCAAAGACGGCCTACAACAATGATCTCGGTTTCCTCTGGATCCCATGCGCCGCATGGGATCCACGTTGTTGAATGCGCCGCATCTCCTTATTCCAGTTAGTTTTCAAGTTGGCACTTTTCGTAGGGTGCACTGTGTGCACCGTTCCAATTGGTGCGCACGGTTCACGGAAAAAAGTGCCCTCTTGAATACAGATGCGAATTAAATGCCCTCAACACTATAACCGCAAGCGACCATCACACTCAACTGGCGAGGTGGCAGAGCAATGACTGCAGCGCATGGTAACAAGAAGTTGTTACCGCGCCCAGGAGCTTAGATAATCTCCATAGTTCCCCACCGTCCTTGCGAGGCCAAAGGCCGTGGCAATCTCAAACCCCTCAGGGGAATCCACCTGTTCTTCTCTCCGGTCTTCATGCCGGAAGATTGCTTCGCTGCGCTCGCAAATAGGAAAAAAAGCCTGTTTTTCCGATACGAACCGGCAGTAAAAAAATTTTTACTTTCGGTAAAAAAAACTTGACGATCCCTCCCTCGCATTATAAGCTGAAATCATCCAAGGAATGTTTAAAAAGGTTTCTTGCTGTTTCGAGAAACGCGCAATCAACACTTGATAAAAGGAGAGGAAAATGAAGAAAGTACTTGTTGCAGGCGCAGCTTTGATGCTGGTCAGTGGCTATGCCTCCACGGTTTTAGCAGCAGATTACCAAGACGCGGATCTTTTCGCAGTCCATTATCCGGACACCGAGAAAGCAGCTGCTGTCGCTCCTGCCCCACCCGCAGTAAAACCGGGAGTGGTTATTACCGGTGATGCCCGCGCCCGTTTTTCATACGCTGATGACGAACATTTCCGCAATGGCTTTTTTGGCAACCGGATCGGGGGCAACGACCAGGATGCAGATTTCAACGGTGACTCCCGCGTGCGCATCAATTTCACCGGAACAGCCGCCGGCGGCTCCTACGTCAAGGCTCGGCTCCGCATTCAGGAAAATTTCTTGAGCGATATTGATGTTGATCCGAACCCGAATAGCACCGCAAACCCGGGTCTCAACGGACAGAATAACCTCTGGGCTGACCTCGCCTATTTCGGCATCCCGTTCAACGACACCTTCACCATGGAGATCGGTAAGTACCGCTCCACCTACGGCCCCTTGGCCGCAACCTACAACTTCTTCTATGACGATGTCAGTCTTGCCGGCGCCCGGGGCATCATCAAGATGGGTGATATCGAGATCAACCCCTTCATCGAATGGATGGAAGAGGCACAGCAAGATAGCGCGGCGGTCGCTGGTGTCGTAGACGATAACGATGAGGACAACGATGAAATCCGTTTTGGTGCCCATGCCAAGGCTAAAATCAACAAAGATTGGACCGTTGGCGGTATGCTTGGCTATCAAATGGATGATCGTAACAAGGTTGTTGGGACTCCAATAACCTCGTTTGAGCCCAACGAAGGATTTTTCGCCTCCATTTACACCAAGGGCAAAAGCGGCCCCTTTGGTTTGGCCGCAGAATTGGCCGTTACCGATGGTGATCTGAACGGTTTCAACTCCTGGGAAGATGATGCTGCTGTTAATGCCGCTGCTACTAATACTGCTCGTACAGATCGAATCGGTTCCGATGACACCGGTTTTGGCGCTTTTGCTTTCCCGAACTACCAGATCGACAAACTGAACATTGGATTGAATCTGGGCTTCACCGCCAACGGCTTCCAGCCTGACCGAGCCTTTGGATTCGTCATGATCGGTTCTGCGGACAACAGCCAAATTTCAGCCGTGCGACTGGGCGATACCGGCGATTGGATGTGGGCTGGGCTTGTGGCTGAATATTCCATCAGCGAAGCACTCAAGTTGACTGGTAATCTTGTCTATGCAGACATTGATGCATGGAAAAATGTCGGCGACGGACCAAACTCAAATTCAGGAAGTATCGAAGGTTTTAATCCTGATCTTGGGCTTGAAAACGCCTGGGAAATTTCAGCGGTTCTCCAGTACACCATCAGCAAGGGTGCGGATGTTTATTTTTCCGCAGGCTACCTGCAGCCTGAACTCGAGAACACAGTCGCCGGCGGCTTAGCCCCTGAAGATGATGGTACTTTTGCCGCCATGACCCGGTTCGAGCTTAAGTTCTAAAGATCTTCAGTTCAACCACGGTTTGTAAAAATTAAAAGGAGCGGGTTCTTTGAACCCGCTCCTTTTTTTATCCCCGCTCTTTTCCTCCGTTATTCCCCTTGGCAACCCAGCGCTCGGGTTCACCCCGCCCTAGGCAGGACCACCGTTGCCTCCATCCCGCCCTGACTGTTGCTGCGCAGGGTCAACCTGCCGCCATGGTCCTCAACGATCCGTTTGACCAGGGTCAGGCCCATGCCGGTACCGATCATCTTGGTGGTGAAAAAGGGATCGGTCGCATGACCGAGACCTGCCTCGCCCATCCCGGTCCCGGTATCACGGATACTGATCCGCACCAGGGCTTCTTCCAACTGCACCTCGACCGATAGTTCGCCCCCCTTGGGCATGGCCTCGATACTGTTGCGCATCAGGTGGACCAGTGCCTGCTGAATGAGCCGGGCATCGACGTTGACCAGGGGATCGATGGTCGGGAACCGCAGGATTTGTCTGATGCCTTGCTCCTGCAGGGAACTGAAATGGAGGAGCAGGGATTTTCGGATCAAGGGAAAAAGGTGGGTTTGTTCACAGACCGGCTGCACCTGTTCGACAAAGGCAAAAATATCCTCCAGGGTTTTCTCGATCTTTTCCGCCTCACTGGCCATCATGCCGAGAAACTGCAGCCATTCCTTGTTCTCGATTTTCCGGGCGAGCAGCCGTGCCGTCCCGCCGATAGCGGTAATCGGGTTCCTGATGCTGTGGGCCAGTTGGGCCGCCATGTGGCCGATGGCCGAATACCGTTCCGCCTCAACGAGCAGATCCTTATTTTTTTGCAATTCGCCGGTGACATCCTCCAGCTCCTTGATTTTCCGCTGCATGGCCATGGTCAGGTGGCAATGCTCAATGGCGAGGCTGGCCTGACTGGCGAAACTTTCCAGGGCCTGGATTCGCTCCTCGGTGATCGGGTTGCGGCTCACAAAGTGATCGGCGATAATGACCCCCAAGGAACGGCTGGATGAATACAACGGCACCACCACAAAGGTATCTTCCTGGAGCAGGCCCAACAGCTCAAGCGACACCGGGAACGGACACTGACCATCGACAACCAGGATCGACTGCCGGCTGCGAACCGCACGGATGAGGAGGTGGTCATGATCGGCGGCATCGACCGCCAGGGCGCGGACAATGCGGTTGACCTCGGAGTCAACTCCGGCTTCCCCCTCCCGAACCTTGCCGAAAAGATCGTGCAATCCCAGTTCCTGGCCCTGCATATCCTGCCAGATGCGCCGGCCATCATCCCGGTCTCCGGGACCGATCGCCAGGCGACCTTGCAAGGTCGCGCCGGACTCGTCAAACAGCGCCAGAAAAGCCCGGTTGAACTGGAGTCCTTCTTCAGCGGTGATTCCCACCAGGATGGCATGGAGCATCTCGTCGAGCTCGATCATGCTCAGGTAGGCGGAATTCATTTTCATGGCCAGCTCATGGGCCAACCGGATCCGGAAGGTCGCCTGTTCGATCTGCCGCTGATAGTGTCGGTTGCGGATGGTCAATCTCCGCTTTTCCAGGACTCGGCGCAGGGTGGCCAGGAGTTCGGCGAAATGGACGGGTTTAGTGAGGTAATCATCGGCACCATAACGGAGACAGACCAGGGCTGTCTGCAGATCGGTCACCGCAGTCAGCATGATGACCGCCAGGTCAGGGCAGTTTTGTTTGAGTTCCGGCAGTAATTTCATGCCGTCCGCATCGGGAAGGCCGATGTCGAGCAGGACCAGGGCCGCGGTGTTCTGCGTCAACTGACCGCGCAGCTCGGAGGCCGATCCGGCGGTGAGCACCGCAAACCCCTGCTGCTGGAGAAATTCACGCAGGAGGTCGACGATATCGGCAAAATCGTCGACAATAATGATAACCTCATCACCCTCCAGTAATTCTTCGTCGGCGATGGACAAGTTCGGCGGTGGAAATCGTTGTTCAATCATACACGGTTCATCGGGGGTCGATGGGTTGGAGTGGCACAGCCAGGCCGTTTCGGCATGTTCTACCTCTGAAAAAAACAGGTGTCAAGCAACAGAGATATCTATTCTCAGATTGCCTCATCAATGAGACCATGGTATGGACCATCATTCTTTTACCCCATTGATTTTCTATGCTGAATCGACAAGACAACGAAACCGCCGCGCACCCCGCAGAAGTGAGCGATGCCGAACTGCTGCAGGTTATTGCCGACTTTCTGGCCATGGGCCATGTGGACAATATCGTTGCCCTGTTTCGGCAGGAACCGCGCCTCTTTTCCTGGACAGGGCTTTTGCTTGCCGATGACCGCTTTGCGGTGCGACTCGGCGTTTCCGTGCTTTTCGAGCATCTGGCCGTTCTTTGTCCGGACCATCTCCCCCTGGCCATCCCTTCCCTGAGCGACCAGCTGGATAACCCCGTCGACTGGGTGCGGGGAGAAGCAGCAAGCGTGCTCGGGATCATCGGCACCGAAGAGGCAAGAGCCCTGATACGACCGCTGCTGAGCGATCCTTCTCCGCAGATTGTTGAAATTGTCCACGATATTCTGGAAATCCCCCGGCATGGATAAGATCTTCGGTCCTGGCGGCGTCCTTGCCACCCATCTGGATGGTTATGAATCCCGTTCCGGTCAGCTTGAAATGGCCCGGGCGGTCGAACAGCTGCTCTGCCGCAGCGACGAGGAGACCCCGCCCGACCAGGCCTCCTTCCTGGCTGTCGAGGCGGAAACCGGGCTGGGCAAAACCCTGGCTTACCTGATTCCCGCCATCCTCAGCGGCAACCGAGTGGTGATCTCCACCAACACCCGTAACTTGCAGGATCAGATCCTGCAGCGGGAAATCCCTCTCATTCAGCAGTGCATCGATCCGGACCTCAAGGCCCTCTGCGTCAAAGGCCGGCAGAATTATCTCTGTCTGTATCGCTGGCGGCAGCTGCAGGCCGGCCAACAGACGGACCTGTTCGACGAGGAAGCCGGGGCAACCTTCGGTCAGTGGGTCGGGGAGACGATTCATGGCGACCGCTCCGAACTGACCTGGCTGGCCGCATCTTCGCCGCTCTGGCAGAAGATCTGCTGTCTTTCCCAGTTCTGCCTGGGCACCTCCTGCCCCGAAGCCACGGGTTGTTTCCTCAACCGGCTGCGCCGGGATGCGGCGGCCAGCCGATTGCTCATCGTCAATCACCATCTCCTCTTTTCCGATCTGGCGGTCCGCAAAACCGGGTACGGGGAGGTCCTGCCGCGATACGAAACCGTGATTTTCGACGAGGCCCATCATGTCGAGAATGTGGCCACCACCTTCTTTGGCTTCACCTTTTCAAAATACCAGATCATCGATCTCGCCAGCGATATCGAGCGCAGTGCCGAGGCCGAACTCTCCGGGAAGCGACAGCAGGGAGTACTCCAGGCCACGACCCGGCTGGTGAGCGCCACGGACCGGTTTACGGCGGTCTTTCCCGGGGAAAAGGGGCGCTTTCTCCTCCAGCAGCTCACCCAGCAAATGCCGGATATCCTGACCTGTCGCGATCAACTCCTGGCTACCCTCGAGCATCTGGCCAAAACGCTGGACAACATCGCCGCAACCGATGGACCCTGGCAGCAGTATGCCGCCCGCGCCCTGGATCTCGCCGCCCGCTTGACCTTGATCATGGCCGAGCGTTTTGATGATCTGCCGGCGGAAGATATCCGCTACACCTACTGGTACGAGCGAACCGAACGCAACCTGACCCTTTTCGCCACCCCGGTGGACGTGGCCGCGGAGTTGCAATCCACTCTGTTTTCCATGGCAAGGCACTGTGTTTTCACCTCGGCCACTCTTACCGCCGGCGGCAATTTCAAGTATTTTTTGGAACGGCTCGGCCTCCCTGCCGAGACCCCGACCCTTTCCCTGACCTCTCCTTTTGATTATCGGCGAAAAACCCTGGTCTACATCCCTGATTCGGCATTTCCCGAACCCATGGGACCGGGTTATCAGCAGGCCCTGCACACCTGCATGGAAACGCTCATTACCCATGCCAAAGGTCGAACCCTGGCGCTGTTCACCTCGCTTGCGGCCATGGATCTGGCTTATCACAACCTCCGCGACCGACTGCCCTATCCTCTGCTGGTCCAGGGCGAGGCACCCCGGCGCACCCTGCTGAGGCAATTCAGTCAGGAAACAGACTCCATCCTCTTTGCCGTCGCCAGTTTCTGGGAGGGGGTCGACATCCCCGGTGAATCGCTGAGTCTGGTGATTATCGACAAATTACCGTTTGAAGTCCCGAGCGACCCTGTTATTATGGCGCGCATCAACCGGATAAAACTTCTTGGCGGCAACCCCTTTTCCAACTTCCAGGTGCCGCGAGCCATCCTCACCCTGCGCCAGGGGGTGGGACGACTGATGCGAACCGCCAACGACAGCGGGGTTATCGCCATCCTCGATACCCGCCTCTTCACCAAAGGATACGGACGCCAATTTCTCAAAAGTCTGCCCGCAAGCCCCGTCACCAGGAACATGGAAGAGGTGGAGGCTTTTTTTAACACGGTATGACTTCTTATCCTCGTTGGCTTTCGCGCCGACCTTGTATCAAGAGGGTGCGCGGAGCTCGCCCTGAAATTTGGGTCGTCTTGCGGACAAAGACGAATGAGGTTGTTGAAAGGGAAGGTATCAGGCAAAAAAATGATCGCCATTAGGCGGTTAACAAGGAATACAATGAACAACGAACAGCCCAGGGAATTACGCGGTGTCGCCGCAGCCGTCGCCACCCGGATCGAAGCCGTGATGCACAGCGATCTGAAAACAACCCTTGCAGGCTGCGATCCGCTCCTTGTTGAAGTGCTGGGGTACACCCTTTTCAACGGCGGCAAACGAATCCGGCCCCTGCTCACCGTGCTCTGCTCGCGATGTTGCGGCCGGGACGACGACAGCCTCTATGTTCTGGCCACGGCCTTTGAATATCTGCATGTAGCCACGCTTGTCCACGATGATGTCATTGACCGGGCGGAACAGCGGCGCGGCAAGGCCACGGTGGTCGCACGCTACGGTACTGCGGCGGCTATCCTGGTCGGCGACTGGCTCCATGCCAGAAGCATGCATCTGATCGGCGGACTGGTCGGAGCCGAGGGCCTGGAGATTTTCTGCCGAGCCACGGCCTCCATGGTCAACGGCGAATTCGAGCAGTTACGCGCCATCGGCGACATCAGCACGGAGCAGCAGCAGTATTTCAACATCATCCGCCAGAAGACCGGCAATCTTATTGCCTCCACCTGCGCCATCGGCGCGCTGTTCGCCGGGGCGGAAACCGGGAAGCAAAAGGCCCTGGCAGCCTACGGCGAAAACATCGGCGCGGCTTTCCAGGTGGTTGACGATCTTTTGGATTTTCTTGGCGACGCGGCGAGCACCGGCAAAAAAACAGGCAACGATTTCATTGAAGGAAAAATAACCCTTCCCCTGCTGCATGCCCTCAGCCGTGCCAATGACAGCGACCGCCAAGCCATTGATGCGCTGATGCATGGTGACCGCAGCCGGGCTGGGGCCTACGACCATCTGTATGCGCTGATCGACCGGCTCGACGGATTCAAGGCCGCTGCCCGCACCGCCCGGCAACTGATCGAGACGGCAATCGAAGCCCTGGCCCCTTTTTCCGCTTCAGGGCAACAGGAACAGGAGAGCATCACCCTGCTCAAGGAATTGGCCCGGTATATCCTTGCCAGAAAAAAATAGCCGCGCCCGCCCGTGTCCCGCGCAGCTCGCCGTTCACCCGCCGCTCTCA
>Ga0074197_1001750_pt1 | contig 17123 bp, 12 predicted proteins | sample EPASupsiteSAE305_FD_64526 | JGI IMG/M metagenome (GOLD analysis project Ga0074197, IMG submission 64526) | Bioremediated contaminated groundwater microbial communities from EPA Superfund site, New Mexico - SAE3-05 reassembly with SPADES | ecosystem: Environmental > Aquatic > Deep subsurface >...
CGAGGCCATGGCCAAGGCGAAATTTGAGCGTACGAAGCCGCACGTAAATATTGGAACGATCGGTCACGTTGACCACGGTAAGACCACGCTGACTGCAGCGATCACCAAGGTACTTGCCCAGCGTGGTGGTGCAGAATTCAAAGGGTACGACCAGATCGACAACGCCCCTGAAGAGCGCGAGCGTGGTATCACCATCGCCACCGCCCACGTTGAATACGAGACCGAAAAGCGTCACTACGCCCACGTTGACTGCCCGGGCCACGCCGACTACGTCAAGAACATGATCACCGGTGCAGCCCAGATGGACGGCGCTATCCTGGTGGTGTCCGCTGCTGACGGTCCGATGCCCCAGACCCGTGAGCACATCCTGCTTGCCCGTCAGGTTGGCGTACCCTACATGGTCGTTTACCTGAACAAGGCCGACATGGTTGACGACGCCGAGCTGCTGGAACTGGTCGAGCTTGAGATTCGCGAACTGCTCTCCAGCTACGACTTCCCCGGTGACGATATTCCTATCATCAAGGGTTCCGCGCTGAAGGCGCTGAACGGCGACAAAGACGAACTTGGTGAAGACTCCATTCTCAAGCTGATGGATGCGGTCGACTCCTACTTCCCCGATCCTGAGCGCGCCATTGACAAGCCGTTCTTGATGCCGGTTGAAGACGTATTCTCCATCTCCGGTCGTGGTACCGTTGCCACCGGTCGTGTTGAGCGCGGCATCGTTAAGGTTGGCGAAGAAATCGAGATCGTCGGCATCAAGGCCACCGCCAAGACCACCGTCACCGGCGTTGAGATGTTCCGCAAACTGCTTGACCAAGGTCAGGCCGGCGACAACATCGGTGCGCTGCTGCGTGGTGTCAAGCGTGAAGACGTTGAGCGTGGCCAAGTGCTTGCCAAGCCCGGCAGCATCACCCCGCACACCAAGTTCAAGGCCGAGGCCTACATCCTGACCAAAGAAGAAGGTGGTCGTCACACCCCGTTCTTTAACGGCTACCGTCCTCAGTTCTACTTCCGTACCACCGACGTGACCGGTGTAGCCGAGCTGCCTGCTGGCACCGAGATGGTGATGCCTGGTGACAACGTCGCCATGACCGTCAACCTGATCACCCCGATCGCCATGGACGAAGGCCTTCGTTTCGCGATCCGTGAGGGTGGCCGTACCGTCGGTGCCGGCGTCGTTAGCGCAATTATCGAGTAAGACTTCAAAGTCCCTGCAGGCACCGTCGCTGCTCTAAAGCGACGGTGCCTGTCTGTCTTAAAAAGGATGAGCGATGAGAGACATAGTGACCCTCGCCTGCACCGAGTGCAAGCAGCGCAACTACACCACCACCAAGAACAAGAAGACCAAGCCCGAAAAGCTTGAGTTCAGCAAGTACTGCCGTTTCTGCCGCAAGCACACCCCCCACAAGGAAACCAAGTAGGCGGGTTGATAACTGTTTGCAGGCCAGTAGCTCTAACGGCTAGAGCGCCGGTCTCCAAAACCGGATGTTGGGGGTTCGAATCCCTCCTGGCCTGCCACTTTTCTTCCCTGTGAGGGTGATCTTTGTGGTGATCAGCACAGGTTAAAGCAGTGTAGGCCGTCAGGAGAATGTTGTGCAAAACGTCAAGACGTTTCTAGAGTCAGTCAAGATAGAACTCGGCAAGGTGACTTGGCCGACCCGTAAGGAGACCATGGCCACGACTGGTGTCGTGATCGTGATTATATTCCTTATATCGTTCTATCTTGGCCTGTGTGACGTGGTGCTCGCCAAGCTGATGCGCCTGATACTGGGTTGACGGGACGTTACGTATGAGCCAGAAGTGGTACGGGGTGCATACCTACTCCGGATATGAAAATAAAGTCCGCCTGAATCTGCTTGAGCGCATCAAAAATGAGGGCGTTGAAGAGTATTTTGGTGAGATTCTGATTCCTTCTGAAACGGTTGTTGAGTTGAAGAAGGGTGAGAAGAAGACCTCCTCACGCAAATTTTTCCCAGGTTATATTCTGGTGAAGATGGAATTGAACGACGAAACCTGGCACATTGTGAAGGAGACTTCCAAGGTAACCGGCTTTGTTGGTGGTAATACGCCTTTTCCGATTGCGGACGAGGAGATCAACAAGATCTCCCGTCGGATGGAAGAGGGGGCAGAAAAGCCTCGTCCCAAGATTGAGTTCGAGGTTGGTGAGACCGTACGTGTCGTTGATGGTCCCTTCCTGAACTTTACTGGTGTGGTTGAGGATGTGAAGCCGGACAAGGGTAAGTTGCGGGTCACAGTAACCATTTTCGGTCGTGCAACCCCGGTAGAGCTGGAGTTCATGCAAGTAGAGAAGTGTTGATTCATGCCGTCCCCACGGGACGGTGATTGTCTAAAGGAGTGTTATCATGGCGAAGAAGATCACCGGCTACATAAAGCTGCAAATTCCGGCAGGCAAGGCTAATCCTTCGCCACCGATCGGTCCGGCTCTTGGTCAGCACGGCGTTAATATCATGGAATTCTGCAAGGCCTTTAACGCCAAGACCCAGGCAGATGAAGGTACCATCACTCCGGTGGTCATCACGGTCTATGCCGACCGTTCCTTCTCGTTTATCACCAAGACCCCGCCGGTTCCGGTGCTGATCAAGAAGGCTATCAACCTCGACAAGGGTTCCAGCGTTCCCAACAAGAACAAGGTTGGCAAGCTGAGCAAGTCCCAGGTTGAGGAGATTGCCAAGAAGAAGATGCCCGATCTGAACGCGGCCTCTGTTGAGGCTGCTATGCGGACCGTTGAGGGTACCGCTCGTTCCATGGGTGTTGATATTGTCGAGTAGTTTCACGCTATAGCAGATTCAGAGTTCAGCAGGAGAAAGTGAACCATGTCAAAGAGTGCCAAAAAGCATAGTGCTGCAATGCAGCAAATTGACCGTACCAAGGTGTATCCTCTCAAGGCTGCGGTTGATGTCGTCAAGGATGCGGCCTATGCCAAATTCGACGAAACTGTTGACGTTGCCGTCAAGCTGGGTGTTGACCCCCGTCATGCCGACCAGATGGTGCGTGGTGCCGTCGTGCTGCCGAATGGCTTGGGCAAAAATGTTCGCGTGCTGGTCTTTGCCAAGGGCGAGAAGGAGAAGGAGGCCCAGGAGGCTGGCGCCGATTATGTCGGTGGTGACGATCTTGTTGCCAAGATTCAGGAAGGCTGGTTCGACTTCGATACTGCCATCGCTACCCCGGATATGATGGGTGTGGTCGGAAAGATCGGTAAGCTGCTCGGCCCCCGTGGTTTGATGCCGAACCCGAAGGTCGGCACCGTCACCTTCGAAATAGGCAAAGCGGTTAAAGAGTCCAAGGCCGGCAAGGTGGAGTTTCGGGTTGAGAAGGCTGGTATCGTCCACGCCCCGGTAGGTAAGGTCTCTTTTGATGCCGAAAAGCTGCAGGGTAACATTTTGGCCATCGTTGAGGCCCTGGTCAAGGCCAAGCCTTCTGCTGCCAAGGGTACCTATATCAAGAAAATTTCCCTGTCATCCACGATGGGTCCCGGCATCAATTTGGACATCAGCGACGTCACGTCGCAGTTTTAATATACAGTTTTTGCCAAAGTCACAGACAGCAGGTGCCACTCAGGCATAAAGATGTATCTATCGCCTGCCGAGACTTGGGTTTCGCACGGAATTTATCCGGCGCTTCCTGACTTTGGCCGGGGACCATCCCCAGATACCAAAAGAAAGGAGGACGACGCTTGAACAAGGAAAATAAGCAACAACAAGTCGCGCAGATGCATGACAAGCTGAAGCAGGCCAAGGCGGTTTTCTTGGCAGACTTTCGCGGCATGACGGTGGGGAAGGCTACCACCCTGCGTAATGAGCTCCGTGCTGCCTCGGTTGAGTACAAGGTGTTCAAGAATACCCTGTTCGACCTGGCTGCCCAGGACACTGACAAGACCTGCCTGGCCCCTTACTTGGCCGGGCCTACAGCGGTGGCTATTTCCTATGATGATCCGGTCGGCGCTGCCAAGGTGCTGTCCAAGTTCGCTAAGGATCCGCAAGGTGCTTTTGTGCTCAAGGCTGGTGTGCTGTCGGGCAAACTGCTCGATGTAGCCCAGATTCAAGCCTTGGCCGATCTGCCCTCGCGGGAGGTTCTCATCGCCAAGATGCTGGGCTCCATGCAGGCTCCTGCCACCAACTTTGTTGGCGTGCTGGCAGCACTGCCCGGTTCGCTGGTGCGGGCGCTGGACGCCATCCGGGCGCAAAAAGCTGGCAACTGATCGTACACTTACCTTGAAGGTTTGCGGTACCTAAACTAGATAAATCAAGAACAATTCGATTCGGAGGATATCATGGCTGAGATTACCAAGGCTGATGTAGTTGCATTTATTGAGAAGATGACCGTTCTGGATCTGGCTGAACTGGTGAAGGAGCTGGAAGAGAAGTTCGGCGTTTCCGCTGCTGCTCCGGTAGCCGTTGCTGCTGCTGCTCCGGCTGCTGCTGCAGAGGCTGCTGAAGAGAAGACGGAGTTCGACGTTATCCTGAAGAGCGGTGGCGCCAACAAGATCAACGTGATCAAGGTCGTGCGTGCACTGACCAGCCTGGGGCTGAAAGAGGCCAAAGATCTGGTTGACGGCGCTCCTAACCCGGTCAAGTCTGGCGTATCCAAGGCTGAAGCCGAAGAGGCCCAGAAGCAACTGGTTGAAGCTGGCGCAGAAGTAGAAATCAAATAGTAGCGCAGTCCAATACCTGCGGGAAGCCAAGGTCGCCTCAGCGCGGCCTTGGCTTGTCCTGTTTTCGTTGTTGCTAATTCAGGGCTGTGCGCCGAATAATCCAGTGATATTAGCTGGTTAGCGGTGGCTGGTCGTTCTTTTGATACTCGCCGAAGGAGAAGGTATGGCCTACTCGATTGCCAATAACCATCTGCTGCGCAAAAATTTTGCCAAGATCAAGAATATCATCGATATTCCTAACCTTATTGATATCCAGAAACATTCCTACCGGCGTTTCCTTCAAGCTGAGGTTGCTCCTGAAGATCGTGCCGCGATCGGACTTGAGGCGGTCTTCAAGAGCGTCTTTCCGATTAAGGATTTCAGTGAGACCGCTTCGCTTGAGTATGTCTCCTATACCCTCAGCAAACCCAAGTATGATGTTGAGGAGTGCCACCAGCGCGGTATGACCTTTGCCGCTCCGATGAAGGTCAAGGTGCGTCTGGTGATCTGGGATTCGGGTAAAGAGTCCGGTGTGCGCGGCATCAAGGATATCAAGGAGCAGGAGGTCTACTTCGGCGAGATTCCTCTGATGACTGAGAACGGTACCTTTATCATCAACGGTACTGAACGGGTTATCGTCAGCCAGCTGCACCGTTCACCAGGGGTCTTTTTCGACCACGATAAGGGTAAGACTCACTCCAGCGGTAAGGTACTCTATTCTGCCCGCGTGATCCCGTACCGTGGTTCCTGGCTCGATTTTGAGTTCGACCACAAGGATATTCTGTTTGTCAGGATTGACCGCCGTCGTAAGATGCCGGCCACAGTGCTGCTGAAGGCTTTGGGGTACTCAGCCGAGCAGTTGCTGAACTATTACTACCGTAGTGAAGAAGTCTTCATCAGCGGTGGTGACCTGCGCAAAAACATCGATCCTGAATTGTTGACCCTGCAAAAAGCGCCGGTAGATGTGGTTGATGAGAAGGGCGAGGTAGTCGTCAAGGCTAATCGCAAATTCACCAAAGCCTCCATCAAGAAGCTGCAAGAACACGGTATCACTACGGTACCTACCACTTTTGAGCAGATTGTTGGTCGCTATGCCTCCGCCGATATTGTTGACCCTACCACCGGCGAGATCCTGCTGGAATGTAACCAGGAGCTGACTGCCGACAAGTACGACGAATTGCGGGTCAAAGGTGTTGAAAGCTTCAGGCTGCTGTACATTGACGGCTTGAACGTCACCTCGTCCTTCCGTGATACGTTGCTGGCCGACAAGGTCAACAGCACCGACGAGGCGCTGATCGAGATCTATCGTCGCCTTCGTCCCGGCGACCCGCCAACACTCAAGAGCTCACTGGCCCTGTTCGACAACCTGTTCTTCAATCCTGAGCGTTATGACCTCTCAGCGGTGGGGCGGCTTAAGCTGAACTACAAGCTGGGCCTTAAGGCCTGGACTGATTGCATGGTGCTGAACGCGCCGACCATGATTGCGCCGACCGACCTGCTGCAAGCCGAAACCTTTGTGGAGCGGCTTCTGAAAGGCAAGGATGCACTTGAAGTTGCGCTGCAAGGTCGGTTGACGTCTGATCTGATGAAGGCACTCAAAAAGCTCGATCTTTCGCAACCGGTGCCGGAGCGTCTCAAGGAACAGCTGTGCGATGAGCTGAACACCGCAGTTGCTGACCCTGAGTTCTTCCAACGCGAGCTCTGTGCGGGTGTTGAGCTTACCGCTGCAACCCAGCGCCTGATGGATCAGCTTGACCAGGGTGTTTTTGACGAGAACCGTCGCCGCATTGAAGCGCTGCGACGCAATCGTCTGGTGCTGGAAGACGCCTTTGAAGGCGAAGTCCAGCGCTGCAATCGTAACGACATCCTCGAGATCGTACGCTACCTGATTGAGCTTAAAAATGGTCACGGAACCATCGACGACATCGATCACCTGGGTAATCGTCGCGTTCGCGCCGTGGGCGAGCTGCTGGAGAACCAGTACCGGATCGGTTTGGTGCGGATGGAGCGGGCCATCAAGGAGCGCATGTCGCTGCAAGAGGTCGAGAACCTGATGCCCCATGACCTGATTAACTCCAAGCCGGTTTCGGCGGTGGTCAAGGAGTTCTTCGGTTCGTCCCAGCTCTCCCAGTTCATGGATCAGACCAACCCTCTCTCCGAGGTGACCCACAAGCGTCGTCTGTCAGCCTTGGGACCAGGTGGTCTGACCCGAGAGCGGGCTGGTTTTGAGGTGCGGGACGTACACCCCACCCACTACGGTCGTGTCTGCCCGATTGAGACCCCTGAAGGCCCCAACATCGGCCTGATTGCCTCGCTTTCCACCTACGCCCGCATCAATGAACACGGCTTTGTGGAAACTCCCTACCGCGTGGTTCGCGAAGGGGTGGTGACCAATGAGGTAAAGTTCTTCTCCGCGCTGGAGGAGGAAGGCCACGCCATTGCCCAGGCCAATGCCGAAGTGGATATGGATGGTCGCCTGATCAACGATTACGTCTCTGCACGGAAGAGCGGCGAATTCGTGTTGGTGCAGCGTGACGAGATTGAACTGATGGACGTGGCGCCGATGCAACTTGTTTCGGTGGCAGCGGCCCTGATTCCGTTCCTGGAGAACGACGACGCCAACCGGGCCCTGATGGGTTCCAACATGCAGCGTCAGGCCGTGCCCCTGTTGCGCGCCGATTCGCCATTGGTCGGTACCGGCATGGAGCGAATCGTGGCTCGTGACTCCGGTGTGTCGGTGATCGCCCGTCATAACGGCGTGGTTGACGCCGTCGATGCCGGCCGGATTGTGGTCAAGATCGACGAAGAGGAGCATGACGAGACCGGCACCGGGGTGGACATCTACAACCTGGTCAAGTTCTCCCGCTCCAACCAGAACACCTGTATCAACCAGAAGCCGGTAGTCAAGGTGGGGGATAAGGTCAAGCGCGGCGACGTAATCGCCGACGGCCCCTCTACCGACATGGGTGAACTGGCCCTCGGTCAGAACATCGTGGTGGCCTTCATGCCGTGGGGCGGCTACAACTTCGAGGACTCGATCCTGGTCTCCGAGCGGATGGTCAAGGACGACCGTTACACCTCGATCCATATCGAGGAGTTTGAGTGCGTCTCCCGCGACACCAAGCTGGGCAAGGAAGAGATCACCGCCGATATCCCCAACCTGGGCGATGAGGCGCTGAAGGACCTGGACGAGTCCGGTATTATCCGGATCGGTGCCGAGGTCAAACCGGGTGACATCCTGGTGGGTAAGATCACCCCCAAGGGAGAGACCCAGCTTTCACCTGAAGAAAAGCTGCTGCGGGCCATCTTCGGCGAAAAGGCCGGCGATGTTCGCGACACCTCGCTGACCGTGCCTCCGGGCGTTGAAGGCACCGTGATCGGCGCCAAGGTCTTCTCCCGCAAGGGTAACGACAAGGACGCACGTACCGAGCTGATCGAGAAGGCTGAAGAGGAGAAGCTCCGCAAGGATGAGCAGGACGAGATCCGTATCATCCGTGAGTCGGCCAAGGGCAAGATCAAGCGCCTGCTGGTCGGCAAGCTGGCCGGTGCCAAGGTTGAGGACAGCAAGGGTGTGACCGTGCTCGCCAAGGGCAAGAAGATCACCGAGGAACTGCTGGACTCGCTGCCGATGGATCGCTGGGCTACCATCTCCGTCGCCGAAGGCGAGGAGAAGGTAGCTGAGGTGCTCAAGAAGCTGGCCGAGCAGGTGGAACTGATCCGGGCGGTCTTCGACGACAAGATCCAGAAGCTACGTCGTGGCGACGACCTGCCGCCGGGCGTGATCAAGATGGTCAAGGTCTACGTCGCTATCAAGCGTAAGCTGATGGTGGGTGACAAGATGGCCGGACGTCACGGCAACAAGGGTGTTGTCTCCCGAATCCTGCCGGAAGAGGATATGCCCTACATGGAAGACGGTCGTCCGGTTGAGATCGTGCTGAACCCGCTGGGCGTTCCTTCCCGTATGAACGTGGGTCAGATCCTGGAAACTCACCTGGGCTGGGCTGCCAAGGGGATCGGCTGGAAGATCCAGAAGATGCTTGACGAGCAGACCTCCGAAGAAAACTTGAAGAAGCTGATCCGCAGCGCGTATGACAATAAGGAGTTTAGCGCTTCGCTTGATAAGATGGACCGTGACGAGCTGCTGCTGGTGGCCCGTCGCCTGTCCCGCGGTGTGCCGATGGCCTCACCGGTCTTCGAAGGTGCTGGTGAGGAGAAGATCAAGGAGCTGTTGACCACGGCCGGCTTTGCCACCAACGGTCAGGTGACCTTGTATGACGGGCGCACCGGCGAGCGTTTCAAGCATAATGTCACCGTTGGCGTGATGTACATGCTCAAGCTGCACCACCTGGTTGATGACAAGATTCACGCCCGTTCCATCGGTCCGTACTCTCTGGTTACCCAGCAGCCGCTGGGTGGTAAGGCCCAGTTCGGTGGTCAGCGTCTGGGTGAGATGGAGGTCTGGGCCATGGAGGCCTACGGCGCTTCTTACGCGCTGCAGGAATTCCTGACGGTCAAGTCAGATGACGTCTCCGGCCGTACCAGAATGTACGAGGCGATCGTCAAGGGCAAGCATACCCTGGAACCGGGTCTGCCCGAATCCTTCAACGTCCTGATCAAGGAACTCCAGTCACTCTGTCTGGATGTGGAGCTGCTTGAGGGCGAAGAGTAGGGGGGCAGCCCCTCTGTACCGGGCTCGGTTTGTAGCCCCTTTGATATACGAGACGATTCTACTGGAGGAAAGACCGTGGAAGATTATTTCACTGGCAGCTTCTTCGATAAACCGAAAGATCCCCTGCACTTTTCCGCAATCCGGATCTCCATCTCCTCACCGGAGAAGATCCGCGAACGTTCCTATGGCGAGGTAAAGAAGCCGGAGACCATCAACTACCGGACCTTTAAACCGGAGCGAGACGGTCTGTTCTGTGCCAAGATCTTTGGTCCCACCAAGGATTATGAGTGCAACTGCGGTAAATATAAGCGGATGAAGCACCGCGGCATCGTCTGCGAAAAGTGCGGTGTTGAGGTGATTCCCTCCAAGGTTCGCCGTGAGCGACTCGGTCATATCGACCTTGCCACTCCCGTTGCGCACATCTGGTTCCTCAAGTCGTTGCCGTCCAGGATTGGCAACCTGTTGGATATTTCCCTTAAAGACCTGGAGCGGGTGCTGTACTTCGAGGCCTTTGTGGTGACCTCACCCGGCCTGACACCGCTCAAGTTCTGCGAGGTCATGTCAGAGGACAAGTTCCTCAAGGCCAAAGAAGAGTACGGCATTGATGCCTTTGAGGGTGGCATGGGCGCCGAGGCGATCCGTGAATGTCTGCGGGCGTTGGAACTGGACGAACTGGCGGTGCAGTTGCGTCAGGAAATGACCGAGTCAACCAGCGAGGCCAAGCGCAAGAAGGTTGCCAAGCGTCTCAAGGTGGTGGAGGCCTTCAAGCAGTCCGGCAACCGTCCGGAGTGGATGATCCTGGAGTGTATCCCGGTACTGCCGCCGGAACTGCGTCCCCTGGTGCCACTGGACGGCGGTCGTTTTGCCACTTCCGACCTGAACGACCTCTACCGTCGAGTGATCAACCGCAACAATCGCTTGAAGCGTCTGTGTGAGCTGCAGGCCCCTGAGGTGATCATCCGCAACGAGAAGCGGATGCTGCAGGAGGCGGTGGACGCCCTGTTTGATAACGGCCGTCGTGGTCGGGCCATTGCCGGTCCTAACAAGCGTCCGCTTAAGTCGCTGTCTGACATGCTGAAAGGCAAATCTGGGCGCTTCCGCCAGAACCTGCTTGGTAAGCGGGTCGACTACTCCGGTCGTTCGGTTATCGTGGTCGGTCCTGAACTGCGGCTGCATCAGTGCGGTCTGCCCAAGAAGATGGCTTTGGAGTTGTTCAAGCCGTTCATCTACAACAAGCTCGAGGAGCGTGGCTACGTTACCACCATCAAGAGTGCCAAGAAGATGGTCGAGAAGGAACGTCCCGAGGTGTGGGACGTGCTGGAAGAGGTGATCAAGGAGCACCCGGTGATGCTGAACCGTGCCCCGACCCTGCACCGTCTTGGTATCCAGGCCTTTGAGCCGGTTCTGATCGAAGGTAAGGCAATTCAGCTGCACCCGCTGGTCTGTACCGCCTTTAACGCTGACTTCGACGGTGACCAGATGGCCGTTCACCTGCCGCTGTCGGTTGAGAGCCAGGTGGAGACCCGCGTGCTGATGATGTCCACCAACAACATCCTGTCCCCTGCCCACGGCAAGCCGATTATTGTGCCGTCCCAGGATATGGTGTTGGGTACCTACTACATGACCCGTGACCGGATCGGTGCCAAGGGAGAGGGACACGTTTTTGCCTCTCCGGAGGAAGTCCGTATCGCCTTCGACCACGGTGAGGTAGACATGCAGGCCCGCATCAAGGTGCGGGTCAAGGATATACCGGCTGATGCCGACTGCCCGACCGTGCTGACCGAAACCACGGTTGGTCGTGTGATCCTGCGTGAGGTGCTGCCGTCACAGGTGCCGTTCAGCACCATCAACAAGGTCATGAACAAAAAGGAACTCTCCAACCTGATCGACGTCTGCTACCGTCTGGCAGGCAACAAGGAGACCGTGATCCTGGCTGACCGCCTGAAAGAAACCGGTTTCCGTTACGCCAACCTGGCAGGCATCTCGATCTGCATCGACGACATGGTTATTCCGGAAGGGAAGCAGGCCATCATCGAGAGGGCCAACGAAGAGGTACAGGAGATCCAGAACCAGTACACCGAAGGTCTGATCACCGACGGTGAGCGCTACAACAAGGTAATCGATATCTGGGCCAAGGCCACGGAAGAGATCGCCAAGGAGATGTTGGGTAACCTGTCCAAGGAGATCGTCATCGACCGTGATGGCAAGGAGCAGGAGATTCCCTCCTTCAATGCCATCCACATGATGGCAGACTCAGGCGCCCGGGGCTCTGCGCAGCAGATTCGTCAGCTGGCCGGTATGCGGGGCCTGATGGCCAAGCCGTCGGGTGAGATCATCGAGACACCGATCACTGCTAACTTCCGTGAGGGTTTGACGGTGTTGCAGTACTTCATCTCTACCCACGGTGCTCGGAAAGGTCTGGCCGATACTGCGCTCAAGACCGCCAACTCCGGTTACCTGACCCGCCGTCTGGTTGACGTGGCCCAGGATGCCATCATCACCGAGGACGATTGCGGCACACTGGACGGTCTGATCGTCTCATCTCTGACCGAAGGCGGTGAGGTGATCGAGCAGATCGGCGACCGGATCCTGGGCCGGGTTGCCCTGGATGATATCCTCGATCCGGTGACCGGTGATGTGCTGGTGGAGGCTAACCAGGATATCGATGAAGCCTTGGTCAAGAAGATTGAGGATGCCGGTCTGGAGAAGATCAAGATCCGTTCCGTGCTGACCTGTCAGAGCCGCCGCGGGATCTGTGCTAAGTGCTATGGCCGTGACCTGGCTCGTGGCCACATCGTCAACATGGGTGAGGCAGTCGGCGTCATTGCAGCCCAGTCTATTGGTGAGCCGGGCACCCAGCTGACCATGCGTACCTTCCACATTGGTGGTACCGCTTCCAGGGCTGCTGAACAGACCTCGCTGGAGGCCCGTTACGACGGTACGTTGAAGTTCATCAATCTGAATACCGTTGTGAACGCAGAAGGGTTCCACATTGTTATGAACCGTAACGGCGAGATCGCCGTGGTGGATGAAACCGGTCGTGAGCGTGAGCGGTATGGCGTCGTCTACGGTGCCAAGCTGAAGATCGCTCCTGAAGGGGCGGTCAAAGCCGGTGGTGTCCTGGCCGAGTGGGACCCCTACACCATGCCGATCCTGACCGAAGTTGCTGGTCGGGTAAAGTTTGGTGACATCCTCGAAGGTGTGACCATGGAGGAGAAGCTGGACGAGGTAACCGGTCTTTCCCGTAAAGAGGTTATCGAATCCAAGGATTCCGACAAGCGTCCGCGTATCGCCATCAAGGATGGCGCCGAAGGCGGCGGTACCATTGGCCGCTACTATCTGCCGGTTGGCTCTCTGATCAACGTGTTGGAAGACACCATGGTCAGCGCTGGTGACGTCATCGCCAAGATCCCTCGTGAAACCACCAAGACCAAGGATATCACCGGTGGTCTGCCGCGGGTTGCCGAACTGTTTGAAGCTCGTAAGCCGAAGGACTTCGCAGTAATCACCGAGATCGACGGTCGCGTCAACTTCGGTAAGGACTCCAAGGGTAAGCGCAAGGTGGTTGTAACCCCGGAGATGGGCGAACCCAAGGAATACCTGATTCCCAAAGGCAAGCACATCAGTGTGCATGAAGGCGACTATGTCAAGGCCGGCGAACCGCTGATGGATGGTTCCTCCAACCCGCACGATATTCTGCGCGTGCTGGGCGTCAAGGAGCTGGCCAAGTACCTGGTGGACGAGGTGCAGGAAGTCTACCGTCTGCAGGGCGTCAAGATCAACGACAAGCATATCGAGGTTATTGTGCGCCAGATGCTGCGTCGTGTCCGGATCAAGGAGGTTGGCGACACCAACCTGCTGATCGATGACCAGGTTGAGCGCTGGGTGTTCGAAGAAGAGAACGAGAAGGCTTTTGCCGCAGACAAGCGGCCGGCTATCGCAGAACCTCTGCTGCTGGGTATCACCAAGGCCTCGCTCTCAACCGAGTCGTTTATCTCGGCTGCCTCCTTCCAGGAGACCACCAAGGTGCTGACCCAGGCCGCCATTGAAGGCAAGATTGACTCATTGCGTGGTCTCAAGGAGAACGTGATCATGGGTCGTTTAATTCCGGCTGGCACCGGCCTTGCTCGCTACCGGAATCTGCGGTTGCAGCTTGACGAGCCTGACCTGCCCCTTGAGGTGGTTGCTCATGAGCCGCCGCAACGAGACATGGATGATGACGACGACGAGTTGGAAGCTGCTTGACCGTAGCGTGTTACTGAACCATCTGGGGAGGGGCAGCAAGCCCCTCCCCAGAAAAAAGTAAATGCTGTTAAAAAGTTGTTGACAAGTAGTGGTCAAGCAACTATGTTGAGCGTCTCTTTATGAGACCAGATGACGCTATGCGCCTCGAGCGCATGCAGTGAGCAGTAATGTGGATGGAGCTGTCGGTATAGATTCCGGCCCTACACCTATTCCATCCCCCACCATGAAGTGACGTCATCAGGTCGACCCGAAGCAGTACATAGGTAGATAGGTGTCTTGTCGTAACTGGCAATTTTTTGATTGTCTTTTGCTGTCAAAGCACCGGGGTGTTTAAAAATATATTGACAAGTCTTGTCGGGCTTTGTTAGGTTCGCAATTCGCGTCTTTTGGCGCCGAGGATTTTACAGTCGGGAGACAGGTACCAGTTATGCCAACGATCAATCAGCTGATCCGTCTGGGGAGAGAGAAGAAGAAGGATAAGTCGAGCTCCCCTGCCTTGAAATGTTGCCCCCAGAAGCGCGGGGTCTGCACCAGGGTGTACACCACGACCCCCAAGAAGCCTAACTCTGCGTTGCGGAAGGTTGCCCGTGTGCGCCTGACCAATGGTATTGAGGTGACTTCCTACATTCCTGGCGTCGGTCACAACCTGCAGGAGCACTCAGTGGTGCTGATTCGTGGTGGCCGGGTTAAGGACTTGCCGGGTGTCCGCTATCATATCGTGCGCGGCACCTTGGACTCTGTGGGTGTTAAGGATCGTAAGCAGGCCCGTTCCAAGTACGGCGCCAAGCGGCCCAAGTAACTATAAGATATTCGTCAAGCGAGAGAGGTAGCTTATGCCGAGGAGACGTGAAGTCCCTAAGCGGGTCATCCTGCCGGATCCCAAATATAATGACAAGACCGTTGCCAAGCTGATCAACATTCTGATGGTTGGTGGCAAGAAGAGTGTAGCTGAATCCATTCTGTACCGCGCTCTTGATATCGTTGCTGACAAGACTGGCGAAGAGGCGGTAAAGGCGCTCAAGAAGTGTCTTGATAACATCAAGCCTACTCTTGAAGTTAAGTCGCGTCGGGTGGGTGGTTCCACCTATCAGGTGCCGGTTGAGGTGCGCGCTGATCGTCGGGTGTCGTTGGCCATGCGTTGGCTGATCAAGTATTCGGTTGCCCGTTCTGAAAAGACCATGACCGAGAAGATGGCGGGCGAGATTCTGGATGCCTTCAACAACCGTGGTGCTGCCGTGAAAAAGCGGGAAGACACCCATAAGATGGCCGAGGCCAACCGCGCCTTTGCTCACTACCGCTGGTAAGCGTCATTACGCTGGAGGATTAGTTCGTGTCTCGTCTGTCACCGCTTGATAAATATCGCAACATCGGCATCATGGCTCACATTGATGCCGGTAAAACCACTACCACAGAGCGTATTCTGTACTACACCGGTGTTTCGCACAAGATCGGTGAGGTGCATGAAGGAACTGCGACTATGGACTGGATGGAGCAGGAGCAGGAGCGTGGCATCACCATCACCTCCGCTGCAACCACCTGTTCGTGGAATGACCATCGCATCAACATTATCGATACTCCGGGTCACGTTGACTTTACCATTGAGGTAGAGCGTTCGCTGCGGGTGCTGGACGGTGCAGTTGCGGTGTTCTGTTCGGTGGGCGGCGTCGAGCCCCAGTCCGAGACGGTTTGGCGTCAGGCTGATAAGTATCGCGTGCCTCGCATTGCCTTTATCAATAAGATGGATCGTGTCGGAGCCGACTTCTTTCGCGGCGTCCAGATGATTAAGGATCGCCTCAAGGCGAATCCTGTGCCGATTCAGATTCCGGTCGGCAAGGAAGAGCACTTCAAGGGTGTGGTAGACCTGGTCACCATGAAGGCGATCATCTGGGACGAAGATTCTCTGGGTGCTACCTTTCGCGAGGAGGAGCTGACCGGCGACCTGTTGGATGAGGCGAAAGAGTGGCGTGAGAAGTTGATCGAAGAGATCTCCAGTCATGATGATGCCCTGATGGAGAAGTATCTGGCCGGTGAGCCGTTGACTGAGGCTGAGATCAAGTCCGCCATCCGCATCAGTACCATCAATATTGCCATCATTCCTGTTGTCTGCGGTTCTTCGTTCAAGAACAAGGGTGTACAGAACCTGTTGAATGCAGTCGTTGACTATATGCCCTCTCCGCTGGATATCCCTGCCATCAAGGGTGTGGATGAGAGTGGCGAAGAGGTGGAGCGCAAGGCTGCTGATAGCGAGCCGTTCTCTGCCCTGGGCTTCAAGATCATGACCGACCCCTTTGTTGGTCAGCTGACCTTCATCCGGGTGTATTCCGGCGTGCTCCAGTCCGGCTCTTACGTTTATAACGCCACCAAGGGCAAGAAAGAGCGGATTGGCCGTCTGTTGAAGATGCATGCCAATAAGCGTGAAGAGATCAAAGAGGTCTACGCCGGCGATATCGCTGCTGCGGTTGGTCTTAAGTATACAACTACCGGCGACACACTGTGTAATGAGGATAAGGCCGTCATTCTGGAGTCAATTGAATTTCCGGAACCGGTTATCTCGATTGCCATTGAGCCCAAGACCAAGGCAGACCAGGAGAAACTGGGTATGTCGCTGCAGAAGTTGGCCAGCGAAGACCCATCCTTCCGTACTTTCACCAACGAAGAGACTGCTCAGACCATCATCGCCGGCATGGGCGAGTTGCACCTGGAGATCATCGTTGATCGTCTGATGCGTGAATTCAAGGTTGAGGCCAACGTGGGCAAGCCCCAGGTCGCCTACCGCGAGACCATTAGCAAGAAGGTCAAGGTTGAAGGTAAATTCGTGCGTCAGTCTGGTGGTCGCGGCCAGTACGGCCACGTCTGGTTGGAGCTTGAGCCGCAGGAACCTGGTAAGGGCTATGAGTTTGTTGATGCCATCAAGGGTGGCGTCGTGCCCCGTGAATATATCCCTGCTGTTGACAAGGGTATTCAGGAGGCCCTCGACAATGGTGTGCTGGCCGGTTTCCCGGTGGTCGATGTCAAGGTGACCCTGATCGACGGTTCCTATCACGAGGTTGACTCCTCTGAGATGGCCTTCAAGATTGCCGGTTCCATGGGTTTCAAGGAAGGCTGTCAGAAGGCAGCGCCGGTCCTGCTTGAGCCGATCATGTCGGTTGAGGTTGTGGTTCCGGAAGAATATATGGGTGATGTGATTGGCGACCTGAACTCCCGCCGTGGCCGGATTATGGGGATGGATTCCCGTGCTGGCGCTCAGGTGGTCAGTGCCATGGTACCGCTGGCCAACATGTTCGGCTATGCCACCGATTTGCGTTCCGCTACCCAGGGACGCGCTAACTACACGATGACTTTTGACCACTACGAGCCGGTGCCCAAGTCGGTATCTGAAGAGATCGTAGCTAAAGTTAAAGGCTAACATTTAAGCGTTCGAGAAACGAGGAGGAGCGAGGCCATGGCCAAGGCGAAATTTGAGCGTACGAAGCCGCACGTAAATATTGGAACGATCGGTCACGTTGACCACGGTAAGACCACGCTGACTGCAGCGATCACCAAGGTACTTGCCCAGCG
>Ga0074197_1001751_pt1 | contig 17121 bp, 27 predicted proteins | sample EPASupsiteSAE305_FD_64526 | JGI IMG/M metagenome (GOLD analysis project Ga0074197, IMG submission 64526) | Bioremediated contaminated groundwater microbial communities from EPA Superfund site, New Mexico - SAE3-05 reassembly with SPADES | ecosystem: Environmental > Aquatic > Deep subsurface >...
GTACCAGGAATGCGGTTGCGGATGTTGCGGAGATGGATAAACCACAACATCAGCAGGCCCAGCAGCCCCTGCAACCACCGGTTCAGCAGCCACCTGAGCAGAAGGCGGCAGTTCAGTCGGTCGAGCAGGATACCAAGCCACGGCCCACCCCAGAAGCTCAGCCCGGGCAAATGCTAAAGCCAGAGCTGCAGTCAGTTCCAGTAGAGGCTGTCGGTACCAGTAAAACGGTTGCTGATGTTGCGGAGATGGATAAACCACAACATCAGCAGGTCCAGCAGCCCCTGCAACCACCGGTTCAACAGGCACCTGAAGAGAAGGCAGCAGTCCAGACGGTCGAACAGGTCGGAGGCCAGTCGGTAGATCACGGACAGTCCATGCAGGGCCTTCAGCCTAGCAAAAAGCAAGAAAATGACGTGCAACAGCTTGCCAAAGCAGCTGTTACATCTCCAGTTGCCGCTGAACCGAAACAACCGAGGACAGCTCAAGTTGAACGGCAAGGAACAATGCGTAACTTTCCTCCGAAAGGAGAGTTGAGATGAAATATAAAATTAATCTTGAAAAAGTTTATCGCGAACGGGTGAAACCAAACCTTACCAAAGAGGAATCCGAAGCCATGGAGAGGGCGTTTGCTGCTAGTAAGGAATGTAAGGGAAGGGGCAGTGTATGAGGCCTGCTAAAGTGTCTGTGGCCAAAGGGGAAGCCTATTATTTTGACCGAGACGTTGTATATAAACAAAGTGACGCCCAGTACCTCGGTACCGGGGCTGCCGTCCTCGGGATCGAAGGCAAAGGCATAGGAGAAGAATTTGCTTTGCTTATTCGTGGATACTCTCCGGATGGAGAAAAGCTGGCTCAGCGGAAAAATCTATCGGATAAAAAAGCCATTGCTGGTACCGACATTCCACTTACGCTTCCTAAAAGCTGGTCTGTTCTGGCTCTGGTGGATCCAGATCTGAGACAGGCCGCCCTTGATGCTGCCAAGGTAGTTGTAAAGGCAGTGGAGGACAATGGCTGGGTTGAAGGCCGGCAGACCAAAAGCGGTATAACCGAGCATGTTGCCGGCAAGATGGTTGCCGCTGTATTCCCCCACAGCACCAGTCGTGCAAATGATTCACATTTCCATGTTCACAGCGTTTTTTTGAATATTACACAGCGACCAGACGGTTCCTGGAGCACTGTGGAGAATAATTCTTTGCTGCAGCATTCAAAGGAAATCAGACAGATGTTTCTTTCCGAGTTTGCAGCTTCTGAGGCCGTTCAGAAATATGGTGTTGAGCTCTCTATTGATCGAGGGGGGACGGTAATCCCCGAGGCTGCCGGATTCAGCAATGAAGCAAAGGAACTCTTTTCTAAACGTAATAACGAGATCCAGAACGCTGACAAACTGCGTGAGCGCCTGCAGGAAAAAATGCCGCACCTTGGTAAAGATGCCCTGGAGACATTGGTGCAACTTGGCACGAGAAGCGCTAAGAACAAAGACCTGACCGAAGCGGATCTGCTCAAGTCTCACCGGGAGCAACTTCAAGCTGCAGGACTTCCGTCCCTGGAACAGCTTCGGGACAATGCCCTCAGCTTGAAGGCCGTACAGGAGCAGTCAGCAGAGAAACTGACCGCAGCGGAATATGTCAAACAGGCAGCAGAGGACCTGTCAGAACACCAATCGGTGTTTTCTAAGGCAGAATTGCTTCAGGGAGCGCTTAAGCAATCGATTGGGCATGCAACCCCGAATCAAATTGAAAAAGCAATTCTGGAGGTTGTGGGGAGTAGAGAAGTTGTCAGTTATGGTGACGACAAGTTCACTACGCCGCAGATCCACAAGATAGAAGGGCAGGTTGCCAAAGTTGCCGTTGAACAGCGAGAAGTGTTTGTTCCCGTGTTGCACGACAACCAGGTACAGGATGTTGTCAGAACATTTGAAGAGAAAAAAGGCTTTACCTTGACCAAGGGCCAGGCCGAGGCGGTCGGCTATGTTCTTCAACATACCGGCCGGATCGGTGTGATCCAAGGGGATGCTGGAGCTGGTAAGTCAAGTTCGATGGAGGCGGTGGCCGATGCAATCAAGGATATTGGCCAAGAACAGGGTGTCCAGGTGCGCGGCTTTGCACTCCAGGGCAAAACTTCTGTATTGCTTGAAGGTGATAGCGGTATCTCTTCAGGAACACTTGATTCTTTTCTAAATTCTGAGTCGCAGTGGAACGGTACAGACCGGCAGATTTGGATTGTGGATGAATATTCCATGGTGGACAGCCGGAGGCTGGGGGCACTGGTGGAACGTGCAGAGTCAGAAAATGCCCAGGTGTTTCTGCTGGGCGATAAAAAACAGCTGGCAGCTATTTCTGCAGGCCGCCTTGGTCAGGACCTGGATGAACATAAATTGGTCAAAACCGTTCAGTTGGATGAATCCCTACGTCAGAAAACCGAGTATGCCAAGGCGATTGATGCCGCCATGAAACATGGCGACGTGCGAACAGCCTTGGAGGTGATGGAGAAGGCGGGCAAACTTCATGTGATTGCTAACCAGGGGGAGAGAACGGCGGCCATGGCAAGGGCATTTGTTCAGGCTGATGCAGAAGCCCGGGAAGCTACAGGAGGTCGCAAGGGTGCCCTTGCCATGACGCTTACCAATGCCGAGCGGGAGGCGGTTATTAAAGAGGTGAGGGTAATCCAGAAAGAACAGGGGATTATTGCCAGAGAAGATCATAGTTTCACAACCAGGGCACCGGTACAGTTAGACGCCGTGACCAGGAAGCTGGCAGCATCCTATCGGCCTGGTATGATCGCCATACCCTCAAAGCAGATCGGAGAGCTGCAGCCGGGACAGGAGGCGAGGGTTATGACAATCGATACCGTTAAAAACACCATTACCCTGGCTGGTGCCGACGGTAAGTCGGAAATTGTTGATGCTCGTAAAAACAGTACGGGTTTGATGGTTTATGAAGAGCGCAAGACACAGCTTTCAGTAGGTGAAAAGATAATCTGGCTCAAATCTGATAATTCTAAACAAGGAAAATTCAACCGAATTAAGAATGGCCTGTCGGGTACCATTGAAAAGATCGACGGCAACCAGGTGACGGTCAAAACTGAATTGGGGCATTACGTGCAGATCCAGGCGGAGGGTGCCTACATCACAAATGCCCAGGCCATAACCGGCCACAAATCTCAAGGGGCGACAGAGCATACCGGTCTTTTGTCCATCTCTGCCGGCGACCGGCTGGCTACCCAGAATATGCTGTATGTCCTCACCACCCGTCAGACTCATGATCTGGTTGCATTTGTGGACGACAAGGAGAAGCTTATAGACGTTTTGAGGGCGGAAACCAAGACCAGTTCCCTTGAACAGCAGCAGGAGCTACTGAAAAGCCTGATGGTTGAGCTTAAACAATCGCTACAGGAAGGGAAGCAGGCAACGGAAAGCCTTGATGAGATGCTTGGAGTTAAAAATGAACGCGGCGCGGATCGGCAGCGACAGGCAGAGATTGAAAATTCTAATCTGCCAACCAATGAATTAAAACAACAGCAGAATAGTCATCATGAGCAGCAGCAGGATCATGGGGCCATGTTGTCATTGTGATGTCAGTTGGAGGCAAAATTTCCGGTAAACAGTATACCGGAAATTCCGGAACGAACTCATACCGGAAAAAAGTCGGTAAACTGTATACCGTAAAAGTCGGTATACAGTTTACCGGTAAAAGCTCGGTAGACTGTATACCGGGATTTCCGGTATGGACTCATACCGGTAAATGTGCGCTCACAACACGGTGGTCAGGCCACCGTAATGTTCGCGCAAAACCTTGGGACACCCCTGCCGACAAGCGGCAGGAGTGTCCGGAGAATCAAGGTCCTCGCTTCCAGCTTCACCTTTCCACCGTCACGCCAATCTGTTCCACAAAATCGGTTCCCCCGTTCCGGTCTCCCCCAATTTTGCTACACAGACCGGGCCAGTGGCCCTTTGTCATGCCGGTTCCAGGATTCGCTGGCGCTGTGGCAAAAGCCGCACAAGGCGGCTCAAAGTAGTGTCCTTCTATGCCCTGTGTTTCCTGTCCCTGAGTTGTCGCCCCTCATTGGGGTGAAGGGGCGACGAACTCAGGGAACATCGGAAACACAGTAAAACTCGCATAGAAGAACACGAACCACAGAGAGCCTGGGGCTTAGAATCTAGGGATCATCACAAGGAGGAACAACATCATGCAGATACTGACGGCTTTTAAAAAGAAAAATGGAGGAACCATGAACAGAGCAATAATAGGAGAAGCACTTGCATCGATGGGTTGGCGGCATGATATAGAAACAAACACCTGGTTCAATGATAAATGCTCTGGGCTAGATTTTAACACTGCCGTTGTCTATGCAATTAGGTTTACATCATCACCACCTCCAAACACTGGTGATAGAGTCAAGGTGCTCTCTGGACCTTTTTTTGATTTTGAAGGCACTGTTGACACAACCGATCTTCGGAGGAATCAGGTGAGAGTCATAATCGACATATTTGGCCGGGTGACTTCTGTTGAACTGCAGGTGCAGGAATTGGAGATTTTGCTGTAACCGCTGCCATCTGGACGCATGGCGAGTTAAGATCAAATAATATCCCGCACACAAAAGTGTATTATATAGCCGGGGGGCATGTTATGAAAAGAAAAATGATAATTATTGTTGCGGTACTGATCATGTTGACTGGTTGTGCCACAACATCCACTACAGCTTCATCTTCTGGTTGGAGCGCAAAGAGTGTTGGCCAGGGAATGCAGATTGGAGCTGCCGGGAGTTCCGGAAATCCATTGTCCGGGATTGTCTGGGGAATAGGCTTTCTGGTAGAGCAGGTTGGCGGGGCTATTGAGTCGACTCCAACCGAGCCAGAACGGTTGCCCGAACCTGAGGCTGAGGGCAAACCCGAAAATAACTAAAATGAGCTCAGAGTTGATATAGCTTTTGAATTTCAAACTAAAAATGGAGGGTTAAATGCGTAAAATTCTTTTTGCCGGTCTTTGTTGTTTGGTTTTTCAGGTGGTTGGCTGTGCTGCACCAATGAACATCGGAACAGGCCTCAAATATAACGGCCCTACTACAAACCCTGAGCCAGATAAATATGCTCTCGTGTACATTTATCGTGGTGATGGCTGGGGGTACGGTAAATATGGTGAGAAACCTCTACTTGTGCAACTGGAACAGAATGGAAAGGTTCCCATGCCAGTGGCAGTATTTTCAGACCAAACCTATAGACCATTTTTGTTTGAACCACAAACATCCACACTCAGAGGCGGATCTAGCACGGCAATTGTTGTGAAGGCAGGTGAAACTAGATGCTTCGAACAGGGGTGGCGCTTCCGTGGGCTTGATGTCGTGATATTCAATGAAGTCAGTATGGAAGAATGCTACAAGGCTTTGCAAAACAAGGAGCTTGTTCATTCTTTAAATGAAATTCGAGCAGCAAACCAAGCAGCCCCGCTTTCAGTCAGCGGATTTAAAGAAGTGATTTCACCAATGCCTTTCAAAACTCAGCAGGCGCCAGAGTCTAAATAGCTTGGTTTAAAAATGAGATAGCATGGGTAAAACGGGCATGGCCTTGACCTGCCAGGTGTTCGGGCAGGTCGTAAGCCTTGTTGAAACATTTTTATGCCGTTTACCCTTGAGATTTTTTCCCTTTTGCCGAGCCATCGGACTGGCTGTTTTGGACGGTATTTGAGCCCTCCTGCGCAGGTTGTTGCGGTCTCAGTCCTCCGATTCCAGTTAAGCTTCTTTCTTCGCTATTGGGTGCTGGTTTTGTTTGTTCTCTGCTATCTGTCATTACCGTTGTCCTTTCGGCCATTGTTTGAGTTGTTCTGGGCATTATTTTGATTAGTGGAGGTAGAATTTTGAGAACCTGAAATAGGTTTAAGATTGTTGATTCCTCGCAAGCTTTTTTGCATGTCTTCAAGCGTGCCATGCGGGTTATTTCTGTCTTTGTTTCCGCTCATTTAGTTCTTACCTCCCGTTTATTTTGACCGACAACTTGAATATCTGGACTCCTGAAGGCAATTTATTATCACAGATGGGCAGCTCTTTTGAGGCTTGGAAGACTTTGATGCGGTTTGTTTTGCAGGTAACTGCTTAATATGTCTTGATGATGTATAGTTACAACAACAAACTCTATTTACCTGTTTTTCCATGTCATTTTTAGCGTCTACCTTTGGGGGGTGGGATAAGGCGGAAAGGACGCCAATGATTACGAAGCAAATTGTGCCGGCAAAAAAGGACCAGCGTACAACGTCGTCTAGCCGTTGTAATTTCCAATCATGACGGGTTTCTTGATTTGTTACCTCATGCTCTATTCGGACTGAATTTTCCTGGAAGATTAATATAGCTGTAATGATTGCAACAAGGTAGCAAATGAACGTAAATCCGAAGAACCAAATATGCCACCTTTCAGCCGTTCCTTTGGTAGTGAGAATTGTAATTAGGAGGCCTATTGCAGCAGCAGACAGGGTGATAATGGTCTTGTCATGCTCCATTTTGGTATTAATCCAAGCCGTGACCAAGGCCATGTAATACTGGACTTCTTTATTATCTTTCAGGTTTTGTTCTCGTTCTTCTTCGGTTGGCATGTGTTATTTTTTTTCTCTGTCTTCCCGTCAGCAGGTCCGACTGGGTTGTTATTCGGTTCAATAGCATTTTGATTGCTCGGCCTGAGAACCGATAGACCTTTTAAGCTTTCATTTGTAATTTCAGGTTTGTTGTTTCCGGTTAGTTATTCATTCTCAGCCATAAGCCCTCCTTATTTTTTTTCTTCTTCTCGGTCATTCGCAGGTTTTGTGATAATTGTTTTTTGTTGCCGAAGTAAGGTTGGCGAAAGTCTTGAGATTCCGGTGAGACTTCCCTGGAATCTCATCAGACCGTCACCTGTAACAAAGTCTTCATTTACCCCGAGCAGCCTTTCTAGCCGTTGCAAATCGTCCTCATTTGGCATGATTTCTCCTTATTTTTTTTGGGTGTTGTTAGTAGAACCACTTTGCTCTTGGTTATCTTGAGCTTTTTCAGGTCTGACTTTAGATATTCCAGCCAGACTATCTTGGATTTTTATCTTGGTTGTTTCAGGTTTTTTACTCTTGGTCATAATGATCTCCTTTTAAAATTCTGATGGAGTAATTTCTTTTCTTTTGTTCAACGGTGGCGGAATTGACCGGCTTGACCGGTCATATTTAGTGGCTGGGAATAGGTGTTTTCCAGCGACTATTCCCCTTCACCTTGCCCGCCCTTGGGCAAATCTTTCGTCGGGATGGTGTAAATTGGTGGCAACTCGCTTTTGACGGCTTTAACCATATTGTTATAGCTGGCTACTGTTTCCATTATTGGTTCTTGGAGTTCGTGCCGGGGATCTGCTGCAAATATCATAGAATCAAAATCTTTCACATGTCCCTCAAGGTCAGTAATCCAACGAACGCATAATGGGTACGAATACATTGTTTCTACAGCTAAATGCTTTCGGTCCTCAAGAATTCCAACCGGTCGAATCCAACAGAACCATTCGGATGGGTAATTTATAGAGAGCGTGAGTAGCACAACACAGTCACCAAGCGGTGCCAGTACATCATCTGGTTTTAATTGCAGGGTTCTTTCAACGAAAACATCCGCGTCCAAATGTGCTGCGAGCTTATTACGTACACGACGTATTGATTTGTAGTTCTTCATTTTCTTGAGACGCCTAGCCACTGTTAGATAGGTGTCACGATCCGAACTTGGCCAAGAGGACTCCCGTACTGTACGAGACTTTTCGTTATTGGTGATTGTGAGAAGCCTGACGACAATATCCATCAAAGTGCATATTGGCACCGCCATTCGATTCATTGCGCGCTTTCTTGTTCTTGAATCCATAAACTGGTTCAAATAAAAAAGCACATCACGACACGCTTCCATACCAAGGACCAATTGCTTGGTGTGATCATTTCCAGGGAGCCAGCGATCTGATATTCCCTCATCGCCAAGAATGTCCACTATACCAGGTGCATATAAGTCGCCGTCTGGGTCTGCATAGATTGGGTGCCCAGGCAATTTCTCAGCCATAAGATTCATAGCAGCATCATCAAAGACCAACCTGAATGCCATCACCATCACCTTAATTTTTAAAAGGATATCAACTCAATTTGACCAACTATTTATTGAGAGGTCAGCATTAGGCATCTAATATTAGATGCTAACAAGAACCTTTGTACATTTTTCTCAGCTGCAGTTTAGGGTGAGTTTGGATAACGTCCTCCGCTATATTGAAGGCCAATTATAAAGGATATGCTGATTAGTAGCCTTGATGTTGCAAGAGAGTGGTGCCACAACGCAGGCTTTCTAGAGAGATTCAGGTGCCTGAGTGGTTAGTTGGATAAGAGGTACCATAGGAGGTACCATGGATAAAATTAAAGGGGGTGACCGTATTGGATAACCCCCTGTTTTTATTTGGAGCGGGAAACGGGATTCGAACCCGCGGCCTTCAGCTTGGGAAGCTGCCTTGTCACACTTCGTCGTTGTTCGAGGATGTTCTTAGTTGTTCTGTGTAATCCACATAAGTCATCGACATCAGTATTTTTCTGTGTTATTTGTGTCCGTAGTTGTTCGCACATGTTCGCCATTATTGCGGACTGCTTAGAGGTACCACAGAGGTACCACAGGTATCCGTGGGAGAACCATGAAATTTACAGATAAATATATAGCAAGCCTCAAGCCGAAAGAAAAGGATTATCGGGTACGTGAAGGGCACGGCTTTGCTATCCGAGTGTTGCCTTCCGGTGTTAAACGCTTTGAGTTTATCTACACGACTGAGGGCAAACGACGGATTATGCACCTAGGGAACTACCCGGCTGTTGCCTTGGCCGAGGCGAGGACCAAATTCAACGAGGCGGCGGCCTTCCTCGCCCGTGGTACCGATCCACAGCAGCAACCTCCTGCAGAAACCAATGTAGCCCCCTCGGAGCAATTAACGGTTACAGGCTTACATGAACTGTGGGTGAAGTGGAGCGAAAAGCACCACAGCGCAAAATGGGCCAATACTCTCAAGCTTGCCCTGGAAAAAGATATATTGCCGACCTACGGTCAGCGGCTGGCCTCAGAGATCCGGAGGCGGGACGCCGTGGCAATTCTGGAGCAAAAAGCCGCCACAGCACCAGGCCAGGCGGTTAATCTCCATAAGGCGTTGCGGGGGATGTTTCAATACGCTGTTGAACGCGAGCTGGTTGAGTACAACCCGTTTTCCGAGATCAGGGCGGCCCGTACCATCCCCACTATGAAACAAACAGCCAGAGAGCGGGTATTAAGCGATGACGAAATCAAATACCTGTGGACGGTCATCGATCAGGGCGGCGGGTCGGACAGCACACAACGGGCGCTCAAGATGATGCTGTTAACGGGCCAGCGTAACGGAGAGGTTTGCGGCATGCACTGCCGAGAGATTCAGATCGGTACCGGCAAACCTCGCTGCCTGGAGTGCAAGCGCTGCGGCTGGTGGACGATACCCAAAGAGCGGCGCCCAGGGAATAAAGGGGGGGAACACAGGATTTATCTGTCTCCCCAGGCCATGCAGTTGATTGGAGACCGCAAAGGTTTTATCTTCCCCGGTGACACTGAAAATTCTTCAATATCTCCCAACAGTGTCAATCACCACGTCCGGCGATCCGTGCCGGCCACCGGTAAGACACTGTATTACGGCCTCCCCCGCTGGACGCCTCACGACCTGCGGCGGACCTGTGGCACCGGCATCCGGCGCTGTGGAGGCTCCAGAGATGACATGGATTTGGTTCTTGGTCATCGAGTTGGAGGAGTGACCGGAGTCTATGACCGGCACACTGGCGAAGCGGAGAAGGAACGATGGCTGGCGGTGTGGGGAGAGTATATTCAGAAGCTTGTTTCTGTAGCTTGACGTTATACTAAAAAATAGTATAGGATTTCTTATGCCATGGACTGTTGCATATAGCAAAAAAGCTGAAAAGCAATACAACAAGCTTCCATCAGCCGTCCAGGACAAGCTTGACTTTTTGGCTGCAGAGATCGAGCAGCTTGGGCCAGTTAGAGGAAACTGGAAGAATTATGGCAAACTCTCCGACAAGAGGCATCATTGCCATCTTAAGGCGGGCAAGCCGACCTATGTCGCAGTTTGGGAAGAAGTAGATAACACCGTTAACCTTGTAGAGGTGACATATGCAGGCACTCACGAAAAAGCACCATACTGAAAACCTTGTCCCATTACGCTTAATGGTACATCCAGCGAATGTTGCTACAATTACGAAATATGTGGAGTCTCTTGAAAAGTCTGGTTCCACTCCTTGGCGGGAAGTTGCGGCACAGAGAGGTAATGTTGCTGCCTCTGTGCTTCGGGGGGCTAGAAGTAAGGAAGAGATAACACAGACACATTTGTCTGAGCTTACTGGGATCCCTCAGCGTCATATTTCTGAGATGGAGAGGGGAAAACGTCCGATCGGCAAGGAGACGGCCAAGAAGTTGGCAGTAGTCTTAAAAACTGATTATAGAGTATTTTTGTAACTTTTGATAAAAGGAGAAAAACTGAGTGGTAAAAATTGAGAGAGTTACGAACCGGCCAGATCACCTCGTTTTTACCGTACCGCTGGAAGACGGCAAAGTCGTTTACATGAAAACAGATCTTTCACCTATTTATGGAGTTGTCATAGTTGATGCTGAGAAATTTTTGGAGCTATGGAGAGCAGAACCGAGTAGCATTCACCGAGACCAATCACATGGGAACATCAATACGTGGAAAAAGGATGAAAAGTATCCTAACGCTGAAGGTGGATTTTCCTTAGGGTACGGTGATCCTGTCCCTCTAGCTGAGATTGGATTTTGGCCAACAGTCCCGTGCATATCTTTAGTGAACGGCGTAACGCGAACCATTTGGCTTCTCTCAAAGGGATGCAAAAGCTTCCCTGTGTGTTGTGCCATAAAAGAGGCGGCCGATCTTTTCCGTGAAGTCGGATCCTCCGGAACAGAATTGATTACTCGGAAATAACCTTTTCATTTTCCCCTCTCCCAATCCCCGGTCTTCCAGACCGGGGATTTTTTTGTTCCCAATTAAAGTTTTTTTGCCAAAAACATAAAAAAATCTCATGATTTTTCAGTAATAATTTCAGATGCTTAGAATTATTAGATATTTATTAAATATTTATTTTATATCTAATAAATGCTTGAAATTATTACATTTTTTATTGACGGACCCTCAAGAAATAAATACCGTGGGACGCATCAAGACGCATACCGGTTTTTGGCGAACAAAAGAAGGAGGGAGTCGCGATCATGAGGATGATGTGCCTGAAAGACGTTTTGCAATATTTGGCTATCGGTCGAACAAAATTCCACGAGTTGCGGAAAGAACATAGTTTCCCCGCGCCGGCCCTACGGGTTGGCCGTCTGCAGCGCTGGGACGTCCGGGATATCGATTATTGGCTCGAGCAACAACGGCCTCAACCGGCAGCGCAGGGGTAAATCCATGGCGGACGCTTTCTATATTCGCGTCCCCCTGGACGACCTAGAGCAACCGCACTGGCGCTGCCTGCTGGCAGAGGATGGGGGAGCGAGCGCAGTTGTTCTGGCGCTGCGGCTCAGAGGCTTAGCGGCAAAATGCAACAACGGCGGGCTGATCACTCGGCACACTGGGGAGCCAATGCCCCTGCTTCAGGTAGCTACCTACCTAGGGTACACCCCCCAACAACTGCAAAGGGGCATGGATCTGCTGCTAGCTCATGGGCTAGCGGCCATCAGGGAGGACGACAGCGGAGGGGGAATCAGGGTGGTGGATCCTGTCCTGGATGCCCATTTTGGGCGGGTTGGGGGGGCGGTTCCTCAGGCCTTGCCTGAGCCGCCAATTAAGAAGCCAAATCAGAGATATTCTAGGCCTTTGACCCCGGCGGAACGCCAGCGCCTGGGGCGGACCGGCCAGTTGCCGGAGGGTGTCTGCCGGCTCGACTATATGTCACGTCACACGTCACATTTGGACGTGACATCAAGCGTGACAGTTATCCAGCAACATGCTGATTTTAATTTAGAATATTCATGTCACGTCACGGATAGTAGTAGTAATAGTAGCAGTACATCATCATCACGTGACGTGATGCGTGATGGATATCCTGACCTTACCCCTCTGATGACTGGCATTCCTCTTCATGAGCAGCCCCGGCTGCTCAACAAAATCCGGGCCTGCCTAGTGGCAGGCCACACAGTCCATGCGTGCCACCAGGCTCTGGATGATGCCCGAAAGGGTGCAACAGATGGCCAGCCTCCGTGGGGGCTTGCCCACCACAAGCTCGGCCAGCTCGCGGCGGCACCGCTGCCAGTCACTCCAGCACCGACTCCACAACCATCTGCCACCGTTATCCATGATCGGCCTGATCCTACTCCCGAGGGGTTGGCGATATTCCAAGCGCTGCAAAACATGTAAAGGAGAAAAACTATGGAAATCAATAAAAATTTACTGAAGAGTTTTCGCCTCACTGCACTCAGAGCAATGTTTGTGGTTGGTGTGGTCACCACGCTGACCGGCCTTTGCCTGTACTTTTTTTCACCGAAGGCTGTCTCGCGAGGCGCCAAGATTAAGCAGCTCCTGCTGGAGCTGCAAACCGGAAAAATCAATCAGCAGCAATTCAAAACAGGATTCGAGGAGGCGATCAAAAAATGAGCAAAAAAATTGAACAGATGGATCCGCAGCAAATCAGGGAGCGAGGCCGCGAATTGCTGAGGCTCGCTCAGCAGAAGGAAGTAGAGATCCGCAACCGGCAGCTGGTGAAACTTGGAGAGATTTTTCAGCGAGAAATACAGGGAGGCTGGGCCACGCCTTGGCCAGTGCTCCAAAAAGAGCTGGAAGATCTTCTCTGCATTCCTGTCGGGTTGCCCAGGTGGGTTTTGGAAGCGGGGGTCCAGGGGGGCGCTGAAGCCCCCCTGGTGGAGGTGCAAGAGTGACTATCAAGGTGACTGAAGAAATGAGGCAGGCGGGCCTCCGTGAGTTGCAGGGGGAATTGACCGACGATGAGTTAGCCGCGCTGCTGCACCGGGCCGAGGTTGATAATTATTTTGATGCAGTTGAGATCCCCGGCCAGGTTAAGCCTGGCTGGGAGGAAGTTTCGGAGTTTCTTGAACAAATTTTGACACCCAATGAGGAGATTAACCAATGAGTCTTAAATGCCCCTGCTGCAAAGAAGGTTCGATAGAGGTCCGCGAAAAGAATTTCTTTTGTGAAAACTATGTGCCGGATGGCGAGCCAAGCGAATGTAATTTTATTTTGTGGCGCTCCGATTTGGGACGTTTCGGGCGCGGACCGTTGAGTGAAGATGAGGCAATAAAGCTCATCAAAGGTGAGCGGATTCAGCTCAAAAACCTGAAGTCAAAAGCAGGTAAAAAATTTGATTGCGAAGGTGAGTTGGCTGAACTTGATTGTGCGGATGGAAAGAAACGCTGGCAGGTCAAATTTATCTATCCCGAGCGCCGAGTGTTGGGGAAGTAACCATGAACGACACTCAAACTCAAATCCTAAAAAGCTTAACCCATACTGATACCTTCCTTTCGGTTTCAAATGGCTGCGCTCATATTTTGATTTGTGATTGTGCAGCAGGCGACAATTACCAACAAACATCTGGTCCATTTCTCCCAAAAGACTACATACCCCTGATCGCCGCAGGTTGCATTATTCCGGCGCGTGGTTATGCCGAAGGCATGTACCGGCTATGGGATATCGAGGTGGCCCATCAACAGGGTACACAGGCCTAGCAGTCCGCCTGCCCGTGGGGGCTGGCTGCGGACTGCTGACCTATGCACTTGTTGATGGACGTCTGGGGGACTTGGGCGTCCCCCAGACCCCCTCCAAAATTCAACAGCGAGAACCATTAAAATGCAAACAGCAAAAACAACAAAACCAAAGGCTGTCCTTAGTAAAAAAAGAGCAACTTAAAAGATAAGGCACTGTACGCAATGGCTTGCGCCAGTGCCAACGGCTAAATGCGCAGAATCATTCGGTATACTAGGTATACCGGTAAATAACTTTAAGGGTGCATAACATATTAAAATCATAGAGGTATATCGGGTATACCTGCAGGAAGGCACAATGGAAACATTCAGTATAAAAATTTCTGACGAAGAGGCGGCGGCTCTTGAGTTACTTGCCGCACGCCAAAAGTGCAACAGATCGGAGGCTTGCCGTCAGGCAATTCTTGCCGCTGCCGGGGGTGGCGCATCAAGCAATATTGAAGAGAAGATAGATGAAATTTCATCCACTCTGTCAGATTTGCTCTCCCTTCTAAACCTGCACGTCTCATTCACGCAAGAAATGGCAAAACGTACAATCCGCATTGCAGCACAGAGTGCCTTCCATGCAGCAAGACTTGCTGACAAGCAGCAAGTCTTGGATGAATCAAAAAACGACTACAAAAACTGGCTCGAACAGCAGGGGGAGCGGGTGAAAATATGAGCCTAGACAGGAGCAGATTTTCTGGGACAGCGTCGCTATTTAACAAGCTTGCACAGATCGGCTTTGCAGTCCGTTTTTGGGCAAGAATAGCATTGCCGATTGCGGTCTTTGTTTTTATTTGGCGGGCGGCAGTTGAGCTGCAACCATTGGGTCATGGAGGAGGAATTAAATACATCAGAGCAATCGTATATGAATTGTTCCTTGCTGCGGGTAGGCCTATGCCTTTATCTCTCCTCCCCGAGGACTACAGAGAGACAGCTGCTGTTCGACATCCTGCTTACCTTCAACTTATTGCTGTTGCCAACCATCGGATAAAAATTGCAGGAATATTAGGTTTGGGTGCCGGTAGCGGCATACTACTTTTGGGCTTCTTTTTGGCGCGTCGAGAGGCTCAGGAACAAACGGAAGACAAGTTCCGGCGCGGATCTCAATTAGCAGATAGCCCAAAGCAGCTTTCCCGTGTTCTGAAATCGTCAGAAGGCCCCGGAGAAATCAAGTTGGGAGATGTCGTTTTGCCGCGACAAGCAGAGTGTCGCGGGATACTGGCCGTGGGCATGACAGGAGTCGGCAAAACCCAACTCCAAAACCGTATTCTTGACGTTATTGTTGACCGTCCGAATGGTGGAGACCGGGGCATTATTTTCAGCGTCAAAGGTGACGATTATCTGACCACCCACTGGCGTGACGGCGACTCCGTTTTCTGCCCTGCGGACCATAGGTGCTTGGGCTGGAATCTGATGGACGACGTAACCGATTTAGCAGACTTCGATGTTATCGCCGCAAGCCTCGTAGTTCATGATGACAAGGTCAAAACATGGTCGAACGGTGCCAGGATGATTGTGTCCGGCTTGCTCAAGTATTGTTACCTCACGGGGCAGCGTAACAACCGGCAGGTGGCTGCTATCTTTTCTCTGAATGCGAAAGGTATGAGAGACTGTCTTCGGCAGGTACCAGGAGCCGAGCCTGCCGCAGGTCTCCTTGAAGATCCCACCAGTGCCCCAGCCAACTCATTTTACATCACAGTTTGTCTCTTTAGTCGCCCACTTATGCTGCTCAAACACTTGGAGGGTGATTGGTCTATTGCTCGCTGGATCAAGGAGGGTACAGGCAGAATTTATCTGCCTGCAACCCCGCGACTGCGTGAACAGTTGGGTGGTATATATTCTGTATTTATTGACCTTGCAATCGTTCATCACCTCAGCCTGCCCAAAGATCCAGACCGGCGCATATGGTATTGCATAGATGAGTTGGCTGCAGTTGGCCAGATCAGCCGCCTTCCCGAACTTCGAAATGTTGGTCGAGATAAAGGCGCTGGGACTATTGTTGGTGCGCAGTCATTCCCCCAGATAGATCCTATCTATGGCGTTGATGGTCGAAAGGCCTTGGTCGGTGGATTCGCCACAAAAGGTATATTTAGGACTGATGACGAGGGAACGTTGGATGAACTCAGTCGCAAAATAGGGAAACAAGAAATCGAATCCAGCCGGGAAAATCTTTCAACATCATTCAATATAAACAAAGATGGCGTTACCAAAATGTCCGAGATCCGGGACGAAGTCTTGGTGAAATCGGATGATATTAAGACACTTCCAGCGTTGCATTGTTATGTTCAAGTCACAGGTTATCCAGCCGCAAAAACTCAAGTTGCTTACAAAGATTGGCCAATTATCAATCCGGCCTATATTCCCCATCCGGCTTTAAGTCTCGAGGCATTGTCTGCCGAATATTTGAAACAAAATGAAGCTTTGGGTGAAATTGGTCAGCCGAAAAAAAAGACCTCTTCGAACAATGAAACCCTGATGTTGGAGGTCTGAGATGAAAAAGCCGATTTTACTGCTTTTCTCACTCGCAGTGCTGCTTATACAGGGCTGCATATCTGCCAAATCAGGACTCCCGCCGTGCTACCCGGATGCTGATAATTCAGCGCTGTTGTCTGCACTGTCATCCAAGGATCAGCTACTTGGCGACAAAATTATGATTACAGCTATCGAAGGTTGCAAAAAATACCAAACACAGGTTGGTACAACTCCGGCAATGTCGTTTGATGTTGTCTATGCCCAAGCTGTCAGTAAATATCCGCTCCGTTTTAAATATCTGCAATCTGAGCATAAGCTGTTTTGGCGCATGGCCCCAGAGATTGGGGAAACAAAATGAAATATTTTCCCCAATCGTTCTTTACGCTGGTTTTTTCGTGGATGATCCTGGCTTCTGCCGGTTGGCCTCAACTGGTTTACGCAGTCAGTTGTAATGATGTAGTGGATCAAGCGTCAGGCACTCGCTATAGCGATGCCCTGACCAGCTTTTTCTATTTCGGTGATAAGACATACGCGACTGTAATGCCCGGTAATAACTATTTTGCGTTTGACGCCAACATCACACGTGAATACCTTCTTGACGGGGTAGATACCAACAGCCTTAAGAAACAGATACAGACAGGGGCTCGGTATGGAGATGCCAAGCCTCTTTTGCTTTCAAGCGAAGCGGTACGTGATTTCATAGTCGAATATTATGGCGACGCCCTTGCCATCGGTAACACATATATTGATGCTTGGCGTGAGTATGGCTCTTCCACATTTACAACAATGAGTGGGGCAACTTTGCCTTTTGCAGATTGGTTGTCAATTCCTGCAGAATCAACAATCCCGTCAGCCGTCTTGATGGACAGATTCGGCAAGATGCTTCCTGCAACGGCGGGAGCCGCCA
>Ga0074197_1001752_pt1 | contig 17111 bp, 8 predicted proteins | sample EPASupsiteSAE305_FD_64526 | JGI IMG/M metagenome (GOLD analysis project Ga0074197, IMG submission 64526) | Bioremediated contaminated groundwater microbial communities from EPA Superfund site, New Mexico - SAE3-05 reassembly with SPADES | ecosystem: Environmental > Aquatic > Deep subsurface >...
GGCTTCAAAGGCGCCAGGGTGAGAAGAGATTTTCGCATTTCGAGAGGCTATATGCCTTTGACACTTCGTCTCTTCTCCTCACCCCAGCTTATCTAATTTTTCGACTCTTGCCTTTATATGACACACCCGTTTGGACGAGGTGTTGCCGTGACCATCAGGCTTCGCTTGATTGAGAAATAGAATAAAACCGGGCGCGGTCGGCCAGCAAGCCGCAGCGGCCCTGCCCCACGGCGCCTTCGCACGCTGAGGAGGCGCAACACAGCTTTCATTTCACCCCTTGTTTTGTTGAATCAATGAGTTGCCATGAACATACAACCGCAGGGCATCCTCTCTAAAACACTCTTCATCGTCTGCGCCGTGGTGCTGGCGCTGACCACGATCCTGGCTGCGACCTCCTACCGCCTCGTGACCCGCCAGTTTTCGTCCCTGGAAAACGACGAGGCCAGAGTGAATCTCGAACGGGTGATCAACGAGCTGGAGAACGCCCGCAAGGCCCTGGACGCCAAGGTTGCCGACTGGGCGCCCTGGGACGAGACCTCCGCCTTTATCAGGGGAACCAACAACGACTACGTTGCCAACAACCTCTCGAGCGAAACATTCCAGACCCTGCAACTCCATTTCATGCTCTTCTTCGACGCCAAAGATGCCCTGGCGCATCAAGTGTTCTATGATCAGGAGGCGCAGCAGACCGTTGCCCCGGACAACGCCGTGGTCGACGCCGTCCGGCTGCTGCCGCAGTTGTTGCAGCACGACTCGGTCAAGAGCAGGAAATCCGGGCTGGTTACGACCCCTTCCGGCCCGGTGCTGCTGGCGTCGGCGCCGATCGTCACCAGCACCTTCCAGGGACCCATCCGTGGAACCTTGATTTTCGGTTGCCGTCTCGACGCCCAAAAAGTGGAGCAGATCGGCGAGAACACCAGGCTGGCGGTGCAGATGCACCCCTACCAGGCCAAGCAGCAGCTCTTCCGCGACGCCGCCGTGCAGACGCTGGCCAATGCGGGCCATGTGGCCGCCAACCCGTTCGTCGCCCAGGCAACCAACGACCAGGTGATGCACGGCTATGTGCAAGTGAACGACGTTACAGGCGCGCCCGCCATCGTCCTGGAGATCAGCCAGCCGCGAACGATTTTTCGCCAAGGCCTGGCCATGTGGCGCGAACACGTCCTGGCCCTGGCCGGCATGGGAGGGCTCTTCGTCCTGCTCCTGGTGCTGCTGTTGCACCGCGGCATTCTGCGCCACCTGACCCGACTGACGGAGGAAGTGCAAACCATTGGCCGCGAAGGCCGCCACGACTTGCGGGTGGCGGCGACCACGGCCGACGAAATCGGCGAACTCGCGGTCCAGATCAACGGCATGCTGGGTTCGCTGCAGAAATTGCAGAACCTGCGCCGCGACAACGAACAGCACCTGCACCACATCCTTGACTCCATCAACTGCGGCGTCATGATCGTCGAAGCCGAGGAACGGCGCATCGTGTCCGTCAATACAACCGGCGCGACACTGCTCGGTCGCGCGCCTGAGGAGATTGTCGGCAAGGTCTGCGCCCAGATGGTCTGCCAAGGTGAGGAACGTCAATGTTCGCTGCCGGATGCCAGCCAACCGACGCCGCTTTGCGAATGCAGCATCCAACGCGCCGACGGCAGCCAGTTGCCGGTGCTGAAAAGCGTGTCCCTCATTGAGCGGAACGGTCAACGGCATCGTGTGGAAAGTTTCATTGACGTCAGCGAGTTGAAAAAAACCCAACTGGAGTTGCAGGCCAGCGAAACAAAATACCGCCAATTCTTTGACGACGATCTCACCGGCAATTTCATCAGCTCGGTTGACGGCCTGATCCTGGACTGCAACCGCGCCTTTGCAACCATGCTCGGCTACCAGAGCGCTGCAGAGGCGCAAGGCGTCAACATCCTGGCCCATTATTTTTCCCCGGAGCATCGCGCAGCGCTGCTTGATCGGCTGCAGCACCAGGGGAAAATCGAACGACACCAGGGCGCGATGCAACGCCTTGACGGCCAAGTCGTCTACTGCGTCTGCACCCTGATCGGCGAGTTCGATCAACAGGGCGTCTTGGTGCAGACCCGTGGCCATCTTTTTGACGACAGCAAGCGGGTCCTGCTGGAACGAGAGATCCGGCAGGCGCAGAAGATGGAGGCCATCGGCGCCCTGGCCGGCGGCATTGCCCATGATTTCAACAATATCCTGGCCGGGATGATGGGCTACACCGAAATCGTCATGCGCAATCTCGACGAAGCGCCGGATTCAAAAAATCAGCGCAATCTCGGCCATATTCTTGCCGCCGGCGAGCGAGCCAGGGATCTCATCCAAAAGATCCTGACCTTCAGCCGCCAGACGGAAACCGACCAACGACCGATCCGGGTGCAGCGGACGGTCGACGATGCGTTGCAGTTGATTCGGGCCAGTCTGCCGGCCACCATCGCCATTGAGCCGCAGTACAACTCCCAGGCCACGGTTTTGGCGGATCCGATTCAGATCCACCAGGTGTTCATGAACCTGTGCGCCAATGCCGGCCACGCCATGAAAGAACAGGGCGGGATCCTGAGCGTCAAACTCGACGACATGGTCCTTGACGACCGATTCGCGGCCCTTTATCCCGAAATAACCCCCGGCGATTTTGTGCGCATCGAGATCGTCGACACCGGCCAGGGCATTCCCGCCCACCTGATCGACCGGATCTTCGACCCCTTTTTCACCACCAAAAAGAAAGGAGAAGGCACGGGCCTGGGCCTGTCCATGGTGCACGGCATCGTCAGCGGCATGCACGGCCTGATCCTGGTTGACTCCCAGCCCGGGCAGGGCGCCCGGTTCACCCTGTATCTCCCCAGAATCAAGGAGGAAGAGGTCATGGATCCGGTTGCCCATCAGACCATTCCAACCGGCCGCGAGCATGTGGTCTATGTCGACGACGAGGAATTTCTGGTGGACGTCGGCGCCGAAATCCTCCGCGGCCTCGGGTATAGGGTAACCGGGTTTACCGACAGCGGCGAGGCCCTGCGCTTTCTCCAGGCGCACGCCCCGGAGGTGGATCTGGTGGTCTCGGACATGACCATGCCCAAACTTACAGGAGTGGAGTTGGCCCAGAGCCTGCAGCAACTCGACTCGCCGCCGCCGGTGATCATCTGCACCGGTCACAACGAGGGACAGACCAAGGCCGAGCTGGCGACCATCGGCGTCCATGACCTGCTGCTCAAACCGGTCACGGTCAACAAGCTGGCCGTGGCCGTCCGCGCCGTGCTGGACAACCACAGGCGGGGGTGAGCAAACGCGATCTGCGCTTTTGCCAAAGCAATCTTTAGGGTTTGCGCAACATCGTGGTACAATCAGCCAGATTTCGAAAAAAAACGCCACGGGCCTTCCGCCATTCAACGAGAGCAATTGGACCTTATGTGTGCTTTCACTGTCTTTCAGCATTTCCGACTCGCAAAAGGGCGCGCGTCGATCATCCGCCTCTGGGGTGGGGCGCTGATGATCGCCCTGATCCTGGCCAGCGGCTGCCGCGAGGCCGATCCGCTAACCCCGCCGACTCCGCCGACTCCGCCCAAGCCCGCCCTGGCCAAGGCTTTGACGTTCTACGCCTTTGCCGAGGACATGCCCCAGTCGGTGCTGGACGCCTTTGCCAGAGAGTTTGGGGTTGCCGTCGATTACCAGCCGTTTCAATCTCCCGAAGAGGCGCAGGCAAGAATTGTCTCGGGCAAGGAATACGACCTGGTCCTGATTGAGCATCAACTCTTCCCCGCCTTGCTGGAGCAACGCCTCCTGGCGCCAATCAACTTCCAACACATCCCGAACTTCAAAAACATCTCGGTCAATTTTCGCGACTTGGCCATGGACCCAGGCAACCGTTTTTCCATCCCCGCTTCCTACGGGACCACCGGTCTGATTGTGCGCACCGATCTGGTCGGGACCGGCCTGAGCCGCTGGGCCGATTTATGGAACCCGCGCTATGCCGGCAAGATCGGCCTGCGCGCCCAACCCCGTGAAATCATCGGCATGACCCTGTGTTCCTTGGGCTACGCCTTTGCCTCGGAAAAGCCCGAGGAACTTGAAGCCGCGCTCAAGCGGCTGCTGGAGCTGAAACCGGCGGCGACCATGCTCGCCATCGAGGCCGACCACGCCGTCCGCCTGCTGCTTGACGGCAAGATCGCCGTCCTCCACGGGTATGCCGAGGATTACCTCGAGGCCCACGAGCGCAACCCCGCCGTCGCCTATGTTCTGCCCCAGGAAGGCACGGCCCTGTGGGGCGAAAGCTACGCCATTGCCGCCAACAGCCGGCGTCAGTATACCGCCGAGGTCTTTCTCAACTTTCTCCTCCGCCCGGACATTACCGCCCAGATCATCAAGGAGAAAAAATACGCCCAGCCCAACGACGCCGCCCTGGCCCTGATCGATCCGGAACTCCGCGGCAACGCCGTTGTTTTCCCCGCCAATCAGGACCTCAAAAACGGCATGCTCATCCAACCGCTGAGCCCGCAAGGGCAACACCTGTACACCGACGTCTGGGCGCGCTTCATGGCCGCCCATCACTGAAGGAGACCTCGTTCATGCGTGCGCGCACCTGGTTCGTCATCTTCTGCGGCTTGCTGCACAGCTGCCTGCTGCACGGCTGCAAAGACCCGGCCCCCCTGGCTGAGTCCAAGGCCAAACCCCAACTGGCCAAGGAGCTGGTGTTCTACAACTGGGTGGACGACATGCCCCAATCGGTGCTGGACGCCTTTACTCAGGAATACGGGGTCAAGGTCAACTATGTGCCCTTTGGCTCCCAGGAAGAGGCGGTTGCCAACATCCGCGACGGCAAGGTCTACGATGTGGCGGTGGTGGAAAATCCGTTCATTCCCTCGCTGCTGGCGGCCAACCGGCTTGCCGAACTCAATGTTCTCCACATCCCCAACTTCAAGAACATCTCGGCCAACTTTCGCGACTTAGCCATTGATCCGGGCAACCGCTACACCGTCCCTTACCATTACGGCACCACCGGTTTGCTGGTGCGCACCGATCTGGTCGGCGCGACGGTGAGCCGCTGGGCCGACCTGTGGGATCCGCGGTTTGCCGGCAAGGTGGCCATCCGGCTGCAACCGCAGGAATTGATCGGTCTGACCCTGCTCTCGCTCGGCCATGCGCTGGGTTCGGAAAAACCCGAAGAGGTCGACGCCGCGGTCGACCGGTTGATCGCCCTGAAGAAATCAGCCCTTGTGGTCGAGGTCGACAACGCCGAGGCGGTTGCCAAACTCCTCAGCGGCGAGGCCGTAATCCTGCTCGGCTGGCCGCTGGACTACCAATTGGCCAAGGCGGCCAATCCGGCCGTCGCCTATGTCCTTCCCCAGGAGGGCACCGCCCTGTGGAGCGACAACTACGTGATTCCGGCCAGCAGCGCCAACGCCTACACCGCCGAGGTCTTCATCAATTTCCTGCTTCGCCCCGAGATCAGCGCCCAGATCGCCAATGAAAAAAATTATCCCACCGCCAACGAGGCCGCTCTTCCCCTGGTGCATCCGGACGTCCGCAACGATCCGGTTATCTTCCCCTCGGCCGACGAGCTCCGCCGCGCCCATTTCTACCTGCCCTTGACCCCAGCCGGCGAAGCGCTCTACCAGCGCGCCTGGGAGCGCGTCCTGGCGGCAACCGTCGCTCCGAGAGAACGGCAATGAACACCTCGCCCTCCAGGCTCCCCGCCCCGACTGCGGAGCGGCAATCCGCCGTTTTCATGGGCAGCCTGGGGCAACAACTGTTGATGGTGTTCGGTCTGGCGATCCTGTTTTTGCTCGTCGCCAGCATCACCGGGATTTTCTACCTGGTGCGCACCACCGAACAGGAGGGATGGGAGGGCCGCCAGCGGGAGGCCACCCAGCGGGTGGCGCAAACCGCCGGCGATTTCATGCGCCAGCAGCAGCAGATGCTGCGGCTTTTAAACCTGTTTGGCCTGGATGAGATGGAGGAAAATTCGGTGGTCATGGATCAGCTGCTGCACAACCAACCGATCCTCAAAGAGTTGATCTACACCGACGCCACCGGAGGGATTGTCGCCCACGCCTCGCTTGACCAGAGCCTTCTCGCCAACCTGTTTACCATTGCCCAGTCGAACTGGTTTGTGACCGCCCAAAAAGGCGCAGACTACATCGGCGACATGCAGCTTTCGGCCAACGACGAACCCTATATTCTTTTTTCCGTTCCCGTCTCCGCCGGAGGGGTTCTTGCCAGTCGCCTGCGGGTGGACATGCTCAGCCAGTTGGTGGCCAGCCTCCATTTCGGCAAAGGCGGCATCGCCTATCTGCTCAACCGCGACGGACGGATCATCGCCCACAGCGCACCCGCGGCGACGCGGCCCGACGCCGAACAGGCACATCACCACCAGCTCCTCGACCTGATCCGGACCACCAAGGACATCTGGCACGGCGAATACCGCAACTTCCAGGGCCAGTCGGTGGTCGGCACCATGATTGCCGTGCCGGGAACGCCATGGATGGCGGTCACCGAATTGCCCTATGCCGAGGCCTACGCCGCCAGCCGCAAGGCTCTGTCGCTGATGATTGCCGCCGCCCTGCTGGTGACCGCCCTGCTGAGCGTGGTGGTCCTGGTCCTGATCCGCCGCCAGTTCATTCATCCCATGGAGCAACTCCTGCACGGCGTGTTCCACATCAGCCACGGGGAGCTGGAACATCGCATCCCCCTGTCCGGGCCAACAGAGATCCGTCAGGTGGGCGAGGCCTTCAATCTCATGGCCGGCAGGCTGCAGGAAAGAGACGACCAACTGGCCGAGCACAACCGCGCCCTGCAGAAGAGCGAGGCAAGATACCGCGCGATTGTCGAGGACCAGACCGAACTGGTCTGCCGATATCTGCCAAACGGCGTCGTCACCTTTGTCAACGAGGCCTTCTGCCGCTATTTTGACAAACAGCGCGAGGAACTGGTCGGCAGCGATTTCAAGCCCTTGATGTCGCCGGAAAATCTGCAGGCCAAGCGTCGGGTGCTGGCGAAGCTGAACGCGGCGCATCCCGTGGAAAGCTGCGAATACCTCCTGGTTCTCCCCCACCAGGAGGATCGCTGGCTCCTGTGGACCGACCGGGCGATCTTTGACGACCAGGGCCGTCTCGCTGAATACGCCGGCGTCGGCCGTGACGTGACCGAACGAAAACACGTTCTGCAGATGCTGCAGCAGGCCAAGGAGGAGGCGGAAACGGCCAACAAGGCCAAATCGCAGTTTCTGGCCAACATGAGCCATGAGATTCGCACCCCGATGAGCGCCATCATCGGCATGAGCCGCATGGCCAAGCAGGAACGCGACGAAAACAGACGCCAGCGGTTTCTCCAGACTGTGGAGGACTCGGCCGAGGGGTTGCTGGGCCTGCTCAACGACATCCTCGATTTTTCAAAAATGGAGGCAGGCCAGCTCCAGCTGAACAACGCCCCCTTCAGCCTGCGCCGCTTGCTTGACGGGGTCGCGGCAACCATGGGCGTCCCGGCGACGGAAAAAGGGCTGCAACTGCACACCAGCCTCGCCGAAGAATTGCCGGAGGCCTGTGTCGGCGATGAGCTGCGACTCAGGCAGATCCTCCTCAATCTGGTCGGCAACGCCGTCAAATTCACGCCGGCCGGGGCGGTCGCGGTCACAGTCGAGCGGGCGAACAGCGACCAGGACTCCGCCATGAGCGTTCATTTCGTTGTGACCGACACCGGCATCGGCATCCCCGCGGACAAGCTCCCCCTGGTGTTCAACCGCTTCGAGCAGGTGGACAATTCCTATGCCCGGCAGTACAGCGGCGCCGGCCTGGGATTGGCCATCTGCAAGCAGTTGGTCGCCCTGATGGGCGGCAGGATCTGGGCTGAGAGCAGCGAACATCAGGGCAGCGCCTTTCACTTCGACCTGCCCCTGCCGTCCTGCCGGCAACCGCTTGCAGCGGATCCGACCGTTGACGGCGCGCCCGAAAAGCCCATGGTCCACGGGCTGCGGATTCTGGTGGTTGACGACAACGCCGTCAATCGGGACGTGGCCAGCATGACCCTGGAAGCGGATCACCAGGTGGCAACCGCGACCAATGGACTGGAGGCCCTCAAGGTCCTGGCCTCCCGCGACTTTGACATTGTGCTGATGGATGTGCAGATGCCGGTGATCGACGGCCTTGCCGCCACCAAAATCATTCGGGCGATTGAACAGGGCGAAGCGCTGGCCGTCGAGTTGCCGGAACCCATCGGCGCGCCCCTGAGCAAACGGCTCCGGGGCCGTCACCTGCCGATCGTGGCCATGACTGCCCACGCCATGGGCGGCGACCGGGAGATGTGTCTTGCCGCCGGCATGGACGCCTATGTCACCAAGCCGTTCCGCCCCCTGCAGTTGAACGAGGTGCTCAAGGCCGCCGCACGGGTTGATTTTTTTCTGGATCACACGTTTGAGATCCATACGCCGGAACCCGCGTCGATTGACCGCAGGACCAGCAAGCCCACGCCGCAGGAGGTCTTGGCGCATCTGCAAACAGCCACCCAGCTCAATCCCGAACAGGTGACAAAAATTCTCCTTGCCGCGCAATCAAGCATCGCAAACAACCTCGCCGCGGCGGCCGAGGCGATCCGCAACCAGGACCTGCCCGCCCTGGCCCGAGCCTCCCACACCCTGAAAGGCTCCCTGCTCCAGTGCGGCCTGGCCGAGTGGGCGGAAAAGGCGCAGGTCATCTACACCGGGGCCAAAAACCAAGAGGAGTCGCTGCCCTTTGCCGAACTGCTGGCGACCCTGCGTCAGGGCCTGAGTGATTTTCTTGCCGCCCAGGAGAGCACGGCCCCGCACGACGCAATCGCGCCTTAACGCGAACAATCGACCTCCAAGGATGGAAGAGATGACGCATGCAACAGACGACAGAATGCCCTTGATCATGGTGGTTGACGATGATTTATCCGCGCGCCTGCAACTGCGCTTCACCCTCGAGAATTCGGGGTACTCGGTGGTCGAAGCGGCCAGCGGCGAAGAGGCCCTGACGCTGTTTGCCCGCCAACCGCCGGACCTGATCCTGCTTGACATCATCATGCCGGGCATGGACGGCTTCACCGCCTGCCGCAGCCTCCGCCAGCTCCCCGGCGGCGAACACACCCCGATTGTCATGGTCACCGGCCTGGAGGATGCGAAAACCATCACCTCCGCCTTTGACGCCGGCGCCACCGACTTTACCAGCAAGCCGATCAACATGCTGATTCTGGGCTACCGGATTCGTTACTGGCTGCGCTCGGGATCGATCCTCACCGACCTCAACATCAGCCGACAACGGCTGTTCAAGGCCCAGCAGATCGCCCGGCTGGGCCATTGGGAACTGAACCTGGAGACCGGACGTTTTCACATCGCCGCTGAGGATCCCGCCCTGTTCGGGGTCAGCGATCCGACCAACCACCACTCCCTGTTTACCCATATTGTTGCCGATGAAAAATATCGGGTGCAACAATTTTTCGACCAGGCCAGGAGCACGGGCCAACCCTTTTCCCTCAACTACCGCATCACCCGGCCCGACGGCCAGGAACGCATCATCTTCAACCAGGGCGAGATCGTTCCGGACCGGAACAATCGTCCCTGCCTGATTGTCGGCATTGTCCAGGACATCACCGAACTCAAACAGGCTGAAGACCAGATCCGCTACCTGGCCTTTTACGACAACCTCACCGGCCTGGCCAACCGCAGCCTGTTCCGGGAGCACTGGACCAAAATCCAACCCCTGGCCGAACGGCTGCAGCGTAAAATCGCCATTCTGTTCATTGATTTGGACCATTTCAAACGGGTCAACGACACCCTGGGCCACCCGGTGGGCGACAAGGTGCTGATCACGGTGGCCGAACGACTCCGAAGCGTTCTGCGCCATTCCGACGTCGTCTCCCGATCCTCTGCAGAGCAGCCGAATTCGATCATCTCCCGGCTGGGGGGCGACGAATTCACCATCCTTTCCGCCAGCTTCTCCACCCTGGACAATATCGCCAACCTGGCCGAGCGGATCACCCAAACCATTGAGCACCCCATTATCGTCGACAAGCAAACCATCACCTTGTCGGCCAGCGTCGGCATCAGCGTCTATCCCGACGACAGCGACAACATCGACGACCTGCTCAAAAACGCGGACACCGCCATGTACGAGGCCAAGGAAAAGGGCCGCAACAACTACCAGTTTTTCCAGAGCCAGATGAACGACGCCGCCAACGCCCGCTTTCAGTTGGCCAACAGCCTGCGCCGGGCGCTGCGCAACAATGAGTTCGTGCTCTACTATCAGCCGCAGTTCTGCAGCCAGACCAGAAAAACGACCGGGGTCGAGGCCCTGATCCGCTGGATGGACCCGGAGCTTGGCCTGGCACCCCCGGTCAACTTCCTCCCCTTTGCTGAGGAGAGCGGCCTGATCCACGCCATCAACGACTGGGTGATCGCCACCGCCTGCGCCCAGGCCCAGCAATGGGTTGCAGCCGGGCTGTTCGAGGGCTGCCGCATGGCGGTCAACATCTCCGGCCAGAACCTCAACTTCAAGAAGCTGGCGGCACGGATTATCCAAATTCTGGAACAGACCGGTCTTGATCCGCACCATCTCGAACTGGAGTTGACCGAACGGGTGATGATGGAAAACACCGAGGAAGCGGTGGAATCGCTTGAGCGCTTCAAGAACATGGGGATTGCCGTGGCCATCGACGACTTCGGCACCGGCTATTCGGCCCTGAGCCATCTCCAGATTTTCCCCTTGACCACCCTGAAAATCGACAAATCGTTTGTGCAGAACATCTCGACCGAGGGCAACAGCATCGCCCTGCTCCATTCCATTGTCGGCATCGCCAAGAGTTTCGACCTCAAGGTGATCGCCGAAGGGGTGGAAACCGAGGAACAGTTGCGCGTGCTCGACGCCATCCACTGCGACGAGCTGCAGGGGTATCTGTTCAGCCGACCGATACCCCAAGAAGCCCTGGAACGGGGGCTGCGCCACGGTTTTTTCGCCGCCGAAAACTAGCGCCCGCGATCTGGCGGCCTTGGCCGCGCCACAGAAAAAACTGCCGCAACACTGCAAGCGCTGAGCCTCACGCACCGCTTTTCCGCCGCCTTCCCCCGGAGCAGCGACCTCGCGCCGTGCAAAACCCAAACAAAACGCGTCCCCGATCCAATCCTCACGCAAGGCGGGTAGAAGAGCTTTTCCTGAAAACAAGGAAAACCCTTGCGCCGCAAGACTTCCAGGCTTATTGAGTCAGGCTGGAAAAAACCGCGCGGCTGCGTTCGATTGTCGGCATCGCCAAGAGTTTCGACCTCAAGGTGATCGCCGAAGGGGTGGAAACCGACGAACAGGGGCGCGTGCTCGACGCCGCACTGCGAGCAACTGCAGGGGTGTCTGTTCAGCCGACCAGTAACCCAAGAAGCCCTGGGACGAGGGCTGCGCGACGGGTTTTTCGCCGTCAATAAACACCACAAAAAACTGCACCCCAAGGAGGGGCAATGTTTCACGCACTCAAAATAGGCACGCGGCTGTACATTCTCATCGGTTTTCTGTCGATCCTGCTGCTGGCGGTTGGCATGCTCGGCCTGCACAGCGCCCGCCAGGCGTTCCTGGGATTGGAGACGGTCTACAACGACCGGGTCGTGCCGCTGAAGGATCTGAAGGTGGTTGCCGACATGTATGCGGTCAACATTGTCGACCTCTCGCACAAGGTCCGCAACGGCAATCTGCCGTGGGCGCAGGGGCGGAGTTCCGTGGCCGAGGCCGTTGCCACCATCGCACAACAGTGGCAGACCTACCTGGCGACCACGCTGACCGCAGAGGAGCAGCAACTGGTTGCGCAAACCAAACCCCTGATGCAGGCCGCCGACGCGACTGTGGCCCAACTGGCGGAGATTTTACGGCGCGAAGACGGCGAAGCCCTGGCCCGTTTCACCATCAACGACCTCTACCCGGTGATTGATCCGGTGTCGGCCAAATTCAGCGAACTGGTGGAAGTGCAGCTGAAAGCGGCAAAAGAGCAATATGATCGGAGCGCCGGAATCTATGCGCGCGGCAAGACCTTCTCAACCCTGGCCCTTGTCCTGGGCGTGCTGACGGCGATGCTGCTCGGCGTGCTGATCACCCGCTCGATCACCGGTCCGTTGCACAAGGTTTCCGACCTGGCGGCAACCCTGGCCCAGGGTGATTTCACCGCGCAACTCGACAGCAGGCAGAACAACGAACTCGGCGCCATGGCCCGGGCCCTCAACGGCATGACCGGACAACTGGCCGCGATGCTCCGGGACCTCATCAAGGGGATCAACTGCCTGTCGGTCTCGTCGGTTGATCTGGCGACGGTTTCCAACCAGCTCTCCGCAGCCGCCCACAACACCTCCGACACATCGGCTTCGGTGGCCGCAGCCGTGGAAGAGATGAGCGTCAACATGCAATCGGTGGCGGCGGCCATGGGGCAGTCCTCGGCCAACGTCAACATGGTGGCCGCAGCCACCGAGGAGATGACGGCCACAGTCCATGAAATCGCGCGCAACACGGAAAAGGCGCACGCCATCTCGAAAGGTGCGGTCATCCAATCCCAACGGGCCTCGGAACGCATAACCCGGCTGGGAGAATCGGCGCGAAAAATCGGCCAAGTGACCGAAACCATCACCGAGATCTCGGATCAGACCAATCTCCTGGCGCTCAATGCCACCATCGAGGCGGCCAGGGCCGGCGACTCGGGCAAAGGGTTTGCCGTGGTTGCCAATGAAATCAAGGAACTGGCCCGACAAACCGCCGCCGCAACCGTCGACATCAAGGACCAGATCGAGGAGATGCAGGCCACCACCGCCGACACAGTGACGGACATTGCAACCATCGCCCAGGTCATTGCCGAGATCAACAGCGTCATCAACGGCATAGCCGCCACGGCGGAACAGCAGTCGGCGGCGTCCACCGAAATCAGCGCCAACATCGCCCACGCCTCCCAAGGCATTGCCGAGGTCAACGAAAACGTGGCGCAGAGCTCGGTGGTGATCGGCGACGTCACCCGCGACATTGCCGGCATCAACCAGCAGGCGTCGCAGGTGAACGCAGGCAGCGATCTGGTGCAGGACAACGCCCGCGATCTGGCGGCGCTGGCCGCGCAACTGGAAAAATTGACCCAACAATTCAAGGTCTGAGCCCCCGCCTGCCGCCCCCCCACTCCCCCCGGAGCGACCTCGCCCGGGGCTGCCCATCCCCGCTCCGCAAGGTCGCCCGCGCGCCGTTCGAAACTCAAACAAAACGCTTCCCTGATCCAATCCTCATACGCGGCGGGTAGAAGAGGTTTTCCTGGAAACACGAAAAACCCTTGCGCCGCAAGGCCTCCAGGCTCATTCAACCACAACGGGCGAACCGGGATCATGGATCAGAAAACGGAAGCATTGCTGCATGCGGTGATTGCGCAGCACAACATCAAGATACATTTCCAACCCATCGTCCACCTCCAGACCCGGCAAATTTACGGTTATGAAGGGCTGACGCGCGGCCCGGTCAACACCGTGCTCCACTCGCCCACCCGGCTGTTTGAGGCGGCGACCCGCGCCGGCCGTCTGGCCGAGCTCGATCTGATGTGCCGCCGGGCGGTGATCAAGCGTTTCGCCCAACTGGGGCTGCCCGGACGGCTGTTCATCAACGTCGATCCTTTCAGTCTGATGCACGAGCATTTCCGCGAAGGCCAGACCCTGGAATTTGTCGAACAGGCTGGGCTTGCCCCTTCGCAGGTGATCATCGAACTGACCGAAACCCACCCGGTGGAGGATGTTCAGCTGATGCAGCAGGCCATGGTCCATTACCGGGAGATGGGCTTCCGCGTTGCCCTCGACGACCTTGGCGCCGGGTATTCGGGGCTCAAACTCTGGTCGGAGATCCGGCCGGACATCGTCAAGATCGACCGCCATTTCATCCAGGGCGTGGACCAGGACCGCACCAAACAGCAGTTTGTGACCACCATCCTCAAAACCGCCACGGCCCTGGGCTGCAGGGTGATCACCGAAGGGGTGGAAACCGAGCGGGAATACGCCACCCTGCGCAAACTCGGGGTCGAGATGCTGCAGGGCTACTACTTCTGCCGGCCGGTGGAGGTGCCGCCGGTGGCCATTTCCTCCAAGCTGTTTCGCAAGGAACTGCGCAGCTACGAGGAGGACGAATCGCCCACCGTGGAGATGCTGATCCGACCGGTGGTGTCGGTGCAGGCCAGCGCCAAGGTGTTGGTGGTGGGCGATCTGTTCACCTCCACCCCGGATCTGGAATCCATCGTGGTGGTCCATGAAAGCGAGGTGCTGGGTTTGGTGCTGCGCCGCGAGTTCATGGACCTGTACGCCAGCCTCTACGGCAAGGAACTCTACGGCAAGCAGCCGATCCTGCGGTTCATCAACCGCAACGTCATGCAGGTGGACAAACGACTGCCCCTGGAAGAGGCCAGCTACCGCCTGACCACCTCGCTCGACATCCACACCGACGAGTTCATTATCCTCGACGGCTCCTGCCTGGCCGGCAAGGGACGGATGATCGACCTGCTCCACGAGATCACCAAGCTGCAGGTCAACCGGGCCCGCCACGCCAACCCGCTCACCCTGCTGCCCGGCAACGTGCCCATCCAGCAGTTGCTGCAGAAACTGTTCCGCCAGTCGGTGGCCTTTACCGTCTGCTATTTCGACCTCGACCACTTCAAACCCTTCAACGACTTCTTCGGTTTCAGCCGCGGCGACAAGGTGATTCGCTTCGTCTCCGAGCTGCTGACCGCCAACATCGACGACCAGGTCGATTTCATCGGCCACATCGGCGGCGACGACTTTGTCGCCATCTTCCGCAGCCCCAACTGGCAGGACACGGTGGAGCGGATTCTGCAGCAGTTCGACGACAGCATCGGCGGCCTCTACAACGGCCACATTGGCTGCGTGATCACCGCCGCCGACCGGGACGGCCGGGAGCGGCAATACGGGCAGATGACCCTGTCGGTCGGGGCGGTGGCGGTGCGGCCCTCGCAATGGCGCTGCCACATCGATCTCTCGGAAGAGGCCTCGATCGCCAAACACCACGCCAAGGCCATGCCCGGCAGCAGCCTCTACATCCACCAACTGCAGGTTGAACCGATGCTCGCCGTCGAGATGCCATGCGCCGCGGACAGCCAATGACCCCCTCCTCTCCGACCGCTCACTCCGCCATGCACGCATCCCAACCCCTGACCCAAGCCAGTTGGCTGACTGTGGGCGTCAAACTGCTGGTTGGCGTTGCCCTGGCGTCAAACTGCTTCATCGGCGCCCTGCTCCTGGTCAACCACCGGGCGACCGAGGCCGCCGAACAACGCACCGCCGAGGTCCTGGCCATCCGGGAACGGGTGGACGTCAACCTGCGGGAGACCATTGTTCGGCTGCAAAAAGAGTTTGTCGCCCTGCCGCAACTGTTCGCCGTGGACCCCAAAAAATCGATTATGGAGCGGGTGGAACGCGAATTTCAGGTGCGGGAACGGCAACGGCTGGCCGGCCGGGAAAGTTACGGCGCTTTGTTTTCGCGCACGGAAAAACGCGATCTCGCCAACGGGCAGACCGTGGTGAAAATCGAGGACAACGAACTGACCCTTTCCCTGGGGCTGTTCGACGCGCAGGGCGGTTTTGCCTCGGAGGTCGAGCGACTGCGGCTGGTCAGCAGCCAGCCGGAAACCGACCTGGAACGGTTGCAGGCGCTGATCAACGCGGTCCAGGCCGAAACGCAGAACAGCGCCGGGTTTGAGGACAAGGTGGCGCTGTTGCGCGGCGTTGCCGCCGACAAAAGCCTGGAGGCCGAAAAAAGCCGCACCGAAATTCTCGGCTTTGTTGACGAAATCAATGTCCATGAACGCCAGATGGCCGAGGCCAGCCGGGAGCACCGACGTTTTTCCCTCACCGTCGGGCTGGCGGCCATGGCGGGCAACGCCCTGGTGCTGTTTCTGCTCACCCGCATCATCGTTGAACGGCCGCTGCGGCGGTTGACCGGGATTGTCGAGGCCCTCGGCGCCGGGCGCTATCCGGAGATTCCCTGGAGCACCCGCCGCGATCAGATCGGCGTGCTCTGTTCGGCCATTGGCCGCTTTCGCGAGGTGCTGCTGACCCTGAAGCGCGAGGAGGAGCGCAAGGCCGAGGATCGGCAACGCATCGAAACCCTGGTGGCCGCCATGACCGCCGCGATTCACGGGCTCAACCAGCGGGCGGAGCGAATGGCCCAGATGTCGCTCTCGCTTCAGGAACTGGCCGGCATTACCGAGCGGGAGTCAAACAACGTGGCCGGGCTGGCCGGCGACACCGCCCGGCGCACCGACGAGGTCAACGCCTCGTCGCTCCAGATCAGCGCGGCGGTGGGGGAGATTCACCGTGAACTCGGCGCCCAGAATCTGGAGGTGGATCAGATGGTGGGCGAGATTGGCCAGGCGCGGCGACAGCTGGACAATCTGCGGCAATCGGTGATTGAGATCGACGCCATTGTCGGCGCGGTGCACCTCATCACCGATCAGACCAAGATTCTGGCCATCAACGCCGCGATTGAGGCGGTCAAGGCCGGCGATCACGGCCGGGGCTTTGCCGTGGTTGCCGACGAGGTGAAAAAACTCTCCCAGGACACGGCCCACGCCACCCGCGACGTGCTCGACAAAATCGAGGCGATCAACAGCACCTGCCGCGCCTTTATCGCCTGCTTCGACGTCCTGGACCAGGGGGCGGCGCAACTCCACCAGGTGACCGCAACCATTGGTCAGACGGTTGAGCAACAGCGCAGCCTGACCGGGGCCATCGTCGCCTTGGCCGGGGCCACCGGAGCAAACACCCAGGAGGTGTCAAGCCGGATCGCCGAGGTCAACAACGCTGCGGCCGGGGTCTTGCAGCTCTCAGGCGAGACGCGCCAATGCGCCGAGGAAATCGCCTTGCATCTCGGCGAACTGCTCGCCGGCGGCGTCCATGATCTGGAAACAATGAGCGGCCGGGAAGAGACGGCCGAGGCGGGACGGGACAGCAGTGCCACACACCTGGCCCCGACCCAGGCGCAGCAGTGGCCGGAGGTCGACGTTCGCCGGCCGGCGGCGTCCGTCGAGAGCCTTCCCGCCCTCGGCGCTCAAGCCGGTTGAACTAGGCCTCGGGGGGTGGGCGGTCATCACCAGAGCAGCGGATGCTCCTGGCA
>Ga0074197_1001753_pt1 | contig 17109 bp, 13 predicted proteins | sample EPASupsiteSAE305_FD_64526 | JGI IMG/M metagenome (GOLD analysis project Ga0074197, IMG submission 64526) | Bioremediated contaminated groundwater microbial communities from EPA Superfund site, New Mexico - SAE3-05 reassembly with SPADES | ecosystem: Environmental > Aquatic > Deep subsurface >...
GACAGGAAGAAAGAACAAGAAAGCAACTCAGTATTAGGCAACCGAATTAATCATACAAAGCCGCTGAAAATTCAGGTTATCTCTAAGAGGGGCTTAACGGGTTTACACAAAATACTTGACATGACCGCTTGCGTATTTCGACGATTAAGGAAGCCAATCGCCTCTGGTACAGACCTACCTTCCGAAGATCAACGAGAAGTTCGCCAAAGCGCCATTGCGACCGGAGGACGCTCATGTACCCCTCACTACCCCGACATCTCTCGACGATATCTTCAGCTACGAAACGCCTTGCGTGGTGAGCAATGACTATGTCATCAGCGACAAACGCCGACTCTTCCAGATTCAACGGAACAATCGGCCTTAGGCCCAAATTAAAGGCAAAGGTAACGGTCAGAGAACCGCTCGATGGACGAATCAAGCTTTTCTATAAAACGACAGAACTCGAGTATGTCGAGTTCGAGCAACTACGACGCAAGGAGGAACTGGCCACTCGCTCAGCCTGAGTGAAAAGGGGACATTTTTATCGAGTCTTGACATTCATGAGGGTGCATATTGACAAGCCTAGGCCTGCTCTTCCACTATACCCATGTGGATGCCGAAAAATTGTCTCTGCTTTCGGACGAGGAGCTCAGGCTTTTAGCTGAAAAAATGGGTATCTACGTCCCGGAAGGACTTGATAGGGTCTTCTTGATAGAAGAGATTATCGATGCTTTTGAGGACGATACGGCAGAAAAATCATTTTCACACGATGCTCCCGATCATGTAGAAGAGAAAAAACTTACCGGTACAGGCTTTATTCCCGGGCGGCTTGAAGAAATTGCAATCCCTGATCACTACAACGAAACCTATATCGTTGCCATCGTACGCGATCCTCTGTGGATTTTTTCATTTTGGGACATCGCGGAATCGGTACGGGAGAAGATAATCGCGGAGATGGATGAGCCCAAATTACTTTTGCGGGTGAGTGAATCCAATGAGGCCGAGTCGGCGTTTCATTATGAAATATCAGCGAATTTCGACGATCGGAAATGGTATATCAACGTTCCATATGCAAAACGATCCTATCGTATCGATTTGTGTGTTGCTAAATTTCAGAAGATCAAAGTGCTGGCCCGTTCCAACATCGTCCGTATGCCCTCGCAATATATGGACATGTCGGTTAAATTGCCTCAGATGACCAAAAGCCTGCTCATTCTCTCGGGTTCCGAAGAGCTTCATCTCATCGAACCCAAGGAAGAAAATTCAATGCGCATCCTAAGTATAGATGGAGAATGACGGCGATGGCGAGCCCCCCTCTAATTGCTCTGGTGCTGAATGCTCATCTGCCTTTTGTGCGGAAACCCCAGTTTACGCAGTTTTACGAAGAACGCTGGCTGTTCGAGGTTATTTCGGAGACCTATCTTCCTCTTTTGAGGATGTTTCGCAAGCTTGAGCTCGAAAATATACCTTTCAAAGTGAGTATGGTTTTCTCGCCAACCTTGCTCGCCATGCTCTCCGACAGCCTTTTGTGCGAGCGATATGTGACATATTTGGACAATCAGATTGAGCTTGCGGAGAAAGAAAAAAACAGGCTGGCGGGCAATGCGGTGTTCGAGCCCCTGGCAAATATGTATTACGACATGTATCGCCGCAACCGCGACGAGTTTGAAAATCTGCATGGCCGCAATATTACCAGGGCCTTCGATTATTTTTCAAAAAAAGGCTATATCGAACTCATGACGACTGCGGCGACACATGCCTTTCTGCCGATATACGCCGACTTTCCGGAAGTCATCGATGCGCAGATTGAAACTGCGATCATCACCCACAGAGCAGAATTTGGCAAAAACCCCGCTGGTTTCTGGCTGCCGCAGCTCGGATGGTATAAAGGCCTTGAAAAGCACCTGCGAGCCTACAATATCAAATATACGATTGTTACGACAAAGGGTGCGTTGTTGGGCACTCCGCTGCCTTTTTACGGCTCTTTTTCTCCCGTGATGACACCTTCTCATGTTGCGGCGTTTATTCGGGACGCAGGAGCGACAAAAGCTGTCTGGTCCGAGACCGAAGGGTATCCTGCCCACCCCGTCTATCGGGATTTTTACAGAGATATCGGGTACGATCTCGATACGGCCTATCTTTCGCCGTATCTGACCGGCATCGATCGGGGGTATACGGGGTTTAAGTATTGGGCGGTGACTGGCAAGACTGATATCAAACGCTCCTACGAACCGGCCGCCGCTTCGGCGCGGGCGGTATCACATGCCCATGAGTATCTTTCAGACCGCAAAACACAGGCACGCGCTGCTTCGTTCTGGATGAAAGACCGCCCCCCTCTCATTGTATGCCCCTACGACGCCGAACTGTTCGGCCACTGGTGGTTTGAGGGATTGCAGTTTCTCGAGGCGTTTTTCCGCGCCTCAAGCCGCAAGGATGAAGACAACCCGATCCGCCTCGTCACCTTGTCCGAATACCTCGCGGAGCATCCCGAGTGCCCTGAGTCCGAACCCGAGTTTTCTTCATGGGCGGAAGGTGGCTATGCCGAAGCATGGCTCGACGGCCGCAACGACTGGGTGCACCGCCATACCCGAAAAGCCGCGGAGCGCATGCGCGAGCTGACGATCCGCTTTCCGAACGAAAGCGGCCTCAGGGAGCGCATTTTGAACCAGGCCGCGCGCGAAGTGCTGCTCGCCATGTCCTCGGACTGGGCGCTTCTTCTGCGAAGCGGAAGAAGCGCGGATTTCGCCGGGCGGCAGATCCGCGAGTCGATATACAATTTCAATCACATCTATGAGATGTTATCCGCCCATACCGTCGAGACCGAATGGCTGACAAATCTTGAAAAACGCCATAACATCTTTCCGCACATGAATTATAGGGTATTTTCCCCGAAGAAATAGCATAAGGAGCACACAGTGAATGTCGTCATTATAGGAGCCCAGTGGGGAGACGAAGGTAAAGGGAAAATTGTCGATTTTCTGGCTTCCGACGCCCAGATCGTCGTGCGCTTTTCCGGTGGGGCGAATGCGGGCCACACGATTGTGCTGGGAGGCGAGAAGTACGCGTTGCACCTCGTCCCCTCCGGCATTCTCTATCCCGACAAGACAGTCATCCTCGGTTCGGGCATGGTGATCGATCCCGAGGCGCTTTTTAAAGAGCTCGAAAACCTCGAAAAGAAGGGCGTTGACTGGAAGGGGAGAGTGCTCATTTCCGACAGGGCGCACCTTGTGCTGCCGCGATATCGGGAAATGGACAGGGAAGCTGAAAGGCACCGTTCAAAGCCCATCGGGACGACCGGCAGGGGAATCGGCGTCGCCTATTCCCTCAAGGCGAGCAGGGATGGCGTCCGTCTGGCCGACATCGACGACGAAGAGCGGCTTGTGAACATCACGGATGAAGACAGAGCCTGGCTTTCCCTGTGGAAAGACAGATTGCTGCCGCTCAAGATCGATATGGTCGCGTACCTGCGACAGCATCGCAACACGTGGCGACTGTTTGAAGGGGCCCAGGGGGCGTTGCTCGACATAGATACAGGCACCTATCCATTTGTATCTTCCGGCATGTCATGCGCCGCGGGCGCGGCTGCCCAGGGCGGAATCGGCCCGCGCGGCATCGATCGCGTACTGGGGGTGTTCAAGGCCTATTCGACGCGGGTCGGAAATGGGCCTTTTCCGACGGAATTCGCGGACGATTCCGCAGGTTCGCTGTCGCAGTACATTCGCACGGTGGGCAATGAGTATGGGACGACGACGGGGCGCCCGCGGCGCTGCGGCTACCTCGACCTTGTCGCCCTCCGCTACGCCTGCGCCGTAAACTCCATCGACAGGCTCGTGCTCACGCACCTCGATGTGTACGACGATCTTGAGGAATTTGAAGCCTGCATTGGTTATCGCATTGATGGGCAAATGAGAGAAGATTTCCCTGCCTCGGTGAGGAATCTGGAGCGCGCCGAGCCCGTGCTTCGCACGTTCAGCGGCTGGAAAACCGCGCTCGGCACGTGCAGGACCTACAAGGAACTGCCGTTGCGCGCACGCGAATATATCGAATTCATAGAAGAATTTACCGAAACTCCCATCTCCATTGTCTCCGTGGGATCGGACCGGAACCACACCATCGTGCGGGAAAGCCCATGGATAAAATAGTCATCCTCGATTTTGGCAGTCAGTACACCCAGCTCATAGGACGGCGGATACGCGAGTTGGGCGTGTATTCGGAGATTGTGCCCGGAGAGCGCGTGGCCGACGCTGCGCTGCTTCAGGATTGCGTGGGCATCGTTCTGTCCGGCTCGCCGTACAGCGCGTGGAGGGAGGGCTCGCCCGCGCCCGATTTGAACATGCTGGAGTCGGGTTTACCTCTTTTGGCGATCTGCTACGGCATCCAGTGGCTCACGATACACGCGGGCGGTTCCGTCGAGCGCTGCGATACGCGGGAGTACGGATCGATGCCGGTTCATCTCTTGCCCGCGGCGCGTGGAACCGAGGCCTGGGGCGCGTTCACCGACGGCCTGCCGGAGCGGTTCGTGAGCTGGATGAGCCACGGCGACAGCATTGTCCGTCCCGGCAACGGCTGGGAGACCATCGGCGTCTCCGAGGCCGGCGTGCCCGCGATCCTCGCCCACGCGGCGAAACCGTGGTTCGGCCTGCAGTTTCATCCCGAGGTGAGCCACTGCGAGCACGGTATGGAGATACTCTCCCGTTTTGTCTTCAATGTCTGCGGGGCGCGGCGCGGCTGGTCGATGGAGGCCTATCTCGAACAGGAAGCCCGACATCTGCGCGCAAGAGTGGGGACCGAGCCCGTGCTGCTCCTCATTTCGGGAGGAGTCGACTCCACGGTGGCCGGCGCGTTTCTCCTCAAAAGTGTAAGTCCCGAACAAGTGTATCTCCTGTATATCGATACGGGCCTCATGCGGAAGGCCGAAAACGAAGAGGTCATGCGCAACCTCTCCCGGCTCGGCGCCCGCCACATCGAGGGCGTGGACGCCGAGGCTCAGTTTCTGGGCGCGCTCAGTGGCGTCTCCGAGCCCGAGCAGAAGCGCCACATCATCGGGGACATGTTCATGAAGGTCCAGGAGGAGGCGGTGGCTCGGCTCGGGATTCCCGACGCGTTCCTCGCGCAGGGCACGCTCTACACCGACCTCATAGAGTCCGGCAAGGGAGTGGGAAACAAGGCGCAGGTCATCAAGAGCCACCACAATGTCCGCAGTCCCCTCATCGAGAAGAAGCGAGCGGAGGGCCGGGTCATAGAGCCGCTCGACAGGCTCTACAAGGACGAAGTCCGCGCCCTGGGGCGGATGCTGGGCTTGCCCGAAGAGATCGTCGGACGCCATCCTTTCCCGGGGCCAGGCCTGGGCGTGCGCATTCTGGGCGACATCACGAAGGAAAAGTGCGACATCCTGCGCGAGGCCGACAGCATCTTCATTGGGGAGTTGCGCGATCGTGGCCTGTATGACCGCATCTGGCAGGCCTTCTGCGTGCTTCTGCCCGTGCGTTCGGTCGGTGTGACCGGCGACGAGCGCGCGTATAAATATGTGGTGGCCCTCCGCGCCATTGAGAGCGAGGACGGCATGACGGCCCAACCCTATGCCTTTGACTCAAAGGACCTGTTCGAGATTTCGGCGGCGATCACCAACCGTGTGCCGCAGATTGGGCGTGTCGTATACGACATTTCGTCGAAGCCGCCCGCCACGATCGAGTGGGAGTGAGGGGGTCATTCTTCCTCGGGGTATTCGTGGAGGCTCCCGTCGGACGCTCTGAGTACCCACGACTTCGCTTTGCGTTCGACGATCCCTTCGGGAAGGTAAATTTTCCCTCCGCCGCCCGGCGCGTCGACCGCGTAGCGCGGCAATTCCAGTCCCGACAGTTCTTTTCTCAAAGTTTCGTATATCGCGAGGCCGCGCGAAAGCGGGACACGAAAGTGCGCCGTGCCCGCGGCCAGGTCTCCCTGGAAAAGATAATACGGGCGTATGCCTCTCAGACTGAGGGCGGAGAAAAGCTCGATCAGAATATCGGGCGCGTCGTTGATGCCGCGCAGCAGCACTGTCTGACTGTGGAGCGGAATGCCCGCTCTTATCAGAGTCTCTGCCTTATCGAGAAATGGCGCGCTCAATTCCCTGGGGTGATTGATGTGGAGCACCATGGTGAGCGGGCGCGCTCTTGCGAGCAGATCGACAAGTTCCGGCGTGACCCGCGCCGGCAGGACTATCGGCGCGCGCGTGCAGATGCGGATGAGTACGGGCTGCGGGGCCGAGCGGATCGCCTCGAAGAGCCCCGCGAGCTGCGCGTCGGAGGCCGTGAGGGGGTCGCCGCCCGAGACCAGCACTTCGCGGACTTCCGGGTGGATGGCGAGATATTCGGAAAGCGCCGCGATCGCCGCCTCATCGAGGAAATGGAGCTCGGAGGGCAGAAGCGCGCGCCGGTAGCAGTGGCGGCAGAAGAGGAAACACTGGCCCGTGGCCCGCACCAGTATGCGGGAGCGGTACTGCCGCACGGCGCGCCCGAATATGGTGTTGCCGGCCTCTCCCAGCGGGTCGCGCAATTCCAGGGGGGAGATGAGGGCCTCGGCCGGCGAAGGCAGCGTCTGCGCGAGAATCGGGTCGACCGGCACTCCGTGGGCATTTCTTGCGCACGCCTCGGGCTCTTCGTCCGCCAGCGAAAGCCAGAACGGCGTCGCCCTGTAGGGCAGCCCTCCTTCCGCGACAAAATCTTGCATCGGGCACAACTATAATTTTTTAGTTCCATGTTGGCAATCCAGGAGAGCAGGGCGCGCCGGCCCTGTGTCCTGTGCATCCTTTTTCTAAGGAGGAACTTGGCCACTCGCTCAGCCTGAGCGAAAGGGGGACATTTTAATCGAGTCTTGACATATTTAACTTAACGGGCTGTACTAGATAATAGTCTAAATTGAGCACCATTTCTTGAGGATTTTTAGTTGTTGTTTAGGAGTTCCGTAGTTAAAACGAAACTCACATTCTTTTAGAAACAACGGGAAATATTTCTTATCTATTCCGTTATATTTTCTTAAAACTCTTTTCGCTTGGTTCCAAAAGTTTTCTATCCCATTGATATGATTTTTCTTATCAAAAAATGTGTCTGAGTGATTGATTCGATGATGATGAAATTCACTCACATCCAATACGTTATACCTATGATAGGTGTCACTGTAGACAATGCTATCTGGCTTTATTTTCATGACTATTTCATTCATTAAGGTCCTTCTCGTGGTATTCCCCACAACGACAGTAAAAACCTTACCATGACGTTTTAGTATACCAAACATAACAACTTTTCCAGCTGTGCCTCGGCCACAGTTGCCTTTACAAACTCCACCGAAATAGCTTTCATCGATTTCGACTTCACCATTGAAAACTTCCGCTGCTTCTTGGACAAGATGAAAAGAGATTACCTGCCGAATTTTTCGATAGAAAAGAGTAGCAGAATTAGGGTGTATTCCTAAAATATTTGCTGCTGATCTTGCGGTAACTTCTAGTACAAAGAATTCCAAGAGCCTCTCTTGTGTCCTTTTCTTTAATTTACAATGATTTATAATCATATTTTAAGTATAACATTTCTGCTTTATCTAGTACAGCTCCTAAATTAAAAAACTTGACAATTATAAAAATTTATATTATTAAGGAAACATATCCTAAAAAAAGGAGGTGCTGTTTATGGGTCCTCTTGCTTTTCTAGGGTGTGCTGCTTGTCTGATCTGTGCGATTCCTCTTCCCAGTGCATGGACATTTGCAGCGATCGGCATAGCAGGATTCATTTAATCCCAACATCAGACCAGCTATTATGCAATATTGATAGCTGGTCGTTTTTTTGTGAAAAGGTAATAATTCGATTGGATCTCATCCCCATTAAGGACTGAAAATGGAATTATGCTTTTCAGAGAATGTTATAGCACATGATAGCCCACTTGGTTTTATCTGGGGACCTCGCATCCCAACGGACAGCTTTGGAAAATTAGAAATGGTTCGAAGAAACGAAGTAGAAACCTCAATAATCGATATTGCAGGAAGAGGTTTATCTACAGAAATGATTTACAAAAAGTTAGGTTTAAAATTCTCTAATGATCAATTAGCTGGTGCCATTGATTCTCTTCTAAAAAGTGGAATCTTAGTAAATAAAACGAAAAATTTAAATTTACAGATAACAGGCTCTAGAAAAAAATATTACCCATTACATTTATGTGTTGAACTAACCACCAGATGTAATTTGAATTGCAAACACTGTTATAAAAATGGTAGTGATACTAGTACTGCTGAATGTGATATATCTGAAGAAAAACTTATTACCGTAATTAGCGAACTTGCAGAACATGGATTACAAGTAGTTGAATTAACCGGAGGTGAGTGTACATTACATAAACGAATGATATCAATAGTTGATTCTATTCTAAGAATTAAAAATATTAGACTCATAGCTTTAATCACAAACGGGGTTTTACTTAATAATGACATATTAGATCATTTTGAAGATAAAACAGCTAAAATAGTATTTAGCATTAGCCTCGATTCCTATGATGCCAGTACCCAGTACACATGATAGATTTAGAGGTAAAGAAGGATCATGGGGGAAAACTGTAGCCGCAATTAAAGAAGCATCAAAGAGAGGATTCAAAGTAAGAGTTGCAATGTGTGTTACTGTTGAAAATCTATTTCATATAGATGAAACTTTGTCTCTAGCCAAGAGTTTAGGTGCTAAATTATTTAGCTGGTCACCTGTATTTCCTATTGGTAGAGGCAATACAGAAGCCAAACGATTGGAAGAGGAAAAACTGAAGGTGGGAAAAGAAAAAATTGCAGCTTATGAACTTTCAATCCTAGAAAAACATAAAGATTTTCTTCATACAGTAGATGAGGAATTCGTAAAATATATGCTTCAAAAACGCGCAAACTGTGGTATGGGCACCAGAACCTGGGTAATAGACCCAAGAGGCAATACGCGACCATGTGTAATGATGCCAGAAAATTTCATGTATTTAGGCAATATTTTTCAAGACGGTATAGAACAAATTGCTAATCATCCAATACTCAATGCACTGGGAAAGGTACGAGCACCAACCTATAACGACCTAATATGCAAAGAATGTAAGAACAAATTGATTTGCAGTATGTGTTTTTTCAGAGCCATTAATGCTGTACAAGAAACCGGATCATGTGAATGGGTAAAAGATGAACCTATTCAAAATGTACTAAAGTATTGCGACTTCTCGGCACTTACCGACAGCAAACAATGTAGAGCAACTATTTTTGATTAGTTTTAAGGAGGTCTGATAAAAAATGCCAACTGAGGGGTATGGATAGTGGTTACACTGATCGCGAGAGCAAGACAAGAAATCTAGGTTGCTGCTCAGCATGGTTCAGAGTCTACGAGACCCGTAAAGAGAATGAAGGAGTGTAACCGAATCAAACCTATCCTACGAAGCTGTGTAAGAGAATATACCATATAATGGTATTATTGCCCATTCGTCAAGACTTAAAGAGAGGATTGGTTATACCATGATAAATCTTGCAGTTGACGGACTCAGCAAAAAATATCCCGGATTCAATTTGGAACAGGTGAGTTTCAATATCCCCGAAGGCCAGGTACTTGGTTTCATAGGACCCAATGGTGCCGGAAAGACTTCGACTATCAAAATAATCATGGGATTGATAAAATCGGATGCGGGAAACATTGAGGTAATGGGTCATACAGTAAGGCCTGAAGATTACAAGTATCGGGAACATATAGCTTTTGTCTATGATGAATGCTACTACTGGGGCACCCTCAATCCAATTGAAATAGCGTCCATCATCGGTAAAATGTCAAAAAGATTTGACTATGATCAGTTTAAAAAGTTGCTGAAGCGATATGAATTACCGCAAAATCAGCATATAGCGACGTATTCCAAAGGGATGAAAACCAAACTGTCGTTGGCCATTGCGCTTGCAAGGCAATGCGAATTATTGATTCTTGACGAACCGACCTCCGGGCTGGACCCGGTGGTGAGACGAATTGTTCTTTCGGAACTAGAAGACTACTCTAGGAAGAGAAACGGCTCGGTTCTTTTTTCCACCCATATCCTATCAGATGTTGACAGAATAGCGGATTCGGCAGCGATTATCGTTAATGGAAAAATCAAAATATTCGCACCGATCAGCAATCTGTCTGATGATTATTATCTTATTACAACAGAATCAGATAGTATTATCGAAAAACTTAGAGAATACACGATATGCGTACATAAGGAGAATTCTCAGACACATCTGCTTATCAATAAACATGATGCTGCTCATGCTGCTGAAGGTTCTGCGAGTATGATCCACGCAAACCTTGATGATATTTTATATCATCTTGTGGTGGCTGACAAAGTGAATCGGGAGGAAGAGGAATGCTAGCACTTATGATGCGTGATATCTTGCCGTTGAAAAGATTGTTCCTCGCGGCGATCATAGGATCTGTTGTGCTACTTCCCATATCAACAGTGATTATTCCGGCTGCCGAATATCAATTCCCTATCGGACCAGTGCTCGTATTGTTTGTCTTTGGATTCCTGTTGTGCGGGATGACATTTCAAAGCGATGAAAAATACAAAACAGATATCATCATATGCAGTATGCCATATTCACGAGCCAAAATAGTTATCAGCAGGTATGTACTTACGGCCATCGTTTTTATTGTCATGACGATGCTCGGACTTGTTTCACAGAAGATTTTCGGTTCCATTGCGCACCAAGAGGCTATTGAAAATCCGACTGTCGGATATACCACGGGATGTGTATTGGGGTTGATACTCGTGTTTCTTACATATCCGGCATATTATAAATTCGGCTTGGTAGGCGGTCAGGCGGTTCTGTTCATAGTTTTCTTTTCAGTCTCGTTTCTGGGTTCTTCATTGTTGAAAAACATAATCTACAAGTCGACGGAAGGAAACGCGGGGCCTTTTATCTCATGGCTGGTTACGCTGAATGCTCCGCAGAGATACGCGCTGACAATACTGTTCATCCTCTTCATCGGGGCGGTTTCGTTGCTTTTATCTGTCAGGTGCTATGAGAAAAGGGAATATTGACGGCATTCCCTACCGGACCGCTCATCTCCGTACCCCGACGCGTTCATTCAGACACAATGAAGAAACTGGCCACTCGCTCAGCCCGAGTGAAATGGGGACATTGCAATCGAGTCTTGACATACTAATCCTTTTTCTTGCGTTTTTTGCATAGTCATGCAATAATATACACTTGCCGTCTATGAATTATTCCCTCACAGTGCGCGTGAAGAAATGCGGTTTTGAATGCGAGCGCTCTGCCGTGATGCGGGCTGAGGGGAAGATGCGGCGTATGGAGAAATTATGAAAGAACGGACTGAACGGCTGAAAGCGATCAAGGCGATCATCAAGGAAAATAGGGTTGATTCTCAGGAAAAACTGTTGCAGCTTCTTGAGGATCATGGATATTCGGTCACCCAGGCGACGCTTTCCCGGGATTTGAAGTACCTCAAAGTCGGTAAGCTGTCGGATGGCCGTTCCGGCTATTATTATTCCATTCCTTCCGAAGAAGAGCGCAGGGAATCCGAGCGGCATTACATTCAGGATTTTTTGCGTGGTTATGTGTCGATCGACTGGAACCAGAGCATCGCCGTCGTGCGCACCTTCTCCGGCCACTCCGATTCTGTCGCGCTCGCCATCGATAATATGGGGTTTGATGAAGTCATCGGCACCATTTCAGGCCGCGACAATGTCGTCTTCATCGCCCTGAAAAAAGGCGTGAACGGCGACGATTTCATTCATTCGCTCAAGGAGAAAATTCCAGATTTCGAAGAGGAATAAGCGGCGCGGTATCGGCGGCCGTGGAGGCCAGAGCGCTTCGGGAAGGGCTCGTTTTGGGGAAGACCCGGTGGCCCTCATTGAGACTTCGCTCACTCGGGCTTTGTCCTCTGTGCCTCAGTCCATTTTCTCATCATTCTGTGTTCCTCACCCAATTCCGCGATGAGTTGGCCAAGGGGCCAGGCGATATTAGTGTCGGTGGTCATGGCAAAAGCCGTGTCCCGCATTGAAGGTGAAATCGCCTTGACTGCCTTCATGATGGCGAGGGCCTCCTCTTTGGACATGCCGTACATGACGATCGCGCGGAAGTCCTTGGGTAGAGGCGGTCTCTCTGTGGTCTGAGTTCGCGCCTGTGATCGTTCGTTATTCTCGTCCATGCGCGAACTCTATCAAAAATCCGCGGGAGATTGAAGCGGCGCGCCATGGTTTTTTCCGTGGGCCGGTATTTGCCGCCGGCTGTCTGATTTTGTATACTTAATCATGAAAAAACACGCGGAATCCCAAAGGAAATCAACAGTATGAATTATGAACAGTTTACTCTAAAGGCGCAGGAAGCGTTGCGGGACGCCACTTCCGTTGCGCAGAAAAACGATCACAGCTCGATAGAGCCTGAACACCTTTTGGCCTCTCTTATGGAACAGGAAGGCGGCGTCGTGCCTTCTCTCCTCGAGCGGTTGGGGATAGATCGCGCCCGCCTCGAACACGGCAACGCGGAGCTCATGAAGAAGCTGCCCAAGGCATACGGCGAGGCGGCACAAGTCTATTTTTCGCCCGCGATGCAGAAAATCATGGCGAAGGCGGAAGCCGAGTCCAAGGCGATGAAGGATGAATTCGTCGCGAGCGAGCACCTTTTTCTGGCGCTCATCGCCGTAGAGTCCCGCGTCGCGGCCCTGATGAAATCTTCAGGGATTACCCGCGAGGGCGCGCTTGCCGTGCTCAAGTCGATACGAGGCTCGCAGAGCGCCTCCGACGAGAACGCCGAAGAGAAGTATCAGGTGCTGGAGAAATACACGCGCGACCTGACGGCGCTCGCGCACGAAGGGAAGCTCGACCCCGTGATCGGACGGGACGAGGAGATAAGGCGCGTCATGCAGGTCCTCTCCAGGCGAACCAAGAACAACCCCGTGCTCATCGGCGAGCCAGGCGTCGGAAAGACCGCGATCGTCGAAGGCCTCGCCCAGCGCATCATTTCAGGCGATGTCCCCGACAGCCTCAAGAATAAAAAGCTCCTCGCGCTCGACCTCGGCTCGCTCGTCGCGGGGAGCAAATTCCGCGGAGAGTTCGAGGAGCGTCTCAAGGCGGTCATCAATGAAATCGGCAAGTCGGACGGCAAAATCATTCTGTTTATCGATGAGCTGCACACGCTCGTGGGCGCCGGCGCCGCCGAAGGGGCGATGGACGCTTCCAACCTCCTGAAGCCAGCCCTCGCGCGCGGAGAGCTCCGCGCGATCGGCGCGACCACGCTCGATGAATACAGGAAACACATCGAAAAAGACGCCGCGCTCGAGCGTCGGTTCCAGCCGGTGTACTGCGCTCCGCCCAGCGTGGAGGACACGATCGCGATTCTGCGCGGTCTCAAAGAGCGCTATGAGGTGCACCACGGCGTTCGCATCCGCGACGATGCGCTCATCGCGGCGGCAGAACTCTCTGACCGCTACATCACCTCGCGGTTTCTGCCGGACAAGGCGATCGACCTCGTCGATGAGGCCGCCTCGCGGCTTAAAATGGAGATCGAGAGCCAGCCCACCGAACTCGACCAGATTCAGCGCAAGCTGATCCAGCTCCGTATGGAGGCCAACGCATTGAAGAAGGAAAATGATCCGGCTTCCGTCGAGCGCCGCGGCAAGCTGGAAAAAGAAATCGCAGATCTCTCCGAAAAGCGCGACACGATGGTCGCGCGCTGGCAGAAGGAAAAGCAGGTCATCGAGGACATCCGGCAGCTCAAGCAGAAAATCGAAGAATACAAGGTTGAGATCGATCAGCTCGTCCGTGATGGTCAGCTCGCGAAGGCCTCCGAGATCAAATACGGAAGGCTCGTCGAGACACAGCGCAAACTGGAAGAGCTTTCCAAGAAAGTGCAGGAAGAGAAGGATACACCGAGACTTTTGCGCGAGGAAGTCTCCGACGAGGACATCGCCCGCGTAGTGTCGCTCTGGACGGGCATTCCCGTTTCGAAGATGCTTTCGAGCGAAATGCAGAAGTATGTCGAGCTCGAAAAGCAGTTGGCCAAACGCGTGATCGGCCAGGAAGGCGCGCTGCGGGCCGTCGCCGACGCCATCCGGCGCAACAGGGCGGGGCTCTCCGACCCGCGTCGCCCCCTGGGGTCATTCCTTTTTCTGGGCCCCACGGGCGTGGGCAAGACAGAGCTCGCAAAGGCGCTCGCGGAGTTCCTGTTCAACGATGAACGCGCCCTCACCCGCATCGACATGAGCGAGTATATGGAGAAATATTCGGTGTCGCGGCTCATCGGGGCTCCTCCGGGATATGTCGGCTACGAGGAGGGCGGCCAGCTCACGGAAGCGGTGCGCAGACGGCCCTATTCGGTCGTGCTCTTCGACGAAGTCGAAAAAGCCCATTCGGAGGTGTTCAATGTGCTCTTGCAGATGCTCGACGACGGACGCCTCACGGATGGCCAGGGCCGGGTCGTCGATTTCCGCAACGCCATCATCATCATGACGAGCAACATAGGCTCGGAATTTATTCTGACGATGAAAAGCATGGATGAAGTCCGTTCCCGGATCGACGATCTCCTCAAGAATTACTTCAAGCCCGAATTCTTGAACCGCATCGACGAGATCGTGGTCTTCGACAGGCTCGACGAGTCCATGATCCGCAAGATCACCGACCTGAGGCTCGGCGAACTCGCCGGTCGTCTCGCCCAGAGAAACATCGCGCTCACCGTGGATGACGCCGCCAGGGGTTATATTGCAAAGGAAGGCTTCGATCAGCAGTTCGGCGCCCGGCCGCTCAAGAGGGCTATCCAGAACCTCCTTGAGAACCCCATCGCGAAAAAACTGCTCGCGGGGCAGATCCTCGAAGGGGACGCGGTGCGCGTGGGCATGTCAGGGGACGAACTCGCGATCGGCACCGAGCGCACCGCATGAGCGGAGTGTTCACCGACAGTCACGCCCACCTCGAGATGGTGGCGCAGCGGCTTGGAGTTTTCGCGCTCGATGGAGTCGTGGCGGCATACGCGGCGCAGCCGGGCGCACTCATTCTCGACATCGGCGTCGACCCGGGCGATCTCGGCCGGCGCCGCGCTCTTGTCGAAAAGAGCCTCGCCGGGATGGCCGAGGAACCCGGAGCCGGCCCCGCACGCGCGATCGAGCTTCCGATACGCTGGGCGGCCGGCATATGGCCCGGCCGCGAGGCGCTGGACAACCCCAAAGCCTCATTGGAGGCTCTGGAACGCGATATCGGCGCCGAGATCGATGCCCTCGGCGAGTGCGGCCTCGACTACCACCACATGGACGCCGGCCCGGAGGCCCAGAGAGAGCTGTTCGGCGCGCAGATAGAACTCGCCCTGAGCCATAAGCTGCCTCTGATCGTGCATTCGCGCGAAGCCTTCCAGGATACATTCGCGCTTGTGCAATCTTGCGCGCGCCACATTCCCACCATCATCCACTGTTTCGGCTACGGGCCCGAGGAGGCGGATTCCTTTCTGCGGGCCGGCTGCTACCTGTCGTTTGCGGGGAACATAACGTATAAGAAGAGCCAGCCCTTGCGCGACGCGCTTGCACTCGTGCCGGAAGAGCGGCTTCTGCTCGAGACCGACGCTCCCTACATGAACCCCATGCCCCACCGGGGCAAACCTTCGAGTTCTCTCGATATTGAAAGGACATATCAGGTTGTTTCGACTCTGAGGGGCCTCGATATTGAAGCCTTGAGAATCTCTGTCTCCTCAAACCTCCGGCGCATACTTGGCATGAGCCCATAGGCGCGCTAGGCTTTGGACAGTTCCAATCCGCATTGCCAGAGGGGGCCAGAATGAAAATCATCATGCTTGTCGAGAATGTCGTGTATGCCGGCGGGCTCAGTGCCGAGCATGGGCTTTCCCTCTTCATCGAGCACGGCGGACACCGTTTCCTTTTTGATACGGGACAGGGTGACAGGTTCTTGAAGAACGCCCAGGCGCTTGGAGTCGATATTGGAAAAGTCGAGGCTCTCATCGTCAGCCACGGCCATTATGACCACGCGGGAGGGCTCAAGGCCTTTTGTAGAGCGAACACCAGCGCGAAAATATTCATAAAAGAAGGCTTTTTCGAGCCCAAATACAATAAAGACAAAAAGTTCATAGGCATCCCATACGACAAAGAGCTTTTCGAAGACCGTCTCCAGAGAGTAAGCCACCCCAAGGAAATTTTTCCTGGCGTGCATCTCATGACCGGCATTCCCCTCGCAAATGTGTGGGACACACACTTCGATAATCTGTTCGTGATGAGGAATGGCGGCCTGGAACCCGACCGGTTTGCCGACGAGCAGTTCCTCGTGATAGAGGAAGAGGATGCCATAAGCGTGATCAGCGGCTGTTCGCATCGGGGCATCACGAATATCGTCAGAGCGGCGGCAGAGGCTTTCGCCGACAGGTCCGCGCGTCATTCAGCGGGCCCGCTCGCCCAAGGAGACAGTCCCGGACAAGGGCCGAAATTCCGTCTTGTGCTTGGGGGGTTTCATTTGAACAACGCGGACGGCGAATTGGCCGACAGGGTGATTCACACTTTGGATGAATTCCATATCGAGCGGCTCGGCTGCTGCCATTGTACCGGCATTGAAAACTATGCGCGAATCAAGTCCGTTTTCGGACAGAGGGCTTTCTACAGTTGGACGGGGACGGAGCTCGCCTTTTAAAGTGAAGGGATCTTGTGTTTCTCCTTGAGGGGGCCTTTATTTCGCGGCCTTAGGGGTTTCCTCATCGACGATTGCCCGAATATGCTTGGCTTCTTTTGAGAGAACAATGGTGGGGTAGACGCGCACGGTCTCCAGTGCCGCGTCCCCTTCTTCTATTTTTTTTGCTAAATTTCTGATGGCTGAAATAAGAGCCGGAGTGTTCTCTCCAATTGCGGCAAATATTTTTTTTACAGGCAAATCCGGGCCCAGACTTCTGACATCCGCCATTATGTCGATATCTTTCATCCCGATGGCTTTTTCCAGCGCGAGCCGGCTTCCCGAAGCCAGGACCAGAAGCCGTGGCTTCCTGTCTTCAGCCTGCCTCAATGCCGACAGGACCTGTTCGAGGTGGTTGCCGGGGAGGCCCATGGACTCGACATCGAATACCGAGAGCGCCCCAGCGGGTGGCAGGGGGGCCGAAGCGCGGGAGCCGGCGAGCCGGAA
>Ga0074197_1001756_pt1 | contig 17090 bp, 18 predicted proteins | sample EPASupsiteSAE305_FD_64526 | JGI IMG/M metagenome (GOLD analysis project Ga0074197, IMG submission 64526) | Bioremediated contaminated groundwater microbial communities from EPA Superfund site, New Mexico - SAE3-05 reassembly with SPADES | ecosystem: Environmental > Aquatic > Deep subsurface >...
ACATGGATGACATATAATGATGTTTTCTCTATTAATTCTTACACAATATTACAAAATAATTGGCAAAATTCAGATGGAACAGTAACAATATTTGCAAGAGGAAAAGATACGGCAGGTAATGAGGTTGTTGTTAGTAAAAAGATAGTAAATCTAGATTTAGATTTACCAACAGCACCAGTAATAACATCTAATGCTGGATACCCTGTATTAACATCATATGGTGTTACTGTAGATGCCACAACAACAATAACGTATGCTTCAAGAACAGATATTGACAATTACTATAGTATTGATAATGGAGCAACCTGGAGTTTATATACTGGACCATTTAATATGGTTAGTGGAGTTTTGCAAGCTAAAAGTGTAAAGAAAGCAACAGGCTTACAAGTTGTTTCAAGTAAAACAATAGGAATGCCGGCTGATGCTTTGCCTTTAGCAGCCTTTGATAATAATGACTCTACATCTGTATATGACGCAGCTAATTATTACATGAAAGTAGATATTAGCATGCAAGGAAAGCAAATTAGGGTATATGGAACACTAGGAAGATATACAATGCAAATCCAATTTTTGGATTCGAATAAAAATTTAATTAGTAGTGTTAACGGATATGGCAATAATTTATATACAATTCCTTTAAATACTATGTGGATTCATTATGTAGCTAGTTCTTCAGGTTATTCAAATCTATACGAAATTCAACCTAGTAACGAACCAACATTTAGTGCAAAAAGTGGGTATATGTTATTACATGCTGATCCAACAAAATCGATAAAATCCCCATATGAAATGGTAACAATAAACTATTTTCCAACAAGTGTACAAAGATTATACCGAATAGGTACTGCTGGTGATTGGTTAGAATATAAAGATCAGCCAATAAAGGTAGAACAAGGCCAAACAATCTATGCTAAAGGTGTTGATCAATACGGAAATGAAACTAGGATAACATCAAGTAGGACTGCAAATATTACAGACGCTATTAATCCTCAAGCTACGGATGGTAACGATACAACATCACATTGGTATCTAAGTACAACTAAATATATTGATGTTGATCCTAGTGTTCAAGGAAAAAAAATTAGATTAAAAATAAATGCTGGACGTGCAGCAAGTACAATGACCTATTTAAATAGTTCAGGTAATGTGATATCAAGTGTCGATACTAAATTTTCTGGAGAGAGAACTTATGTCGTACCAACTGGTACAACCAGAATAGCTCTTTATACAGGAGGAGGATATTCAGATGGACTAAACCTCTATGAAATTCAACTTGCTAATGAGCCAGTAATATCAACTACTAATGGATATATGTTATTACATACAGATTCTATAAAGAGTATTAAACAACCATATCAAATGGTAACTATAGATTACTTTCCAACAAGTGTACAAAAGTTATATCGCATTGGTACAGCAGGTAATTGGTTAGATTATACTAGTCCTGTGAAAGTTAATCAGGGTGAGACAATATATGCTAAGGGAATTGATCAGTTTGGTAATGAAACTAGACTTATTGTGAGTCTTACTGCTAATGTGACAAGTGCTATATTATCGCCTGCTGTTGACGGAAATGATACAACAGCATATTGGTATGTTGGTACAACTAAATATATTGACATTGATCCTAGTGTTCAAGGAAAAACAATTAGATTAAAAATAAATGCTGGACGTGCTGCTTGTACAATGTCATATTTAGATAGTGCAAGTAATACTATATCAAGCGTTGATACTAAATTTTCTGGAGAGAGAACTTATGTCATACCAGCAGGAACAACTAGATTGGCTATTTATACAGGTACAGGATATTCAGATGGACTATCCATCTATGAGATCCAAGTTATGCCATAATAGTAACAATATTTTAATATTTTTCCTATTGTTCTAAACTTTTTAGAAATAGTTATGCAACAAATGGATATATAATATTAAATGCTGATCTAACAAAGACAATAAAAAGTTTATATCAAATAATATCTATTAATTATTTTTCAACATGTGTTCAAAGATTATATCGAATAGGCACTACATGTGAATGAATGGCTAAATTATCAAGACTTGCCTATATGGGTAGATCAACGTCAAACAATATATAGAAAAGGAATAGATCAATATTGAAACGAAACACAAATTGTGTCAAGCTATACATACTATGTAGCAGATGCAGTGGGTCCACTTGCTTATGATGGAAATAGTAGCACATATGCATCCGTGCCTAAAATTCGACAATATATTGAAGTTGATAGAGCATGGAAGGTAAGCAAATACGAGCTAAATGGCAATGTGAAAGTTACGATTACGTAAATATGTATTTTATGAATGGGAATGAATTAATAATAAGGCCTGTCAGCATACGTTATCTAGCAGTAGATGTAAATATAAGATACCAGCAGGAACGAGATGGATAGCTTATGGACCTTCATATACAACATATGTTTATGAAATTGTACAAATAGGTTAGTAAAATTTAATATTAATCCAATAAATAAACAAGTAGATTATTCTACTTGTTTTATTTTTCAACTTATAGAAAATATATATTATATAAAAACCACCTATTAACAAACATGTATAATAAACTATATTTTAAAAATATCATATATAAAAATGAAATTCATATAATTATAGGGGTGATATTATGTATAAAAAAGGTGATCTCGTAACAAGAAATTCTTATAATAATGATACTATTTTTGTTATTATAGATATTGATGAAGACGATGATGTATATTATTTGAAAGGTGTGCATGTTAGACTTTATGCAGATTCAAATTCTGGTGATTTAGTAAGATATAAGGAAGTTTTAAAAAATGATGAAGAAAAGGAAATAATATCACGTATCAAAAAAGAGTTGAATTTAGATCGCGATGATTATTTCTATTTACCTGGTAAAATTCTTCATATTGATGGTGACCGAGATTATATGGAGAAATGCTTAAAATATTACAAAAATGTAGGTTTAATGGCAATAGGAAAAGTTGAAAAAGAAGATGTTGTTCCAGAAAAAATTGAACTTTGGATAAAAGAATATAAACCAAGCATTGTTGTTATAACTGGCCACGACGCATATTATAAAAGAAAAGGAAAGCAAGATGATCCAGAAGCTTATAGAAACAGTAGTAATTTTGTTGAATCAATAAAAGCGGCACGTGCTGTTGAAATGAGTCATGAAAAACTAATTATTATAGCGGGGGCTTGCCAATCAAATTATGAGGAATTAATAAAAGCCGGTGCAAATTTTGCATCAAGCCCGAAAAGAACCAACATTCATGCTCTTGATCCGGCAATAATAGCTAGTTTAATGGCTTTAGCTGATTGTAATAAAGAAATAGATATAAAGAAAGTCCTTGAATCTACTACGAGAGGTTCAAATGGAATGGGTGGAATAAAAACAAAAGGTACTATGTATATAGGGTATCCTAGATAGGAGATAGATGAGCATAGATATTGTAAAAGAAGAACTAGAAAACAATATAGGTAAAGAAGTATATATAAAATATAACTTGGGGCGTAATAAAATTGAGAAGTACAGTGCAACTATAAAGGAATTATATAATTTTATATTCATAGTAGAAATAAAAGAAACCAGTGAATTGAAATCTTTTATGTATAGCGATATTATAACTAATACAATAAAGTTATATTATAAATAAATTAACCAGGAGTGAATATGACGAAAAATATGTTGATTTTTGTCACTTATTGTTATACAATAAAGTTGTAGTATAATCGAGAGGAGAGATAGACTTGAAAATAACGTCAGTAAATGTTCGTAAAGTCGAAAAAGAAGATTCAAGAATGAAGGGAATAGCATCTGTCCTATTAGATGATAGTTTTGCTATTCACGATATTCGTATAATTGAAGGGGATAATGGATTATTTATAGCAATGCCAAGTCGTAAAACAGCAACGGGTGGTTATCGTGATATAGTACACCCAATTAATCCGGAAACCAGAAAAGAATTTGAAGATGCAATTCTAGAAGCTTATAAAAAAGAAGCATAAACTCGTATTAACGAGTTTTTTTCATATTATTGTATCTATAACATATAATCTATTAGGTGATAATGTGGACAAGACTGATATAATATCAAATTATAATCATAATATAACAATTAATGAAAGAAAAAATATTGTTATATCAGGAGTAAAAAAAATAGATAGTTTTGATGATGAAGAATTTCTTTTAGAAACTTCTATGGGGTATTTAATTATAAAAGGCACATCTTTAGAAATAATAAAGTTAGATACTTATCAAGGTAATGTATCTATAAAAGGTAAAGTTAACAGCATAAATTACTTGGAAAATAATAAAAAAGAAAAAGAAGAAAGTATGTTTAATAAACTATTTAAATGATGGATTTAATAACTCAAATTAAATTAGTTCTTTTTTCTTTTTTATTTGGTATTTTCTTTGCATTTATGCTTGATGTAAACTGTAAATATATAAAAAGTAAACACAAAATATATCGTGTCTTTTTTACCGTAACATTTATGCTTTTTCATGTTTTATTGTATTTTTGGATTTTACAAAAAATAAATAGTGGAATTTTACATTATTACAGTTTTCTATGTATACTAATAGGAATACTTGTCCAAAACTTTGTTGTTAAAGCTTTAAAAAAATGATATACTTGTTTAAGAATAGAGGTGATAGTATGAATAAGAAAAAGGTGAGTAAGAATGTCAAGCGTAGGTTGACATTGTTAGGACCAATTTTTATAGGAGTTTTTATTGTTTGTACTATTACCATATTTACTTATGTTTATAAAATTCAATCATTAAGAAAAGAACAGGCAGAGCTTAATGGAAAACTGCAGGGATTACAAAATGAAGAGGAGAAATTAAGTAGCGAAATAAGCAAATTAAAGGATCCTGAATATATAGCTAAATATGCTCGTGAAAATTATTATTATACAAAAGATGGGGAATATGTAATTAAAATAGAGGAAAAAGAAGCAACAGAAACAGCAAATGAAGTTGAAAATAATAGATCTTTTTATGTTTTAGCGGCTGTTTTAATAATACTAGTTATTCTCTTACTATTTATAAAATCTTTAATCAAAAAAAGGAACAAGTAATTGTTCCTTTTATAATTTAATTTCATTTCTATTTTTATTTAATTCTTTTCCGTCAAAGTAGTTTTTATTCTTGAACTTACATAATAAACCAACAAAATTTGAAGGAAAAGATTTAACCATCTTATTATAATCTGTAATAATATCATTATAATATTTTCTTAATGCTTCAATTTCTGCTTCGGTTTCATTTATGCTTAATTCGATTTTCATAAATCCTTCACATTTTTTTAAATCTTTATGCTCTTCTTTATATTTGTTAAATTCATTTATAGCATCATAAATTTTTCTATCTAAATCAAAATTAGTTAATTTTTGAGAACGAAGATCAGATAAGTCTTCTAAAACTTTCTTTTCGTCAGTATTAGACTTAATAACACCAATGGATTTGTTTAATAAATCATATCTTTTTCTTAAAATAGAATCAATATTTGCCTCTGCTTCATTAATTCTAATAATATAACTTTGAAATCTATTGAATGTATTTATGTGCCAAATCATTATAATGCATAAAATTACAATGATGAAAATAAGTGCCATTATTATATCCATATTTTATCACCATTATAATTATATCAAACATTAATCATTTTTTCAATTGTTAGGTACAAATTCTGGATTATAATTTATTTTCTCATCAAATTCAACGTAATCAACATATATCATCAATATTAAAGTCCATTTTCCAGTAGTAGGATTACTTAATATTAAGTGATCTCGACCAGATTGTTCTATTATGCCTGAAAAAGTTTTGCTTTTATATTCAGGTGCTGCATCAGCAAAAGATGCAAAAACATTTACTTTTTTTCCTTTGTTTAGTCTTAATATGTTTTCAACATAAGATTGTTCAAATGGCATGTCAGATGTGTATGCTGGTGGCATATTTTGTTGATTCGGAGATGGATTATTACCTGTGTAAAGGGGACTTCCCGGAAAAATAGCATTATTATAATTATTATTCATATAATCATCCTTTCCGTAAAGTATATTAAAAATCACTGTTTTTATACCTATAAATCGCATAGTTATGGTATAATTTTAAAGGAGGAAATAGTATGGAAATAACAGTAGGTGTATCAAATAGACACGTTCATTTAGATGAAGAAAATTATAAAAAATTATTTGGTGATGCTCCACTTGAATGCATCAAAGAGATAAATCAACCAGGACAATTTTCAAGTAATCAAAAAGTAACAATAAAAACGAAAAAAGGTGAAATAGAGAATGTAAGGATTCTTGGGCCTTTGAGATTATATAATCAAGTTGAGATTTCAAAAACTGATGCGTTTAAGTTAGGTCTTAATCCACCAGTTAGAGATTCTGGGAATCTAGCAGGAAGTGAAAAAATCACTTTAGTTGGTCCAAATGGAGAAATCACACTTGAAGAAGGGTGCATTATTGCAAATCGTCATATTCACATAAATCCAACTCAAATGCAAGAATTTGGATTTAATGGTCTTACTAAAGTAAAAGTGAGACTTAATGGTGAAAAAGGTGGAATTATTGATAATGTATACTTAAAAGTAGCAGAAAATAGTTTTTTTGAACTTCATATTGATACTGATGATGGTAACGGTCATCTAGTAAATCAAGGCGATGTTTGTACTATAATAACAGATAATGAAATTTAGTATTTGCGATAAATGCAAAGCATTCAATCATTTAACTATTTTGAAAAAGTTAAAAGAAGTTTATCCTGACGCATGTTATGAAATAGGATGTAATAATATGTGTGGTATAGGCAGATCAAAAGTAGTCGTTATTTTTAATAATAAAGCTATAATTGCAAATACTGAAGATGAAATTATCTACAAAATAAAGCAAGTTAATAATGATGCGAACTCAAAATAGTTCGTAATTAACTTGCTTTTTTATTGCAATAAATACAACACAAATTATTCTTCCTTAATTGTAGGTATTAAGTCATCTAATTCAGTTCCATTTATACTAGGTTCAGTTCCTTTAATGTAGTATAGCATTGCTGATTTTTGATCTGATGATGTAACAATTTCGCCAGTAATTGGATTAACAAGTGAGCCTACAACATTACTAGGCATGTCATACCATGTAGCTTCCTTATCGCTGAAATATGATTCAATAGTATCAGCCCATATATTTTTAATATCGCTACTAACATTAGAAGGTATATCACTATTATCATCATAACCAGCCCATACCCCCATAACTATATTACTGTTATAACCAAATACTAGCGCGTCTGAATCAGTTGAACCTGTTTTCATAGAGTATTTATTAGTTAGTTTTGCTGCAATGTTTAAGCAAGTTGGATAATTATAATCAACAAAACTAGAAGAGTAACAGTTAGATAATAATTCATTAACAATATATACTATACTTTTACTTAAAACAGCTTCTTTAGTTTCACTATATTCATATAAAATATTTCCATTAGCATCTTCAACTTTTTCTATTAAATGTGGAGTTATTTTATATCCATAGCTAGCAAGTGTAGAATATGCGGTTATCATTTCGGTTAAGTTTATATTGGCTGTTCCTAAAGCCAAAGATGGTATTTCCTGTAAATCACTAGTTATGCCAACTCTTTTAAGTGTATTAACAAGTGTCTCTTCTCCTAAAAAAAGGTGTGTTTTTACTGCAAACACATTATCAGAGTATGCCAAAGCAGCAGCTAGTGTTATTTCTTTATTAGGATATATGTCGCCAAAATTACTTGGGCTGTATGTTTTATCGTTAGAAAAAACAAATGTAGTCTTAGAACTGTTAAACGTTGTAGAAGCAGTAAAACCATTTTCAATGGCTGCGTAGTATAAAAATGGTTTAAATGTAGAACCAACTTGTCTTTTAGCAGATGTTGCTCTATTATATTCGCTTTTTGAATAATCAGTACCACCAACTAAAGCAAGTATCTTTCCGTCATTTGGATCAGCTATAATACTAGCAACTTGCAATTTCTCATCAGTGATATATGTATTAATATATTTTTCTAACTCCATTTGTAAGTTTAAATCTAAATTTGTGTATATTTTCAACCCTCCTGTATCAATCAAAGAATCTGGTATAGTATCTATTTTTTTTAGTTCTGACATGACCGCATCTTGATAATACATAAGTGTACTAGAATCATTTGATTTTAGTTTGCCGATATAAGTTAACTCTTCATCATAAGCACTATCTTGTTCATCTTCGGTTATATATTTGTTTTTAACCATAGATTTTAAAATTATAAGTTGTCTACTTTTGGCGTTATCAATATTAGTAATTGGGGAATAATAACTAGGAGATTTAGGAATACCTGCTAACATAGATGCCTGAGCTAATGATAGTTCGCTTGCACTAATACCAAAATAATAATAACTAGCATTTTCAATTCCATAAACACCACCATAATTGATCGTATTTAAGTAACCTTCTAGTATTTCATCTTTGCTATAATGGGTTTCTAAATTAATTGTAAGCCATGCTTCTTCAATTTTTCTTTCCCAGGTTTTATCAAAGTCCAAAAACAAATTTTTAGCATATTGCTGTGATATAGTAGATGCGCCTTGACTATTTTCACCATTTTTTGCATTTACATATAAAGCTTTTAAAATTCTTAAATAATCAAATCCAATATGATTATAAAAGTTTTTATCTTCAATTGAGATGGTAGCGTTTATTAAGTTATCTGATATTTCACTTAAATCTATCCAATTATTATTATATCCAGAGAATATTTCTCCTGAACTATCGTACATTGAATAACTATTAGCCGATTCAATATTCAATTTGTTGCTCATTTTTGCATATACATATATTCCTATATAGATAATAATTAAAAATAGAATTAGTATAATTCCAAATTTTATTAGTTTTTTTACTATTTTCATATCATCACCTTACCTTTATTTAGTATTGCTTAAAAAAGTCAAAATATAAGTGCAATTTAGTGAAAGATATGCTATAATTACAAACAAGAGAAACAGATGTATTTTAAATAGAAATATGGTGATAATATGGCGAAAATCAACTTGAGAACTAGCTTACATAATAAAACAGAAAACAAATTTTTTAATAATGAAGTAAATGCTATTTTAGACAGCAAAGAAACTATAAAATACTTAGATAGAAATGTAACTGTATCAATAGAAAAAAAAGAAAATGGTATTAATATTATTCGGCGATCAGATGACTATGAAATCCATTTGCCACTTGAAAAAGGCAAAAAAACGAAAGGGTTTTATAATGTTAAACAATTAGGAATTTTAAATATGGAAGTAGAGACAACTGATTTAATAATTGGGGATAGTACTCTTGAAGTAGAGTATACAATGATATTAGAAGGTGAATCAGTTTCAGAATTTAAATTCTATATAGAATATATATAAGTAGGAGAGAAAACATGATAATAGAAAAATTAGAAAAAATAATTAAAGAATCATTTAATAAAGCTGGATATGATATTGAAAGTATTAAAGTAATAAAATCAAATCGTCCTGATTTATGTGATTATCAATGTGATGATGTATTTAAATTAACAAAAGTATATCATCAAAATCCTATTCAGATAGGTGAAAAAATAGTTGAAGAGTTAAACAATTATGAAAATTTTAATGATTATTTTGATAAAATTGAGTTTGTTAAACCAGGATTTATTAATATTACTGTAAGTAATACGTTTATAAATAAATATTTAAAAGAAATGGCTAATGACATTAAAACTATTTTAAATATACCAAACAAGAAAGAAACATTTGTTGTTGATTTTGGCGGTGCAAATGTAGCAAAACCTCTTCATGTTGGACACATGAGAACAATTCTAGTTGGTGAGAGTGTATCGAGAATAATTAGATTTTTTGGTCACAAGACTATTGGAGATGTTCATTTAGGTGATTATGGATTACAAATTGGTCAAGTTATTTATGGAATATTAAGAGACGACAAAACAATCCAAGATATAGATATAAAATATCTTGATAAAATTTATCCTGAAATGAGTGGAATTTGTAAAGAAAATGAAGAAATTAAAGCAGAATGTGCAGAGATAACAAAACAACTCCAAGATGGTAATGAACAATATACAAAGTTATGGAAAAAAATTCTTGAAATTTCGATACAAGATATTAAGAAAAACTATGATTATTTAGGAGCTAACTTTGACCTTTGGTTAGGTGAAAGCGATTCATATAAATATTTAGAGGAACTAGAAAAGCAATTTAATAATAAGGGAATTTTAAATGAAAGTGAAGGCGCAATCATTGTAAATGTTTCTAAACCAGAAGATAAGAAAGAAATTCCACCACTTTTATTTAAGAAAAGTAATGGTGCTTATTTATATGCATCAACTGATTTAGCCACTATTCTTCAGAGAAAAGAAGATTTCAACCCTGATCATATTTTATACGTAGTTGATAGTAGACAGGCCTTACATTTTGAACAAGTATTTAGAGCTAGTGATTTGGGTGGATTAATGCCATATAGTAGTTTAGAACATCTAGGTTATGGAACTGTTAATGGCGAAGATGGAAAACCATATAAAACAAGAAATGGTGACAATCCTAAATTAGAAGGATTATTTGAAACAGCAAGAGAAATATTTATTAGTAAAAAAGAAAGTAATAAAGAAATGTCTCGTGAAGATGTAGATAAAATTGTTAATTCTATTTTGAAATTTGCAGATTTACAAAATTCTCGTGATAAAGATTATATTTTTGATTTAAATAAATTCTCAGATGTATCAGGAAAAACCGGACCATACATTTTATACACTTATTTAAGAATTAATAAGATATTAAAAGAAGAGCATTTTGATTTAACTTTAACGAATAACATATATAATAAATTTGACCGTGATTTAAGAATTAAAATGCTAGATTATATAGATGCAGTTAATTCAGCCTTTTATGAAAGAAAACCAAATTATATTGCAGAGTATGTTTATAATTTGTGCGTAGCATGTAATGTTTTTTATCAAAATAATCATATTGCCAATATGGAAGATAAAATTAACAAAAATGATTGGTTGTTTATCTTAAGCATATCTAACAAAATAATTAAAGAAATGCTTTACTTATTAGGTATTGAAATACCTTCTATGATGTAGTGGTATTTATTTAGAAATAATGCATATTATATAACTGTCAAAAAAAGTATTGACACACATGAAAAATGTGGTAGAATTAAATCTGGCGTATATATTGTAGGAGGATTTTATGAAAATAGAAGATATGACAAAAGCAGAATTAGAATTACTTTCTAATTGTGATTTAACAGCTTTATTATTAAAAGAAAATAATAAGCCAATGAATACACTAAGCATATTTAAAAAAATATGTTCTTTATTAGGATATACCGAACAAGAATATACAGACAAAATTGGCGAATTCTATACTTCTTTAACTACAGATAAAAGATTTATTTTATTAGATACAGTCGAATGGGATTTAAGAGATAATCACGCTGTCAAAATTAGCATAGACGATGACGATGAAGAAGAAATTGAAATAGATGATTTTGAAGAAGAGGAAGAAGAAACAGAAGTGGAAGATGAAGCTACTGATGTTGAAGAACCACTTGAAGATGAAGATTTAGATCTTGATGATGATGAAGATATGGATGATTTGGCAATAGTAGACGAAGAGGAAATTGACATATAAAAAAAACTAGATTATTCTAGTTTTTTTTATGAATTAAATGGACTATAAAAAGTGATTTCTCCTGTTTTGCCATTGTATGTAGGCATATACATAAAACCAACACCATATTTATTAACAATTCTTATCAACATTTTCGGAACTGTTTCAGAAGGTGTGGTCTTGACTATAATTTTCTTATCAGTGTTTTTTGTCTCATAAATTGTATCTCCCGAAATAACATTACCTTCTTCATCTAGTTCACTTTTATATATAGAGATTGATTTTACTTCTTCATTAAGTTCAATTATTATTGACTCATTAGTATTTTCATAATTTACTATAATTCCATCATCTTTAGTATAATTGTTATTAAAAGTTATTTTAAATTTTTCTTTAGTATAATCATTGTAAAGTTCTTCTAAGTCTGTTTGAATTTCATTTGAATTGCCACATAAATAATTACCAGTGGTTGAATCTATAGTTTTATAACATATATTATCATCAACAAATAGAAATTCATATTTTGAACTGTCAGTCTCTATAATTAGTGGACTTGTATCTTCTTTTAGTACATCAATGGCTGATTTAGTGTCAAAACTAACTTTATTTATTTTATCAACAATATTAAGCATATCGTCTTCTAATAAAACAACGCTTTTATAATTTACACTAACAACCTTATTAAGTAATATAGTACTTTTTGTGCAACCTGTCAGCATAAAAAGTAAAATAACAAAACCTAATGTTAAATTTTTTTTCATATAAATCACCTAGTATAATTATAACATAATTTAATTAGCCTATACCAAAAATATAGTTATTCATACTATAAAATGAGGGGGAAATAGTATGAATAACTATAGAGATTATTATAATTATGTGAACAATAATTATAATCAACCTAATTACAATCAACAAACTGAAAAAATAAATGAATTATATGATCCATATCAAGGATTTATAAGAGGAAACTTGTTTCCTGATTTGTATAACTCATATCGCGTTAACAATCCTATAGATATTAATCCAAGTAATGAACAAGCAGAGATATTAACAAATATAGATTCGCTTGAATTTGCAATGCAAGATTTGAATTTATATCTAGATTTAAACCCAAATGATAGCAAAATGATTGAATTATACAATTATTATTTAAAACAATATAAGGATTTTATGAATGTTTATCAAAATAAATATGGACCTATATTACTAGATAGTGATTCTCTAAAAGGAAACAGATGGGATTGGATTAACTCACCATGGCCTTGGGAGGTAAATAAATAATGTGGAAATATGAGAAAAAATTAGCGTATCCTGTTAATATTAGAAATAAAGATCTAAAAATGGCAAAATTTTTATTAGCACAGTATGGTGGACCAGATTCTGAACTTAGTGCTGCACTACAGTATCTAAACCAAAGATATACAATGCCTGATGATAAAGGGAAAGCACTTCTTACTGATATAGCAACTGAAGAATTTGGGCATGTTGAAATGATTGCGACAATGGTATGTCAACTTACAAAAGATGCAACACCAGATGAAATGAAAAAGTATGGTTTAGGTGAAATGTTTACTATGCATGATAACTCACCATTTCCAGCTAGTCCATCAGGGGAACCATTTACTACTGCATATATTGCCACAACTGGGGATTATATAGCTGACTTGGAAAGTAACATGGCTTCTGAGCAAAGAGCAAGGGCTACTTATGAACATCTTATTGATCTAACAAATGATATTGATTTGATAGCACCACTTTTATATTTAAGACAAAGAGAAGTAATGCATTATCAAAGATTTAAAGAATTAAGAAATTATTATTTAGAAAAGAAGATTTAGTGTAATTAAATCTTTTTTTTTTTTAATAAATAGGGTATAATGATTATAAGTAAAGATAGAAGATTGAATATTAGATTATAGTAGAGTAAATTTTCTTTTATTTTAATTAAGGGGTAAGAAAATGATAATACAAAAAACAAAAAAGTATAAAAAAATATTAAGTTTTATTTCAATGACTATTGTTGCAATATTTTTTTGTGTAGTTAATGTATATGCTGATGATTATAATGGTTCTGGTACTTCATCTGTTGGTTGCAAAGGGCAATCAAATTGTTACTGTAACCAGGGAAGTTCACAATTATGTATATGGGATGTTAAAAACCATGTTATATTAGAAATTGGTTTATACTATTTTCCAAGTAAAACAGGATTAAGTGGCGGAATTCCAATAGGAGAAAGTAAAATATATGCTAACGGGAATATTTCTTATTATACAGGAATGGGATTCTTTGCGGGTAAAACAATTTATCCTTTAAGTGGTTTCCCAACTAGTACAAGAGGTGGTATATCTGCTCCTGCCAAAACTTTTTTCTATAACAATACCAGTAATTTCATAGCTTTATTTAATCATATAACTAATTATGGTGCTACAAATATGGATTCAGTAAAAGTATGGATGACAAATTATTGCAAGACGCATGGATATGGCAATACACTTTCAGACTGTACACAATCAATTGGTGGTACAAAAGGATTTAGAATTGTTATACAGCCAATATTAACGGGTTTATATGGTAGTAGTGATGCTATTAGATTAGGAACAGTAAAGAAAATATTTGCTACATATGATATATGGAATTCTACAGATACAAAAATAGGTGTTTCTACTGCAATGTACTTAAACAAAAAAGATATAGGCTTTTCTGTTGGACAAACAGGTTCATATGCTGGCGCAGCAACAGTTGCTAGTGATACTTCTGGATATGGATTAAATATGTTTACATGGCCAGTCGATGTACCTACATCAGATACACCTTGTAATCCAGCTACAGATGGCGTAAAGTACTGTTGTGATCTTTATGGTATAGAGTATGCAACAGATGCAGCTAATCATGATTCAACTAAAATTAAAACACCAATGACTCAATCACAATTGAATAATGCAGGATGTCATAGTATTCCAGTAGATACTTGTACAAATGAATATACATTTGAAAAAACTGTACCTTCAACGTGTGCTAGTGGTGTTAATGGTTTAGTTTCAGATAGTGCAAGTTGGAAGTGCGTTTTTACTAGCACTCAATCAAATAGAGATACTACAGTTCGAAATAATTATTTATTTTCAAGCTTTTCAAATAAATATTGTTCAATATATTGCGAAGAAAAAATAGAATATACATTGCCAAATACTGGCGCATATGCAGATGCTGGAACATATTTTACAATAACAACGGCATCAGGTTTACAACAAATTGGACCAATATCATATAAAGGAACGAGTACATGCCGTGTAACATCACAAACAAGCAGTGATGATGGTGTTATTGATGTTGCTCAGTTTGTTAATGAATTCAAAGCTGCGGATCGCGAAGTACTTGTGGCTTTTGATAATTGGCAATATGCAGAACTGCAAAATGAAGTTATAAATAATGCAACTAGTCATTCATGGAGTAGAACTTGTACAGACAGGTGGTGCACTGGTTATAGTACTAGAACAACTTGTTCTGGCACAGGGGCAAATAGATCTTGTCATACGTCAACATATTGTTCATCACATGATTCATGTTCAAAGTCAAGATCTGGAACATATTATACTTATAATAATAAAACATATTATGGAGCAACCTTCTCTAGATCAACAGGAATATCGGATGGTAGTTGTGGTTGTACTTCAAGATGTGGCTCATCTTGTACATCAAAAGTTGGTCTTAAAAATACTAGTTCATTGAAGGCTATATATATGCAAAAGATTGAAGCACGTGATAATTTATTAGCTGAATTAAAAAGATGTAATAATTTTTATAAAACATATAAAGAATTTAAACCATCTGTAACATTTACTTATGATGATGTTTTATACAAAAATACATACACTTTAAAAGCCACTGGCTCCGCAAGGTCTTCTACTGATTACTTTAGTTCTGGCAACAGTAGAGGGTCAAAAAATTCTTCTGCTTATACATATGGTAATTATGTAAGCAACGATGCGTCTAATGAGACAGTTTCATATAACACAGATCAAACTGCAGTTCGCGGTTATTCAAGTTCTATTAACTATTATTATTGTGGTTATAATGTTACTAAAACTGGATGCAGTACAATTAGACAATATTCTTATCCTACAAACGTTTGGTTCGAGCAAGTTACACAAAGAAAATATGACTATACTTTACCAGATGGAATAAACAATTATGTTGATAAACCAAGTGGTTTTTCATCATCAACACCAACTGCGAATTATGATTATATACCATTTAGTAATTTGCCTATTCATTATTCTACAAAACCAGGAGATTATAATTATTATGTAACGACTACAACATATGGAAATAACAATAAGTTTAATTCATATATTATTGGAACATCAAACTTTAATAATGTGTCTTATCATGCTGATACTAAATTTAATTGTAAGTATAAGATTAGTTGTGATAAAACTATTATATGTGGCCCAAATAGTTGCGATAAGAGTTGTGGTGGGACTGATCCAACTGGCTCAGATTTAATATATAGACCGATTTCTTTATATTATCCTTTCCCAGGTCAAAATGCTACAACAACAAATTTAAGAACTGCGGGAAAAAACTGGGCTACTGCTAGTGGAACAGATGCAATAAGCAAATATATATATAATAATAGAGGAGTCTCTTATTATGAGTTATATAAATTACAACCTATGTATGAAGTAACATTAACTCCTGCGTTAATGAGAAAAATTCAACAATATAATACAACAAGAAATAATACAAAGGAATGGTATTACAAGGGAACAGCAAAACAAGTTTTTGCAACTGTTGGATATTCTGACTTCACATTATCATGTAAAACTAATCCAGATGGAAGCAAAGCCGGACAATGTACAAGTTCTATAATAAGAAGTTGGGGCATTAAAGGTTGTGCAATTTCCGGAAGTGGTTATACAAAATGTGGAAACACTGTCGCTTGGTAATAAAATTTAAAAGATAAATTAATTGTTCTATAAACAATACTTTATTATTTCTACACAAATAAAAAGTTTAAGTTTTTACTTAAACTTTTTTTATTATTAATAAATAAATTTTAAAATATTAAAATTTATTAAATAGCCCTGTATCAATTGACTTGATTTTTCTTTAAGAGTATAATTTAGACTATAGTAGAATATGCCATTTATTATAAAAGTAAGTGTTTAAGTACTTGGCGTATATTAATCTTTTATGCTATAAGCCTTAATAAATATAGAGATGTGGAGTAGAAAAATGAGTAAAAACAAGAAATTAATCACGGCAATTTTAATAGTTCTAATCGTTATTGTGGTTATAATAACAGTGATAGTTAATATCAATAAAAATTCAAATGATAAGACAAAAACAACAATAAAAGATAATGTAGCTGAGGAAGATGTAGTTATTGAAGATGTGACTTTTAGTGAAATCACA
>Ga0074197_1001757_pt1 | contig 17064 bp, 19 predicted proteins | sample EPASupsiteSAE305_FD_64526 | JGI IMG/M metagenome (GOLD analysis project Ga0074197, IMG submission 64526) | Bioremediated contaminated groundwater microbial communities from EPA Superfund site, New Mexico - SAE3-05 reassembly with SPADES | ecosystem: Environmental > Aquatic > Deep subsurface >...
TTCGTTATCTTTTAAAAATGCATCCAGATCTTTGACAAATCCGCCGCTATCAAGTTTTGCCCTTCTCTTAAAATCATCATGTAAAAACTTCTCCGCATCGTAAAGTCTTGAGGGAGAGACACGCTCATTTTTCATCAAAACGATACTTCCCTCACTTACTCTCTCAACCAAAGAAGCCTCATAGAGATAGCTTTTATCACTAAAAGTGAGCAGTTCGTCTAGCTTGCTAAAAAGTATCTCTTTTGCCACACATGAGTTGCCCTGCTGTTCGCAATAATTAAGAAGCACATAGTCCATAGCCGAACTTATACGGTTTTCATCATCCTTTTTTACGCCCATCTTAAGTGCCAGCTCATCGGCTCTTTTAAAACCTATGGAGTTTATGGAGGTTAAAATGTAAGGATTGTTCTTTATCTTCACACAAGGCTCTTCAACATCTCTCATGGCAGTTGCGATAGTTGTTAAAAATGCCGGAGAAACATCATAAGGGCTTAAGAACTCCCCGATCTCTCTCATGGAGCGAAACTTTTTCCAGCTTGCTTGAATCTTTTTAAGTTTTTTCTCTTTTATACCCTTAAACTCTAAAAGCCGCTCAATGTCGTTGTCTAAAACTTCAACAAGCCCCTCACTCCCAAAATGCTCTATCAGATCTGCAGAGAGCTTTTTTGTAAACCCTTTTACGATTTTGTTCAGAAAGAAAAAAAGCTCATTTTGATTTACTTTTATATGCTCAAACTTAAAAGTTTTTCCGTACTTTTTATGCTCTTCCCAATGCCCCTTAAGCGTTACGGCAGAATCTTTCAGATGTGAGACCGCACTCTCATAGTAAGAGCCGCTAACCTTCTCGCCGCTCTTTAAAACGGCTATAAAAAAAGCTTCTTCTTCAAAAAGGATTTTGTCAATTTGACCTATTAGGGTTTCATTCAATATTTAGACCTTCATCAGCCTCAAGCAAAAATCTATCTATGCTTAAAACTTCCACATCGAGGATTGTTTCATTTGCATCATAAGTTATCAAGGTGCATCTATCACCCTCTTTTTTAAACTCTCCAAAAGCGTTTAACTCTCTTTTTTTTGTTTTTTCATCGCTTATATCATACGCCACTTGATACAATCTATTTTGCGTATAAAAATCGACCTCTTGATTATCTTTCCTGTATGTAACCTTTTCATCTTTTTTATATAGTTCGTTAAACACCAAATTCTCTAAAGCTGTCCCTAGATTTTTAGTTCTGTTTACTCCTAAATTTAAAAAACCGTTATCGCTCAAATATAACTTTTTAGCAGATTTTATTTGTGAAGTCAGTTTATCGTGATAAGCAGAAATAGTATGGATTAAAAAATTATCTTCAAAATAGCCGATGTACTCTTTTATCATTTTTGGGTCAACGCTGAGTTTTTTAGCCAATGAACTATAGTTGAGCGTGGTTGCGGCATTTGAGACAAGATAGTAAAAGAGGTCTCTTATGATTTGAGAGCTTTTTATATTGTATCTAGGAACTATATCTTTAAGTATGATATCTTCAGCCACATTCATGAGATACTCTTTTTTTAGCATCTCATCGCTGTTTGATATCACGGAGTAGTATCCGCCCCATTTGAGGTACTCATCCATAGCCCTGCTTATCTCGATTTTATTTGCCGCTCTTTGAATCTTCGTGGAAAAATCTAACTTTTTAAACTGTAAAAATTCTCTAAAATTAAAACTATATATCTCAAGCCTTAACACTCTGCCCGTTAAAACTGTTGCATAGTTTGAAGTTAAAAGCGATGCGTTTGAGCCGGTTATGATAAATTTGATATTGGAGTTTTCATATTTTGATTTTACAAATATTTCCCAATTTTGAAAAATTTGCACCTCGTCTATAAAAAAATATATCTTCTTCTCTCTGTTTGGATTTGCAAGTTTTAAGTACGCATCAAAAATCACTCCAAGATACGAAGCATCATCTTTGTACGGAATAAATTCAGGCTTTTCCAAATTAATGAAAAATATATTTTTTGCTTCAACGCTTTTCAAAAGCTCATGAATAAGCAGTTTTGCCAAAGTACTTTTTCCTACTCTTCTAGCACCAACAAGAGCCAAAATCTCTTTTGTGCCAAGGTATTTGATGGCTTTATCTAAACTCTCTCTTGAGACAAAGTCGCCGTATATACTCTGATTTACCCAATGCCCATTATCTTCTAAAAGAATTGAATCCATATTTATGTCCTAAATAAAGAATGTATTCCTAATAATACACTATTTTTAGGAATTTTTAGCTTTTTTTGAATACGAACAGATGTTATTCGTAGTTTTTAGATATATGCTCTTTTAAAATTTCCAATGATTCTTCAAAACCTTCTGCTTTGCCGCCAAAAAATTCATTTAAGCCGTATTCTTCAATATTAACAGATTCACATAAATTCATTTTCCACAATTCTCGATAGCCTTTGGCAGATTGTTCAATTGAATCTATTGCATTTTCATTGATTATTTTTTCAATAAAGCCTTTTGACATCAATTGCAATGTTTGTAAATCTAAATGCTGTAAATTTTCTACTAGCTCAAAATCTTTAAAGTCATCATTGTTAAGAACTTCATCAAGCATTTCTTGAGAAACCTCAACATCATATAACTCATCATCTTCATCAAAATTTATACAAACTATTTTAAATGGAAAATAAAAAGATGGATTATCAAGCAAGTATTTTAAAATTCTTACTGCTAATTCTTTTGAGATAGGCATAAAAAATCCTTTTATTAGATCCTATCATAAAATAAATCATTTATAAATTCAACTACAGATAAAGTTTGTATTTACCACGACTTTCAAATTTCAAATAATTTTTATCTCTCAATAATTGTAATTGCTGTCTTATTTTTGCTTGGATATTATTGTTATCTGGGTGCTTTAATCTTAAATAATTTTCAAACTGATATAACTCATTTAGGTTAAAATTTTGTTTATTTAATTTTTCTATACATGTGAGAACATCCAACAACCAGCTTTTAGAATTTAAATCATGTGACCATTTTAGAAAACTTGTTTTATTCCAATCTTCTAATATTTTATCTTTACTTTGTTTTTCGCCATCTTTAATATAAAATATTTTTCCACTCGCTGGAATCGTGTCAAGCAGTATATTGCAACCAATCCAGCCAGCTCTTCTTGCTGTCGAAGATAGAGGTTTTCTTTTTTCTATCATTTGAGGTATAAAAAAATGTTTTGGTATAACTAGGAAATTTGTTACATCAAAGCTATTCTTGTCATAGTTTAAAAAGAAAAAATTTGGATTGGAATCACTTTGTAATCGTTCTATCATTGTAGAATATGCACCGTCTACAATTTTCTTACCCATCTTGTCTTTTTTACTTTTCAACTCATAATCTTCATTACATGCAGCGCAATAAAAATCAGCAACAGGCTTGTTATTTTTATATTCACTAACATTTTGACCACAACTGGGACAATAAATATATTCATTAACCCAATTTTCTGTCAATACTCTTATTTTTTGCGAATTACTATTATATGAATCGGAGATTGAAGAATAGAGGTTTAAGCTCATTACACAGCTTTGAAGGTATTGTATATAAATAGAATAATCTGAGAGAGCAGACCTCTTTTGCCGCCAACCCACTTTACAAAAGGCTGATACTTTGTAAAGTTGGATTGGTTTATCGGTGCGGTCATCTTTTATCCTATAAATTTATCTCAGCAAAAAGTCTAATAAATTATTTTTAAATATCTACAAAATATGACAATTTGTCATATTTTTACCCCTTAACCCTCTTGTTTCTCTCAACTTCTTGTGATTTATAAAGCTCCGCGCACCCTTTGGAGAGTTCACGGATTTTTAGGATGTAGTTTTGTCGCTCTGTTTGGCTGATGGCTTTTCTTGCATCAAGCACATTGAAAGTTCCTGCTGCCATCATGCATAGGTCGTATGCAGGAAGAGGAAGTCCTGCTTCTATGGTTTTTAGGCACTCTTCGCTTTTTGCGTTAAACTCCGCAAATAGCATTGCCGTGTCTGCCACTTCAAAGTTGTACTTGCTAAACTCTATCTCTGCTTCTTTGTGAACATCACGGTAAAGCGTTTTTCCATGCTCGTTTTCGCCCCAAACGATGTCAAAAACGGTATCAACGCCTTGCAAGTACATCGCAAGTCGCTCCGTTCCGTATGTTATCTCAACCGCTACGGGATTGCACTCTATGCCGCCTACTTGCTGAAAGTAAGTAAACTGAGTGACTTCCATTCCGTTTAGCCAAACTTCCCAGCCAAGTCCCCATGCGCCAAGCGTCGGAGACTCCCAGTTGTCTTCCACAAAGCGGATATCATGATTTTTCACATCAAGTCCTAGATACTCTAACGATTTTAGATAAAGCTCTTGAATGTTGTCGGGAGATGGTTTTATAAGTGCCTGAAACTGATAGTAGCTTCCTAGACGATTTGGATTTTCACCGTATCTTCCGTCTGTCGGACGACGGCTCGGTGCGACATAAGCAACCGACCATGGAGTAGAATCTAGTGAGCGTAAAAATGTAGCCGGATGAAATGTTCCTGCGCCAGCAGCAATATCGTAAGGCTGTACAATATTGCACCCTTGCTGCATCCAAAATTCTTGTAGTTTTAGTAACATTTGGCTAAAAGTTATCATAAAATTGCCTCTTTAAAAAATTTCGTAATTATATCAAAGCAAAACTTTATCCTCTCAAGTAAAAATAAGAATTACACCCTATAATACAAAAAAAACTAAGGAAAAAAATGGCACATATTAGACTTCCGGACTTTGAAGAAATGACTCCTGCTATCCAAGGAAGAGCGCTCCCAATCTTAGAAAAAACAGGAAAATTAGGCGAAATTTTCAAACTTATGGCAGTGGATGAAAAGGTCTATTTTGCAACGGACATGATGATTCAAAAATATCTTCTTGATGAAACCGCTTTATCCTACGATATAAAAGAAGCGATAGCACTTCTTATTTCAAAAGAAAACGGCTGTAAAATGTGTGTCGATGTACATAAAGGCATCGCAAAAATGCTGGGTTTATCAGAAGAAAGAATCGAGGAAATTTTGCAGGGCGTTGATGCACTAAATGCAAGCGATAAAGAAAAAGCACTCCTTAATTTCTGCATAAGAGCGTCTAAAAAAGATAGCTACAAGATACTCAAAGAGGAGATAGATGCTTTAAAAGATTTGGGTTACAGTGATGTAGAGATAGTTGAAGCTGTTGCAATTACTGGGTATTTTAACTATATCAATACTTTATCGAATGTTTTTGGGTTGGGGCAGTAAAACTTTATATCATCTTGCAGATTATGTCGCCAATCTCTTTTTTTAGGGAGGCTGCGACGACTCCGCACTTTATCTTTAGCAAAAAGCAGATATCCATTCTGTGTGAATCATTCATGCACTCATAATTTCCCATCCCTTTGCTTATTATCAAATCTGCTCTGTTAAAAAGTTCTTTTGAGTAACCATTTGCTCTGCCATAAACAAAACCGGGTGTATTTACTCCGCTGTCAACCACTTCACAGATTTCGTCAAATCCAGATTCAAGAGCTTCTTTCATAGTTACATCGTTGATGATGGGATTGCCTCTGACCATGTAAAAATATGCGTTATTTGGGTAGAGCTCTTTTAGTGTTTTAATATACATGTAGTCAAATATATGCTCACCCACATTATCACCGATAAGTAAAACTGTTTTTGCGCTATAGAGTTTTTTTTGCAACATATCAAAATCATCATGAACAAATGGAGTATCAAAAATCTTATCTAACTCTTCTTCAAGGTCAAACTCTACTGCGGCTGCAAGATCTATAACATTTCCTGCTACGGCAATTTTTGTAGCGGTTAAAAGTTTATCGGTTGAGTTTTTGAGTTTTTCTTCTAAATGCGGAACAAAAGAGAGCGCTTTTTTCGTAGAGATCTCTTTAACCTCATCGTAAAGATCTTTTTTATTGGCAATCTGTGCCATTTTCTCATAAACATAAGAGGCTATTTCAGGAGGGGTGTCATTGTAAGAGAATGATTTGCTCATATCTGTTACGGTAGATGTCAGTTCATTTGCGAGAGGTTCAGAGGCATGCAGGGCATCTGCAACTCTAACACTTTGGTTTATTATGCACCCTATACATGCTTCATCAATTTTCATACTATAAAATATTTTTACTTTTCTGTATGTTCTTCTATAGCTTTGTTCCACATGAGTTTATATTTTCTTCTCATAAATTCAACTTCTTGCTGAGATAGTTTTAACTGTTCTTGCAGAGTGTGGATAGTTGTTCTATCTTCATCATAAAGCTCTTGAAGAGAAGCAAGAGCCTCTCTTAAAAACTCATTTTCTACTCTTACCGCAGCAAGCGTCTCCTCTTTTGCGTCAAGAACTTTCTCGTGGAGGTTAATGATAGTGCCTATGGTTTTTTCAACAAACTGGGGCTGAACCAACATCTCTTTTGTGTTGCGAGAAGAGAGTTCTCTAAGCTGAACGGGAACTACTTCACCGCTGCCTTTTGATGGGTCAATATATCTAACCCCGCTTTCTACTTTTATAGTAAGCTTTCCTCTCTCTGCCAAATCATCAATCGCCGATAAATCCAACCCTGTGAGTTCCATATACTCTTCATCGCTCATCCACTTCATTTGTGCCCCTGTTACAAATTTTTTAAGAAAGAATAGTCTCTATCTCCAGAGAATCCATCTCAACTTTTTTAGCTTTTGCTATACGATCCTCTTTTAGTTTGATAGCCAACTCTTCATTCTCAAGTGCTAAAATCTGCATTGCCAGATAAGCAGAATTTATAGCTCCGGCTTTTCCTATTGCAACAGTAGCAACAGGCATTCCTGCTGGCATCTGAACGGTTGATAAAAGTGCATCGATTCCGCTTAGAGCTGAAGCACTCATAGGAACACCGATGATAGGTTTAACCGTTTTAGAAGATAAAACGCCGGCTAAATGTGCAGCCATTCCGGCAGCGGCGATAAATACTTGAGCACCTTTTTTCTCAGCTTTAATGATATACTCTTTTGTTCTCTCAGGCGAACGGTGTGCAGAAGATATAATCATCTCATACTTAACGCCAAAAGCCTCTAATGTGTCTGAACAAGATTTCATTATCTCATAATCACTTTTTGAACCTATTACAATTGAAACAAATTTCATTTTACTTTTTTCCTTTTTTTATATTTTATATTTTATATTTTTGGATATGTTCCCATATCTTCATGAGACGGGATTCTTAAAAATGTATGCGGCGGAAGTCTGAGTGGAAGTGTTATCGGATTTACATTTCCGCTATGCACTTCATCCCAAACTTTTCTATTCTCTGCCAAAAGCTGTTTTAACTTCATGTAGACTCTTCCGTCACGCTCATAAGTCATACCTATCTCGTTATCTACTATCTCTACATGTGAGCCAAGAGGAGCAACAATCTCAAGTTCATCATTAGGAAGAGTTTTATATTTGCATAAAAAATGCGTGCCCTCTTCGCTAACTTGTCCGCTTACCTGATGAGTTCCAAGCTGCATGGTAAAATCCAGACTCTGCGTATCATGCTTTTCAAACGGTCTTGAGATAAGATACGCATCCGTATAACCACGATTTTGGAGAGAATTGAGTTCATACTGATACTTCTCTACATCGTTTATGCCCTTATAGTAGTCATCAATCGCCATTCTATAAGCTTTTGCAGTAACTGCGGCATAGTAAGAAGTTTTGGTACGCCCTTCAACCTTGATCGAATCCACCGCACCCGTATCTAAAATCTCTTTTATATGTGAAGCAAGGTTTAAATCTTTTGAGTTCATGATGTATGTTCCTACACCTTCATCCTCTTCAAGTCTAAAAAGTGTTCCTGTCTCAGGATTCGCAGCATACATCTCATAAGGAAATCTGCAGTCATTCGCACAACTTCCGCGATTTGGCACACGTCCGCTTTGAAGCGTTGAAATAAGACATCTCCCACTGTATGCAAAGCACATTGAGCCGTGAACAAAAACTTCCAACTCCAAATCAGGAAGCTCTTTTTTTATCTCCACCAAATCTCGAAGAGATATTTCTCTAGCCGTAATGATGCGTGTAGCACCCATGTCATAATAAACTTTAGCATCCAAAACATTCATAACATTTGCTTGTGTTGAGAGATGAAGCGGCATATCCGGTACTAATTCGTGACAAAGTTTAAGTACCCCAGGAGTTGCAACTATAAAAGCATCCGGCTTTAACTCTGCCATTTTCAAAATATGTTTTTTCAAAAGGTTCAGCTGAGAGTTAAACGGAAAACCGTTAATTGTCGCATAAACTTTTTTAGCGCGGGAGTGTGCATATGCAATCCCCTCTTCAAACTCCTCAAAACTAAACTCTTTTCCCGCACGAATACGTAAAGAGAAGTGACTAACTCCACCATATACGGCATCCGCACCGAAATCAATAGCAATTTTTAATTTTTCCAGCGTTCCCGCAGGAGACAGTAGCTCAACTTGACGCATTATTTTGTAAAGCTGGCTAGCAGAGCTTCGATATCTTCGTTTGAAGCTAGTTCATTATGAGTATCTCCGGCAATATGTGTTGCAGAGGAAACCCTTTTCTCATCATCAATTCTACCCTCAAAGAGAGTGTTCATGTAGTTAGAAAGAGCACGCATAACATTGATTACACGTTCAATTTTTTGACGATGAATATCTTGGTATTGCATAATATCCATAACATCCATTATCGCTTCTCCGCTTGACTGAAGAACTTCTAATGCTTGGTTTGCGTTATCAAGCGCAGAGTTGTTTTGCTCCAACTGTTTTGCAAAAGCTTCAACATCAGGAAATTTGCTATTTAATTTTGTAAAGAGTTCAATATTGCCGTTTAACACTTCAATAATATTGCCGAGCATCTCCTCTTTATCCATGAGATTATTAGAAACGCCCTCAATGATATCAAAGATTTCACTTGCCTTCTCTTCACTCTCTTTTGTGACATCATCAAGCTGATGCACCATTTTATTCTCTTTTGTCGCAGGCATAGGGAAAAGGACACCCTCTTTTTTAGAACTTTTTACAGGAACCTCATCATCAGCTACACTCAACTCCTGCTCATCTAAAAGATCCTCTGCAGAAACATCATCTTCAAAACTGAGATCAAAATCCGAATCTTCACTTATATCATCGTCTTCTAAAGATCTTAAATCATCTATATCGCCACTCATTAGAGCATCAAGTTCTTCTTGAGTCATAAACAAATTCTCCATTTTTTTTATAAAATTTCGCTACATTTAATTTTTACCATTATAATATCATAAATTATATAAATACGAGAATTGATTAAATGATAGTTGACCTGCATAACCATACGAAACTTTGCAACCATGCAGAGGGTGAAATCTTTGAGTACATAGAAAAAGCGATTGAATGCAATATAAAATATTTCGGCTTTTCCGAGCATGCCCCGATGAATTTTGATGAAAAATATCGCATAAATTTTGAGCAGATGAAAGAGTACGAAAATGCTGTTTTAAGTGCAAAAAAGAGATACGAAGAGAAAATAGAGATACTTTTAGGCTATGAGGTTGATTATCTCAAAGGCTACTTGGATGAGAGAGTTTTAAATGCAGATGTCGACTATCTCATTGGTTCGGTGCATTTCATAGAGGAGTGGGGATTTGACAATCCTGAGTTTATAGGTAGCTATAAAAATCATGATATTGATGAAATTTGGCAAAAATATTTTGATGCTATAGAGGAGATGGCAAATAGTAGGCTTTTTGATATTGTTGCCCATATAGATCTTATAAAAATTTTTAAATTTATGCCAAAAAGAGACATTGCTGATATCGCAAAAAATGCCCTTTTAGCGATTAAAGAAGCTAATATGTCGATAGAGATAAATGTTGCAGGATTTAGAAAACCCATTGGTGAAGCGTACCCATCGTTATCTCTTTTACTAGAAGCTAAAAAACTTGATATTCCCATCACTTTTGCTTCCGATGCGCACAAACCTGAACAAGTCGGGCTTTATAGTAATGAAGCCTTGAATATGGCTAAATTTGCAGGGTATGAGGAGTGTGTATTCTATCGAAAGAGAGAGATAGAATTTGTGAAATTTTAATTTCAATCTCGCTTCAAAGAAGCTTTAGTAGATTAAGTGACAAGCTTGAGCAAGCACGGCTTCGCTGGGTTTGGCGTTTAAAAAAAATGATAAAGCAATTTTAAAGAGTTAGCCTTGTATAATGGCTTCACTTAAAATTAAATAAGGAAATAACAATGGGTAAATATATAGAATTAACTAGTTCAGATTTTGAATCAACGCTGAGCGAAGGTGTATCATTGGTAGATTTCTGGGCACCATGGTGTGGTCCTTGTCGTATGATTGCTCCTGTAATCGAAGAGCTTGCAAACGACTATGAAGGCAAAGCTAAAATTTGTAAAGTAAACACTGATGAAGAGCAAGATATTGCTGTTAAATTCGGTATCCGCTCTATCCCTACAATCATGTTTTTCAAAGACGGCAAGATGGTAGATCAAGTTGTCGGAGCACAATCTAAAGCTGCTCTTTCACAAAAAATAGACGCTCTTTTAGCATAATTTTAAATAGTAAGAGAGGCAATTGCCTCCCTTATATAATCCAAAAATTTTAACTTCTCCCTGCAAAACTTCTTTTACTCTTTTATTTAAAAAAACAAAGATTTTCTTTATAAACAAGATAGTATGATGTGAAAACTAAATAACTTAACGTAGGTTATCAGATAAAAATTTATAAATTAAGGTGTTTTGGATGATTTTAGATTGTGCGATTATCGGCGGCGGTCCTGCAGGACTAACGGCTGGAATGTATGCGACTCGCGGTGGTTTAGAAAATGTCGTTATGTTTGAAAAAGGGATGCCGGGAGGACAAATCACTCAAAGCTCAGAGATAGAAAATTATCCCGGAGTTACAGGTGAAGTAAGTGGTATGGAGTTTATGATGCCATGGCCTGCACAGTGCCAAAAATTTGGTCTAAAACATGAAATGGTTGCAGTAAATCGTGTAAGCAAAGAGGGTGAGATCTTTAAAATCCACAAAGAAGACGGAACAATCAGCCAAGCACACAGTGTTATCGTGTGTACAGGATCATCTCCTAGACGTGCCGGTTTTGCAGGAGAAGATGAACTATTCGGAAGAGGTGTTAGCACATGTGCTACATGTGACGGATTTTTCTATAAAGGAAAAGAAGTTGCGGTAGTCGGTGGTGGTGATACCGCTCTTGAAGAAGCACTTTATCTGGCAAAAATATGCTCTAAAGTTTATCTGATTCATAGAAGAGACAGCTTTCGTGCATCTCCAAATACTGTTGAGAGAGTGAAAAATGCTCAGAATATCGAACTTATTTTAAACTCTATTCCGCAAGAAGTCTATGGCGACAACATGGGTGTCACAGGTCTATTGGTAAAGGGCGACTCAGGAGAGATTCGTGATATAAAAGTTCCGGGAGTATTTACATTTGTCGGAAATGACGTAAACAATCAAATTCTTATTCAAGAAGACGACAGCTTTTTGTGTGATGTTAACAAGCATGGTGAAGTCATAGTTGATATTAGCATGAGAACATCAGTTCATGGGCTTTTTGCGGCAGGCGATATGCGTCTGTCTGCTCCAAAACAAGTTGTAAGCGCAGCAGGAGACGGTGCAGTAGCGGCACTTCAAGCAATCTCTTATGTTGATGAAAAATTAAATTCTTAAGGGTAATAGATGATAGTAAAAGTTGGTGTTTTAGGTGCAAACGGCAGAGTCGGGAAACTTATTATTGATGATTTAAAAACAACGAAAGATATAAATTTAAGTTCAGTTTTTGTGAGAAACTCACTTGATTTTTCAATAGATCCTTCTGTTTTGGTAAGTACAGACATAAAATCTTTTCTAAATGCATGCGATGTTGTTATAGATTTTTCACTTCCTGAGGCTTGCGAGTCTCTGCTTGAGGCGTGTTTAAAAACCCCAAAACCTCTTGTTATCGGGACAACCGGACTAAATGCGCATCAGTTAAATCTATTAAAACAGGCAAGCGAAAATATGCCCATTCTCTATGCTACCAATATGTCTTTAGGTGTGGCACTTTTAAATAAGCTCGTTTATCAAGCTTCTGCCGCACTAGAAGGTTTTGATATTGAGATAGTTGAGATGCATCATAAGCATAAAAAAGATGCTCCAAGCGGAACGGCACTTACTTTAGGCGAATCGGCAGCTAAAGGTCGCGGTCTGGATTTGGATAAAGTCCGTATAAGCGGTAGAGACGGCAATATCGGTCAAAGAAGCAAAGATGAAATAGCAGTAATGGCACTTCGCGGCGGTGATATAGTCGGTCGTCATACAGTAGGCTTTTATAATGAAGGTGAGTTTATAGAGTTAAATCATACGGCAACTTCAAGAAATACATTTAGTAAAGGTGCTATAAGAGCTGCATCGTGGCTTGTAGGCAAAGAAGCCGGACTTTACTCCATAAGTGATTGTTTGGAGATCTAAATCAATTTTATTTTAATTTGGTTTGAGTATAATTCCAAAATTATTTAACTACTCTATCAGGAGAAAAATGTGCTAGAAGATATTAATGAAAAGTGTGCAGTTGTAGGAATCTATGGCAATAAAGAGGCTTCGAAACTAGCTTATTTTTCACTACATGCACTTCAGCATCGTGGTCAAGAAGCTGCCGGAATCAGCTCTTCAAACGGAACAAAACTCCAAACGATTAAAAAACGCGGTTTGGTTATGCGTGTATTTGACGAGAAAAAACTTGAAACACTAAGAGGTTCAAGCGCTATCGGACATACTCGCTACTCAACCGCAGGCGATGACTCTATACTTGATGCTCAGCCTGTTTTTGCTAGATATGATTTAGGCGAGATGGCAATCGTTCATAACGGGAACTTGACCAATGCAGAAGAGATTCGTAATCGTTTAATAGACAAAGGCGCAATTTTTCAAACTTTTATGGATACTGAAAATCTTATTCACCTTATAGCAAAGAGTGAAAAAAGAAAGCTTCTTGATAGAATCATAGATGCCGTTCAGAGAATAGAGGGTGCTTTTTCACTTGTTTTTTTAAGCAGAACAAAAATGTTTGCTATGCGTGACCGACATGGTTTTCGCCCTTTGAGCCTCGGAAAACTTCCGAGTGGAGGATATATCGTAGCAAGTGAAACATGTGCATTTGATTTGGTGGGTGCAACGTTTATGCGGGACGTTGAGCCGGGCGAGCTTTTGATTTTTGATGAAGACAAAGAACCTGAGAGTATAAAAGTTTTTGAACCTACTCCAAAGCACTGTATTTTCGAGTATGTTTACTTTTCAAGACCTGATTCAAGGGTTTTTGGTCAATCTGTTTACCAAACCAGAAAAAATATGGGCAGAGAGTTGGCACACATAAAACCTGTCGAAGCAGATATGGTAATTCCGGTACCTGATGGCGGTGTTCCAGCAGCTATAGGATACGCTCAAGAAAGCGGTATACCTTATGAGATGGGGATAATGAGAAACCACTACATCGGTAGAACTTTTATCGAACCTACCCAAGAGATGAGAGATTTAAAAGTTAAAATGAAGCTCTCTCCGATGACGGACATTATAAAAGGTAAAAGAGTTATTGTCGTAGATGACTCGATAGTTCGCGGAACAACATCAAAAAGAATAGTAAGAATGTTAAAAGAAGCAGGAGCGAGTGAAGTTCACATGAGAGTTTCATCCCCTCCGACAACAGACCCATGTTTTTACGGAGTTGATACGCCAAATAAAGATAAACTAATCGCCGCAAATATGAGTCTTGATGATATTTGTAAATTTATCGAAGCGGATTCACTTGCATATTTAGACGAAGCATCACTTTTAAGAAGCGTAAATACGAAAGAAGACAACTACTGTACTGCCTGCTTCACAGGAAAATATATAGTTTGATGGAACAGATTTACACCTTTGGCAACTATTTAAGAGATAAATTCGGTTGCAAAGTTTATAAAGTCGGCGTTAACATATCCGGCTTTACATGTCCAAATATAGATGGAACTGTTGCTAAAGGCGGGTGTACATTTTGTGAAAACGACTCATTTAGTGCGAGTACCGGAGAGACAAAAGATCTCAAAGGTTTTCATCTTAATCTTCACTCCAAATCAAATCCAAATCTAGAAAAACAGCTAAAACAGCTGGAATTTCAGTTTAATGCAATTAGTAAAAGGCAGCGTGAAGAGTACGGTGCACAAAAGTTTCTAGTCTACTTTCAATCATTTACAAATACCTATGCACCGATTGAAACACTCAAAGCTCTCTACGAAAAAGCTCTCTCATTTCCTGATGTTATAGGTCTTAGCATCGGCACACGCTCGGATAGCATAACCGATGAAACATTAGATTATCTTACATCGCTTAATAAGGAAAAAGAGATATGGATTGAGTTTGGCATTCAATCCGTATTTGACGAAACGTTAGAAAAAATTAACCGAGGGCATACGAGCGAAAATGTAAAAGAGTGGATATTAAAAGCAAAATCCAAAGGCTTGCATGTATGTGGTCATCTTATATTCGGTTTGCCGGATGAGAGTAAAGAGATGATGCTCTACACGTCAAAACAGGCTTACATGTGGGGGATTGACTCAGTTAAGTATCATCCGCTCTACATCGTGAAAAAAACAGCTCTAGCAAATGACTTTTTAAAAGGAAAATTCACTCCTATCTCTGAAGAGGATTACATTGATATTTTGATAAAATCTCTACAGATGAAGCCTAAAAACATATCTGTTCAAAGAGTAACGGCAGGAATAGATGATGACTCTCTACTCGCACCCCAGTGGTGTAGAGATAAAAAGAATCAAATAAAAAAGATAAATGCGGCTCTTAAACCATTAAAACTCAAATACTAGTGAGCATAAATAGCCGAAGAAGAAGCAAAACCTTGAAAATGTGGCGGGTAGTCAATATAAATTATAAAATCCTTTGTCTCGCCCGGCTTTAGATTCTCTGCCACAGTAAACTTCTCTTCTATCCGTGATGGCTTATCATCTTTACTACCAAAACCTAGAAATGAGTATAGAAATCCGCTTGGAACAAAATAAGAACCCCTGTCTACGTTGGCTGCGTTGCTAGTGGTATTTTCTATTTTAATTTCCAAAATAACCTCACCGATTTCATAATTTCCCTCATTTCTTACTACTCCGCTAAACATAATTTTTTCGGTATTTAAATTTCTCTTATTCTCAAGTCTATATAGTTTTGCCACTTTGGTATTTTTATCCACAGCATATATTCCAATACCGCTTAAAAACAAAAATACTAAAAAAAACGATACTATAATTTCAACCCTATACTTTGAATTTTCGTCCTTTAATGCAAGAAAAACCCCGCCAACTAAAACAGGTAAGAGCATAAAAATAACCAGATAGTGCCAAATATTAAAAAGTGTAATCATTTGCAATCAGCTCCTAGCGAAATATTATAATCATATGCATAGGTAAAAGGCTCAATTATAACTTTTATCTCACGCTCCTGACCTACTGCAATATCATTCTCAATAATCGACATTTTATTAATAGGCTTAAATTTTAGCAAATAATCTTTTAGTTTATTTTCGCTTATCTTATATACTTTGGCTGTTATTTTGCAACTTGAGAAATCTTTTTTCGATACATTTTTTATGGTTCCATAAAGGACAATAGCTTGCGTAAAAGTCAATTTTTTTTGGCTGGTGATAGAAGTTTCGTTTTTAAATAGATATTCATGCATTTTCAAGTATCCATAGGTAGAGCCTACGATAAGCTGTATAAATGCAAAAAGTATTAAAAAAAGTGCAATCCCGACTTTATGTCTAAGAATAATTCCTATTATAATGAATAGAAGAAAGACAAAAAACAGAATACCGAAAAGAATATAATCATAAATTATCAAATTATTTATAAAATTAGTGATTATACCCTTCATATTTAGGTATCTCTTGAGTTTTTCTCAGCGATTCCGCTTATATTAAATCTACGAGCGAGTTCCTGCTTTACTCTATCAGGAGAGATATTTTTAGCCGCAAGAGCAACAAGCACATGATAAGTTAAATCTGCAGCTTCGTATATAATCTCATGTGTCTCATCATCTTTATATGCAAAACTAAGCTCACCTGCTTCCTCTACAATTTTTTTCAAAATTGCATTTTCACCTTTGCTTAACAGTTTTGCCGTCCATGATACGGAGGGGTCTGCATTTTTTCTCTCTTGAATCGTATGATAAAGAGTATCTATAACACCGTATAGTGCCTCACTGCTCATCTCTACTTCAGTATGAATTTCTCCACTTTCAAGTTCCGTAAAAAAGCATGAAGGACGTCCGGTATGACACGCAACACCATGCTGTGTCACTTTGATAAGAAGCGTATCATTATCGCAATCTATATTAAAAGAGTGTATCTCTTGAATATGTCCGCTACTCTCGCCTTTTTTCCAGATTCTCTGCTTGCTTCTTGAGAAGTAGTGTGCAACTCTGGTAGACAAAGATAGTTCTAATGCCTCTTTATCCATATATGCCATCATTAAAACTTCATTGCTTGTTATATCTTGAACAATAACCGGCAAAAGTTCTATCTTTTGCCAGTCTATTTTATTAATAATCTCTTGCATCTACTTATTTACTCTGCAGCAGCCGTTGAAGTTCTCTGCTTAGCATCTTTCATATCAACCCAAATATTTGGAGTAGAGCCTCCCGGTGTTAAGAAAATTTTAGCATCTTTATTATCTCTAAGTGCTTCGTTAAACTTGCCTTGAACTTGAATCTGCTCAAGTTTTAAAAGATCGGGTGTTAATGATTTTGAGATTAGATGATTTGCTTTTGCTTTTGCGTCAGCTTCAATAGTAACCGCATCTGCCAAACCTTGTGCTTCAATTCTAGCTTTCTCAGCAATACCTCTTGATTCTGCAGCACGTCGTAGAGCTTCTTGCTCTGCACGTTGCACCTCTTGCTCTGCACGTTGTACTTGCTGTTTTGCTATTTGAACATTCTCAATTTGCTCTTTCACTTTTGGAGGAAGAACTATTTCACGAAGCTGAACGGACTGAAGATCTGCAGGTGCGTTTTCTAAGCCGGTAACACTA
>Ga0074197_1001760_pt1 | contig 17024 bp, 18 predicted proteins | sample EPASupsiteSAE305_FD_64526 | JGI IMG/M metagenome (GOLD analysis project Ga0074197, IMG submission 64526) | Bioremediated contaminated groundwater microbial communities from EPA Superfund site, New Mexico - SAE3-05 reassembly with SPADES | ecosystem: Environmental > Aquatic > Deep subsurface >...
TAAGGCTAAGGAAAAGCACTAAAAGTAATGCTAAATAGTTAATTGCTCGTTTTGAATTGCTAAACTTCATTTAGTCCTCGTTAAATAGTTTAATAAATACTTCGTAACTCGAAAAAATTCGTCCTTCCGTGTTCTTGTTAAATAGAATTTTTGTCTTTCGTAAATCATTTATATTTGAGTTGCCTATTTTTAATTTATCTTCAATAAATCCAATTCCATTATTTTTAACGCTCGCAAAATAGGGAGATTAAGTATTTGTGACAAATTTGTTTTTGAAACAGCTACCTTATTTTCTTATTATACATTAAACGGTTCTAAAAACCTCGACGTTGACTCTAAAAGCATCTACATCCTCTCTTTTTGCTCGGAGCTCGACTCTAAAAGCATCAACTTCCTCTCTTTTTGCTCGGAGTTTGACTCTAAAAGAGTCTCGCTCCTCACTCCGAGAGTCAACTTTGGTTCTCGGAGTGTCTACATCGACTCTAAAAGAGTGGAACTCGTCACTATTTGTGACAAAATGGCAGTCCCTCATAAAAGAGTGGGATAATAAAATTAAAATATTTATTATCCGCACTCCTTTAAGGTTTCAGTTCAACAACAATTTACTTGTTATTAAAACGTTGTTTTAAGTCGTCATAAATTGGTTTTGCATCTGGTACGTCCATTTTAGCTGCAAGTTTAACCGAGTTGTAATATGAAAGCGCTGCAACATAAGCCTCACTTCCAGATACCATTTTTGAATCTTCCAGATTTGATGTTACACCAATTAGTGGGTTTAGTATTGCTGTTAAATCCTTTACTGCTGTAAAATCCACTTTTAATTCTGCAACATTCATATAAGGTGGTGCAAATTTTGGAACGCTTTCTGCATATCCTAATGTTTTTTCCACAAAAGGAAGTGTTTTGTCACTCATTTTTGGTATATCGTGACGTTCACTCGCTGTTAATGCAACCAAATATGGCTCCAATTTGGATTTAATTGTTGCTACTGCGGTTTCCACTTCTGTTAGTACTTCCTGTGGAATTACAATTGATACTGCATTCGATTCTGGCATATTTGCCTCCTTGTTATTTTATTTAATTAGTTTTGGAATAAAGGGAGTATATTTTATTTACCTGTTTTGAACCTTTATTTCTTAATCCAACCTCTTTTACCACTTCCTTATATTTGAAGTTAGAGTATTTAGTTAATCATCATTAAAACGTGGAGAGGATTGGTCCACTCCACCAGAGAAAATTATAATCATAATATACCAATGAGCGTTGAAGCTAATTCAAAAAATTAATTATTAAATTGAAGCCTTTGTACATAATTTCCTCTAAATACTGTTAGTCCTTTTATTTTTAGATTTAATAATAAATATTTTTGCTTTTTGTGTTCGTTTAGAGTTTCTATATCTGTTTAGCGTACGTATTTAGAGTTAACATGGTGCTTTATGTACGCATTGAGACCATTTCCGGCTAATGCAAGTTGTTTCATCGTTTCTACGTGACTCTGCCCAGCTGATTGATAGCTGTACTTATAAGTTTTATAAGTACCTTTGAATTTTACAATAATGTACGATTCGTGAATTTCAAAACTTTCAACACCAGAATCACCATTTGTATTGGCATATTTTTGCATCTTGCTTTCCTCCTAAATTTATTAATGTAATCTCTTCTGCCTGGTTTAAGTTGTTCTGGGTCTGTTCCTTTTTTTGCAAGGAAGAAAGAAGAACGTTAATACGATAGACAGAAAAAATAGAGTTATTTCATTGAAAAACCTCAAATTGTAAACGCCTTGTACTAAATTGATTAATTTATAATTGACTTACTGACTTTTATTACTTTCACATGAACAATGCGAACATACTCTTACCAATGCATAATATTTTTTTGCCTTTTTAATGGCGTCAAAATAATTATAGAAAAACCCGAGGCTAATTCTATTTTCCTCAGTTGGTAAATAAAAGCAATTATTTTTATGAACCTCGCAATCATCATTTTCCTTATTGTTTTTTGTTACAAAGTATTCTTCCATTTGAGTCTCCAAATGTAATTTAACTTTTTATAGCTCCGATAGGTCACTCACATTTTATAAGCAAAACAGAATTGGTTATAAAATTTATGACTTAATTCTAAAAATTAAATTACATAAACAAATTTGTAAAAACATCCGTATAAATACGTAGAGGGATGTTTTTCTTAGCAATTGCCAATTTAATCACTCATTTATTGTGATTATGGCTTAAAATCAAAGATATTTTTAAAATATTATTTTAATTTGAGAGGTTATTGTATCATCTTTAGTATCTAAAAGAAATCGGTTTTAGGCTTTTCTAAGTAAAAACACTTACTTCTACAAAGCGTCCTATTAAAATATTTTAATTACTTTTCACCGGTTTTCTTTGAAAACAATTGTTATTAGAACTTTTGCTTTTTATTAATTGCATCTAAGTATTTATGCGGATGTTTTTTTAAGGAAACAAATATAGATTCACTCTAAAAAATTATTTACTTAATTGATTTATTAAATGGAGAATTTATGTTTACCACAAAGAAAGCAGTCTTTTGTACTATGTTTTTTATAATGCTTTTATCAACATCTATTTATTCACAAGAAGTTGGACAAATATTTGATAAAAATGAGGCAGATAAATTATATGGTATTGTTTTAGAAAAAATGGTTATTAATGCAGATGAATTAAAAGATATTTTACAGTCAGTAAATGATAAGGTTATGTTCCTATTAGAAAAGAAGCAAATAACTATTTTGGGGGATAATAGAAGTTTATTATATTGCAATACTAATTTTATAGAAACTAATCAATTATTTCATATGTTCAGCAAAAACAAAGTTATTGAGCTACTTTATAAAGGAAATGAACAAACTGTTATTTTAGAAAACAGAAAAGAAGTTTTTAGCATTACTGTAGGCAATTATACTTTAGAAACATCCTTTCCGTGTCCACCTTTTTGTGAGTAATGAAAACATATGAATCTATAGCATTTTTAAGTTTAATCGTGTGGTTAGCAGTACCACTATTTCATTATAAATCAAAGCATTTTTGGTTTTTCCTTTTTTTAGGTTTGAATGATGTTGCCTCTGGTATTCTTTGGTTTGGATTTGGTTTATCTTCGCAAACCTTATGGATACCTTTTTATTATTTAATAGTTCTTAGTATAGACAAAGAATTCTTATTTAATAATTGGAAGATAATTGTTTTTGGTTTTATTCTTGTTTTAGTATTAAATTATTACTCAACAACATTTATTCAAAACGGATTTGTTCTTATTTCGCATACCATTATTTTAACATTATTTATCAAATATCTGTTTTGGGGTTTTGTTGAAAATAATGTAATAAGCTTATTTTATGTGGTAATGACTTTTTATGGAATGTTTTCGGTTTATAAATTTGTATTAATGCTTAACAGCGTTCATCAAGAACTTAGTATATATTTTGTTACTACAATTATCCAAATAATAATTGGGATGTATCTAATAATCCAGAAAAGAGATATTCAATTTTTATTCAAAAGATTCGAACCTTAATTCCTTCTCTTTATTTCTACGGCATATTTAACCAATTCCGTTGTGTTTTTTATTCCTAACTCAGCCATTATATTATATTTATGAGAATCGAACGTTCTAACACTAATTTTTAATTTTTTAGATATTTCTTCTCTCGAAAGCCCTTCGCCTATAGCTTTCAATACCTCGTTCTCGCGTGAAGTAAGTGAATCTACATGAACAAATCCATTGTTTACTCTAATGCCATCAAACTTATTAAGTATTGATTGCAAGTCCTTATCTGTTTTGCCAATAAAATAATGTTTTCCATTGCCAACAGCATTAATCGCAAGAATAAGTTCATTCTTTACAATATTCTTACCAATTAAGCCAAGTGCTTTACACTTTAATGCTTCATATATGTAGTTGTCATCTGTATGCTGCGACAAAAACAAAATTTTTGCATTTTTATCTTTATTGATAATTGCTGTTGCAGCCTCTGGTCCAGATTTGTTAGGCATTGAAATGTCTGTAACAACTATATCGGGTTTTAAGTCAAAATATTTTTTAACTAAACTTATACCATCTTCAGTTTCGCCAATAATTTTAATGCCTTTCTCATTTTCAAACAACGACTTTATTCCATCTAGGAATAGTGCATGGTCGTCAGCTAACAATACTCTAATCATGGTTTCTTTTTTCCAAATTAAATTCAAAATATATTGTTGTACCTTCACCCGGAATTGAATTAAACTCAAAATATCCGCCCAAAGATTCAGCACGTTCTCTCATATTAAGTAAACCCAAAGTTGGTTTTTCTCTCTCTTTTACTTCTTCAATAGCACACCCAATTCCATCATCTGATACAAATATTTTAAGATAATTATCTTCAATAACTATTTGTATTTTAAATTCCTTACAATTTGAGTGTTTAATAATATTATTCAAGGCTTCCTGACAAATTCTATATATGCCAAGTTTCAGCTTAAAATCATCGAACTCATTAAAGTTAACGCTTTTAATATAACCACGTATTTTAGAATATCTTGTTATCTCATCAACCAATTGTGTTAAAGCAGGTAACAATCCAAATTCTTTTATCATTTTAGGACTCAACGAATGTGAAATTTCTCTTACTTCCTTGGCTACAAAATCTATTCTTTTGAGTAATTCCATAGCACTTTTCTTACTCGGTTCTTCAAAGTAATTTTGCAAATTAAACTTAATAATAGAAATTTTATTGCCAATATGATCATGTAAATCGCTTCCTATTTTTTCTCTTTCCATGTCATTCTTGTCATCTAGTTTATTTCTTAACATTTTAAGGTTTGCTTGATATTCTCTAAGTTGATTTTCCTGATTAATCCTTTGGGTAATATCATGTAAATATATTTGTGAAAACCCTAAAAGCTCACTTTCTTTTATTGAAATATTAAAATATTTACCATCCATTAAAACAATTTGATTGTGGTTAAAAGAATTTTTATCTAATTCTTCATAAGTGGTAATGAAATTAGTTATATGTTGACTGATTGCTTTTTCTGAGAAAATCTCTTGTGCAGGATTATTCATATTGGTAATTATTCCACTACCATTAATTCTCAAAACTGGGTCAGGATCAAACTCAGCAAATTGGGACATTAATTTTAATTTTTCGTTTACTAACTTTTGATTCTTACTTTTAAGTGGAATTATAAAATCTTTATATAGCAGTAAAAATACTATTACTAAAATAAAAAACACGATTAAAATAAATACTGCAGGGTTCTGGCTACTAAAAAATAACTCAAATATGTTGTTTTGTTCCATAAATTTTCAATAATAAATATTATTTTATTGGCAATATAAAACTATTTTGAATTATTCGTTACTTGTATGTTGTAAGTTAGTAAAGGTGAAAGGGAATTATAAGCTCATTTTTCGTAATACTGTTTTCTTGAGTTCTTCTTTGTATGCATTCTTGGTCGTATTTAGAAATTCTATTCTTGAATAAATTCCAGTTTCGGATAATTATTGTAATTTGAAAAACTATTTCACCCCAAAAAGGATTTGCTCGCAATTTAAATAAACTTGGCTATCTTTCGGCTATTTTTAGTTGCATTTCGGCTACAATTCGGCTAAATCTGGCTACATTTCGGCTACATTCGGCTATGTTTCGGCTATGTTTCAGCTATTTACCGTGGTCATTTAGCACATGCTTACCACCCAAATCCTACATGTTTCACCATTTTTAAGCTAAGGTTCTATTATAAATTGGCTATTTCATTTTATCCATTTTTGAATTTAACTTATTTTCATCTGTTCTTATTTAATCAACATTCCCACAAAGAAAATATTCGCCCCCTAAAGAAGTCAATGTTTCCAGAATCTTGCTTCTTGATACTAGAATCTTGATACTGGATTTTCAATTTTCACTGTTATAGGGACGAAAATATTCGTCCCCTAAAGAAGTCAATGTTTTTTGAATCTTTTATCCAGCATCCAGCACCCAGAATCTTGCTTCTTGATACTAGAATCTTGATTCTGGATTTTCAATTACTTAATCATCATCATTTTTTTGACTTCAACAAAACTACCACTTATTAAACGGTAGAAATAAACTCCACTTGTTAGTTTACTTGCATTAAATTCAACTTCGTAGTTACCAGCACTTTGTTTTGTGTTTACCAAAGTCGCTACTTCTTTTCCAAGCACGTCATAAACCATAAGGCTCACTTCTTGCATCTCACCTCTCACATCTGTTGGTATTGAATAACTAATTACCGTACTTGGGTTAAATGGGTTTGGATAGTTTTGTTCCAGACTAAAAACAGTTGGCAAATTATTTTTGTTTTCACCAACGTTAGTGATAACAGAATCGTATTTTTTTCGGCTATTAATAACGCTATTTTGCAAATTTGTTAAATCATTAGCAGCACTTACTGAAAAAGCAACAACAAGAGTTGAATCGGCTTTTATATTAAATGGTCCAGCAGAAATTACACACGAAATGTCATTTGGACCTGCATCGGTTTTGTTTAATCCATTTGTTAAAGTAATCCATTTAGAGGCATCCGGAAATCCATCATAAACTCCAATTCCACCATCAAGTCCGTCATTTGCCAAACCATAAAAATTGGACGAAGCATTAGTTAAAACAGCCATTCCAACAAAAGGTTGGTCTTCAGTTTGGTGATGAACAAATCCAAAATCATTTTGCGTATCATATTCTGTAACATTTCCGTCATAGGTACTTTCATCAACATCCCAATCAAAGAAAATTCCAGAATAGAAATTAGAATAATCAACACCACTATTATTTTTGAACAGATATTTCAAAATAATGTAGCTATCATTTCCTTCATCGGAAAACGAGTAAGTATTTAGAGTGGTCTCAATGCCTAATTTACTTGTTCCAGCATTATCATCATTAAAAACTGAATATCCGTCAATATCAGAAACCTTTCCTGGAATTGTTAATTTTGTGTTTTGAATAGGCAAGAAATCGTTGTTTTGATAATCGGCAGAAGCTCCTCTAACAGAATTAACAAGCTTTGACGAAGAAATTCCATACATTAAGCCACCTTCGTAAAGCAAATTAGCACTTTGCATGTACGAAAAGCCATCGCCCGATTGATTGCTAGGATAATCGTTAAATCCGAAATTACCTTTACTTGTAATTGTCATTGAAATATTTTTCCCAACTTGAGTTATGTATGTTGGATTTATTTTAACAGATATTAGCTGAAAGTCGGAATTTAATCCATCGTTATAAGTTAGTTTTAGAATTATTTCTTTATCGTCACCAGAATTTGCATTTATTAAGAACTTAAAAGGTAATGCAAAGTTGTCAAATTTTTCCAACGTTTCTAGCGAGTAAGCAGTAAAATGAGAATTTGTAATTGTAATTTCGCTACTGGTTGTTGATAAATCGGCAGTAAATGTTGAAATAGGATTTAAATAATTAACAAAATAAATATTAATAGCCACCTCTTCACCACGCATCAAAACGCCATTTGGGTTGCTGGTTTCAACAAATTCGGATGATTCAATTCTAACTGATTTGGATTCGGTGTTTGATAATGCTTTGTATGCATTAATTCTGCCAGAGCCAAGTAAATTTGTTTTTGTTGGATTAAGAGCATCAATGTTATCGGCATTAACTCTAATTTGTTCAATTACTTGAAGAGGCGTGTAGTTAGGAAATTTGTCAATAACCAATCCCGCAAGTCCGGCAACAAGAGGTGAAGCCATAGAAGTTCCACTTAAATAAGTATAAGGTGTGGATGTACTTTGCCAAGTGCTATAAATTCCACTTCCAGGAGCGCACACGTCTAAATCCTTACCATAGTTGGAAGAATAGCTTTTAATATCATATTCATCAGTATTTCCAACAGACATAACACCTTTGTATGCTGCGGGAAAAATTACATCGTTAACCGCTTCATTGCCAGCAGCACCAATAATAACTGCACCTTTGTTTATTGCATAATTTACGGCAACTTGCTCAGCGTTTGAAAATCCAAAACCTCCCCAACTACAATTTATAACATTAGCACCATTATCAGCGGCGTAAATAATTCCTTCATAACCATAAGCTACAACATCATCGCCATAATCATGTCGCGAAGTTTTTACGGGCATAATTGTTAAGTTGTAACCAAGTCCAGCAATGCCAACTGCATTATTAGTAACTGCAGCAGCAATTCCTGCAACGTGCGTTCCGTGAGTTGGCGAATCTTCAACTGGATTATTATCGCCTGTGCCATCAAGTCCGCCAAAATCCCAACCGCGAATGTCATCAACAAATCCATTTTGGTCGTCGTCAATTCCATTAATTGGGTCATCATTTTGCCAAATATTTGCGGCTAAATCTGCATGATTCCATTCAACACCTGAATCTACAATGGCAATAATAATATTTGCATTGCCTTTACTAATTTCCCAAGCCGATTGAGCTTGCACTTTTGTAAGTCCATATTGGCTACTTAATTTTGGGTCGTTAGGAGTGTGTAACGTTTTTCGCAAATAAACTGGTTCCGCCCATTCAACTTCTTCAAGTTTGGTTAATTTTGAAGCCACATAAATTGGGTCAAAAGGCGAAGTTAATTTCAAGCGATAGATACTATTAAGTGAAATATCTTCCGAATTATCTTTTGTGGAAAAGTGCTTTTCAATTTCGGTAATTCCAAAACTTGCCATTTGTTTCGAAAGATTTTTGTTAATACTGCTTTTATTTAATGACGATTCACTTGACTTAAATTTTACAACCACAACATCGGAATAATATTTTAGTCCATTTCTTTCCACTATATTTACGTTTGCAAATAATGACGAGGAAACGATTAACAGCAGAATGTACTTAATTTTGTTCATTACAAATCCATTTTAATTTTAATTTATTTTCTTATTCCAAAGTTACAACTTTTTCAACTTTTTTAAGTAGCGAGCCATTTTCGACCAAATTTATTGCTTTGTTAATATCAATGTGCATAATTCTATCTTCGTTTAATGGTTCAACGTGTTTTCTAATTTCGGAAAGTGCAGCATTTGTTCCTTTTCCACACTTTAGCGGTTTTAAAAATTCAATTCCTTGAGCAGCCGTTAATAGCTCAATAGCAATTACCTTTTGAACATTCTTTAATATTTGGAAGCATTTGCGAGCTGCAATTGAGCCCATTGAGTTATGGTCTTCTTGATTAGCGGATGTTGGAATTGAATCGACAGAAGCTGGATGAGCAAGCACTTTGTTCTCGGAAACCAAACTTGCGGCGGTATATTGGGCAATCATAAACCCAGAATTTAATCCACCTTCTCTTGTTAAAAATCGTGGCAAATCACTAAGCGAGCCGTTAGTTAAACGCTCAATTCTTCTTTCGGCAACATTTGCCAACTCGGAAAGAGCAATTCCCATAAAATCCATTGCAAGTGCCATTGGCTGTCCGTGAAAATTTCCACCCTCAAGATGGTCGTTATCATCAGGAAATACGAGTGGATTATCGTTAACAGAATTTATTTCAATTTCCACACGCGAACACACATAATTAACTGCATCTTTTGAAGCGCCGTGAATTTGCGGAATGCAACGAATTGAATAAGAATCCTGAACTCGTTTGTCATTTTCTAAATGCGAAGTTCTAATTTCACTTCCACTAATTAAGCGAAGCATGTTTCTTGCTGTGGCAGTTTGTCCTTCAAAAGGTCGCAGTAGATGAATTCGTTTATCGTATGCTTTATCCGTTCCACGCAAAGCTTCGTGACTTAAAGCTCCCGAAATATCGGAATATTTCAAAAGTTTTTTTGCTTGAATTGAAATGTAGGAAGCGAAAGCAGTCATCATTTGAGTTCCATTAATTAAAGCCAGCCCTTCTTTTGCTGAAAGACGAACGGACTTTAATCCAAAATTTTTGAACACATTTTCTGCAAGAATTTGTGGCGGATTTTCAGTGGTTAAATTTGTTAAATCCTCAAAAATTTGAACATTTCCTTTTCCAATCATTGCAAGAACAAGATGCGAAAGCGGTGCCAAATCGCCACTTGAACCAACAGAGCCTTGCGAAGGAATTACGGGAATTATATTGTTGTTAATCATATCAATTAGCAATTGCAAAGTTGAAAGTCTAATTCCAGAATGCCCACGTGCCAAAGCATTTACGCGTAAAAGCATCATAATTTTTACAATAAAAGGAGGAAGTGGCTCGCCAACTCCAACAGAATGACTTATTATTAAGTTTTCTTGAAGTTGCTCAATATTTTCTTGCGAAATTTTCACATTTGCAAACTCGCCAAAACCAGTCGTAATTCCATAAACAACTTCATCGGTTGCAACCCATTTATCCACCAAAGCACGAGCTTTATTAACTCTCTTTTTTGAGTCTGAAGTAAGCTCAATTTTTACATTGCTTGAAATAAACTTTTCAATTAAATCAAGCGTTAACGATTTTCCATCTAATTTCATTTTTTTATTCCTAATATTTTATCTGTCAAAATAAGAATAACTAACATTATTTGCGTAAAAGTTATTTTATTTTATCAATTTTAACAAGACTTGAGTTAATTATTATTCAAAAAAACATGCAATAAAAATTCTTATACAATAGTATAATTGTCTTTGATGTTTTAAATTAAGCACCAGATTATTTAAAATATTAACAAAAAGGTATTTTTGAATGGAATTTGCTGAAATATTTGTCATTGCACTTGGTTTAGCAATGGACGCATCTGCGGTTTCGTTGGTTGCGGCATCGGCTGGTTTTGCCAACAATCCACGAGCAAAATTTCGTTTAGCTTTCCATTTTGGACTTTTTCAGTTTTTAATGCCAATAATTGGCTGGTTTCTTGGAATTAGTTTTGTCGCCTATTTTTCATTTTTAGATCATTGGATAGCTTTTGTGCTACTTTCTTTTGTCGGTGTTAGAATGATAATTTCGGGTTCACATCCATCTTTGGAAAGCTACAGCAAAGACCCATCGCGTGGTTTAACATTAATTATGTTAAGCATTGCCACTAGTATTGATGCGCTGGCAATAGGAATGAGTCTTGCTTTGCTTAAAGTAAATATTTGGTATCCGAGTGTAATTATTGGAATTATAACAGCCACACTTTCACTAATTTCAATCCAAGTTGGAAAGAAGATTAAAGCCACATTTGGAAAAAGAATGGAAATACTCGGGGGTGCAATTTTGATATTAATTGGATTAAAAATATTAAGCGAACATATATTTTAATATTTTGGATGGTCAAACATTAATTTTATCCTCTTAATTTATCCAATAGTTTATTCATTTCACTTGCTTCGGTTGGATTAACATTACTTAAAAACGAGTCAAAAGTTTGTTCAAAAGCATCTATCTTTGCAAGCAATTCCAAACCTTTTTCTGTAATTAACACATTTACTTTTCTTCTATCTTCTGGGCAGATTTGTCTATTTACTAAATCTTTAGTTAGCAAACGTTCAACAAGTCGCGATGCGTCGGACATTTTATCAAGCATTCTATCTTTAAGTAATAAAATTGGTGCTGGATTTGGATACTGCCCACGCAAAATTCTAAGAATATTATATTGAGTTGCAGTTATATCAAACTTTTTTAATATATCGGAATGTTTATTAAGCAACCAGCCGTGAGTATAAAAAATATTCACGGCTAGTTTATGATATTCGCTTTTAAATTTTGTTTGTTTTATTTCGTCTTCCAAAATCATTATTTTTCTTTAATTAGTTCAATTTTAATATTTAAATCAACTTCTTTGCTAACAACCAAACCACCTGTTTCTAAAGCAGCATTCCAAGTTAAACCATATTCAAATCTATCAACTTCACCAGTTACCTTAAATCCCGCACGAGTGTTTCCCCAAGGGTCTGTTACTGTTCCGTTATATTTTACATCCAAAGTAATTTCTTTAGTAACTCCTTTAATTGTAAGATTTCCGACTAATTTATAGTTTTTTCCATCAACTTTTTTGAAAGATTTGCTTGCAAAAGTTAATGTTGGAAATTTTTCTGCATCAAAGAAATCAGGAGAAGCTAAATGTTTATCTCTTTTTTCGTTATCTGTGAAGATTGAAGAAGTTTTAGCTTTAAATTTAATTTCTGTATCTTGGAAATCATCGTTTTTAGCTACAACAGAACCGCTATAATTTTTGAAATATCCATCAGTTTCAGTAATTAGCATATGTGTTACACTAAATCCAATTTCTGAATGAGAATTATCAAAATTCCATTTTGTTTGAGCAAATATGGTAGTGCTTAATAAGAAAAGAAGCACGATTAGTTTATTTATATTTTTCATTTTATTACCTTTTGTTATTTGAAAAAATCTACACTCCAAATATATGTTATAACATTTAATGTTGCAACATATATTTTTGTAAATTAGTATTATTCTTTAAATTTGACAATTTGGGCTAAATTGATTTATAATAACAATTATTTAATGTAAACATAAGTAATCGTAAATTGAGAATGCCTACTATTTTGACTATGTTTGCTTATTCAATTAACAATATTTATGGAGATATAATGACAACAATAGTTGATGTTCTTGGAAGAGAAATTTTAGACTCGCGCGGAAACCCTACTTTAGAAGTAGAAGTATTATTAGAATCTGGTCAAATAGGAAGAGCTGCAGTACCAAGTGGTGCTTCAACGGGTGAACACGAAGCGGTTGAATTACGCGATGGCGATAAAGGTCGTTATTTAGGAAAAGGCGTTTTAAAAGCAGTTGATAATGTTAACGAAATTATTGCAGATGAACTTTTAGATTTTGATGCTGCAGATCAAGTAGGAATTGATAACTTTTTAATTCAACTTGATGGAACTGAAAACAAATCCAAACTTGGTGCAAATGCAATGCTTGGAGTTTCTTTAGCCGTTGCAAAAGCTGCTGCCCAAACTTTTGATATGCCACTTTATAGATATATTGGTGGAACAAACGCAAAAACACTTCCAGTTCCAATGATGAATATTATTAACGGTGGAAGTCACGCAGATAACACAGTCGATTTTCAAGAATTTATGGTAATGCCTCACGGAGCAGAATCTTTTGCAGAAGCTTTAAGAATGGGAACAGAAACTTTCCACGCTTTAAAAGCTGTTTTAAAATCAAAAGGTTTAAATACTTCAGTTGGTGATGAAGGTGGATTTGCTCCAAACTTAAGAACAAACGAAGAAGTTTTAGATACAATTCTTCAAGCAATTGAAAAAGCTGGTTACAAACCTGGTGTTGATATTTCATTGGCACTTGATGTGGCTTCGAGCGAAATGTTTATTAAAGAAAAAGGTATTTACAGATTCTTCAAATCTGACAACTCTGAAAAAACAGCCGAAGAAATGATAGATATTTACGCTAATTTAATTGCAAAATATCCAATTATTTCAATTGAAGATGGTCTTGACGAAAACGATTGGACTGGCTGGAAATTAATGACAGAAAAACTTGGAAACAAAATTCAATTAGTTGGTGACGATTTATTTGTTACAAACACACAAAAACTTTCTCGTGGAATTGATGAAGGAATTGCTAACTCAATTTTAATTAAAGTAAACCAAATTGGTACTTTAACCGAAACTCTTGACGCAATTGAAATGGCAAAAAGAGCAAGTTATACTTCTGTAATTTCACACCGTTCTGGTGAAACAGAAGATACAACTATTGCTGATATTGCTGTTGCAACAAACGCTGGACAAATTAAAACTGGCTCTGCTAGCAGAACTGATAGAATTGCAAAATACAATCAACTTCTTAGAATTGAAGAAGAGCTTGATATTGCTGGATTTTTCCCAGGTCTTGCTGCTATTAATTACAAAGGATAAATTATAAATTTGTTCAAATGGGTTGAAATCATATGTTACCATTACATAAGATTCAACCCATTTTTTTATTGAAAATTACTCCAAAAATATCGTAAATTAAGTCGAAATAAATTTTAGGTAAGAAAATGGAAGTAAGTTACATTAGTGATGTAAAAGGAAATCAAACAGCAGTTATTATTGGAATTGACGATTGGAAAAATTTGATTAAAAAACAAATTACCATGAAAAATAAACTCGAAATGCTCACAGGATTACAGAAATCAGTAGAAGAGATTAATTTGTTAAAGAAAAAGAAAGCTAACGCAAAAACTCTTCGAGATTTCTTAGATGAAAACTAATGTTTTTATTACAACCAATTTTTCCAATGAAGCAAAGAAACTATTAAAAAAGTATAAATCCTTAAAGAGTGAATTGGAGATTCTCGAATCACAATTGAAGGACAATCCAACTTTAGGTAGTTCAATTGGGAATAATTCATTTAAAATTCGTTTAGCTGTTAAAAGCAAAGGACAAGGAAAAAGAGGTGGTATTAGAATAATAACACATCTTGATGTGATTTTTGTAAAAGATGAAAAAATAAATGAGCTTTATCTTTTATCAATCTTTGACAAATCACAAACTGAAACCATTTCGCAGAAAGAGATTTTAAACATTATTAAGCAAATAGACGATTAATATTTCTATCCAAAGGACTAACTTTGATTTTTAACGAAACATTTCTGTCATCAAAAAGTAATTTTTACAAATTCATTGGTATTATCGCAATTCTCAAATTTGCATATCTTTTCTTTATTCCAATTACGCCACAAGAAGCTTACTACTGGTTTTATTCACAAAATTTGGATTGGTCATATTTTGATCATCCACCAATGGCTGCTTATTCAATTTGGCTTGGAACAAACATTTTTGGCGATAACATTTTTGGCGTAAAATTTATGGCGGTAGTTTGGTATTTGCTAACAAATTTACTGCTTTACAAAACTGTTTCGCGATTTACGGATAATTATAATCAATCAGTTAATAAAAATTCTCTTTCATTCCTTTCGGTTTTGCTACTTAATTTAACGCTTTTTGCTCACATTTATTCTATTACAATAGTTCCAGATACTCCATTAATTTTCTTTTGGTTGCTTGTTATTTATTCTGTTCAAGAAAGAATAATTACTCAAAATAAAAATTGGTGGTTTTTAGCTGGTGTTGCACTCGGTTTGGGATTGGTAAGCAAATACACAGCCATTGTAATTATTGGGGCAATCTTTTTCTTTTTCTTGTTTTCCTCAAAATACAGAAAAGAACTGGTTTCACCATATCCATATTTGGCAATTGCACTTGGCTTTTTAATTTTTGCTCCAGTAATTTATTGGAATTACGAAAGGGGTTGGGCTTCGTTTTTGTTTCAATCCACCGAAAGAGCAAACACAGTTCGTTCATTTCAAATTACCTATATTTTACAGCTTATTGGAAGTCAGCTGTTTATGCTAACTCCACTAATTTTTGCATATTTGTTCAAATCTTGTTGCCGCATAGTTACAAATTGGAAAAAGGAAGAAAAACTGCATCTCTACTTTTGGAGTACATTTATAATAATTGGTGGATTTACGCTTGTTAGTTTAACTTCGTTAGTAAAAATGAATTGGTTGTTGCCAGGGTTCATTCCTTTAATAGCAATTATTTCAGTTTTGTTTTCAAAAAGTTTTATGCAAAATCCTTCACAAAAAATTAAACAAACAAAGTTGGTAGAATTTGGTATTTGGTCGTCAATTTTGTTAGTTATGCTTGGACATTTGGTAATGCTTGTTCCAAATATTCCACTCGGAAACGGAAATACTTGGAGCGGTTGGCAAGATGCTTCTCAAAAGATATATAAAATTCAGCAAGATAATGGCGGAAAAGATAGCGTTTTTATTTTTAGCAATGGCTATAAAGGTGCGTCGCTTCTAAAATTTTATTTGCCCGATCAGCAAAATACTTATGCCGAAAATATTTATGGAAAACGTGCTTTGCAGTTTGATTATTGGGGAATTCCAGATAATATGATTGGTAAAGACGCAATTTATGTTAGAAGCGATAGAACCGAGTACAAAAATGACCTAAATGAAATTAAAAAATACTTTGATTCTGTAGTTGAAATTAATAGTTTTGAATATAAATTTGTAAGTGGAAAATTAACAAGGAAGATAATCTGTTATTATGCTAAAAATTATAAAGGAAAAAATAGATAAAAAACTCGCTATTCGGTTTATAAAATTTGGAATAGTTGGAATTAGTGGAATTGGCGTAAATACAGGAATTTTATGGTTTTTAAAAGGCCATCTCGAAATACCTCTCGAAGTTGCTCCAATTTTTGCTATCGGAGCGGCGGTTTTCACAAATTATATTCTAAATAACTACTGGACTTGGAACGAAAACAAAACTTATAGGCAACACAACTTTTTCCATCGTTTGTGGCGTTATTATTTATCAGCCTCAATTGGAGCGTTAATAAATTATGCAGCCCTTTTGTCATTGACAAATATTTTGGGTATCCATTATTTATTATCAAATTTAGGTGGAATCTTTTTAGGCATGATTTCCAATTTTGTTCTTGGTGAGTTTTGGGTGTTTAAATCCGCCAAAGAGGAATAAATATGTCAACTATTCTTCTGCTTTCTTGTCCCGACCAACATGGTTTGGTAGCTTCAATTTCAAATTTTGTTTCAGATAACAATGGCAATATTATAAGTTTAAATGAGCACGTTGATTTGGATGAAAAGATGTTTTTTATTCGAATTGAATGGGAAAATAATGATTTATCAATTAGCAATAACGATATTATCACAAGGTTCAAACCGTTAGCAGAAAAATTTGATGCAAAATGGCGTATTGAGTTTACCGAACACAAACCCAAATTGGCAATTTTTGTATCAAAATATGACCATGTTTTGCAAGAAATTTTGTGGCGCAGCAAACTTGGCGAATATAACACGCAAATTGCATGTATTATTTCTAATCATATTGAATTAGAAATTCTTGCTAATAGTTATAATATTCCATTTTATTTTTTCCCAATCACAAATGATAATAAATTACATCAAGAAGAAGCAGAAATTGAGTTATTAAAAAAACATGAAATAGATATAATTGTTCTAGCAAGATATATGCAAATTCTTTCGCCAGAATTTGTAAGCCAATTCCCAAATATAATTATCAATATTCATCATTCATTTTTACCAGCATTTATGGGCGGAAATCCCTACAAACA
>Ga0074197_1001762_pt1 | contig 17005 bp, 12 predicted proteins | sample EPASupsiteSAE305_FD_64526 | JGI IMG/M metagenome (GOLD analysis project Ga0074197, IMG submission 64526) | Bioremediated contaminated groundwater microbial communities from EPA Superfund site, New Mexico - SAE3-05 reassembly with SPADES | ecosystem: Environmental > Aquatic > Deep subsurface >...
AAACGTAATTGGTTTATTGCCCGCATACTGGTACGGGGTGTAATAAGGGTACTTGTGCTGCAACGGGTCAACGCTTACAAAGCGGCACAGCCAGGCGGCGTAGTACCTTGCGCCGTAATAATATAAACCTGTTTCTTCGTCTCTTTCCTTACCTACATATTTATATCTTTTCAGGCTGGTTTCGGTTTCACTGCGGCCACTTCGGTAGCTGGTGGTACCGAATGGGTGGTATTCTTCATAACTAATAATATTTGCACTCTCATCCAATTCTAAACTGGCACTTCCTAAGTGGTTATCGTATTGGTAACGTACAACCTCGGTTTCTCCGCTTTTGGTTTCCAGTAAAGCTATCTTTTTCTTATCGTCGGAAATATGAATCGTTTTACGTTCAAAATCTAACGTGCCATTGGTAGTTTTGCGGTAAAGTTCGTAATCGCCCAAATAATAGCGTTCCTCTACTATATTTCCTTTCTCAATTACCTTTCTTACACGCTGGCCTCCAGCATCGTAAATATAATAAGCTTTATTACCTGAGGCATCAAGCTCAACATTTTGTAATTGGTCTTTATAGTCCCAGCTTAATGCCTGTAAATGGGGCATGGTAAGTATATTACCGTGGGCATCGTAGGTGTAATCGGGTAAGGTTTGGTTGCTATCGTGCTTGAGTAAACGGTTGGTGGCGGTACTGTAAGCCTATAAGCTATTTCAAAGAACCTTTGAATTAATTTAAAAAAAATCTAATTTTAATTATGCATCAAAAGTTGCTCAATTTTTAAGGAGTCAATTTTTACTTTCTCGTAATTTCCTAATTCTTTATTAATTAATATTCTTGTTTTATAAGCATCAATAAAATTGGAATCTAATTCTAATGCTTTTTCACAATCAATTAATGCTTTTTCATATTCCTTATTTATACCAAATATTGCACTTCGCTTAATATAAAATTCTGGATCGTTTGGATTCATTTCGATTGCCTTATTTTGATCGAACAATGCAGAGTTATAATCACTCATACTAAAATAAACACATCCTCTTATAAAATATCCTTCAGCTAATTCCTTTTTGGCTAAACCATTTGTTGCAGTTTTAATCGAAGCATCCAGATTACCTAATAAACCTAAAGTATGAGCTATATAAAATATATTTTCAACATTATTATCATCAAGCTCATATTCCTTATTGAAATGCTCAAGAGCTTTTTCATATTCTCCATTTTCAAAATAACACACCCCTAAATTGTAGTTAATCAATTCAAATTCATTATCAACAGAATAGGCAGTATTAAAAGCATTCAATGCACTATCAACATTTCCAAGCTTGAAATAACAATCACCCAAATTAATCAGCGCACGGATATTATTCGGGTCTTTTTTTACAACCAATGAAAAATCATGTGCCGCTGCATTATACATTTCAAGTTTCTGCCAAGCATTCCCTCTGTAAGAATAAGCCATTAGGTTGCTTGAATCCAACCGGATTGCTTTCGAAAACATATTGATAGCGCCATAATAATTATTGTTGTCATATAATGCTAATCCTTTTCGATACGAATTAGAACTTCCATTTCTACATCCTGTTAAAAAAACTAAAAGCAATAAAGCAAAAAGCAAAAAGCGTTTCATATTATTATTTATTTTGATATATTGAATGCTGCATAAAATGAAAAGTTGTAATCTTTTCCTTCGTTTACTAATACAGAATAACCCATATCTTCATTTCTGTATGCCGTTCCTAATTGTTTATAATTATTAATTTCTCCAGAAGCTATTTTCTCCATTTCATCTTTATTTACATAGATAAGATTCATTCCTTCAAACATACTTGGACTTGATTCCATGAAACTCTTAACATCTTTATAGCCATTTGAAACAACCTTTTCAAATAATTGTCGATCAAGTTGGTTTAATTGTTCATCTAAAATAAAGGAAATTGGGTTAATGATAGCAAAAGGAGTTTGTTTGCCTTGGAGAGCAGAAGCAATATCTAATACGTCAGACAATGGGCCAGCAAATTCTCCAATAGCTTTCCCAACTATTCTAAGGTTTTTTACTGATTTTGTAGCCGCTTCAATCGTCGAAGATGTAAATTTACCTCTAGAATTTAAACCTCCTACTTCTATAAAATTATTCGAATTCTTCGGGGTTAAGAAATTTTCAGCATTTTTGTATTTGCGGGGAGATTGATAAACATCCCCAAAGTTTGTTACTTTGATTCCTTTTGAAATATTTTTCTCAACAATGTTTTGAGCTAAATCTTTAGTTGTTTTTTCTATTAAAGTTGCTGGGGTTTCAATTGTTTCAGAGAAAATATCCCATGTCGGAAGATCAATTTCTTCTTTACTTTTAGTATTCTCTTGTTTTTCTACTTTATTTAATGATCGAATTAATTCAAAACGTAGTGGCATTTTAATATTTGTAACATCTCTGGGTTCAGTTTGAGGTGGTATCATTGGCTCCAACCCATCCAAATCAATAAAAGTGATTGGTTTATTCCCCGCATACTGGTACGGCGTGTAATAGGGGTACTTGTGCTGCAAAGGGTCAACGCTTACAAAGCGGCACAGCCAGGCGGCGTAGTACCTTGCGCCGTAATAGTACAAACCAGTTTCCTCATCTCTTTCCTTACCCACGTATTTGTAGCATTTTTGCGAAATGTTGGTGTTGTGTTTCAGGTAACTGGTAGTGCCAAATGGGTGGTACTCCTCGTAGCTGATAATATCGGCATTTTCGTTTAACTCCAAACTGGCACTACCTAAATGGTCATCATACTGGTAGCGGGTTACCAAGCTGGAATTGGGTGTCAAAGAACCTTCAGTTACGGTTTGTTTTTCGAGTAAGGCTATTTTCTTTTTATCATCGGAAACATGAACCGTTGACCGTTCAGTATGTAAACTATTGCTAACAAATTTACGGTAAACTTCGTAATCGCCCAAATAATACCTTTCTTCCCGGATATTTCCCTTCACTACTACTTTTAATGCCCGGTTTCCGCTTGCATCGTACACATAGTAAGCTTTATCGCCTCCGGCATTTAAAGTAACTTCTTTTAATTCATCCTTAAAGCTCCATGCCATCGCTGGAAGGTGGGGCATTTGGGTAATATTGCCGTGGGCATCGTACTGGTAATCGGGCAAGGTTTGGTTTACATCATGTTTTAACAGTCGGTTGGTGGCAGTGTCGTACACGTAGTTGCGGGTCCAGTTCAGGCTGCTGGTTGGGGTGGTATGGGTCAGTTTGGTTATGTTGCCCAGTTCATCGTACTCGTATTGCTGGGTATATTTGTGTACGGCGTGGGTATCGGCGGCACCAATACTGTCGGCACTATAACCTCCGCTACTGGCTTGTGCCAAACCTATTAATTCCCTGCCATTGCCTGAAAGTATGCGGTACAGGGCATCGTAGGTAAATTTTTTCCGTGGTTCAACAGGTGCATTGTTGTAATAGGTGGTTTCCTGTGCATTGTCGTTTATTTCAACAATATTGCCCACGGGGTCGTAAGTATAGTTTAAATCCTGTAAAGTGCTGCTGTTACCTGTTCTAAGGGTTTTAAGGCGGTTCAACCTAAATGTGTTTGGGTCGTATTGATATTCGGTACTGGTATTGTTCCCGTATTCAATTAACAGTCGCTGGCCTTTTTCGTTGTAGTTTATGTTGGTTACAAAGGCGGTGCCGTTGTTGGTCAGGGTTTCCAAAGAACTTTAATAATTAAATTGGGTTTTTATTGTAACTCCTTTAATAATTCATAATTGGATTTTTCATTCCCTTTTAATTCTAAAACTATTTCATCTTCTGTTTTATAACTTTGAAAGCTACTCGGAAATGCATAAACAGATAGAATATCCCTAAGTTTTTCGCTCTTAACAAAACCATCATTCTTGATTACTATTGTGCTTTTCAATAATGCTATTTCAATCTTGTCTAATTTTTCCAAATCACTTTTAACTAAAAGGCTATCATAAAATGTCCGATAGATTTGTTTTTCAAAGATGTAATTTACTGGAAAACAGATTAATTTATTTTCGTTATTTTGCCAAACATAGAAATCAATTTGGTTATTTTTGTTGATACTATATCCATTTCCACCATAATAAATACTCTTTCGTAATGCTCGTCCCACTGTATCAAAGTTTGTGTTTAATACATAATCATCCTTAGGTATCCACTCAAAATGATGACGAATTTCATTAGCGAAAAAGAAATATTCCTGATGAATGTCCATATAACAATCATCAAATGGGCTTTGTGGATTATTAATGGGTAAAATTTTATTTGTACATTCTTCAAATTGATATGAATCTAAATTTAATTTATAGTACTTAACGTAATCACATCCGCCTGAAGGAAAATAACCTGCTTCAATTAATGCAACTTTTGAGTTGATTCCTCCATAGATATTGAATATTTGTTTATCATTAATTTTCATTTCAAATTTTTTAAGAAATCCATTTGACTCTTGTTTGTAAACTGTTATATTACATAATGAATCAAAAAAAATCAGATTCAAATTAATGTAATAGACAAATAGTTCATCTTTAAACGGGATGATGTCAATATGTTTAATTACCCTTTTTTCTATATTATAATTAAATAGTTCACCACTATTATTTCTTATTAATACTTGATTTTGATTAATTGGAATTAATGGAGCAATTAATCCATATTTTCCACTAATAATTGAATCATCTAAAATACAGCTATTTCCTAATCCACCTGTATATTTTGATTCTTCCTTTAGTTCATATTTATTAACTAAATAAAATTTACATATTGAGTTTGAATATTTAATTACTTGATATTTATTTAATTCCAGAAGACCATCATTTGTGCAGTTCCACAAAAGAACTGTATTAAAAATGATTATTATTTTGATAAATCTACTTTTTTTGAGGAACATATTTGTACATTTTAATGTTTTTAAAATCATTTTTACTCCAAGCTTTACTAAGTATCATCATACCCTGATCTTTACCTGATTGTATAACATTACCTACAGAATCTGTTTTGCTAGATGTTTCACTTTCAGGGTAAGTTTTAGTAGTCAGTAAATCTGTTGGTAACCCTACAGCAACATGACCATCATCAATAAAAATAACGAATTCATTTTTATTGATATGATTTTTCCAGGTATCTTCAAAAGTGCCGGTTAAAGGTACAAATTTTTCAGGGTGTTCTTTTACGTAATCATGGAATTCTTTAGCTGTCTTATCTCCTTCATAAGGAGCCTCTCCATAAATTTCTGTCATTAAATCGCGGGCAAACATATTACACCATGTAGGCTTATTTTCGCCACCATATTTTGAAATTCTATCTTTAACTGAAATTAAATCGCCTTTTTCATAAACAGTACCAGATTTAGCAGTAAAAGGAATATATGCATAACCTTTTGTATAATATATATTTTCAAGCAGTTTTTCTCCTTTTTCCTGTATTTTCAAATCTTGATTTGTAATATTTGCTTCTTTTGAAACTGAACCTACCGGATTTTTTGCATCATTATTTGGTTGACTTATTGAATATTTTGGAAATTCTTTAGAATTTAAAACCGGTAATTTATCTAAATTGATTGGCAATAAATTTTGTTTTATCGGTGGTGCAATATTAGTAACATCTTTTCGAGCCGTTTCTTCATAATTTACTTTAAATTCCTCCAACCCATCCAAATCAATAAAAGTGATTGGTTTATTCCCCGCATACTGGTACGGCGTGTAATAGGGGTACTTGTGCTGCAAAGGGTCAACGCTAACAAACCGGCACAACCAGGCGGCATAATACCTAGCGCCGTAATAATAAAGCCTTACGCCAAAAAACCGACTTAAAAACAATCCCCTAACCTTAAAAATCAGGCATTTCAAAGAACGCGTATAGCACCAAAATTAAGATTAATTTTCAGTTAAAAGCTTTTCAGATAAAAGAAAAAATCATGCTGGATATAATCCCATTTCGGTCATCACATCTACGGCTTTTTTAATGATTTCATCAAGTTTAGTTTTAGGTAACCTGTGTTCATCTAATCCATTAAGGCATTCTTCTAAATCATTTTTTTGCTGATGATTTATTCCTTGATTGTTCATCACTTTTAAAATGGCTTTTCTGGAATTACCTATAACAGCCGCCTGTGATGAAGTTGTATCGTATTCTAAATCTTCTAATGATGCATTCCAGGCTCTCGGCTTTTTAGCATCTTTCAGCGCTTTTTCAGTTGTATAAAGCCGCTCATTTCTTTCATATTTTCTATAAATATCAGCATCGGCTCCATTAGAATAGTCTCTACCACAGTTAAATGCTTTCCTGATAAGGATTTCATAACTCATTGCTTCCATATGTTCTTTTTTGTATAAAACTAACAATAAATCAGTTTATAATATTTCACATAACCTCATATTCATAGGTTTCTCGCCGAATTACTTTATTTTGAGCTTTTTTCTTTTAATTGAAAAAAGAAGTAAAGCACCTTTAATAAAGCCCCTGAGCCTGAAAATAAATCAACAGGTATCATTTTATGAACATCCTTATTATATCAGAAATAGACAGCTTTGCCAATATTTTTTCAAAAAAGCCTCCTATCTCTTTAATCTTATAGCCTGGGATAAAAGCCAGTATAATTACTAATATGATTATCCAGCCTAAAAAGTAAAGTACGATTCGTTCTTTTTCTGTCATGTTCTAATAAGCTTTGTTAAATATATAAATTCCACTAAATTTTTATCCTGCTAATAACTATAGGATTTATTTAGCAGTAAAGGACAGTATTTAAAACACTAATTACCAAGTATTTGATTTTTGCATTAAAAAAGCAAGCTGGTTCATGTTTTAAATAGTTGTTGTTTTTCAATGTTTTAGGGGTGTTATAAGATGTTAGCATTTTTTACTGTTTGTTATACCGATGGACAAAATCAGCAGTGAACTGACAAAAAATATTTTCAATAAGGTTAAACCAGACTTATCCCAATACACCTAACCCCCATAAATATTTTCAAAAGAAAAAAAGGAAAAAAAGAAAGCCTTCCCATCAAGTGGAAGGACACAAAAAAGCAAGGGCGGCAGAGGCACGGAGCCGTTTATATACCCTTGCTTTTTTAGTGGCCTGGAACTTATCTTTGCTTCCTTTTTTTGTTTTTTATGGTTCCTGCTTTTCCTCTTTTTTCCTGTTTCATTACGTAGTCAACTAACCTGCGGGCTGGTAAGGGAAAAGGTGCCTACAGCCAGCGGGGGGAGAGTGGATGCAATGAGAGAGGCACGAACGGTTTGCAGACGGCTGTGCGGGCGGGACCAAGCGGGTGGAGCAAGGGTGGCACAAACTAAAGCATGAGGGACGAATGCGGTTTGTGGCTACTGCTTGCAGCAAGGGTTTGGCGTGTGTTTTTGGTTTCGGGTCGGCATTTGTGTGTAAGGTCAAAAACCACGACAAACCCGAAGCCCGATGCGACCCGCAGGCCCGCATAAAATGGGCAGCGGTTGGATTTTTTGTGGTGTGGAGAGAAACGGAACACGGCAAAAAATACAAAGGAGCTGCCGTGAGAAAGAGGGAGGAACTGCAAAAAGCATGACAAGCTTGCCCGGAGGGATTTGCAAGTGTTTTTAATGCCTTAAAAAATAGACATATCTATTAAAAACTGTTGCAAATGCTTGGCGTGGTTTTTTGCTGACGACCGATGCCGAACGCCGCTTTTCCTGTCCGTGTCAGGTTAGTAGTAAAGTTTCAACGGGGCGGTTATTCTTTATCCTTCTTAAAACCTATCGGCTTTCTGGGTTTGGGGTTTTCCTGCTTTTCTAAAAGTTCATCAAGGTAAGTAAATACAAGCTCGATGTTCTTGTCCTGGTTTTCAAGTTTCTTTTTGATGGCTTCAACATCAAGCTTTAAACTTAACGTATCAACCAACATTTCACGGACTTTGGTAAATACCATCATTATTTGGATGTTTACCTGTATCGCTTTCTTGCTCCTTAAAACACTTGAAAGCATCGCAACACCTTGTTCAGTAAACGCATAGGGCAATTTTCTGGTTCCGCCCCAACTTGATGTCACAAATTGTGATATCAAGATTTCGAACTCTTGCTGGTTTAATTGGAACATAAAAGCTTCAGGAAAACGTTCCATATTTCTGCTTACTGCCTGATTCAACACACGTGTCTCAACTTCGTATAATTCCGCTAAGTCCCTATCCAACATTACTCTTTTGTCGCGTATCAAATAGATTTTATTTGCTACTATATTTTCTGATAAAGCAATTTTGTTTTTTCCTTCTGTCATTGCATTGTTATTTTATGTTTTCCAAAAATAGGGATTTAAAATTGGATGTCACAATTTGTGATTTCAAGTTGGTTCAACGGGTGGTATTTCTCTAACCCTTTTTTCAAGTCCTCTAAGTTGTTGGCCTGATACCGTTCGGTACTGCTCACGTATTTGTGCCCGGCCATGTATTGCACCTGCCGCAGGTTGTGGCTTTTTAGCCAATAAGTTATCACGCTTGCGCGGATGGCTTTGGCACTGCCCACATGTGGGTTTTCTTTCACAATGCCACTAAACATGTGCAACAAACTGCTTTTTAGGTTTTCGCTGCCGTTGGTGCTTATAAAAAGCTGGTTTTCAAGTTTGGTTTTGTTGATCCTGTCAGGCTTTCGGGCCGGTTTCGGGGCTGTAATCCCGTTTAATATCTCCGGCCTTGTTTCGGTTATGTATCCGTGCAGTTCCAGTATCTGGGAGGGTTTTAGCTCCAATATCCTGCTGTTTCTTTTTCGGCTGCCGGGGATATATATTTTGCCTTCCTTTAATTTCAGGTGGCCCGGTTCAAGCTGTCTCAGTTCCTCGGTGGTTATGCCCTGGTAAACCAACAGGCCTAAAATTGCCTTGTTCCTTTTATCCCTCAGGGTTTCAGCCCGGCAGTTTTGGTAAAGGGTTTCCAGTTCCCGGTAGTTGGTGCCGCTGGACGGTATTTTCTTTACAACCCCCTTGATATAAAGGTTTATGGCGGGATTGGTAATGCTTTCATCGGTGGTTTTTAAGTATCCGTAGTAATTCCTGATTGACAGTAAAACGGTATTGATATGTTTCTTACCGAAGCTTTCCAAATTACAGTAATCAATAAAGACCAGCATGTCGTTGTACCGGGCTTCGCCGGCAGGCAACCGTTCGTTTTCCAGCCACGTTAAAAAGCAACCTGCATAATTGCGCTTTTGCCTGATGGTATTGGGGTTGTAGCCTTTTCTTTTTAAATGGCTTTCAAAGGTTTTTAATTGGTTTTCCACCTCTTTGCTAAAATTATACTTCATGTTTTAAATGGGTGTAAATCTGGGTTGATTCTAATGAACTATGCCCTAAAAACCGGCTGACGTTTTCTAAGCCCATCCCCGATTGTAAAAGGTGCGTGGCAATGGAATGGCGCAAGGTGTGCAGCCCTATGGTTTTGTCCAGGTTGGCCGCTTTTGCCAGTTGCTGTACCCGTGTTATGGCAGTAACCCCGCATGGCCGTTTTCCTGTAACCCCTAAAAAGAAGGCTGTTTCTTTTTGGTTGTTGCTTTCCAACAGTTCCTTTCTTGCGGTGTTTATGTAGTTTGCCAGGCTCTCCTTCAGGGTTTCTGTAATGGGCACGTACCTTTCTTTGTAGCCTTTGCCGCTTCTTACATGCACCAGTTTTTCTTTCAATAAAATATCCGATAAATCAAGGTTTATCCCTTCGCTGCGCCTGAGCCCGCAGCCGTAATAAATATCCAGTAAGGCTTTGTCCCTTTTGCCCAGCGTGCTGTCCCCGCAGGCATGGTAAAGTTTCTGCACCTCTGTTTGGGTGAGTACGTTAAGGGTCTGCCCTTGGGCGGCTGGCAGTTGCAGATCAATTTCTATGATGGCTTTCCCGGTTTCCTGCAGGTACCTGCTCAACCGCTTCAAGGCATTGATGTTGCCGGTTATGGAGTTCTGCGATAGGCTCCCGCTTTGCCTTTTGTTTTTGCGGGTCTGCAGGTGGTTGTGGTAGCTTTTTATTGTGGGTTTGGTTATCTGGTTCAGCTCTTTTATTTCCTGAGATTCCAGCCATTTAAAAAAGTCCCTCACATAATGGGTGGATGCATAAACCGTGCTTTCTGCATATCCCAAGGTATGCAGCCATTTTTTGAAGCTTTGTTCCAGTACGCCGTTTACTTCCATTACGATGGTTTTTTAATGCCCCTGCCCCGCGTTTTGGTTAGCTACTGGGATACTGCGCTTAACACATTGGTATTATTGGGTTTAAGTACCCCATTTCCGTTTTGGGATACTGTGGGATACTGGGACACTAATTTCTGTTTGATATTTTCCAACGCTTCATCCAGTGCGGTTTGTATATTTTGCTGCAATTCTTTGTACTCGTTAACCCTCACCACTTGGTATTCAAAGCCCTGACGGTATTTGTTGCCTCCGGTAACCTTGATGTAGTTGTTCCTTAAAAGCTCCAGAATATAGCGGTTGCAACTGCTTGAAGTAATCCGGAACTCTTCCCGTATCTCTTTGGTATAAAAGATTTCTTTGCCATGGGTTTGCAGCCATTTCTTTAACCGTTCTAAAAAATCCCTTACTGCTCTGGGCAGTTCATCGGCCTTGGCCAATAACACTTCTTTTAACAACAGGTTAGCCCATTCAATATCCTCCAAAGTCGTTTCTATGAAGCTTTCGCCTGTTGCATCGGTTTTTACTTCCCGTTGGTACTGGTGGTAAAAGGTAATTGTTTCTATAAAGGCAAGGTAATGGGAGTTGGTCCTTAACGGTTTAAAAACGTGTTCGGGGATTACAAGGTATTCGGCAAACGGGTTTCGTACTTTTATGGGTTTCAGTATGGTCTGCATGTCTTTAAAGAACTCTATGAGCTGCTTCTCTTCTTTGGTGGCAATTTTGCCAGCACTTAGTTTTCTCTGATAGTTCATAATATGCTCTTTATGTTCCTTGCTGTTGTCCAGATAAATCAATAAACTGCGGTTGGCGTTGTCCTCAAACAGTTTCTCTTTGGTGGTGGTCCCGGCCAGGCAGATTGGCCCTTCTACTTTCATGGTAATGGTTTTCAGGTTTCCTTTGCTGTCCTTTATGGGTATGGTTTTGCTTATCTTCCTTTTGCTCTGTAATTCCCTCAATGGATAAAGTACGTTTTCCGCCCCGTCCATGTCCTCGATGAGCACCAGCTTGTGTTTTAGCTCCTTTCTATCGAAGTAGTAAAAGGCGTTTTCGCTTAAAATGGTTATTTCCAGTTTGTCCTGTTCCGGTATCAGTTCGCTTATTTTCTCCTGAAGGTGTGTTTTGCCTGTCCCCGAACTGCCCAAACTGATGATGTGCAGGGGCTGTTCCCTTAAACGGCTTGTAAAAACCAGGTACATCAACAGCCTGTTGTTTTCTTCGCCTATCATCCCGGTCCGGCCGATGTCGCTGTTTGTGCGTTCCATCAGCTTCAGGGATTTAAGGTAGTTTATTGCTTTCCTGTATCGCTGTTCGCTTAGTTGCCGTGCCTGTGGTTTCTGCTCTTTGAGGCTTTCTATTTTGCTTAACCTGTATTGCTCTATTTGTTCGGTCAGTTCTGCAATGGCTCGTTTTAAAACATTTGTCCCGGTTTCCAGTTGCTCGCTGGCTTTGTTGATGAACTTTTCTAAATAATCGGAGTGGTATAAATCCAATGTATGGCGGATGCTGTGCAATGGGTTGTGTACCTGCCCTGAGCCTGTCGAAGGGTCGGTACGGCTTATTTTTACGGTAATCCGTAGCCTGTCTAATTGCTGCAAGTTGATTCCGCCAAGGATGATGATTTGCAGTTCTTCGGTGGTGTAGGTAATAAATTCGGGGTTTCTTGTATTTAGTTTCCCTGTTGTTCTTACTGGTTCTTGCTGTGGTTCACTTTCTTGGATTTCAATTTGTTCAGTTAAAAGAAAAGATTTCCGATTCTCTAAAAGGTGGATAAATATTTCAGTATCGTAAGCAACTGATAAGCTGTTGATGTCTTCGCCTTTTGGCGTTTCAATGGCTGTTAGTTTTATTCCTGGTAATTCGTTTAAAAGTTCCTCCCGGTATTTATGTATAGCTTCTGTCCCTGCCTTGTCGCCATCGAAAAAGAATATAATTTCTTCGAGCCTTTGCAGTTCCTTTATTGCTGCTTTGTGTTCTTCTGTAAATCCGTTTGTTCCGAAGCAGCTTAGTATTTCGTATTCTGCGGTAATCTCTGGTATTTGCAAAAGGCTCGCTGTGTCTATGATTGCTTCGGTCAAAATCAGTTTGGTCGTGCCGGGGTTGGGATAGCTTGGATAAAGGCCGCAGCGGTCTTTTAGGTAAAAATGCTTGCTGTTTGAACTTTCACTAATCGACCTGCCGTAAATACTTACAACTTCATTCTGCTTGTTTTTTAATGGGAAGATTACACAGTCTTTTGCAAAGGGCGTGTAATTGCCGCTGCCGTTTGGCGTTTTGCCTTTGTAGGGTATTAACAACCCTGCATTGATACAGGCCTGTTTATTGGTTTCGCTAAGGTTGCCCCGGTGGTGGAACTGCCCGGAGTTGTAACCTATTTCAAGTAATTCCGGGTTAAGTTTCCGGCTTTGTAAATATTCCAGGGGCCTCTTTGCCGCGCTTTTGTTTAGCCCGTTGTAGAAGTATGAAAAAATTTTGGCTACTATTCCGGTATGGTTCTGCATAGGCTTGTTATTAATCGGTTGGGTTTCTGTTGGTTTAATACCGTGGCATAATTCGGCAGCTTTTACCAACGATTCATGTTTGCTGCATTCCTCATGCTCCTTTATAAATTCTATTGCATCGCCGTTCTTTCCGCAGCCAAAGCAGTTGAAGGTGTTGGTCTGCGGGTATATCTTCATGCTGGGCCTGTCGTCGGGGTGGAAGGGGCACTTTAGCATCCCGTTGCGGTCGGGTTGTAAGCCGTAATGTTTTAGAACTGCATGGATGGTTAAACGGGCTTTGATGTCTTGGATTTCCATTGTTGATAAGTTTTAAAAATGCCTTATAAGACACAAAGTAAAACATAAAAGACATCTAATAAAAATAATCAACCGGACAACTTATTAACAATAGGCTATATATATCCATACAAATACAGCCTTATTGGCTATATTTGTATGTTAATAAATACATTTAAGACATGATTTCGGTAGGAAAACAAATACAGGAACTAAGAAAGAAGAACAACCTGAGCCAATCGCAACTGGCCGAACAGATAGGGGTTTCTTTAACCCAGCTCCAACGATACGAGAACAAAGGCGTGCAGCCACCAGCCGACATCCTGAATAAACTGGCCGGGGCCCTGGATACATCTGTTGATTTCCTGATTAACGGGGATAGTACCGAAAAGGCGCAAAGCACGCTAAAGGATACTGAACTGTTGAACCAATTTAAAGAGGTTGACCAACTGCCCGAAGACGATAAAAAAACTATCCTGAAAGTAATTGCTGCTTATATCCGGGATTCTAAAACCCGGAAGGCTTATAGCCTTTAGATATTAAAACATGTTCAATTCAGCGTTTTTTGTAAATTTCAGGTTAGTATTTGAAGTCCTTGCTTCGGTTGCTTCGGTTATTAGTATTGGCTTACTGGTTATGGATAAAATCCGATCAAAAAAAGCTGAGCCAAAGTCTGAAAAAGTTCTTAAAATAATTGAGAACCTTGAAAAACTTGATGCCGGTTTGAAGCACAAGTCAATTTATACCAATGAATATAAAAGGCTTGCCTTTAATGAAGTAAATGGCGTTAATCTCGATTATAAATACCAGCTCAGGTTATACAGGTTTTACAAAGGGCTGAAAAACAAATACTCTTGGTATAGGGTGAAAAATGCTTACGGGTATTTTGATTTTTCCAAAAAGAAAACCCAGGTTAAAATCCCTTTTAACGCTTTCTTAGGTTATGCTTTCCAATTGTTGAACTCAATTATATTAATTAGTGCCGGCTTATTGGTGTTCCTGGTAAGGATAGCGGATATGGTATGGTACAAAGAGCTTATTTATTTTGCTTTGGCCGTGGGTGCCATGGTTCTGGGGCTTTACACTATCGGTAGGTTTTTGGCTCCAATAAATACAGCCTTGGGTATTAAAAAATACCTGAAAAACAGAAGAAACCCCGCTTTGGAGTGAGGCCTTTGTTAAACAAAGCAAGTTAAGCCAGATTGCTGCTTTATAAACAACAAAAACCCCAACCATGGGGCTTTGCTGTTCTATCTCTTTTTTCTTTTGTTTTGCATGGTTAAATGCACGGTTGGCAACCGGGTTTACGGGCTAAGCGAGGCTAATTCCAAGCTAGCGGATAAACAAATTGATATCTTCAATCACATCTTTTATTACACCTTCAAGTTGCTTATTCTTAATTCTCCTAAGTTCATGTAATACTTTTTGTACATCAAGTTCACCATAGATTCTTGCTAAATCTCCAAGACCCGTTATAGCATTCTTTGAGACCCAAAAGTCATTATCATGAACTAGTTCCAATAACCTGTTTTGTAACCATAATCGATCACCAACTCCATTTATCATACCAATTATCGCCTGTATTCTTTTAGATTGGTCTAAAGAGTTTAACATTGATAGAATCTCTTCTTTATCGGTATAATTATAATTTTGAAATTCCATAAACTATTTTATAATTTTTCCTTTATAATTAACAATTCTATTCTTGATTAAAATATTCTTCATATCCTGATTAAGTTCACTCCATATCCTTGTATGACCATGGAACTTTCCAGGCAAATGTTCATCAAAAACATTAAATTCACCTGTTGACTTATCAACCCCAACTCTTCTTGTTGTATTTCCCGGCAATTCAAAAGATTCATTCAAGGACTCTTGAGGATTAGTAGGAGCCTTATTAGCTCTTACTTTGTTTGAGCTTCCATGTTTTGGATTAGGTTCAAATATTCTCTCCTGCTTAGAAACATTATCTCCCATTCCCCAAACTCTGGAAAGCTCATCACTACTAAGTTTATTCCAACTATTAACATCTTTAATTTCTAAAGTAGACTTAGAATCAAGCTTCTCAACATTGGCATTTATACCTTCAACTAATGTTCCAGCACCATGCATCACTGCAACATAATACAAATCCTCTGCAAATCCAAGTAACGCTTGTTCTGCTTGCTCCCGCCTTTCTGCCTTGTCGTTGAATATCTGATTTATGTATAAGGTTTCTTGATCGGAATGCAAGGAATAAGAATAAAAGATATCTTCAGCGGTAATACTACCGTTTAATATACCATAATAAAATCCCTCAATTTGATTTGAAGGAAGTTCTTGCCCAATAGAATTTTTCAAATGAAAGTTGTCACCTGAAATATTAATACCTCCTAAATTAAAAGTCCCTATTTCAGCTTCTCCCTTTGTTTTTTCCCATTTTACATTTAAGTCCTTCGTCCATGGGCCATCAGCTTTAACAGTTACTTCCGGTAACATATTTGTTTTGGGGTCAGCCGGTTCCAACCCATCCAAATCAATAAACGTAATTGGTTTATTGCCCGCATACTGGTACGGGGTGTAATAAGGGTACTTGTGCTGCAACGGGTCAACGCTTACAAAGCGGCACAGCCAGGCGGCGTAGTACCTTGCGCCGTAATAATACAACCCGGTTTCCTCATCTCTTTCTTTTCCTACATACTTGTAGCGTTTCAGAGAAGTTTCAGTTTCGGTGTGGCCAGAACGATACGAAGTAGTTCCAAAAGGATGATACTCTTCATAAGAAATAGTATTTGCACTCGCATCCAATTCCAATGAGGCTGAACCTAAATGGTTATCATATTGGTAACGTACAACTTCGGTTTCTCCCGTTTTTGTTTCCAGTAAAGCTATCTTTTTCTTATCGTCGGAAATATGAATTGTTTTACGTTCAAAATCTAACGTACCATTGGTGGTTTTGCGGTATAATTCGTAGTCTCCCAAATAGTAGCGTTCTTCTTTAATGTTTCCTTTTTCTATTACCTTTCTTACACGCTGGCCTCCAGCATCGTAAATATAATAAGCTTTATTACCTGAGGCATCAAGCTCAACATTTTGTAATTGGTCTTTATAATCCCATTGCAAACCCTGTAAATGGGGCATGGTAAGCATATTGCCGTGGGCATCGTAGGTGTAATCGGGCAAGGTTTGGTTTACATCATGTTTTAACAGCCTGTTTGTGTCGGTAGCATACACGTAATCTCTTGTCCATTTGCTTACCGAGTTCATTTGCTGCATATTTCCCAGTTCATCGTAGCTATATTGCTGGGTGTAATTCTGCATGGCATTGCTGGCCGTGTTGGGCACAGGAATGTTGTTGGCAAAATCGGTATGCGTGGGCAGTTGCAAGCTGGTAAGCTCACGGCCTTTGGCTTCAATCAACCGGTATAACGCATCGTATTTGTACATTCCTTTGGGCTCAATTACACTGTTGCTAAAGTAATGAATTTGTTGCGCATTGTCAACCTGTTGGGTAATGTTTCCCACGGGGTCGTAGGTGTAGTTCAGGTCCTGTAAAACATCCTGCCCGGTGTTGCGGGTGGTCAGCAGGCGGGTTAAACGGAAGGTTTTGGCATCATAATAATACCGTGTTTTGCTGCCGTTGCCGTAGTAAATATCGGTGCGCTGGCCTTTCTCGTTGTAGTTTATGTTGGTTACAAAGGCGGTGCTGTTGTTGGTCACGGTTTCCAAAAGTCCGGCCTGGTTGTAGGTAAAGGCTTGCACAGTGCCATCGGGCAGGGTTTTGGTCAGGGGGCGGTTTAGGGCATCGTAAGTAACCGATTGGAGAAAGGAGACCGGAGACAGGAGACCGGAAAGGGGAACCGGTGGATTGGTGAGCGGGGACTGAAAGCTGGAATCACTCCAATCAATATAGGTTTGGTAGTTTTCGGCAAAGGTTTTGGTGGTTTGCAGGGGGTTGCCTTTAAAGTCGTAGCTGTTTATAAGGGTCTGGCCGCTTTGGTCGTAGTGCTGGGCTATCTGGCCAATGTTGTTTAGGGCAGCGCTGGTACCGTAAACAATACGCTCTACCACTAAGACACTAAGATCACTAAGGGACACCGAGAGGGGGCGTTGCA
>Ga0074197_1001765_pt1 | contig 16994 bp, 15 predicted proteins | sample EPASupsiteSAE305_FD_64526 | JGI IMG/M metagenome (GOLD analysis project Ga0074197, IMG submission 64526) | Bioremediated contaminated groundwater microbial communities from EPA Superfund site, New Mexico - SAE3-05 reassembly with SPADES | ecosystem: Environmental > Aquatic > Deep subsurface >...
CTGGTACCAGGTGTAGTTGAGTTCGACCACCGGAAACAGGCGGCTGTAGAGAGCGAGCATCTCCGCCGACCGGGTGCCGGGGGGATAGACGCCGGCGTCGATCCATTCGGGATAGGAAAAACCGCAGGTGCCGATATGCACGGGAGAATCAGCAGACATGGGGTCCTCCGGCTCAGAGGGCGGCCATCTGCTCGGGACCCCGCTGGATGCCGATCACCTTGCCCTGGATAAGGACCTCGCCCAGGCCAAAAGTCATCACCGGGTACTTGTCGTTCTCCGGCCGCAGTTCGATGTGATCGCCCCGATAAAAGAAGCGTTTGACCGTGGCTTCCTCGTTGTTGATCAGGGCCACGACGATCTCGCCGTTGGCGGCGAACTGGCGGGGTTCGCAGATGGCCAGGTCACCCTCGAAGATTCCGGCCTTGTGCATGGAATCGCCCTGAACGCGCAGGGCAAAGAGATGTTCTCCCCGGTAGATGGCGGCATCGATCAGCACGGTCCCGGCCCATTCCTGCTGGGCGTAGAGCGGCAGACCGGCCGCAACCCGGCCGATGATCGGCACGGCCCGGCCGCTGGGCGCGGTTTCCGGGGCACCGGCGGCCAGCAGGGCAATGGTGCGGCTGTAGCGTCCCTCGCGCCGGATCCATCCCTTTTCCTGCAACGACTGCAGCAGGCCGGCAACCGCCGTGTGGCTGATGCGGAGATCCTCGGCCGCCCTGCGCAGACTGGGCGCGCCTTCGCCGTTGTTGATCCGGTCCCGGAGGTACTCGAAAAATTCCCGTTGCCGGGCGGTCAGTGCGAGTTGTTGCTGCAGCATGCGGTCACCCTTTTTTTGACGTTATGGACAAATGTAATGCAACATTGTCGGGAATGTCAAGGAGAGATTCGGTGGCGGGCTTGTCTTGGAAGTTATGCGATGGCGGGCAAAGGATTGATACGGGGGCTGGCTTGAAATTTACGACTTTGCGAGATTTTGAGTGGATTCGATCCGTTGATCGAATCCACTCAAAACAAGAACCTTCAACTAGCGAGAAAATTGAAAAAATTTCCGGCGGGCAGATTACCACGACTTGGTCAGGGTGGCGACGAACTGCGAGCCTTCGACGGTATTCTCGGCCCCATATTCATGCAGCGCTCTCAGATTCAACTGCAGCAAGTACGGCGGCAGGAAGAAAAGATTGATTTCCGCACCAATAGCATGGACCTTTTTTCGTTCGTCGGCGACCGTACCGGGTCCATTTTGACTGTCATCCTCAATCTGCCAGTAGGAATAACCCGCCAGGCCGGGACGCACCAGCAGTTTGTCGTTGATCGCAATTTCCTTGCCGATGCCGTATTCAACCACAAATTCGGATCCGGGCGTGACATTGGTGTCATCCTGCTCAGTGTGCATCAGGGTGCGGGTGAGGGCGCTCACGGACCAGCTTTTTTTGTCGTCGAGGTAATAGGTGCCGCCCAGGGTCAGCATGCCCGACCAGTAACCGAGACCGGGGGAAGCGGGATTGGTTGCCTCGAAGTCGCCGGTGGGAACAATGACGGCCAGGGCAAAGGACGCATCCCAGCGGGGTTTGTGCCAGGCCAGTGCAAAAGGTTCCAGGGTAATGTCACCGACCGTGAACGATTCGCTGAATGATCCGCCGCCAATGCTCAGATCTTTGTCCACCAGCGGCACAATGGCATCGTAGAGGAAATCGGCACCCAGGATCTTGATATTGGTGACATGGATAAGACGCTGCGCCGAGGCAAAGACGTCGAGATCGAGACCCACGTTTCGACTATTGCCATTGTTATCGTTGAGGGTCGTGGAATTGTACCAGACGTTGTACATGCGATAATGAAAGCCGGGAGGCGGTGCGGATCCGCCCGTGACCCCTTCGATGCCGAAGGGATAGTGCGATCCCAGGGTGGCCGCTTCAGCCGTCAATGCCAACCCCAGAAAAAGCACGAAACAACTGACAACTACGCGTATCGATTTACTACCAGTCAACATATCCTCAGCTCCTTTGTTGTTCGCTCTGATCACCATTCGCATCCGTTGCGGTTTGATGACCATGCACTTTTGTCGATGTTGGTCGGAAAGGGCGCAAACCCCGTCGGTCAGGCCGCGAGCGGGTTTGCATGATGTCGCCATTCATAGGCCACTGCTGCAAGATACTCAAGCATTTTTTGCCGTTTCAGCCGGTTGAAAACCATTTCAAGCCAAAAACCGCCGTACGCTTGCATCCGGATCAGGGGAACCGGGCAGCGGTCTGGATTCGATCCGGGAAGCATCGTTATTCCGGCGGCAAATTTTTCTTGATTTAGTTATAAGTGTAACATATATTATGTTCACTATGAAAGATAAATGGATTTTGTTCTCGTATTCCATCCCCGCCGCCAATGCCAAGGCGCGCATGCGCATCTGGCGGAGGATCTCGGCCAGCGGCGCAGTCCAGCTGAAGACCGGCCTGCAGATTCTACCCAATCGTGACGATCTTCTCGAAAACATCACCTGGCTGATCGGGGAGGTCAATAGTCTTGGCGGAGAGGCGCTCGCCATCCAGTGCGCCCGGATCGAAGGGATGGATGACGGCCAGATTGAGAAACTCTTCCAGGCCCAGGTTGATCAGGAATTTCTTCAGGTTCAGACCGAGGCCAGGGCCTTGGCCGCTGCGCACCCTTGCCTGGGAGATGACAAGGCAAAGGAGTTTTCGCTGGCCTTGCGAAAGCTGCGCAAGCGATGCGAGGCTCTGCAAAGTCTGGATTTTTTTCCGTCCGGTGCTGCGGCCAAGACCATGACGGTCCTTGACACTGTTTCGGAAAAACTGCGCAGCCAAGGCAGGGCAAGTGCCCAGGCGATACTCCTTGATCGTTCCGCGTATCAAAGCCGCATCTGGGTAACCCGTGCTCGTCCCTACGTCGATCGATTGAGCAGCGCCTGGCTTATCAGCCGGTTCATCGATGCCAAGGCCCGGTTCCGTTTCCTGCAGCCAGAAGAAAACGCCGAGGCTGAAAAAGAAGCGGTGGCCTTTGATGTCCAGGGCGGCGAGTTCACGCATCAGGGTGAACTGATCACCTTTGAAGTCATGGCCCGAGGCTTTGGCTTGCTTGATCCCGGGGTCGTCAAGATCGGCGAACTCATCCGCTTTATCGATATCCAGGAAGGGATGACCCTGCCTGACGATGCCGCTCTGCTCAAAACCCTGCTCGACGGCCTGATTGCGCTTTCAGCCGGCGATCACCAGCTGCTTGACCGCGCCTTGCTCCTCTTCGATGCGCTCCATGCAGGATATTCCCGGAAAAATAGTCAGTGAAAAATGATGAAGACCACCACCCTGACACCTGAGAAGGTCCCTGCGCTACCGGGATTGTTTCGCATGCTTTGTTCCATCGGCTTTCTGGCCCGTTTTTCCTATGCCCTGGCACGCAATCCCGTGCTGCCGCTTTTTGCCGCCGCCCTGGGAGCAGGGCCGGAAGGGATTGGTCTGGCGGTCGGTATTTCCACGGTCACCGGCATCCTTTTCAAAATGCCCTCCGGCGCCATTTCCGACATCATCGGTCGCCGCCGCACCATGCTGGCAGGTCTTGTCGTTTTTGGCCTGATGCCCTTTAGCTATCTTTTTATCACCCAGTACCACGCGCTGTTGGTAGTCCGTTTTCTCCATGGCCTGGCAACCGCCATCTACGGCCCGGTGGCCATGGCGGTGGTGGCCGATGTCGCCGGCAATCGCAAGGGTGAGTTGCTCAGCTGGTTTTCCTCGGTCTGCATCGCCGGCACCCTGTTGGGCGCACCCATCGGCGGGTATGTTCTTTTTCTGCTTGGCGGTCAGGGGGCTGCCGGGCTTGGCGAATTCCGCACGGTCTTTTTATTGAGCGGCATTGCCGGTGCCGCCGCCCTGATCCTTGGACTCTCTACCCTGCGTAACGGCGACAAACCGGCGGCGGGCAAGGGACTGGCAGATCGGTTCCATCTTTTTGCACGGGGCATCCGCGAGGTTGTCGCCGACAGGCGTGTCCTCATGACCTCTGCCATGGAGGGAATTCAGAACCTGAGCATGGGAGCCCTGGAGGCTTTTCTGCCGGTCTATGCGGTTACCGTGGCCGGACTCAATGTCTTTGAGGCCGGTTTGCTCTGGGCCGTGCAGATCGTCGTCACTTTTATTGCCAAGCCGCTGATGGGAAGAGTTTCCGACCGTTGGGGCAGGCGACCGCTGATTGTTGCCGGCATGCTGCTTTGCGCCGTGCCCATGGCCCTCATCCCCCAGTTGACCGGTTTTATATCCCTGATGATTGCCGGGATGTTCTTCGGCCTGGGCGAAGCCTTTGTCACCTCGTCGTCCGCCGCACTGGTTGCCGATTACTGCCAGGCTCGACACTACGGCGCGGCCATGGGCACCTTTGGCACCATCTTTGACGTCGGCCATGCCGCGGGCCCGATTGTCACCGGGCTGCTGGTGGCCTCTCTGGGCTATAGTTTGGCTTTTATTATCGTTGCATCCCTGCTGGTTGCATCGGTCCCCCTGTTTCTGCGCACGGTTCGAGAAGAACCGGAGACCGGTGGGTGAGGTAACTCAACCATTCCACAATAAATCATACCCATAAAGGAGAACACCATGCCTGATTTATCCGTTCACATCCAATCCAGTGTCAAGCGTACCGGCAAGGAATACCGGGAAGTCCATGAGTGGATCGACCATCCTCCCACCAAGTATGAACGTCACGACTTTTCCAAGGTGCTGGAGAATGCCAGGATGTTTACCGAGCAATACGGCGAAGAGGCGGCCCAGGAGTATGTTCTGCACCTGGTTGAGGACATGCGCTGCCGCTTCAACAAGGTGCTGGATGAAAATCAAAAACTGACCGCCGATTGTCTCAAGTATTTCGGCGCATAACCAGAAGCCTGCGAACTCGGCCTTTATCCGGTAGGCCGCAAGAGGAAGGAACATGCCATCGACAGAAAACACCCAGCCGCCATCATCAGTTTCTTTCCGCGAGGCCTTTGCTGTTTGGATGAAGATCGGTTTCTTAAGCTTTGGCGGCCCGGCGGGTCAGATCGGCCTGATGCACAAGATGCTGGTGGAGGAGCGAAAATGGATCAGCAACGATCGCTTCCTCCATGCCTTGAATTACTGCAATCTTCTCCCCGGACCCGAAGCCCAGCAATTGGCCACCTATATCGGCTGGCTGCTTCACGGCACCAAGGGGGGACTGGCCGCCGGGCTCCTGTTCATCATCCCCGGCATGTTCACTATCCTGGCGTTGACCATTCTCTATGCGGGTTTCCATCAGGTTGCCGCGGTGCAGGCCTTTTTCTACGGCTTGAAACCAGCGGTGCTGGCCATTGTGGTGATGGCGGTTTTCCGGATTGCCGGCAAGTCCCTCAAGACTCCCTATCTGGCTGCCCTTGCCGGTCTCGCCTTTATCGCCATGTTTTTCTATCATACCCCTTTCCCGGTGGTGATTTTCGCTTCCGGAATCCTCGGTTACCTCGGCTTAAGTGTCTGCCCCCACTATCTGGGCGTGGCCTGTCCCCAATGGATTCACGGCGACCAAAAAACAGCGGAAAGCACTCCGGGCGAGGAGGACGAACTTATCAACAGACTCCTCGCCTCGGATGCAAAAGGGAAATTTGCGCCGACTTTCATGAAAAGTTTGAAGGTGGTGATGATCTGGGGAGGCGTCTGGCTCGGTCCGGTGCTGCTGTTATTGCTGATGCTCGGGCCGAATCATATCTATGCAAAGATTGCGCTTTTTTTCAGCAAGATGGCCACCGTGACCTTTGGCGGGGCCTATGCGGTTCTCGCCTATATGGCCCAGGAGGCGGTCGCCAACTACGGCTGGCTGCAGCCGGGGGAGATGCTTGACGGCCTGGCGCTTGCCGAAACAACCCCCGGACCCTTGATTCAGGTGGTGCAGTTTGTCGGTTTCCACGGGGCTTTTCGATCTCCCGGCATGCTCAATCCGTATGTGGCCGGCATCCTTGGGGCACTGCTGACCGTGTGGGTGACCTTTGCTCCTTGTTTTCTCTGGATCTTCCTCGGTGCGCCTTATGTCGAGAAACTGAGAAACAACAAGGTGATGAATGGTGCGCTCTCGGGAATTACCGCTGCCGTGGTGGGGGTGGTGCTTAATCTCTCCGTCTGGTTTGGACTCAGCGCCATGTTTGGCAAAACCGAACAGGCCCGGGTGATGGGAGCCGTCGTTCCCGTTCCCGATCCGGCAACCGCCGATTGGTTTGCCCTGGTACTGGCCGCGCTTTCCTTCCTTGCCATGAAACATGTAAAGCTGGACATGATTCCCGTCCTTATCGGTTGTGCAGCGATAGGATTTATCTGGAAAACCTTTATATAGGAGCAGTGCCATGGAAAAGACGATTACCCCGGCGGAACTCGCGGGATTGCTGCAGGCAAGAGACGCTGTGACCTTGCTCGACGTCAGAAGGAAGGAAGATTACGAAAAATTTCCGGAGGGGATCGGTGAGGCCCAATGGAGGGATCCGGCTATCGTGGAGCAATGGCTGCACGCTTTGCCGAAACAGCAAGAGGTGATAGTTTATTGCGTGCGCGGAGGATCGGTGAGTCAATCGGTACAGAAACAGCTCTCCGAGGCCGGCATCAAGGCAAAATATCTGGAAGGCGGGCTCGAAGCCTTTAAGAACAAGTCGTAATCTTGGTTAGAATGTCAATAATTTTGAGGTATTACTGCGGATATTTTAACGGACCGCTCAAGGTGCCGAGAAAGGCTTTAATGGCTTGAAGCTCTGCCGTGGAAAGTTGCTGGTGTTCAATCTCGTGGCTGGGACTCGCTTGGTAGAAGTTTAAAACCTGGTCAATGGTCTTGAACTGACCGGCATGCATGAAGGGCGACCGCTCCGCGACATTGCGCAAAGTCGGGGTCTTGAATGCGCCGACGTATTTCCGGCTGTTGGTATCCATGAACCTGAGTTCCGCGCATTCCTCGGGCTTGGCATCGCTATATTTCCCGAGGCAGTTGAATTCATCAGCCAGGACCTCGTCAATGCCTTGCGCCCTCCCCTGGTCCGGAGTGATCAACCCGACGTTATGAAACCCGCCGTTGGTGAAAAGCGGCCCCAGATGACAGTTGGTGCATTTCGCCTTGCCGATGAAAAGCCGAAGTCCCAGGACCGCATCACGGCTGATCAAGGCATCTGCCGCGGCAAGATCATTCTTGACCACTGCCTCGACGTACCGGTCAAAAGGGGCCGGCTGGGGCAGGATTTGGCGAACAAAGGCAGCGATGGCTTTGCCGAAGTTTGAATAAATTCGGTTGACCATGTCCCGGTCGGCTGGTTCCATCGCCTTCCAGGCCTTCAGGGCGGCAGCATTGCCGGTGCCGGGGCTTGCAGGCGGCGGGCAATTCTTGTGATCGAGCCTGGGCAGCTTGCCGAAGATCGCTTCATAATCCTTCCGATAGCTGTCGGAAACAAGGTGGGCGCACATCGTGCGCGTGAAACCGTGCTCCAGAGAGTTTTCGATCGGTCCGATAGCCTGGGACCAGAGACTGTCCTTCCTGCCGTCCCAAAAGAACCAGGAACCGTACGCTGAACCGATCAGCGGCATGGTCCGCCTCTTGGTTATTCCCAACCCCTTGGCAAGAGGCAGTAAATCGGTAAAGCCTGTTTCCGGCCGGTGGCAGGTTGCGCAAGAAATCTCGCCATTGGCGCTGAATCGGGGATCAAAGAAGAATTTCTTGCCGAGCGCCATGGCCCTGGAATCGTCGGCATAGACATTGGATCGGTCCTTGGGAAGAGGAGGGAGTGAAGAAAGGGTCAGGGAGCGAAGCAGAGAAAGCTCCGCTTCGCTGAAGGCATGGATAGTCTTGAGGTCCGTATTTTCCGCCGAGACTCTCCCTGCCGGAAATACCGACAGGGAGAGGATGGTCAGCATCAAGATTAGCCTGTACGCCCTGGTGGAGCTGGCTGTCTTTGCGTAAGCCAAAGGTCGTCTTCCGAAGTTATTTTAATTGAAGATTAAAGGTGACACTGTCGGTCTTGTCTCCGGACTTGATCGTGAACGTCATGATCCACCATCCGGGCATGCTGAACTTGATACCTTCAACCAGGTAGTTGCCATCGCCTAAATTCTTGGTGACCTTAGGCATGGTCGGCAGACCATGACCATGGGTGGGCATGCCGCCGTCAACCGTGATCTCCGCGTCTTTTACCGGTTCTCCGGCCGCTGTCACGACCTTCAGTTTCCAGCTGATGATCTGTCCGATCGGGATTGCCTCGGGTTCGCTGGTGTAGGTCACCTTAAGGCCGCCATCCTTGGAAACCATGGTTGTGGCGTATTGATTTTCAACGGCCGGCTCCTGGGGAGCGGCATCCTTGCTGTCTGCACGGGGGGCGCACTTGCAACCCACGGTTCCGGCCTTGCAGGCACAGTCACCTTTGCCGGTTTTACAATGCTCGCACTGGCAGTCCTTGCCGCACTGGCAAGCGCCCTTGTTCTCACCTTGGCACTTGCAACCCACGGTTCCGGCCTTGCAGGCACAGTCACCTTTGCCGGTTTTACAATGCTCGCACTGGCAGTCCTTGCCGCACTGGCAAGCGCCCTTGTTCTCACCTTGGCACTTGCAACCCACGGTTCCGGCCTTGCAGGCACAGTCACCTTTGCCGGTTTTGCAATGCTCGCACTGGCAATCCTTGCCGCACTGGCAGACGCCCTTGTTCTCACCTTGGCACTTGCAGCCCACGGTTCCGGCCTTGCAATCGCAGGCGCCTTTACCGGTTTTGCAATGCTCGCACTGGCAATCCTTGCCGCACTGGCAGCTCGGTGCCGCCTCGATAGCGCCAAAAGCAGGCGCCCAAGCCATGGAACCAAGAAACATCATTGCGAACAAAAGTATTCCAATTCTCCTCATCATCCTGTTCTCCTTGTGTTATGAAAAGTAGATATCCTTCCCGCAATTGCTGAAAATTGAATTTTTTAAAGAATATCATAGGGGCAAGGTTTTTCGCACCCATTTTGAACGGGTTGGAAAAAATAGTTACCCTTCGGAGTGGTACTGTCGGAAAAATATGGGGGGTGAAAAAATTCGGATACCTGCAATTGAGGTTGAATCCACTGCTCTCCGGCTATGAGATCGCTCCAGCAGTTTTGAACGCAATCAGGTGAGGGTATCCCCGCCCCGGAAGGCAGGTTGGGGACAAGTGAAGGGGAGAGGAGGCATGGAGAAAGAGCTTATCAGGTTTTTTCTTGCCCGTCGTTTGCGTAAAGGCACTGCAAACAATCAGTAAATACTGGTGAAATTAAAAAACCTCTGTTTTTTGATGGTGTTTCCCGGTCAGGAAAATTGCCACCAAAAAACGAGGTTTGTCTCTCTCCTCAAAAATTTTAAAACTCAAGCCAACGCTCGGCATCCCCAATTCGATAAAGGATACCGTCCGCGAATAAGGATCATACTCCCGAGAAGAACTTCAACGCATTCCGACTATTGCCCAGGCACGACCTCCCCGGGTGCAGCCTCAACGGGTGCAGCCCCCTCAGGTACTACCGCCTCCATGAAAACACCGGTCGTCGCAAACCAGGAGCCGGTCGGTGAGGTGACAAACACAATGGGAGCGATACAAGGGTTGGGTAAATCGAGTCGGGCTTCAATTCTCGCATCTCCATTGGTCGGGTCACCTTTCATCACCTCGCTGCCATTCTCGGTGAAAACAGTGTGGAAAACCTGGAGACCGGCATCATCCACACTGAGACAGCTCACAGCGGCGCGGAAAAACGGCGCCGGGTTAAGCCCTTGACCCGCGGATGCGGGGATGATCAACCCTTCCACCTCGACTCGCAGTTCCCCATCGCTTCTCAGTTCTCCGCGTCCCCGATTCAGCACCCACGGCGCACCCCCGCCATTGAGGTCACGAATGGGATTGGCGGAACCCAGAAACGGACCTGAGACGCCCGTCATCGTATCGAACTCCAGCACCGTATCGACGAACCCCTGCGCAAAGGAGGGCAGCAACGCCATGCAAACTGTGCAAAAGACAGTCAAAATAGATGTTTTCATTGTGATTCTCCTCATCTGATCTGAAAATCATGAACTGGAAGATCATTCTTCCTCTTCATTCCTTGGAAAAAATCTTTGTCTGTTTGTTAAAGAATTGTTCGTAAAGGGATATGCACTTCATACCCATCAAGAGGGTATTGTAAAAAAACACGTTTATCAGGACTTAAGTGAAACGATAGCCACCTCGTCGACGAAAATCAAACCGCACGGCGCATTTTTGCGGTTTTCAGGAGAGCGTTGGAGCGGATCGTTGACAGTCGATCCGGACCACCGATGTGGATATTGCAGGCGAACGCTCCGGTTCGGCTGCCGCTGCATTCAGGTTGGCAGGGGAAACGGGGTCAAGGTATCCGGAAAGATCAACGTCGAATACTATTAATCAGCAAAAACAACATTTTGACAAAAGGGGAAAGTTGGAGTATGGAGCTCGAGCAGAAGGATATGCCTGCACCGGCGACCAGTCAAAGACATCGTGTGCGCAGCTGGGGGGCCTCAGTGAAATCACCTGGGAATCGGGGTAAAATAAGCGCCTGCGAGAACCTGAAAACAACAGGGGAAATCGTCGTCAACCTGCCGAACCTCCGATGCGCCTGCCCTTTCCCTTCCTTGCCGAGACGCTGAGATGAAGAAACGATTGGTGTCGAGCGGAAGCGGAGCAATGAAGCAAAGGAAACTCGTGCGACTGCGGACGGCCCGTATCTGGGTGGATCGTATCGTGCTTTTTGGGGGCCTTTGCTGTTTATCCCTTTTTCCTGCCTCGATCTACGGCTGCAACGAAAAAAATAATCCAGGGACACTTTTGTCAGAACAGAACATTATGGACCGACCTGAAATAACCCAGCACATTTTTCATCCCATCAAAGTCGCCCAAAATACCCCTCCTCCCGGAGCGATCGATATCGAGGTGAAGATCGAGGACGGAGTCGCCATCGGCTGCCGGCTCTTCAGCCATTCCACCACCGCCTCCACGGTGATTTTCTTCCACGGCAACGGGGAGATCATTCCCGATTACGACGAAGTCGGCCCTTTTTATATGCAGCAGGGAATCAATTTCCTGGTCACCGAATATCGCGGCTACGGCTGGAGCAGCGGCACGCCGCGAACCAGCACCCTGCTGCCGGACAGCAACGTCCTTTTTGTCCAGCTGCAACGCTGGCTCAGCGACCACGGCTATACCGGTGCGCTGTTTGTCATGGGGCGTTCACTGGGCAGCGCCTGCGCCATTGATGTTGCGGTTAATCACAGTGCCCAGATCAGCGGCCTGATCATTGAATCGGGGTTTGCCAAAACCCTGCCCCTGGCCAAGGTCTTGGGCCTGGACCTCGCCCAGTTGGGGATCACCGAGGAACAGACCTTCAATAACAGCAGCAAAATAGGGCAATTCACCAAACCCACCTTTATTCTCCATGGCCAGTACGACCAGTTGATCCCCCTGTGGCAGGCGGAAACCCTGATGGCGGAGAGCGGCGCCAAAAGCAAGGAGCTGCAGATCGTGCCCGGAGCCGATCATAATTCCGTGATCGCTGTTGGCGGGGTCTTCTATTTCCAGGCCATCCAGAAATTTGTCGATAAAGCCGCCGGCACCGCTCCCGACTGGCGGGAACGGAGGCGTCGGTTCAAGGCGCAGCAGGCGGCCGACGGGCTCCCCAAATAAGATGACCACCAAAAGAACCGGATACCTCTCCTGGGACGAATACTTCATGGCCGTGGCGATCCTTTCCGGGCATCGCTCCAAGGACCCCAACACCCAGGTGGGGGCCTGTGTCGCCAACAGCCAGAACAAGATCGTCGGCGTCGGGTACAACGGCTTCCCCTGGCGCTGCTCTGATGACGAGCTGCCCTGGGCCCGGGAAGGGGAGTACCTTGACACCAAGTATCCCTATGTCTGCCATGCCGAACTCAATGCCGTGCTCAACTCCATCACCTATGACCTGCGGGATTGCCGGCTCTACGTCGCCCTCTTTCCGTGCAACGAATGCACCAAGGTCATCATTCAGGCAGGTATCCGCGAGATCATTTTTCTTTCCGATAAATACAAGGAGACCGACTCGATCAAGGCCTCGAAGATCATGCTGGAGAAATCGAAAACCACCTTCCGGCAGTTTATTCCTTCCCGGGACTCCCTGTTGCTTAACTTCAGGGTCGATTGACCGGCTCTCTTTTCTCGTTCCATCTCCGGGATTTTTTCCGTATATCCGCCCAATGCGAGTGAAATCTCAAGCCTTTACACGGTGCTGAGCCGGTTGTATGCGCCTTGTCTTGAGGGTTCATGTTGCCAGATCCGGTTGCAATGCATATAATTATGCCAGAATTACAAATAAATATTAATTTTTAACAAGGAAATTTGATGCGATTTGATGAACTGGCTCTGCCGGAATCCCTCAGCCAAGGTATTGCTGATGCAGGGTTCGAAACATGTACACCCATCCAGGAACTGACCCTGCCCCTGACCCTCAGCGGCAAGGATGTGGCCGGAAAGGGGCAAACCGGCACCGGCAAGACCGCCGCTTTTTTGATTACCCTTTTTGACCGTCTCCTTAAAAACAAGGATGCGACCGGGAAAAATCCCCGCGCCCTGATCCTGGCTCCGACCCGGGAACTGGTTGTGCAAATTGACAATGACGCCAAACTTCTCGGCAAGCATTGCGGCCTTTCCGTCCAGGCCATCTACGGCGGTGTGGATTACATGAAGCAGCGCGACGCCCTGCGCAAAGGCGCCGATGTCATCATCGGGACTCCGGGCCGCCTGATTGATTATCTCAAACAAAAAGTCTACACCCTCAGCGAAGTTGAGATGCTTGTTATCGATGAAGCCGACAGGATGTTCGACATGGGCTTTATCGCCGACCTGCGGTTTATCCTGCGGCGTCTGCCGGCCTTTGACCAGCGGCAAAATCTGATGTTTTCCGCCACGCTGAGCCAGCGGGTCATGGAACTGGCCTATGAGTTCATGAATATGCCGGAAAAGGTCAGTGTTACCGGTGACCAGATGACCGCCGACAATATCGAGGAGGTCCTCTTCCATGTCTCCCGCAAGGAGAAGTTTCCGCTCCTGCTCGGCCTGTTGCGCCGTGACGGCATGGAGCGCACCATGATTTTCATCAATACCAAGCGCGAAGGCGAGTATCTTCATACCCGCTTAAATGCCAACGGCTTTCCTTGTCGTCTGATTTCCGGCGATGTGGCTCAGGAGAAGCGGCTGCGGATCATGGAGGATTTCAAGGAGGGCAAACTGCCGATTCTGATTGCAACGGATGTGGCCTCCAGGGGACTCCATATCGAAGGCATCTCGCACGTCATCAACTACGACCTTCCCGAGGACAGCGAGGATTACGTGCACCGCATCGGGCGCACGGCCCGTGCCGGAGCGGAGGGCAAGGCCATTTCGTTTGCGGATGAGGAAGGCGCCTTATATCTGGAAGGCATTGAGGAGTTTATCCACCACAAGATTCCCACCGAATGGGCCGAAGACGAGTTGTTTGTCAACGACTACAAACGGGTGGCAAAACCGAAGTACAAAAATAATTTGAAAAAGAATGCGGTTGCCGGTACAAAAAGTAATCGACGGAATCGACCCGCTTCCCGGTAATTTTTGTTTTTCAAAAGAACGAAGCGGAAATCCTTCTCGCGGGAGCGAATCGCCCGTCGATGAATCCTACAAATCCTTACCCCCAAAACTGAGAGCCATGGCAAAAGAAAAAAACACCAAACAGGTTAATGTCAAAAAAGAACCCACCAAATCCTTGAAGGAGAAACGCGCCGCAAAGCAAGAAAAACGCGAGGAAAAATTAAAAAACAGAGGATGATTGTTCACGTTGATTAGCCGCTTGGCAGAGAAAGATGCGCGCTCCGCGCACAATTGAAGTCTTTTTTGTTTTGACATGATGAAGGGCAGGTTCCCCACCTGCCCGATTGTTTCCCCAAGGCCGATCTTGGCGGCTGGCTGCACGCCAAAAGGCGAGCTTGGAATCCGTTTCGACGACCTCCCCCCTCGATATCCGCCCGAAAAAAAGGACGCCCACCGGAAGCCATATAGAGGTTATGCCCATATTTCGTCAATTGGGAGTAGTTGCCTGCCATGACGGACAGTAAGAATTGAAATTCGAATTTTCTTCATTCGATAAATTATTCGGTAATTATGATAGATAAGTTCCCTGAATTGACTGCTTCCAATTTCTGTGAACGATTCACAGCCAAAGCAAATTGCCCAACGCGGACTGATTCTTCAACATTTTCCAAGACCATCTCAGCTCGTCTCAACCTTCCCACAGCCAGGCTTTACTTGCCAGATGTGTATTTGTGCTTTGTGCCGCTGACATCAGAGTACGAAATAATGTGGCCTGCATTGTCATAGGTTATAGCAGTCACACCGCTACCGGAACCGATTTTATAACTCTGCTTTCTAGATTGACTTTGAGAATCGGCAATTATGAGTTCTCGAACATCGGCGTCGTCAACAGGTGAAGACTCTGTCAGAGTGATGCCCTCTGCCGGCACAAATTCATAGATTCCCATATCGACTACAGAGAATCCATCCAGGTTTCCGTCTTGAATTCTTTTGGCTCCATCGAAATCGATAGATTGAAGAGCAACCACTTTATCATCTCCGGCATCTATCGCCGCAGAAGTTTGTCGGATGTGATAATCATTTGTGGCAACAGATGAAAACAACGGATCGACGGAGAGATTTCCATTTATTCCTGTCTGATTCGTGCATCTTCCTCCATATGCATCGCCATCAGGGCTAAAGATGTCGTTGAATCGTATAATAGGGGAATTATTGTCATTGGAATCGCCGCAGAAGAGTGCCGTTTCACCGGCAACCGCTACAATAAGGTTGTTAACTATCCGGCTCCCTGCATCGTATCCATCCGCGAAGACGCCAGCACCAACATTGTCGGCAATAGTGTTATTTACAAGAAATGGCCCTCGGCCGTCAAATGGAACAAGCCAGTAGATACCCCCTCCGCAGCCGGCCGTGTTGCCCGTGATCAGGTTCTGCACAATTGTGGCATCTGAGTAATTCACCATCCCAATCCCCCCACCACTTGCGCAAGGGCTGAGCCCTGTAGCGGTATTTGCCCTGATGATGTTCCCCCTGATCGTAGGAGTCCCGGCCGCAAACAACGAAATACCGCCGCCGTCGGCAGAATTCATCCTGTTGTTTGCTATGACGTTGTCAAGTATTTGCGCCTTGGCTGCGCCGCCAATGCTGATCCCGCCGCCACCGATCCCGCCGCTGCAGCCCGACTGGGCGTTGTTTACTATACGGTTGCCTTGAATGACAGGGGACCCGAAGTCTATGGAAATACCGGCGCCAGAGCAGGCTTTGTTGTTTTTTATAGTATTGAACTTGATTGTTGGCGAAGAATTATCAATTCGAATTCCGCCGCCATCACCAAACCCAGATGTATCAAATCCCGACCGGCCGTTCTTGATTGTGAAGCCGCTCAAGACCGATGTCTGACCTTCTCCTGAAGCAAAGGTGACCACTGATTCGCGGGACCTGCCATCGATGACGACGGGTTTCAAACCGCGTTCAGCTATTACGCTGATGGCTTTTCCGTGAAAATCTATATTCTCGAAGTAGGTTCCGGAATGTACCCGGATGACATCGCCGTCCTGCGCCGTATCGATCGCGTCCTGGATGGTTGATTCGTCTAAAGGCACCTTGATTGTCTTAGCACTTGAAGGCATCGGCAATATGAGCAGTAACAAAAATGAGAAAACAAATTCGTAACCAAATTTACTCGACATCTCGTTCCTCCTGTCTAGGGATTGATGAAAACAATCTTCTTTTGATCGATTTTTGAGCACATGGGGTCACCCATTAAAAGGCCTCTTGTCAATGAATAGATTTTCCCGTCAAGGGAAAAGAGTAAAATTTTTCGTTGCAAAGATTAGGCTGTCGATTCCACGACGACACCTGAAAGTGTTCCGCCTCAGTTGGAAATGGACATTCCAGCTGTTTGCATTAAGGGGTTAGGGGGGCCGTGTTATCTCCCCTTGGGCTGATCGGCCCGTAGGCGCGAAGTCGTTTCTTCTTTCTCAGCTCCCGGGCCTTTTCCAGTTTTTGGTCTCGCTCTTTGAATATTTCCTGGTCCTTGCCGTTCAATTTGTCCATCGGCGCGATATAACCGATGGCGCTGTGCAGCCTGACGTTGTTGTAGTGATTGATGAACCCTTCAACCATTCTTCGGGCATCGTCAAGGGAAAGCGGGACACCGGGCCGAATACATTCCCCCTTGATGGTTGCGTGGAACCGTTCCAATTTGCCGTTGGACTGCGGATAATACGGCGATGTCCGCACATGCGTCATACCCGAGATGCGGACGAATTCCTTGAAATCCTTGGCAATAAATTGTGGCCCGTTATCTGAAATGATCCTTGGCCGGGCTTCGGGAAATCTCTCCTTGGCGCGTTGCAGGATGATCTCCACATCCATTTCCGTCATCTGTTCCCTGATCTCCCAATGGATGATGAAACGACTGCATCCATCGAGAATGCTGAACAAATAATAGAATGTTCCGCAGATGTTGATATAGGAAATATCCACATGCCAATGTTCATGGGCCCTGAGCGGTTGCACGAAACCGGTACCCTTGAGGCTTTTCTTCCGGTTCCATTTCTGCAGCAACCCTGCCTGACCAAGAACTCGCCAGGTGCTGCTGGGGCTGACGGCAACGATGCCCTGATCCAGCAGCATGAACGTCAATCGCCGATAGCCCTCAAGTGGATTGTTCACAGCAAAATTGACGATCGCTTCCCGTTCCCAAGGTTCAAGCCAGAAGTCTCGAGGGATCAGGCCGTTATGTTCGTTGGCTTTGCCGTACCGCTTGATCCATGCATAAAACTTGCTCCTTGAAACGGCTAGCCAGGCGATGATCTCTTTCAGGGCTACTTCTGCTTTCTTGCTCCAATGCTTGCAGAAATCGACAACGGTATCGCGTGTATCATGAGGAACCCAGCTACCATTCAGAGCACCCCAA
>Ga0074197_1001766_pt1 | contig 16990 bp, 7 predicted proteins | sample EPASupsiteSAE305_FD_64526 | JGI IMG/M metagenome (GOLD analysis project Ga0074197, IMG submission 64526) | Bioremediated contaminated groundwater microbial communities from EPA Superfund site, New Mexico - SAE3-05 reassembly with SPADES | ecosystem: Environmental > Aquatic > Deep subsurface >...
GTGTGACCTTTGTTTCCCCGTGGCTGGTTTCTTTAAGCTTCGGTTATTTGCCCGCCCGCCGTTTTCTGGAAAACGGCCAGTCAGGCTTACTCATGCTTGGCTGCGGATCGTTGCTGTGGGGCTTCACCTCCCTGGCGGCCTCGAGGCTGATTGACGCCAGCGGAAACCTGACCATCACCGTGCACAACCTGGGTGTTTTGGGGGCGGCGTTATGCCACGCCGGCGGATTGTTGTGGCGTAAACGGTTGGTGCGGCCTGGGAGGTGGCTGGCGGCGAGTTATGCCCTTGTGCTGGCGGCAGTGGTCCTGCTGATCGGAGCGGCGAAGTTGGGATGGACCCCGATCTTTTTCGTGCAAGGCGACGGAGGCACTCTGATCCGGCATATTGTGCTTCTTTTGTCGATCACCCTGTTCATCCTGGTCGCGTACCTGATGTTGTCTTTCAACCGGCGGCATCCATCTCAATTCTTCTATTGGTATGGCCTCGGCCTGGCCTTGCTGTCCTTGGGCCTGGCCGGAGTCATGGTACAGTCGTTTCACGGCAGTCCCCTGAATTGGGTAGGAAGGATGACGCAGTATCTTGGTGGCGTCTATCTGTTCATCGCGGCCATAATGGCGGCTCATGAAAAGAGCGCACGGAATATTTCCTTGACGGAGCTAGGGGAAGCCTGGCATGAGCAGATCCTCCGTGCGAGGCAATGCCGGCAACCGTTTGGATTGCTGTTGCGCTACGGCCTGGCGGTCGCACTCATAGCTGCGGCAATGGGGCTGCGCCTGGCTCTGGAGACCAAGGTCGGGTATGGTCTCCCAACCTACATCACCTTCTTTCCGGCGGTGATGGCGGCAGCGTTGCTGGGTGGTTTTGGGCCGGGCATGGTGGCTACGGTTTTAACGGGCTTGACGGTGAACTTCTGGATATTGCCGCCGGTCGGTCAGTTCGGCATCGTTGCGCCTACTGACCGTATAGGGTTGGTGATTTTTATCTGCATGGGTTTGTGCATGTGCCTGTTCGCCGCATTCTACCGGCGTAACCGGGAAAAGGCCGCAGCATACGACCGCGAGGTGGCGTTGCGCGATACCAAAACGCGGCTGGCAATGTTCGTAGAGGCTACCTTTGAAGGCATTGTCGAAAGCGAAGCGGAACGGATTGTGGACTGCAATGAACAATTCGCCAGGATGTTGGGCTACACGGTTACCGAACTCAAAGACATGGAGCTTTCCCATTGCATCGCCCCCGAGGACATCGACCGGGTGAAGAGGAGTATTCAACAACGACAGGAATTGGCAATCGAGCACGCCATGGTACGCAAAGATGGCACTCCCATCATTGTTGAAGCCCACGGCCGGCCCGGACCCCTGGGCAGCACCATTCGCTTTACAACGGTTCGCGACATCACCGCGCGCAAGCAAACCGAGGGAAACCTGTCTTTGCAGGCGCGGATGCTGGATTCCGTCGGCCAAGCCGTCATCGCCACCGATCCGGATCAAACCATACTCTTCTGGAACAAATCGGCTGTCGCCATGTTTGGCTGGGCAAAGGAAGAAGTTCTCGGGCGAAAGATTGAAGAGATACTTCCTCCTCAGTCAAGCCGGACGATGCTGCCCGAAATCATGGCGACTCTGGCTCAAGGGGCAACCTGGTCCGGAGAATTTGTCGTCCAATGCCGGGACAAACGGTTGATGCCCCTGGCCACGACGAATGCACCGCTGTTTAATGAACAAGGAGACCTCGTCGCCATCATCGGCATTGGTACGGATATCAGTAAACGTAAGGAGGCTGAAGAGGTTATCCAGCGGCAGATCAAGGAACTGACCCAGTTCAACAGTGTTTCGGTGGGCCGTGAACTGCGCATGATTGAGCTAAAAAAGGAAATCAACGCCCTCTGTGCCCAGACCGGACAACCGCCGCGGTATGCGCTCGATTTTCTGGAGGAGCACGTTGCAACAAATGATCAGTAACGCCAAAATTCGTGCAGGAGCCCGGCTGCTTCTTCCTGGGTATCTGTTTATCCTTGCAGCTCTCGGCCTGTACGCGAGCAGCTTTTATTCCTTTATTCTTTTCCACAGCCTCATTGAAGTTATCTGCGTGGTTGTCCTCCTGACCATTTTCGTCCTGGCCTGGAACACACGAAAGCTGCTCGACAACCATTACATCCTTTTTCTCGGCATCTCGTTTCTTTCCTCGGCATCCTTTGAACTGGTGCATCTGTTTGCCTATAAAGGTTTTGGGGTCTTCCCTGAATATGACTCTAATCTTCCCACCCAGCTGTGGATCGCCTTTCGCTATATGTTCAGCATCTCCCTGCTCATAGCCCCGATTTTCATCACCCGGCGGCTGAACGCAGTCGTCACGCTCACCGTCTACGTCATCATCACCGCCCTCCTGTTCGAGGCGATCTTTTCCGGTGTTTTTCCGGATTGCTTCATTGAGGGCAAAGGATTAACCCCTTTCAAGATCTACAGCGAATTCATTATTATCTTCATTCTGCTGGCAGCCCTCGTTTTGCTTTTCAGAAAACACACCCTGTTCGACGCCAGGGTTCTCAAGTTGCTGGCCTTTTCAATTGTCAGCGCCATAGCAGCGGATGCCGCCTTCACCCGGTACCTCAGCGCGTACGGACAGGCCAACCTTGTCGGCCATTTTTTTCTCTTTCTCTCCTCCGCCTTGATCTACAGGGCGATCGTCGTCACCGGGGTCAATGAACCCATGGCGATCATCTTCCGGAACCTGGAACAGAGCGAAGAGCGACTCAGACTGATCGCGGAGAACAGCGTTGATCTCATTTTTCAATTGGATACCACCGGCAAAGTGGTGTTTTGCTCTCCGGCGGTTGCTCAGTACGGCTACAAAGTAGCAGAGGTCATCGGCAAGGAATTCAGCACCTATATCGCAAAGGAGAATCTGGATCTTGCGTTCTCTTCCTTTAAGCGGGCGCTTGCGGGGGAACATCTTCATGCGCTGGAACTGCGCCTGCTCATGGCGGACGGCAGCCCCTATTTCGCGGAGATCAATATTGCACCTATCCGAGCAACCGATGCCATTATCGGGCTCCAGGGTATTTCCCGTGACGTAACCGCACGTAGGGAAGCCGAAGAAAAGCTGCAAAACTTCGCCAATGAACTCCAGGCGGCCAATACCGCCTTGAATGTCTCCCGCACGGCGGCGCTCAACCTGATGCAGGATGCGGTTGACGCCCGCACGGTTGCGGAAAAGATCAATGCAGAATTGAATCGAGAAATAGTCAAACACAAGCAGGCCGAAGCAGCGTTACGGGCCAGCGAGCAGTTCACCAAAGCCGTGCTGGATACTGCCGGCACCCTGGTGGTGGTTCTTGACCGGGAAGGCCGTATCCAAGGCTTCAATCAAGCCTGCATGGCTGCAACGGGGTATACCGCCGCCGAGGTGCAGGGACATATCTTTTGGGAATTATTTGTCCCCGACGAGGACATGGAGGGGGTCCGTCTGACCTGGGAACAGTTGCGGGCCGGAGATTTCCCGAACAGCCACGAGAATCACTGGGTCAGCAAAGACGGCGCACGCCGTCTGATCAGCTGGACCAACACGGCCATCGTCGAGGACGGCACAATGGCGTATGCCATCTGCGCGGGCCTCGACATCACCGAGCGCAAGCAGGCCGAAGAGCAGATACGAACGTCGCTGGCGGAGAAAGAGGTGCTGCTGCGGGAAGTCCATCACCGGGTAAAAAATAATCTCCAGATCATTTCCAGTCTGATCAGCTTGCAGGCCGACAGTCTGACCGACGAGCGGATGCAGGCGGTGTTCAGCGACGTGCGCGACCGCGTCCGTGCAATGGCGCTGGTCCACGAAAGATTGTACCAAACGGGTAACCTGGCCCAATTGAACTTTGCCGAATACGCCGCCAGCCTGCTGCAATATCTCTGGCGTTCCCATGGCGCCCTGGCCGAGAAGGTGCAGCTTCATTATTTGATCGCACCCATTGTACTACCGATCGAGATGGCGGTGCCCTGCGGGTTGATCCTCAACGAACTGGCCGGCAATGCCCTTAAACACGGCTTTCCCAACGGCAGGAGCGGAGAGGTGACGGTAGCGCTGGAACGTGATCCAGCAACCGCAATGGCCTGTTTACGGGTGAGCGACAACGGCGTCGGCCTGCCGGTTGGGCGGGACTGGCAGCAATCAGGCTCACTCGGTCTTCGCCTCGTGCACATACTGGCTGGCCAGTTGCGCGGCACACTGGAAACAGGAACCGGCCCCGGCGCCGAATTCAGAGTCACCTTCCACCTGAATGGGATACAACCATGAACACACCCTCTTTACTGATCGTCGAAGACGAAGCCATTGTCGCCGAAGACCTCGCCAACAAGGTCAGGCAACTGGGCTATGCTGTTGCCGGCACGACCATGACCGGGGAGGAAGCGGTGGAACTCGTCCGCCAGCTGCGGCCGTCGCTGGTGCTGATGGACATCCGCCTGGCCGGTGCGATGGACGGGATCGCGGCGGCCAAGGCAATCCATAGGGAGTGCAAGGTTCCGGTATTGTTCCTGACCGCGCACTCCGACGCAGATACGATTACGCGGGCCCGGCAGGCAGAGGCTTTCGGGTACATCCTTAAACCGTTCAACGAGCGCGATCTTCGCATCCAGATCGAGATGGCGTTATACAAACACGCCACCGAACGGCAACTGTTCGAGAGCAAGGAACGCCTGACGGGGATCAATCAAATACTGCAAGCAGGATTGAGCTGCGACACGGAGAAAGACCTGGGCATGGTTTGCCTGGAGGTCGCCAAGAAAATCACCCAAAGCCAGGTCGGGTTTATAGGCGACATCAGCAAAGCCAAGTTTGAGAACCTCGCCATCTGCAGCTCCGGCGTGGAAGCCTGCAATCTCCACGACTCCAGCGGCCATCGGATGTCACCTGGCACCTTTAAAATTCATGGCATCTACGGCCGGGTGATCCTGGATGGTCAAAGTTTGTTTACCAATGACCCGGCCAACCATCCGGACAGCATCGGTCTGCCCGAGGGGCATTACCCGCTCGCCTCGTTTCTCGGGGCGCCGTTAATTCGCGAAGGCCGCGTTATCGGTATCATTGCCGTGGGCAATCGCGAAAATGGGTATACCCAGGTGGAGCAGGATATACTGGAAGCGCTGACGCCATCGATTGTGGAAGCCTTTGCCCGCAAACGAGCGGAGGTGGCACTGCAGGCCCTCAACGATGAACTGGAACAGCGGGTAGAGCAACGGACGCTTGAACTGCAGAAAACCCAGAAACAGTTTCTGCATGCGGAAAAACTTTCGGCGATCGGCAAGTTGTCCGCCTCGATCGCCCATGAATTCAACAATCCCCTGCAGGGTATTCTGTCTGTGCTCAAAGGATTGAAAAGAAGAGCGATCCTGGAACAAGAGGATATGGAATTGCTGGACGAGGCCATCGGAGAAGGCGACCGGATCAAGGACTTGATCCGCAACCTTCAGGAGTTCAACCGTCCCAGCACCGGCAGGAAAAACCTGCTCGATCTCCACAAGACCCTCGATTCCGTGCTACTGTTGTATAAAAACGATTTCAAAGGAAAGCGGATCTCGGTAGTGCGTGAGTATGCGGAACAACTGCCGGAGGTCCAGGCGGTTTCCGACCAGATCAAACAAGTCTTTCTCAACATGTTGACGAATGCGGCGGATGCTTGCCATCGGCCTGGCGGGGTGATAACAATTAAAACCTGGCAGGAAAATGCGGACACGGTGGCCACGGCGATTACAGATACCGGCATCGGCATACAACCTTCTGACATCGATCTGATTTTTCAGCCTTTCTACACCACCAAACCTGAGGTCAAGGGGACCGGCTTGGGGCTGTCGGTCAGCTATGGTATCATCAAAAATCATCGGGGCGAGATACGAGTGGAGAGTTCACCGGAAGAAGGTTCAACCTTTACCGTCCTCCTGCCCATCAAAGATGCGGAAATTGACACGTAGCATCTTTAAGGACTGTGACCATATTTTACACGTGCCCTCAGCGGGGTGAAGGGGAGATTGCTGCCCGATGGAACATAACGACCTGCCCGAAATATCCATTTTACTTGTCGATGACGAACAGCTCATCCGGAAGTCCTTTACCCGGGATCTCAAGGCAGAGCATTTCTCAGTAACCGCCGTGGCCGGTGGCCAAGAAGCGATCAATGCCTTGGAGCATGAGCAGTACGATCTGGTGATCACCGATCTGATGATGCCCGACGTTGACGGGTACGCCGTGCTGAAGACCGCGAAAAGACTCGCTCCGGAGACCGGCGTCATTATCCTTACCGGCTATGGCGATATGCGATCCGCCATTGACGCCCTGCGCCTTGGGGCTGACGATTTCACCCTAAAGCCATGCGAGATTGAGGAGCTCGTTTTCCGAATCCAGCGCTGCCTGGAAAAACGCAGCCTCCTGCAAAGGCTGGCCCAGCAGAATAAACTGTTGGCCTCACAGAATAGACAGCTGGAGGAAGAAATGCATCAACGCCAGTTGGTGGAGGCGCAGTTGCGTGAAAGTGAGCAGCGATTTCACCTAGCGCTGGACGCCGCGTCCAATGGAGTCTGGGATCGCAACCTGCTCACCGGCGAGGTCTATTATGGGGCTAACTGGCAGCACACGCTGGGGTATGAGGTTGAACGTGCAATCAGTAATGAACACACCTTTGAAAACCTCGTCCATCCCGATGACCGTGCACGAGTGCTGGCCCAGCGAGAGGCACACATTCAGGGGGAAACCCAACGTTATGAGGTGGAGTATCGCATCCGCAACAAGGCCGGCGGCTGGCAATGGATGTTGTCCAGAGGACAGGCGGTGGCGAGAGATGCACAAGGGAAAGCGCAACGGATTGTCGGCACGGTTACCGACATTACCCGGCTCAAAGAAGCTGAGGCCGAATTAAAACGAAATCAGGACGAGTTGGAACAGCGGGTGAAGGAACGGACAGCCGAATTATCCGAGTCCAATGTCGCGTTGAACGTGCTCCTGAAAAAACGGGAAGAAGACCGGGAGATTCTTGCCGAGCAGGTGCTCTCCAACACCAGCAAGCTGGTTGAACCGTTTTTCGACCGGCTGAGCGAGAGCCGGCTGACAGAGCAACAACGGATGCTGGTCGATATCCTCCGGACCAACATCAAGGAATTGACCTCTCCTTTTGCCAGCACCTATTCCTCCAAACTGGTGCGGCTCACCCCCGCGGAAATGCAAGTCGCCAACATGGTCAAGCAAGGTAAGCGGAGCAAGGAAATTGCCGAAATCATGCACCTTTCACCAGGAACAGTCAATATCCACCGGAAAAATATCCGGAAAAAGCTTGATATCGCCCATCAAAAAACCAACCTCCAGACCTTACTCTCGATCGAATCCTAGGTGAGGTAGTTTCATCCCGCTCCCCCGAGCCAACCTGAACGGATCGTTTTTCTCGACATCGCCCGCCATTACCGCCCTGAGGGTATCCCTCCCGAACTCACCACAGGATATATGATAATTTCATTATCATATATCTGTCATATATAGCCCTATTGTTACTTTGTAGGCATTTGGTAGGCTTCAGAAACACTGAAAGCCAGATCGGACTGAAGGCGGAGCGGGGATTGATTCGGTCGATCAAAAAAACCTGTCTTTAACCACGGACAGCGCATGGCATCCAATTTGATGCGGATGGCGCAACGACTGCAAACCGCGTTAAGGGCGAGCCAGGATCTCACTTTCTGAATCCAAGGTACTCCCAGACGATTGAAAAATCTGGAATGCTCGCGCTATCCAGGAGGCTCCATGGAACGAAAATCCATCCTGCTTGTTGACGATGAACGACTCATCCTGCATAGCCTGTCCAGGGATTTAGCCTATGAAAATTTCGCAGTCACCGCTGCATCAAGCGGAGAAGAGGGAATTGCCAGGATTGATGATACGCATTTTGACCTGGTCATTACCGACCTTTTAATGCCAGGAATTGACGGTTTCCAAGTCTTAAAAGCAGCCAAGCGGAGAAACATGTTAACCATGGTCATCATATTAACAGGGCATGCTGATAAAAAAACATCGATTGATGCATTACGGCTTGATGCCGATGATTTTATTGAAAAACCATGCGATACAGAGGAATTGCTGTATCGCATTTCCAATTGCTTTGCCAAACAAGATGTGCAAAAAAAAGTTGTCCTGCATGAAAATATTTTAATGGTGTGCTGTTACTGCAATAAAATTCGCTGCGATCGGCAGGGGGTGCTTGGTAAAGGTCAGTGGTATCAGGTTGAGGATTATCTTGCTGCAATACAATGGGGAAAAATATCCCATGGATGTTGTCCAAATTGTCTGGAGAAACAGATTCAAAAAATCCATCTCCATTAGAGCCTCATGCAAAATGACCAGATACTCGTGTTTCGATCTTCAAAAAGAGTAGAAACGTTTGTTCTTGTCATTCCGAGCGATAGTAAAATATCTCGTCACTAGTCACGAAAAATGTCTCCCATGGTCGAAATGCCACGGCAGGTAGACGTTCTTTTTGCAAAGGTTCATTTACCAACCGATTTTCACCGTCAATACACCCCTTGCGGGCGGCTTACCCTTCGCTTCATAGCAGGTACTGCCTCGCTGCCTGGCCTCCGCACTGAAAAATTTCCGCGAGGAGCACATCGCAACCGTTGCACCAGTTATTGCCGGCGTCTTCTCGTCGTCATCACTGCCCGGTCCGTCATGTTCATTTTTCTGTTCTCTACTTTTTTCAACCAATTGCGCACCGCCAAAAAACAATACCACTTTGTGCGGTTCCCTCTTTTTACAAATATGATATTTTATATATCATATAAATATCATATTTATGAATATTGTATTTTCGGAAATATCCGCTGATAGTAGGCCGTAAAGAATGGGTGAAATCTGATCCCTTGCGACAGCAGAGACACGGTTTCCCTGAAAAGAAGTGACGCATCGAAGCATTACCTGAAAACAAGGAGGGAAAGGGATGAAAAAAACACTGTGCACTTCGATCTGTATCGCAATGCTCGGCTGGGCTGGAACGGCAGGAGCGGTCTCGTATTTTTACGAAATGCAGGAGGGTTTTATTTTTAATGCTGAAAACAGCACCAACACATGGGTATTCGACTTGGACAACGACACTTTATTTTCAAATTGGGATGGGTCTGATTATGGAAATCCGTACGGAAGTCTAGTCAACATCAACCCTGAAGATTTAATCAAAAATGCATTTGTCGAGGTAAGCTTTTTTGATGAAGACAATTACAGCGCACCGTATCTCAATGCCAATGGAAATGAAAAAGCACTGTATCAAGAAAAAGCGGATGTATTTGCTGAGGGGGTGAGCTTGCTTGCAAATGGTCCAAGAGATTTCGATACGGAATACTTTCGACGAAATGTTACGGCGTATTTATTGGACGATCATCTTCTTACAATCACCATCAATAGTACTGAAGGTGATGATTTTGAGGTGTACAGCGTGCTTGTAGGAGGCAGATTTGTAGATAAACGTCCCTTCAACGAACCTGTTCCCGAACCTGCCACCATGCTGCTTTTTGGAACTGGCCTGGCGGGACTTGCAGCGGCGGGGCGAAGAAAAAAAAGCCGCTGAAAACAACGGCTGAAAAGACGACGGCATTGATTTCAGTTTGGACGGAAAAAAATCGGCATTTGCCTCAATATTCCGTTCGTATCACTCAAAGGAAGGTGTGCATTATGAACGCAAGGAATCGTTCTTCTCGCAGTCAACATTCATTCACAGGGGGGCGCTACCATGAAAAAATGTAACCGCATTGCCTTGGCTCTTGTTGCGGGTATCTTAATCCTAGGTTTGGGAGCGGGCCAATGCCTGGCGGCAAACCCAGAGAATGGCAACTCATCAATCAAAAAAAATGGCCCCGCTCTCTCCAGGGATGGGTCAGCTATATCCGGAAAAAACCGAATTACCCAGGCTGAACGGCAAGAGGCAGCCAAACGCGCCAAGGCAAAAGGATTTGTCGCGCCGGCACTAGAAAATTCGACGGCACCGGTCGATACTACGCCAATCGAAGGGGGGGCAAAAAAATGAAAAACGAAAAAGCGCAATCCTTGACGGCACAGGGTATTCCCCGGCGAGCCAGGAGCTCGCTGTTCAGCGTGGTCCTAGGCGCCTCAGCAGCCCTGCTGGTGGGTTCCCTCTCCATCTCCGCTCCGGGCACAGCATCAGCAGCACCGTACCAGGCAAATCCAGCGCCACAATACTTCAGTGCTCCGAACTATGCCAACAGCCCTTTGTACGATCCCGCAGACCCGGTGAATTTTAAGGGAATCAGGAAATTTGTCGACGGCCTCCCTCTGCTGGATGCGGGCGGCGCAAACAACCTCGGCCAGTTCATCCCGGTTGCGGTGCCAGATACCACCACCTATCCCGGCTCGGACTACTATGAAATAGGGATCGTCGAGTATAAGGAACAGATGCACTCGGATCTGAACCCCACTAAATTGCGCGGGTATGTGCAACTGGATACCAGCGTGATCCCGGGGGACGGGGTACCGCTCGTCAACCCAGATGGCACTCCGATTTTGCTTCCTAACGGCACGCAGGCGAAAGGCGTGACAATAGCACACTACCTCGGGCCGTTGATTTCCTCCACCAAGGACCGGCCGGTACGCATTTTGTTCCGCAACCTGCTCCCCACGGGTGCAAAGGGCGACCTGTTTGTACCGGTGGACACCACGGTCATGGGTTCTGGCGTAGGGCCGCTGCTGACAACAGCCGATCCCGACCCAAGAAATCCACAGTGTGGCGACATACCTAAACCTGTAGGATGTTATGCTGAAAATCGGGCGACCCTCCATCTTCATGGTGGTTTCTCGCCATGGATCAGTGACGGCACCCCGCACCAGTGGGTCGTTCCTGCGGGCGAGACTACCTCGTACACCAAGGGCGTCAGCGTGAAGAACGTTCCCGACATGCCCGATCCGGGACCGGGAGCGATCACCTTCTTCTACACCAACCAGCAGAGCGCCCGGCTGATGTTCTACCATGACCACGCCTGGGGCATGACCCGCCTTAACGTTTACGTGGGCGGAGCAGCTGGCTATTTGATTAGTGACGATACCGAGAAGAAACTGGTTGCCGATGGTTTGATCCCCACGGACACCCTGCCATTGATCATCCAGGACAAGACCTTTGTTCCATCCGATGCGCAGCTGAGCACCACCGACCCTCTGTGGGATAAAGCCCGCTGGGGTACTGACGGCGATCTTTGGGTGCCGCATGTTTACGTACCGGCGCAGAACCCCGGCGACGCCTCGGGAGTCAACCAATTTGGCCGCTGGGCCTATGGTCCCTGGTTCTGGCCGCCGACGAACAACATCGATTACCCACCAATCCCCAACGAATACTATGACCCAAACTGCGACCCCGACCTCGGCTGGTGCGAACCGCAACTGATGCCGGGAACGCCATTCGTCTCCATGGGTATGGAATCCTTCCATGACACCCCGGTCGTCAATGGCACTGCCTACCCGACCGTGACTGTTGAACCGAAGTCTTACCGGCTCCGTGTCCTCAACGCGGCCAATGACCGTTCTTTTAACCTGTCTCTCTATCTGGCAGACCCGGCAGCACCCACAGAGGTGCAATTGAATCCTGCTGAAGTTGCTGCCGCCCTGGCAGATCCCACCGTTTTCCCCACCCCGGTTGCGGGCACGGAAGGACCGGACTGGATTCAAATCGGTAATGAAGGCGGTTTTCTGCCGGCACCGGTAGTTATCCCGGCACAGCCGACAACCTGGGTCAACGATCCGACCGTTTTCAACGCCGGCAATGTGGACGGGCATTCACTGCTCGTGGCCCCGGCCGAGCGGGCGGATGTGATCGTCGATTTCTCAAAATTCGCTGGCAAGACCTTAATCCTCTATAACGATGCTCCCGCTGCTTTTCCGGCGCGTGATCCTCGCTATGATTACTACACCGGCAACGGAGACTACCGGGATACCGGCGGCACGCCTCCGACGCCCGTTGGGTATGGACCGAATACCCGGACCGTGATGCAGATCAAGGTAGCAAATGCACCGCCAGCCGCCGAATTTAATTTGGGTGGGCTCAATGCGGCATTCGCGCACAAGACAGATGGATCCGGCGTGTTCGAGTCATCGCAGAATCCGATCATTGTCGGCCAAAGTGAGTACAACTCGGCCTATGGCACCGGTTTCAAGAGTAATGACGGCCTGGTGCAGATCTATGATGAGATTTTTGGGTTTAAAACGTTGAGCGGCCCGCAACTGACGATTCCGCTACAGCGTAAAGCAATCCAGGATGAAATGGGCGAAGCCTTTGAACAGGAATATGGCCGGATGAGCGGCAACCTTGGACTGGAGGCGCCAAATGCCCAACCACCGAATCAGCAGATTCTTATCCTCTATCCTTTTGTCAACCCGGCAACCGAAGTGGTGAAACCTATAGGCTTGCCGCCAGGGGTCGATGTGACTCCCATCTCTTCGGCATCCGATGGTACCCAGATCTGGAAAATCACCCATAACGGGGTCGACACCCATCCGATCCATTTCCATCTGTTTGATGTCCAGGTCCTGAACCGGGTTGGTTGGGACGGGATTATCCGTAAACCTGATCTCAACGAACTGGGCTGGAAGGAAACGGTCCGGATCAGTCCGCTTGAGGATACCATTGTCGCCCTGCGGCCGTACCTGCCCAAGCTCCCGTTTGGACTGCCCGACAGCATCCGGCCACTGAACCCGGCCATGCCGATCGGATCGACCGCAATATTTAACAATGTCGATGGTTTTGGCAATCCCATTACCCCGGCGATCACCAATACAATGACGAACTTTGAATGGGAATATGTCTGGCACTGCCACATCCTCAGTCACGAGGAGATGGATATGATGCGCCCAATAAGCGCTCAGGTTGACCCAGTGCTTTCCTCTCCACCCAGGGTGAACTTCACCCGCAACACGACCACGGGCGTTGTCAACCTCACCTGGGCCGATGCCACTCCGATTGATTATACCAGCCCGACAACCCTCGATACCTGGGGCAGCCTGGCCAACGAAATCGGTTACCGGGTTGAGCGGGCGCTCGTTGCCAACAACGGGAGTGTCGGCGCGTACACCAAACTCGCGGATGTGCTGGCCAACCAGACTTCGTTTACTGACAACACCACTCTTGCAAACCGCAACTATCGCTATCGCGTGGTCAGCTATAACGCTGCCGGCGATACCCTTTCCGCCCCGGTTGGTGGCCCTGCAATCGGAGCGCCAAACGCCCCGACCAACGTCGTGGCCACCCTCCAGGCCGGTCCGCAGGTCCGGTTGACCTGGCGGGACAATGCAACCAACGAGGCGTTTTTCCTGGTGGAAGTGAGTGTGGATGGAGGGCCCTTTACTCTTATCGCACAGGTACCGGCGCGGAACAACACCGGTAATGTTGCCTATGTCGATACGATGGTGTCTTCCGGTCATTCCTACCAGTACCGGGTAGCGGCGGCCAATGCAAACAGCGCACCGTATGTGTTTGTCAACGCCAACCCCATTTCCGCTGAAGTAGCGCCGGTGGCGCCATCGAACCTGACTGGATCGGTGGTTCGGACTGGAAACCGGGCCGAGGTAACCCTGAACTGGGTGGATAACGCCACCACTGAAACCGGGTTCACCATCGAGCGAGCCACCAACGCAACCTTCACCGTCGGTCTGACCACCACCAACGTGGCCGCGAACACCACCACGGCCACCCAGTCCAAGCTGTACCGGGGAGTGACCTATTACTTCCGCGTCCGAGCGAATAATCTCGGCGGTTCCTCAGCCTGGTCGAACGTCTTCAGTGCTGTTACCCCGTAATTCCAACCTGCCACAATCCGAGGGAGGGGCATCCCCCTCCCTCGGCGCTTTTTTCCTCAAACAAATACCATGCCTACGAGGATAGAAGCAGCCATTGATAGTAAGACAGTCATGCTCTCGAAAATGATTGGCTAAAAAAATAACCTCTTGTTGTTTCTCGTTAAATTGAGTCTTGAGATTGAAAATTGAGGGGAGTATTCTTTGTGCACGCTGCACACAATGGGCAACAAACCTCTGGGCGATATAAAAAAAATCCGAATTCAACAAACATCCCCCTTGTCCGGTAAGCATGGAGGATGTTTTTCTTTTCTTCAAAAAGGCCGGTTGCGACTATGAAGAAGTCCTTGTACCTCATCTCGATCCTGATTCTTCTCGCCGTTTTCTTTTTGGCAGGAACCAGGTTCAGCCAGCGCGGAGCCCCTCTCAAATCGAACAACACCGCCGAGCGTCAGATTCTTCACTACGTTGACCCCATGAACCCGGCGCACACCACCAAGGAGCCGGGGATCGCCCCCTGTGGCATGCCTATGGAACCGGTCTACGCTGAGGAGGGTTCGCTTGGCGGCTCTGGCCTTACCGGATCAATGCTTGCAGCCTCTCCGGGCACGGTCACAATCAATCCGCACAAACAGCAACTCATTGGTGTGCAGCTCGGCGAGGTCACGAGTACCAAGGAAACCCAGCGGCTCCGGGCCTTGGGCCGGATCAGGCCTGACGAAAACCGAATCTATACCTTGATTGCAGCCACCGATGGCTGGCTGGAAGAGATCAGCGAGAGCACCACGGGCAGCCTGGTCAATGAAAATCAACTCATGGCCCAGATCAAGGTCTACAATTACGATTTTTTTAGCTGGCAACAGCGGTACTTGACCGAACTCGGCTATACCAATCGTTTACCAGTGTCTACAACGCCTCTTGCTGGAGCGGACCAATCCCGAAGGCGAGTGACTACTGGAGCGGGTTATCAGGCCGGTTTGCCCATCTCCGAATCCGAGGCTCGAATGATTCGGCGGGGCGCGACCATCTCACAAATGGCCCGCGACGCAGAACAGCAGCGCATGGCGGAGCCGCCGTCTCCCGCGGCCGATCCCATGCCGGGCAAACCGCCCCCTGCGAGACACGCGCATGCCGGTTCACAGCCCCCCCCTGGAATGGCGCTGGCGACACCACCGGAACCTGCTGCACCATCCGGGATGGACCATTCCGAACACATAGACGGCATGGTCCCGGAGAGCGATGAAGGCTCCGGCGGTAGCCGCGATACAAACCTTCTCTACTCCAGCAAAGGACGGCTGGAATTGCTCAATTTCGGTGTTGTGGAAGACCAGTTGAAGGAACTGACCGCAAGCGGCTCCTACATCACCCATGTCGACCTGCGCTCACCGGTCAATGGGTATGTGCTCGAGCGCAAGGTCTCGTCACTCCAGAAAATCGAAAGCGGCGCCGAATGTTTCAGGATCGCCGACCTGGGCAGAGTCTGGGTCGAGGTCGATCTCTATGACAGCGAGGCGAAGCACATCCAGCCCGGCATGGAAGCCAGAATTTCCCTGCCCAAAGAAAACGAACACTTTACCGCCACGGTCAGCGAGGTGCTGCCCCGGTTCGACGCGGTTTCGCGTTCCTTGAAAGTCCGCCTGGAAATGGACAACCCCACCTCTCTGTTCCGCCCCGACATGTTCGTCGATGTCCAATTTCTGATCCCCTTACCGGAATCGATTACGGTGCCGGCGAGCGCGGTGCTCGATTCCGGCACGCGCAAGACCGTGTATGTGGTCATGGGGGAAGGCGTCTTCGAGCCGCGCGAGGTGGCGACCGGCTGGCAGACCAGCGAACGGGTCGAGATTACCAAAGGATTGCAGCCAGGCGAGAAGATCGCGGCCTCGGGTACTTTTCTCATCGACTCGGAAAGCCGCATGAAACTGGCGGCTGCGCGGTTGATGGAAGATAAGGCTGCACAAGCCGCACCCTCCCAGGCGCCAGCAGCAGCGGCACCTGCACCGCAGCCAACCATGCCCGTCGCCGACACACAAAAAACCACGACGGAGAAGGTCAAGGATCCGGTCTGTGGGATGACCGTCAATCAAAACCAGGCCACGGCTGATGGTCTGACCGTCGAGGTGGAGGGCACACCCTATTTTTTTTGCAGTGCGGACTGCAAGGAGCAGTTTGAGCAGGATCCGCAGCGTTTCCTGACGGAAAAGGCAGAGCATCCAATGTCCTCCGATGCCCCAGCCCATGGCGGGCACCCGCATGATTAACCGTATCGTCGATTTTTCGGTCAAGCACCGGTTCATCGTTTTTCTCCTGGTGGCAGCTGCCTGTATTGCCGGCTGGTGGTCGATGCAGCGACTGGCCCTGGATGCCATCCCCGATCTCAGCGATACCCAGGTCATCATCTATTCCCGCTGGGATCGCAGCCCCGGTATCATCGAGGACCAGGTCACCTACCCCATTGTCAGCGCCATGCTGGGGGCGCCCAAGGTCAAGGCGGTGCGGGGATTTTCCGATTTCGGATATTCTTATGTTTATGTGATTTTCGAAGAGGGCACCGATATCTACTGGGCCCGCTCGCGCACCCTGGAGTATCTCTCCGGCGTGCTTCCCGGACTGCCGCAAGGGGTAAAAACCGAACTCGGGCCCGACGCCACCGGTTTAGGCTGGATCTTCCAATATGGCCTGGTGGACACATCCGGCAAGCACAGCCTGGCCGATCTTCGTGCCTGCCAGGATTGGTATCTGCGCTACCATCTGAAGGCGGTACCCGGGGTGGCCGAAGTGGCGCCCATCGGCGGGTTCAGTAAACAGTATCAGGTCAATGTCGATCCCAACCGCTTGCAGGCCTACGGCCTTTCCATCGGCAACGTGGTGGACGCGGTCCGCGGCGGCAACATCGAAACCGGAGGCCGGTTGATCGAATTTGGCGGCACAGAGTACATGGTGCGGGGACGGGGGTATGCCACCTCCCTTGCCGATTTCGAGAATATTCTATTGAGCACCAGCGAGGGCGGCGCCCCGATCCGGATCAAGGATATCGGCAAGGTCGAACTGGGGCCGGACCTGCGCCGGGGTGTGGCTGACCTGGACGGCAGCGGCGAGGTGGTCTCCGGCATCGTGGTGATGCGGCAGGGGCAAAACGCCCTTGATGTCATCGAACGGGTCAAGGCAAAACTCCAGCAGA
>Ga0074197_1001767_pt1 | contig 16953 bp, 11 predicted proteins | sample EPASupsiteSAE305_FD_64526 | JGI IMG/M metagenome (GOLD analysis project Ga0074197, IMG submission 64526) | Bioremediated contaminated groundwater microbial communities from EPA Superfund site, New Mexico - SAE3-05 reassembly with SPADES | ecosystem: Environmental > Aquatic > Deep subsurface >...
CAACCAGGACCTGCGGATCGCCGAAACCCGCATCCGTGAAGCCCGGGCAGCGCGACGGCTGGCCGGGTCGGCCATGTTGCCCGCGCTCAACTCGTCGGCGAACGCAACCCGGAGCCGGAGCTTTGAGAATACTGCCCTCGGCGCCACGGATCTCGATCTCTTCCAGGTCGGGTTCGATGCCGGCTGGGAAATCGATATCTTCGGCAGCGTCCGCAGATCGGTCGAGGCGGCCGAGGCTACGGTGGCCGGAACCCTGGAAAATAAACGCGATGTCCTGGTCGCCCTGGCTGCCGAGGTGGCGAGAAACTACCTGGAATTGCGCGGCGGTCAACAGCGGCTGGCCATCGCGCGGCAAAATATCACCAATCAGGAAGAAACCGTGCAGCTGGTCCGGCACCGGTACGATCTCGGCCTGAGCAGCGAACTCGCCCTGGAACAGGCCAAGAACCAGCTGTACATGACCCAGTCCCTGGTCCCTGGCCTGGAGACCACCACCATTCAGGCCATGCATCAGTTGGCCCTGCTCATTGATCAACAGCCACAGGGGTTGCGTCAAGAATTGTCACCGGAGGCGATTATCCCCGTTCTCCCGCCGGCGATCCCGCTCGCCCTCCCCTCGGAGCTGCTCCGGCGCCGGCCCGATATCCGTCGGGCCGAACGCCAGCTGGCGGCGGCCACCGCTGAAATCGGGGTAGCCACGGCCGAGCTTTTTCCCCGATTTTCCCTCAGCGCCCTGGCCGGGCTCGAAAGCACCAGTCTGTCCGATCTGGTGACCTCGGGCAGCCGGTTCTGGTCCGTGGGTCCGAGCGTCAAATGGTCCCTTTTCGACGGCGGCCGAGCCCGTGCCGGAATAGATATCAGCGAGGCGCAGCGCGACCGGGCGCAGATCACCTACGAAAAGACGGTACTAACCGCCCTGATCGAGGTGGAAACCGCCCTTGCCGCCTTTTCAAGGGAACAGGAAACCAACCGCACCCTGCGGTCAGCCGCCGCTGCCGGGCAACGCGCCGCCACCATCGCCAGGAGCCAGTACCAGCTGGGCTTGACCGATTTTCTCGCTGTCCTGCTCAGTGAGCAGGCCCTCTATCAATCACAGGATCAGCTCGTCCAGAGCGAACAGCGGCTGACCACCGGCTTGGTCGCGCTGTTCAAGGCACTGGGCGGCGGCTGGGAAACCCTGGAGGCCCAATCCCGGAAGGATATCGCCTTGGTTCCGGAGTCTCCGGAAAAATCGGTACGCTGAGAGAGAGCTTTAATGGCGAGCTGACCTCATCACAAACAGGGCGAAGATGGGCACGTGCCCGCAGAGTTCAATGTTGCCGGCTTGCACCAGAGAATCTTGTTGAACCAGCAGATGGACCTACATTTATCTTTATTGCCTTATAAATATCCTGCTGATATACAGACAGGAAGTCAGTGACCTCCAGCAGAACCGGCGGTCACTAACCGGCGATGAATTATTCTGCATACGGTCATGATTTTTTGTCATCCCGAACGAACGTGAGGGATCTCTGAGATTTCTCCCTACGGTCGAAATGACACCAAGGGGAAATACGTGGATGTGCAAAACTCTTTTATGACTTCCCCGGCCGCAGACTGCGGTAGAGCGCTGACAAACGCCACCTCTGCATCCTATCCACATAAACAGTTACGAAAACTCTTCTCAAGCCAGGAACATATCACCGGAATATTTGAAAATCCTGTAGAGCAGTTTGACGAACAAAGCAATGATGCAAGCCTGTCCCCTCCCCCTTTTGTAAGGATTACCATGAAGAAAACATTTCAACTCACCCACCCGAAAATCAAAGTCCCCCGCCTGGTGGAAGCGATCAAACACGAGGTCAAAAAATACATCAAGCGAGAGCGTAATAAAGCCCTGCCCGAAGGTGTCGACTTCTGGGATTTCGACTGTAAATACGGCCCGACCGCCGAAGATTCCCGGGAAATTCACCTTTCTGAAATCAACAAATGCATTGATGCGGCCGAAGAGCAGCAGCTGGAGTCGTTTTACCTGGAGATTATGGTCAAGCCGGGTCACAGAACGAAAAAATTGATGCCAAAGGAATAAATGCCCGGTGAAAAGATGGCTGAATATTCAGACCAGACAATGAAGAGCACTCCCATGGAATTGATCGAACTGGGCATGGACCCCTGGTTTAAAGATCGTGCCAACGGGCTCTGCGGAACGGAATTGCGCTTGGCCAGGGTAACGGCGGTTGATCGAGGCCACTGGATGGTCAGCAATGAGATGGGGGAAGTGCTCGCCAAGGCAACGGGTAAGTTCATGGATGCCTCCGAATCGGCAAGCGATATGCCCTGCGTCGGCGATTGGGTCTGTGTCGATTTTCACGATGGTGTACGTTCCGCGAGCATCCATGCGGTTCTGCCGAGAAAGTCCTTTTTACGGCGGAAATCGATCGGCAAAAGCAGCGCCTTTCAGATGATCGCCGCCAATATCGACCAGGTCTTGATTGTGCAATCGTGCCACTACGATTTCAATGTCAGCCGACTGGCACGGTATCTGGTGATGGCCAATGACGGACAGGTTGAACCTTTGCTGGTGCTGACCAAGACGGATCTGGTGAGTGCGGAGCAACTGACGCAATTCATCGCTGAAATTCGAGGCGCGGGGATTACCGCCCGGATTATCCCGGTCAGCAATACAACCGGAGCGGGGTTGGATCAGGTTAAAGAGACGATGGGCCGGGGAAAGACCTACTGCCTGGTTGGCAGCTCGGGAGTCGGCAAGAGTACGCTCATCAACCGGCTCATCGGCCGCGACACCCTGAAAACCGGAATGGTCAGCACTTCCGGGGAAGGACGGCATACCACGGTCCGCCGCCAACTGATCGTTCTTGACCAGGGCGCCTTGCTCATCGATACGCCGGGGATGCGGGAGGTCGGGGTATTGGTCGCCAGCGAGGAAATGGCTGAAAATTTCGATGATATCCAGGAATTATCCCCGGATTGCCGCTTCAGCAACTGCGGCCACACCAACGAACCCGGATGCGCGGTTCTGCAGGCACTGGCAGACGGCACGCTGCAAACCGAACACTATCGGAATTATTTAAGGCTCAAGACGGAATCAGCGTTGAATGACAGGTCATATCCTGACCAGCGGAGGAGAGGTAAAAAATTGTAATACCCCGCCAATGGAAAATCTGCGCGGTTGGGCCAGATTGTGTCTGTGGTGAAAAACGCCGCCCCCCTGCTTTTCGATTATTCATCGTTTTCTTCGCCATTTCGTTCCTACTCAAAGATGACGTTCCACGTCCAAGAGAAAAATGCCCGGAAGCCGTTACCCGAGGTACCAAAACCAATTTCCACGCATTTCCCGGGCAACGCGGCCAACGGGTTGCTGTTCTGCAGGGGTGACTACGCGGAGCGTCTGAGGTCAGGCTCCCGCCCTGAGCGTGGGAACAAGAAAAGTGTTGCGAGGGACCTCATTCCGCTGCCGGTTTCCCGCACTCTTTGCAATACTTCCCGTGCACATGCATCGGCTGATCGCAGTTCGTGCACTGCCTGAACTGTGCAAACCCGCAGAAGGGGCAGGCCTGGGAGCCGGCGGGCAGACGCTTGCCGCATTGCTGACAATCTCCCTTCGATATCCTGCGCTCTATCAGTTTTTCCCGGGAGAAAAGCTTTTTCTGAAAGATATAGATCAAAAACAGTGCGGCCGCGATGGCCAGGGCCATAACGAGGTAGTGCCAAATCGCGACCAGATTGAGCGACTCAAGCAGATCGATGAGCCTTTTCAGCAATTTTTTGGGAATGATATCGTAGACGGTTTCGACGATTTTGCAGAGGACCGGGATAAAGGAGACTGCCATCAGATGGGAGGAAACCAGGGTCTGGAGTCCCCGGTTATTCTTGAGGCTGAGGCTGTTCCAAAAAGAGAACACACCAAGAAGCGGCAGGAGAAAGAGCAGCTGCATTCCCAGCTTCTTTACCGGGTACCAGAAATTCAAGGCGCGCAGATCGGTCAATACAAGTTGCCGATCCTGCTCCTGCAGGCCTTGCAGCCTTTCCCAGAGCAGCTTTACGACCGCATTGGCGTTGATCGTCTGTTCCAATGAGGCGATTCGGGTTTTCAAGAGATTCAGGCTGGTTGTTTTTTGTTGAAAATCCTCTTTGGTCGCGCCGACCTTGGTTGGGCTTTCCTGCCTGGCTATGGTTTCAAGCAAAGAAGTGTCGTACGTCCCTTTCAGAGCGTCGATTCCTTGCTGCAGTTCCTTTACTTCCCGCCCGACTTTATTGTGTTCTTCAAAGATTGCGGTCAGTGCCTTGTCATGCTTGATTTGATCCAGAAGATCGACATAGGGAACACAGACCGGATGCCGCTCCAACTTCTTTTCTTCAATCCGATAGTAACTGCTGCTGGAGGTAACGATGATTTGTGAGAGATTGTCAATCCGGTTGGTGGGATTCCACTGGCGATTGATAACCATCTCCCGGCAGGAAGGGGGGATATACGCATCAGGGGAAGAAAGCTGCCGGGTATGTTCGTCAAGACCGTTGAAAATGGAGACCAGGATAAAGACATCGAGAAAAAGAATGATGACAAGCGCCGCTTTGCCCAGGGGCTGGTCATCGAGACTGGTAAGCTGGGCCTTGATCCTGCCGAATCTTTCTTTGCATTTACCGCCCACGCCCATGAAGGCCTCCCTGGTGAATATCTCGAATTTCCTGCTTATACGGGGTGTTGCGACGCTGCCTGTGGGGATGGGCGAAGAAGATGCCTGCCCCATTCCCCACGGTTTTTCAATACAGAGGAACTTATCGCGGCACCAGTTCCACTCGGCGGTTTTTGGCGCGGCCCTCTTCGGTGGTGTTGACAGCCACCGGTGCCAGATTGGCGACCCCATTGGCGGTGAGACGGCCGGCATTGATGCCGTATTCCGTGGTCAACGCAGCCACAACCGCATCCGCCCTTCGTTTGGACAAACTCATATTGGTTTCATAACTGCCGACGTTATCCGTATGACCCACGACATGCAGAGTAAGTTTGGCGTCTGCTTTTAAGAGTTTGGTGATTTCTTCCAGAGCTGGTTTTGATTCGGGTTTGATATCCGATTTGTTGGTGTCAAAGAAAATACCGTATAAGGCCACTCGACCGGACGAAGCAAGGGATTTTGCCATCTCGTCCGCCTTGACCGTGACCATATTCTGGGCCATGGGTTTCACCTCGATAATATCCACCGCGATATACGCCCCGTGTTTCGCCTTGTAGGTTTGATCGTCCTTGCCCCATTGCACGGCAAGGAGGGACACGTAAATATCCCCTTCCGGCCGTTCTTTTTTGGCAGTAAGATTTATGGCGTTCTTTTCATCAGCGGCATAAAAAATATAATAGCTGCGGCTGGTTTTGATGTCCATGCCGCTGAAATGGGCGAGATAATTGTTCCGTTTGGTCGCGGCCGTATCCTTGTGGGAGTCATAGAGGGTCTGGAACCCTTGAGCGGTCAGTTCATTCTCGTAGTTGCGGATCAGTTCCACGGCACTGGCGTCACCGGCGGCCTCGTACCAGATCCGGGTGAGACTGCCTTCCAGCTTGAGGGGAGGGGTTGCATATTCCCGTTTTTTGGTCTCCAGGTTATAGCGTTCGAAGGTGGAGGTCTGCAGCTCATAATCGATGAATCGCTTGGTGTCGTAGCCCACGATTTCGGAGCCGCCGAAGCGTTTCACCAGGGGATGGTCCTTGGATCCCGCCAGATCGGCAGCCCCGGCCTTGGCCGCGATCAGGGCTGCCAGGAAACCGATGCATAAAACGATGAATAACTTCCCCCTGTTGTTGAAACCGAACCCCCTCTTTCTCTCCGTGTCCATAGTCCTCGTTTCCTTTGTTGAAAAAGCGATTAAACGTTTGATTGCGCATGATGCGCAACCACTTCAGTTGAGATGACCATTCAGGTGGAGAGCCTGTAGATGTTGAGTCTTTTAGCGATCCACCGCAACCTGCGACCGGAGTTTGCGCTCCTGTCCACGAACGTACTCCTGGCCTGTGTCAAAATAGACATGAGGGATCTAAAATTGCTCCCTGAAGATGCCCCCAAGTCCCTGCTCTCCCCTGGATCCGGGCCGCGATTTTCCCAGTGAAAAAATCACCCCTCAATATTTTGGGCCTGTTCCTTGAGCAGTTGTAGAAAATCAGCGGCGCACAGAGGACGACTGAACCAGAAACCCTGGATCTCGTCACAGCCCTGGGCTTCAAGGAACTGCATTTGCGTCTCTGTTTCCACGCCCTCGGCGACCATGCGCAGTCCCAGGTCCCTTCCCAGGCTCAGCATCGCCCGGACGATGGCCTCGGCTTCGGCATTCTGCCCCAGATCGGCAATGAACGATTTATCGATTTTGATCATGTCAAAGGGGAACCGGCGCAGGTAGGCCAGACTGGAATACCCGGTACCGAAATCGTCCATGGCCAGGGAAAATCCTTTACTCTTGAGTTTCTTCAACAATTCATTGGCTTTGGTCGGATTGCTCATCACCAGGCTCTCGGTGAGTTCCAGTTCCAGATACAGGGGATGGAAACCGGTGTGGTCTATCACCCGGTCGAGCAGGTCCAGCAAGGCCTGGTAGCGGAATTGCCGGGCCGAGATATTCACCGATAACCGCAGGTCGGAGCCCAGGACGTTTTTCCATTGCCGTGCCTCGGCCACCGCCGTTCGCACCACCCAGTTGCCGATGGGAATGATGAGTCCGGTTTCTTCGGCAAGGGGAATAAACATATCGGGCAGCAATCGTCCCTTGACCGGGTGATTCCATCGCAGCAGCGCCTCTGCTCCGGTTATCCGTTTGGTCTTGACGCTGTACTGCGGCTGGTAAAAAAGTTCCAACTGGCCTGAAGTCAGGGCGTAGTGAAGTTCCTGTTTTAATTCCATCCACAGAAGCGCCCCTTTATTGATGTCTTCCGTGTAGTAACGAAAGCCTCCCCGGTCGTGTAGCTTGGCGCGATACATGGCGGCATCGGCATTCTTCATCAACGATTCCGGATTGTCGCCATCCCGGGGATACAGGGCAATGCCGATACTGCAGCCGATGTAGAGTTCCCTGCCATGAATTTTCAGCTTTTCACTGGCCATCTGCAGCAGTCTGCGCACAATAGTGGTTACCTGCCCGATGCTTTGCGGTGCATGGAGCAGCACGACGTATTCATCGCCGGCTATCCTGGCGACGGTATCGACATCGCGGACGGCGGTGGTGATCCGCTGGCCGAAAACCTGCAGCACCTCATCACCCACGCTGTGGCCCAGGGTGTCGTTGACTTGTTTGAAATTATCGAGATCGAGGAACAAAAGGGCGAGAAGGAAATTGTTGCGTTTCGCCTGAATAATCGCCTGCCGCAGCCGGTTGTTGAGGAGATTTCTGTTGGCCAGCCCTGTGAGGTTGTCGTAATTGGCCTGGTGCTCCAATTGTTTTTCGTATTTTTTTTGCGAGGTTACGTCCTGAAGGGTTTCCACCGCGCCGACAATCCGCCCGTCAAGACCGTGGAGTGGTGCTGCCGTGAAATAGAGCCACTTGGGGCCGGATTGAAAAGAGGGGAAGTGGGCTGTCGCCTCCCAGGCATTGGCGATCAGGGGTGAGGGTTTGCAGATGCTTCGGTATTGCTCCGTTATTTCGTCAACCTTGCCGTCGATTATCAGATCGGCCAACACCGGACGTTCTTGAGGATAAAAGGTCTTCCATTGCGCGCGGGAACCTACCATGTCTTCCGCCATGGTCCCATTGAGCGCCTCGCAGGCCCGGTTCCAGTGGGTGACCTCGTGGTGCTCGTTGAGGACAAACATCGGCACCGGAGAAGCGTCGATGATTTCGTGCAGCAGATGCTGGCTCTCATGCCAGGCGGCCTCCGCTTTTTTTTCCGCGGTTATGTCCCTGAGAGTTTCGATCGCACCGATGATCCGTTCATTTTCGTCCTTCAGTGCGGTTGCGGTAAAGGCGAGCCACTTGCCGCCATCGGGAAAATGGGGAAAAAAGTCTTCCGCCTCCCAGGTTCCCTCCAAGATAGGGGAAGGACGATATTTACCGGCATAATGGCTTTCCACATCACCCAGATGGCCATCGACGATGAGATCCGCCATCACCGGTCGTTCCCGCGGATAGAAGGGCTTCCATGCCTCGGCGGTGCCGATCATTTGGGCGGCGGGTACGCCGGAAATAATTTCGCAGGCTCGATTCCAGAGCACAACCCGGTGTTGGGCGTCAATCACAAAGGTGGCGATGGGACTGTTGCTGACAATCTGAGCAAGCAAACTTTTATCTCCATTGATGGTTATTTGTCCGTCATTATCTCCCATGACAGCCTCATGATGGTATTTTTGGCAACCAATCGAGTTGCTCGGAACTTCATGCATCGCTGGAAATTAATAGCGTATTGTAGCGTTTGAAAAAAGGAAAAGAAAAGGAAATGATGATTGTTGCGCGCGAAGGATGCGAGCAGCGGTGGGACCGGCTTCTAACTCTTTATTATATTGTTCAATAAATCATGAGTTGCCGGCCGGTTACGATCAGCCTGGCCAAAGAGTGAAGGGTTTTCGCCCGGTTCCCGGTCGGCTCAAAACGTATTTTTCCTTGACACTCTATATGTTTGCTGGTATTTGACTTGCGGTTTTTTTCAGTATGCTTTATATGTGTTGATTCAAAAGTTGCAAATGAGCTGTAGGCGCGTAGCTCAGCGGGAGAGCGCTACCTTGACGTGGTAGATGTCGTCGGTTCGATACCGTCCGCGCCTACCAAAATGATAAAGGCTAGGATGCAGAAAAAGTTTTTTTCTGCTCATTAGCCTTTCCTTTTTACGGGCATGATGGCAGAGATATCAGTTTCTTTACAAGACGGTGAAAGTAAGTCATTTCCGCAAGGAGCTATCGCGGCGGAAATACTGAAGGAGCTGGTTTCCGGGAAGCAACGCAAACAGACCCTGGCCGTAAAATGCAACGGGAAGATGGTGGACCTGTCGACACCGCTTACCGAAGACACAATTATCGAGCCCATTTCGGTGCAATCGGCGGAGGGCGCGGAGATTCTTCGTCATTCCACCGCACATATCATGGCGCTGGCTGTCAAAGAACTTTTCGGCGACCAGGTGAAAGTGGCGATCGGTCCGGCAATCGAAGACGGATTTTACTACGATTTTGATCGGGAAAAACCCTTTTCGCCGGACGATTTCGAGCAGATCGAAAACAAGATGACGGAAATTGCCAATGCTCGTCTCCCCTTTCATCGTCAGGAGATGGGGAAAGAAGAGGCAATCCGCTTCTTTGAACAGCTCGGCGAAATCTACAAGGTCGAACTCCTCCAGGACATGGAGGCCGAGACCGTCAGTCTCTACACCCACGGTACCTTTGTCGACCTCTGCCGCGGGCCGCATGTGCCCGATTCCTCCTGGATCAAAGTTTTCAAGCTGCTGCGAGTAGCCGGATCCTACTGGCGGGGTGACGAAAAAAGACAAATGCTGACCCGAATTTATGGGACAGCGTTTGCCGACAAGAAAGAACTGCAGCAATATCTGACCCGTCTTGAGGAGGCTCGCAAACGCGATCACCGCAAGCTTGGCAAACAGCTGGGTCTGTTCACCATCCAAGACCAGATAGGCCCGGGCCTCATTCTTTGGCAGCCCCGGGGCGCCCAGTTGCGCCGGCTTATCGAAGACTACTGGAAGGATGAGCATTATCGCAACGGCTACCAGCTGCTCTACACCCCGCACATAGCCCGGCAAGATTTGTGGAAGACCTCGGGCCACCTCGATTTTTACAGCGAGAATATGTACTCCGCCATGGAGATCGACGAGGTTATGTACCAGTTGAAACCGATGAACTGTCCGTTTCACATCGGGATATTCAACGCCGATAAACACAGCTATCGCGAGTTCCCCATCCGCTGGTGCGAGCTTGGCACGGTGTATCGTTACGAGCGGACCGGGGCCTTGCACGGATTGATGCGGGTCAGGGGATTTACCCAGGACGACGCCCATATTTTTTGTCGGCCCGATCAGCTGGAAGATGAGATTTTCAACATCATTGATCTGAATCTGCATATCCTGAAAACCTTCGGTTTTGATCAATACGATGTCTACCTTTCAACCCGGCCGGAAAAATATGTCGGTTCCGACGAACACTGGGAACTGTCGACCCTGGCGCTGAAACAGGCCCTGGAGAAAAAAGGCTTACAATACCAGCTCGATCCGGGCGAAGGGGTTTTTTACGGCCCCAAAATCGATATTAAAATCAAGGACCAGTTGGGTCGTTCGTGGCAGTGTTCCACCATTCAGGTCGATTTCAATCTGCCGGAACGCTTCCAGATGACTTACACCGGAGACGACGGCGGCGAGCATCAGCCGATCATGATCCATCGGGCGCTCATGGGCTCCCTGGAACGGTTCATCGGCGTGCTGATTGAACATTATGCCGGCGCCTTCCCCCTGTGGCTCGCCCCTGAGCAGGTCAGGATCATGAATATTACCGATGACCAGAGCGAATATTGCGAGCAGGTTTATGCACAACTGCGAGCCGGCGGCATCCGGATTGAAAAAGATGTCCGCAACGAAAAACTGAATTACAAAATCCGTGAAGCCCAGTTGATGAAAGTTCCTTACATGCTGATCGTCGGTGAACGCGAGAAAGAAGAAGGAACCATCACTGTACGAAAAAAAGACGGACAGAATCTGCCGGCAATGACGCCAAAGGCATTCTTGGATCTCGTTATTGAAGAGTGCCGCCATCGTCTTGCCTGAACTAGAATTATTACACTGGAGGAACGAACATCAAAAAACGAGGAAGCAGAAAACTTTCCCCACAACAGGATCTGAAAATAAAAATCAACGAAGATATCGACTACCGAGAGGTTCGACTCGTTGATTCCGATGGTTCGCAGCTCGGAGTCGTGACTGCCAGGGCTGCCCTTGAAGTGGCCAGGGAACAAGGACTCGATCTGGTCGAGGTTTCCGATAAAGCTGATCCACCCGTATGCCGGATCATGAATTTTGACAAATTCCGCTACGAGCTGAAAAAGAAGCAGCAGGAAGCCAAGAAGAAGCAGACCGTCATCGAAACCAGAGAGATCAAATTCCGGCCCAAAACCGAGGAGCATGATCTCAGCTTCAAGATACGTAAAATCAAAGAATTTCTTGGAGAAAAAAACAAGGTCAAGGTGACCATGAGGTTTCGGGGACGTGAAATTATCTACGCGCAGACCATCGGCCTTGACGCGTTGACAAAGATCGCTGATACGCTGAGAGAAGACTGTGTGATCATTCAAGAACCTAAAATGGAAGGTCGACAACTCGTTATGTTTGTTGGTCCGAAAGCCTGATATTGCCATAGAATAATTTCAAATAACCCTCGGCTGCTTTTCTTGCCGTTTGGAAAAATGTAAGGAGCTCAATCATGCCAAAAATGAAAACGAACAGGGGCGCTGCGAAGCGGTTTAAAGCGACCGGTGGCGGTCGGATCCGTCGGAGCAAGGCGTTTTCCTCTCACATCCTGACCAAAAAATCAACCAAACGGAAAAGGAATCTGCGTCAATCGGCACTCATCCACGCCTCCGATGAAAGGGCCGTGCGGCGGATGCTTCCCTATCTGTAAATCGGTTGTGGAAACCCGACTTGTTTCAGCAAGCCTGGGACTGGATACATCCACCGGACAGGTTTTTATGCCTATCCAGGTTGGCGCATAACTTATTAGCATAAACGGAGAATACAATGCCTCGTGTAACCCGCGGTTTTAAAGCTCGCCGCAGAAGAAATAAAGTGTTGAGTCTGGCAAAAGGATTTCGCGGCGGAAAACATCGCCTCTTCAAGACCGCTGCAGAAGCGGTTGATCGTGCGCTCTGCTACGCATACCGGGATCGTCGCACCAAAAAACGAGAATTCCGGCAACTGTGGATATCACGGATCAATGCCGCCGCAAAATTGAACGGCATCAGCTACAGCAGGCTGATTAACGGACTCTCCAAAAGCGCGATTGAGCTCGACCGCAAGGTGCTTTCCAATCTCGCTATTGTCGATCCCAACGCCTTTACTGCCGTTGTCAGGGCTACAAGCCAGCAAGCTTCCTGATTCGGGATCGACGTCATGGAACAAGAGCTGCACAGACTCCATCAGGAGGCTGAAGAGATCCTGCGGCAGATTACCGAACCTGCCCAGCTGGAAGCCTTTCGAGTCAAATATCTCGGCAGGAAAGGCGGGCTGCTTACCGGTATCATGCGCCAACTGGGAAAAGTAGACCCGCAGGATCGCCCCCGGCTCGGTCAGCTCGCAAACGACGTCAAGCAAGAAGTCGAAACCCGCTTCGAAGAGAAAAAAGAACAGCTTTCCTGCCAGCAAGTCAGTCCTGATGCCGGCGGATTGGATTTCAGTCTGCCCGGACGCTATTTACCGTTCGGCAAGCTGCACCCGGTCACCCAGGTCATGGAGGAAATTTGCTCCATCTTCGAGGGGTTGGGTTTTGCCGTTGCCGAAGGGCCGGATGTTGAGTCCGATTATTACAACTTCGAGGCGCTCAACATTCCAAAGCATCATCCCGCCCGTGACATGCATGATACCTTCTATGTCACGGAATCGATACTCCTGCGCACCCACACCTCGCCCATGCAGGCGAGGATAATGGAACAGCAGGATCCCCCTTTGCGCTATATCGCTCCGGGAAAGGTATATCGTTGTGATTCCGATATCACCCATACCCCTATGTTTCATCAGGTGGAGGGATTCCTTGTCGATAAAGATGTCTCCTTTGCCGATCTTAAAGGTGTTTTGACCAGCTTCACCCGTAAGATGTTTGAGCGTGAACTGGCGTTGCGTTTCAGGCCGAGCTTTTTTCCTTTTACCGAGCCCAGCGCTGAAGTTGACATTGCCTGTGTTATCTGCGAAGGTCAAGGATGCCGAGTGTGCAAGCGGACCGGCTGGCTTGAGATTCTCGGATCCGGACTCATTGATCCTGAAGTGCTGAAAATGGTCGGCTACGATCCCGATATCTATTCCGGTTTTGCCTTTGGACTTGGGGTAGAGCGGATTGCCATGCTGAAATACGGCATCGATGACATACGTTTGTATTACGAGAACGATCTCAGGTTCTTATCCCAATTTTAATACCGCTGCGAAGAGTCTTTCTCAATAAAGCCGCACCCCCTTTGTCGAGATGGCCGACAGGGGCAAGGAAGTATGTTCTCGGGAAATGTTTTTAATTCCGTCGAGAGACAGCTTCCTTTTTTCTTTAAGGTTGACAACGGCCTTTTCAAGGTCCTTCAAGATGCACGTTCCTGCTGGTCCCCTTTTCCGGCAGGAAGCAATTAACCCCGCGCAATGTCGTGTTATAGACAGGAATCCCCATGAAATTCACGCTGAGTTGGCTCAATCGATTTATCTCCACCGAGGGACTGACCTCGGCCCAGCTTGCCGATAAACTTACCATGCTCGGCCTGGAAGTGGATAGCGTTGAAGAATTATTTGTCGAACTGGAACAAATCACCACCGCAAGGATCACGGAAGTCAGCAAACATCCCGATGCCGATAAGCTCACCGTTTGCACCGTCGATACCGGATCCGAGATAGTACAGGTAGTTTGCGGTGCGCCCAATGCCCGCGCCGGTATGTTGACCGCCATCGCCAAGCCCGGTGTCAGGCTGCCCGACGGAACCAAAATCAAAAAGGCCAAGGTTAGAGGCGTTGTTTCCTCCGGGATGCTTTGCTCCGCCAAAGAACTCGGCCTGAACAACGACCATAGCGGTATTCTCGACCTCAACAATCAACTGGCATGCGGCTTACCGCTCGCTGAAGCTCTTGGTCTCCGAGACACCGTGATCGAGGTGGACCTGACCCCAAATCGACCTGATTGCGCCAGTGTGCGCGGCATTGCCAGAGAGGTTGGCAGTTTTACCGGGGGCGCCTTGGGTCCCCTTGTCGCGGACGTCACTCCGCTGACCGGGAAAGATATCGGCTACGAGGTGGTTATTGAGGCCCCGGATCTTTGCCCGCGCTACACCGCCAGAAAACTGACCCAGGTGACCATCGGCCCCTCCCCTTTATGGATGCAGCAGCGGCTCACGGCCGTCGGCATGCGGCCGATCAACAATATCGTCGACATCACCAACTATGTCATGCTGGAATCCGGCCAACCAATGCATGCCTTTGACTTTACCACCCTTAAAGGCGGGAAAATCATTGTTCGCCGGCCGACTGCCGACGAAACCACCCTCACCACGCTTGACGGCAACCAGCGGCAACTGGATGGCGAAATGCTGCTCATCTGCGATGCTGAGCGTCCGATCGCAGTGGCCGGGATCATGGGTGGACTCGAAACCGAGATTACCGGCCAGACAACGACCATCCTTCTTGAATCAGCCTGCTTCAACCCGCTTTCCATTCGGCGGACCGCCCGCAAACTCGGCATTCCTTCCGAGTCCTCCTATCGTTTCGAACGAGGCGTGGATCCCAACCTTGCCGACAGCGCCCTGGAAAGAGCGGTTGAGCTGATGGTTGAATATGCTGGGGCACAGGCTGATGCCGACGGAATTGATGTCTATCCCGGCAAGAGAGAGCCGCTGCAATTACAACTTCGGATCGACAAAGTCTGCACCCTGCTCGGCTTGACACTGAATCCCGACGAGGTGGCCCGTTATTTGCGCAGCATCGAGTTTGTGGTCACTCCTCTTAACGAAAAGGTTTTGAACGTCCTCGTACCGAGTTTCAGGGTTGATATCGAACGGGAGATCGATCTTATCGAAGAGGTGGCTCGCCTGGTGGGCTATAACGAAATTCCCACCTCCCAACCCAGCATTCGCATGGTCTATCCTCAACGCGATGAACTGCGAACCCTGCGACAGGAAGCAGCCCGAATTCTGACGGCGCAAGGATTTTTCGAGGCAATCAATTACAGCTTTGTCGCCGATAATCACCTCAACCTCTGTCGTCTGGCCGAGGATGATCCCAGGCGGCGGGTTACTCGCCTGCTGAACCCGCTGTCCGAGGAACAGGCCATCATGCGTTCCATGCTCCTGCCGGGGATGCTGGAGAATATCCGCCGTAATATCAATTTTCAACAGCCCGATATCCGGCTCTTTGAAATCGGTAAGGTTTTTTTACAGACAGATGAAGATTCCTTACCCGAGGAACGATTGCAGCTCTGCGCGGTGATCAGCGGTCACCGTCATCCGGAAGCGGAACCACTCTATTATTCCGACCAGGAAGCGGATTTTTTTGATATCAAGGGCGCTGTTGCCAATCTCCTTGGGGTGCTGCGTGTAACCGGGCCCGATAACGTTCCCTTATTTCAGCATGACCTCACCGCAACCCCGCCCTATTGCGATCCAACCTGCACCGCCCTGATAATGAACGGCGACACCAAAGTGGGTACCTTGGGCGCGGTCCATCCGGCGACATTGAAGGGGTTTGGTATTAAACAACAGGTATACTATTTCGAAATCGATCTGCAGCACCTGAACGCCATGGACCGAAAGGTGAAGAAGTTCACTACGCTGCCTAAGTATCCCTCGGTCAAAAGGGATATAAGCCTGGTTGTTCCGGATAACGTGCCCGCCGGAGAACTTTTACAGGCCATCCAGAGACAACAGCAAAAATATCTTGAATCAGCGGATATTTTTGATGTATATCGTGGCAAACCCATACAGGCAGGGTATAAGAGTGTCGCGCTTGCTGTCACCTATCGTTCAGCCACAGCCACGCTGGATGATCAGTCGGTCGACAAAGTGCATGAAAAAATTGTGAATTCATTAATGGAAAATTTTAAAGCTCGTTATCGTGAAGGATCCGAAGAATGAAAAAAAAGAATGTAACCCGTAAGGAATTGGCCATTTCCGTTAATGAAAAGTTGGGTGTCTCACAACGGAATGCCGCTGAAATCGTGGATACGGTTTTTGCAACGATGAAAACCACCATGGTTGATGGAGAATCCATTAAACTCGTCCAGTTCGGCACCCTGACGGTTCGAGATAAATCGCCACGGCGGGGGCGTAATCCCCGGACCGGCGCCTCCATGACCATCACCAAACGGCAGATGGTTTCATTCCGGCCGAGCAAACGACTCCGCGAACGATTGAATACCTGATACTCAGTTGGTCTGTTAAACAACCGTATGCTTTTATTTTGGCTTATCCGGATTCGTACAGTGACAGCTACTTGATGTGAAGCAATTAACTCTATGTTTTCCGCAGATACCGGAAAAGGTCTATTTCCGGATCGGTGAAGTCAGCCGCCTCGTCGGGGTTGATGCGCATGTACTGCGCTATTGGGAAACAGAGTTCACGATTATCAAACCCTTTCGAGGGAAATCGAAACAACGGCTGTATCGTCGGCAGGATGTCGAGAATCTGTTACGCATCAAAGGATTGCTCCACGATGAAGGATATACCATATCCGGGGCACGACGATTCCTTAAAGGCCAGCAAGACAGCGCTAACCTCGCGCCCGCCAAAGCAATCCCGATACAACCTGAAGAGAAGGATGAGCCTTTGCTCGACCTGATCAAAAAGGAATTACAAGAAATTCTTGCACAACTCGGCGAGACAAAGAGTAAAGGTTTGTAAGTAAGGGTTGACAGCCGATGGATTAAAATGCTACAAAAGCCTTTCAAATTTTCGGAATGTAGCGCAGCCTGGTAGCGCACCTGAATGGGGTTCAGGGGGCCGGAGGTTCAAATCCTCTCATTCCGACCAATGAAATCAAGGAGTTACATGCGGTTTTTAGCATGTAACTCCTTTTTTTTTGTTTTGTAGCATTTTCAATACTTACCGTGACATTGTCGCGTTAACAGCCTGTAATGATAAGTTATTTTTTTGTGTTGCACCGGTTTTAAAACGTTGTTAATCGTTAGGCACCGTTTGTTGTGTTCATCTATTTACACAAAAATTTACACAAAAAATATGCCCTCGATTCAAACCTGGAAAACCAAATGGGGAACCAGTTTTCGCGCGACAGTGTGCGTAAACGGTAGACGGAAATCTGCG
>Ga0074197_1001769_pt1 | contig 16940 bp, 18 predicted proteins | sample EPASupsiteSAE305_FD_64526 | JGI IMG/M metagenome (GOLD analysis project Ga0074197, IMG submission 64526) | Bioremediated contaminated groundwater microbial communities from EPA Superfund site, New Mexico - SAE3-05 reassembly with SPADES | ecosystem: Environmental > Aquatic > Deep subsurface >...
GCGGGTACAGAGGTGCTCATGGCCCCGACGAGCTTGCTCATGATTCACAATCCGCTGACAGTTGCGATTGGCGACAGCGAAGAGATGCAGAAAGCCATCGCCATGCTAGACGAGGTCAAGGAGAGCATCATCAACGCATATGAGCTGAAAACGGGCATGTCCCGCGCGAAGCTCGCGCACCTCATGGATGCGGAAACGTGGATGAACGCGAATAAAGCGATTGAGCTTGGTTTTGCGGACGGTGTGCTGGAGGACGAGAAGAAACAAGCGAAGCACGATGATGCTGTGTTCAGCTTCTCGCGTCGCGCGGTCACGAACTCGCTGCTCAACAAGGTGCAACGAAAACAGGCAAGTAAACCACCTGCTATGGAGGAGGCCCTCGTTGCCCAAGCAACCGAATCGAGATACCCCGTGGAGCCGCTTTATCAGCGGCTCTCTTTGATTTCACACTAAGGAGGAAATGAATGAATACGATTCTACAGCTGCGCGAGAACCGCGCGAAGAAATGGGATGCCGCAAAGGCGTTTCTGGACGTCAAGCGCGGAACGGATGGACTGCTCTCCGCCGAGGACGCAAGCGCATATGAAAAGATGGAGGCCGAGGTCGTCGCGCTCGGTAGAGAGGTTGAACGTCTTGAACGTCAGGCGGCGTTGGACGCGGAGCTGAATAAGCCCACCGCCGACCCGTTGACCAGTAAGCCCGCTCAACCCGCTGCGGAACAGAAGACCGGCCGCGCATCCATCGAGTATAAGAAGGCGTTCTGGAACGCGATCCGCTCGAAGAATCCGCGACCGGAGATTCTCAACTCCCTGGTCGAAGGTACCGACAGCGAAGGCGGCTATCTTGTACCGGATGAGTTTGAAAAGACGCTGGTGCAGAAGCTGACGAATGCGAATGTGCTGCGTCCGCTTTGCCATGTGATTCAGACCAGCTACGGCGATCGGAAAATTCCGGTGGTTGCGTCAAAAGGCACCGCCGACTGGGTCGATGAAGAGGGCACCTACCCGCTCTCGGACGATTCCTTCTCGCAGGTCGTACTTGGCGCGTATAAGCTCGCGACCATGATCAAGGTGTCGGAGGAGTTGCTTTCCGACAGCATCTTCGACATCGAAGGGTATGTGTCCGAGCAGTTCGCAAAGCGCATCGGTGACAAAGAAGAGGACGCATTCCTCAACGGTAACGGTGTGAGTAAGCCCATCGGTATTCTCAACGCTACCGGAGGCGCGGAAGTTGGCGTGACCACGGCGGGCGTTTCCGCGATCACGGGCGACGAGCTGATCGACCTCGTGTACTCGCTCCGCGCACCGTACCGCAAGGGTGCTGTGTTCGTGCTCAACGACACGACCGTGAAGCTGCTGCGCAAGCTGAAGGACGGCGACGGTCAGTATCTCTGGCGACCGGGCATCACGGAAAACGCGCCGGATACGATTCTCGGCCACCGCATCGTGACGAGTGAGTTCATGCCCTCCGTCGCGGCGGGGAATAAGTCCATCGCATTTGGTGATTTCTCCTATTACTGGATCGCCGACCGTCAGGGCCGCACGTTTAAGCGCCTAAACGAGCTGTACGCGACCACCGGCCAGGTAGGCTTCCTCGCGTCCCAGCGTCTCGACGGCAAGCTCATCCTGCCGGAAGCGATCAAGGTCCTGCAGCAGAAGGCGTAATGGAGGGTATACATGGAAATCGTGGATACTCCTGTGGGCGACGTGACCCGCAACTGTAAGAACTACGCGACGGATGGCGGCGATCGACTGGTGATCGGTGGCACGCTGGAGATTCAGGAGGGAGCTTCGGTGACGGGGCTTCCCTCCGCTGCGGCGGACAGTTCCGGTGTCGTCCGTATCGCCGCCAACCAGGCTGCGAGCGTCGCGGCAGACATTGCCGCGCTGACTGTAGATTTCAATACGCTGCTTGCTGCGCTGAAGGCGGCCGGGATCATGGCGGCGGACGCATAACGATATGAGTACGTTGCTGGAGAAGGTCAAAGCGAACCTGATCCTTGAACATGACACAGATGACGATCTTGTTCTGCGTCTGATCGACGCTGCTGTTTCTTACGCGGAAAGCTATCAGCACCTTACTGCCGGAACTTACGAAGTGGCGGGTATGCCGCCAACGACCGAAGCTGCAGTCATCATGCTCGCCTCACATTTCTACGAAAGCCGGGACGGCAGCACAGGCGGATTCTTCGCGGACAACGTACAGGCTGGTCAGCAGGTGTGGAACACGGTGAATACACTGCTCCGACTCGATCGGGATTGGAAGGTGGGTTCGTGAGCTTTGGCAAAATGAACGTGCGCATCTCGATTGTTGAAGAAACAATCGGTAAGGACGCGGAAGGATTTGCAACAAAAACGGATACGATCGTCGTGTCCGTACATGCGTACCGGGAAGGGCGGCACGGCTCTCAGAAATGGGTCAACCGTGCCGCTTTCTCGGAAGCGACCGATCTGTTCCGCTTTCGAACGATTCCTGGTCTGATCGTTACAACGGAGCATGTGATTCTGTGCGATGGCGAACGGTTCGAAATCACATCCGTTGAGGATGTAAAGGGAAAAAAGATGTACCTCGAGGTGTTGGCAAAGAAAATGGAGGCGTCGCATGGCTAAGGTGTCGATACAGCTTCCAACGGCATTCATGGATCAGTTGACGAAGATTGATTCGAAAACAGATATTGCGATTCCGAAGGCACTGGAGGCTGGCGGCAAGGTTGTATTTGAGAAAATGAAGAGTAACCTGAGCCGCGCAATCGGCAGGAATACGAAGTATCAATCCCGTTCGACTGGCAAACTGCTCACGGCGCTTGGTGTTTCACCGGTAAAGGTGAACGACGAGGGTAACTTTGATGTCAAGGTAGGATTTTCCGAGAGCCGGAGCGTGAGCAACGCCATGCTGGCAAACATTCTGGAATATGGAAAGCATGGTCAACCGCCGAAGCCGATTCTAAAGCCGACACGGGCTTCCAGCAGAAAACCCTGTATCGAGGCTATGCAGAACGTGCTGAAGGGAGAGCTGGGAGTGAAGTGAGCATGCTGGAAGAATTAAACACGATCGTGGAAAGCGTAGGGCTTCCGGTCGAGACGGGCGTCTTCGCCAGAACAGCGCCGGAAGAGTATGTCGTGATCACCCCGATCTCGGAGCATTTCACGTTGTACTGTGACGACTATCCCGGACTGAATGTCGAGGAAGCGCGGTTGTCGCTCTTTTCGAAGAGAAACTATACCAAAAAGAAAGACCAGCTTGTCCGAGCATTGCTCTCGGCGGGATTTATCGTGACTGATCGGCGATTCATAGGCCGTGAAGACGATACGGGATATTTTCACGTTGCGATTGACGTCGCAAAAGAAACGGAGGAAAACTGAATGGCTACAGTGGGGTTGGACCGGCTGTATTATTCCAAGATAACGGAGGACTCAGCCGGGGATGAAACGTACGGCACGCCGCAGATGCTGGCAAAGGCGATGTCTGCGGATCTGGAGATCGAGTTGAATGAAGCGACGCTGTTCGCCGACGATGCAGCCGCAGAGGTCGTAAAGGAGTTCAAGAGCGGTAAACTCTCGCTCGGAATCAACGACATCGGGGCTGCGGTCGCCGGCGATCTGGTTGGAGCGGTGATCGATGATAACGGCGTGGTGATCTCGCAGGGCGAAGGGATGCCATCGCCGGTGGCTGTTGGATTTCGAGCAAAGAAGAGCAACGGCAAGTACCGGTACTTCTGGCTCTATCGCGTGATTTTCGGCATTCCGGCAACGAATCTTGCCACGAGAGGCGACAGCATAAGCTTCAACACGCCGACGGTCGAAGGAACGATCTTCCGACGCAATAAGATCGATGGACAGGGTAAGCATCCGTGGAAAGCCGAAGTCAATGAAGATGACGCGAGCGTATTACCGGCAACGATCACCGGGTGGTATACGGCCGTATATGAACCCACGTTTGCCGCGACGGTGGAGTAAAGGAGATGTCATATGGAAAGTGAACGCGCAACACCTATCTCGATTAGCGGCAAGACATATGAACTGGTACTGACCACTGGGGCTACGAAACAGATTGCAAAGCGCTACGGTGGACTGGCGAGCCTCGGTGATAAGCTCATGAAAGCGGAGAATTTCGAGAACGCTTTGGACGAACTGATCTGGCTGATTGCGCTGCTGGCGAACCAGAGCATCCTGATTCATAACTTCCAGCATCCGGAGGATAAGCGAGAGCTGCTGACGGAAGAAGCGATTGAGCTTCTTACCACGCCGACGGATTTGTCGGATTACAAGGACGCGATTATGGATTCCATGCTGCGCGGGACCAAGCGATTTGTCGAGAGTGAACCGCAACCGGAAAAAAACGCGCCTGCCGGGTGAGCGATGAAGAAACGTTTGCCCGGTTGCTCTTTTACGGAGTGACTCTGCTGAGTCGGCCGGAGCGCGAAGTCTGGCTCATGCCGCTTGGCGCTCTTTTGGATCAGTGGGAGGTGTATCAGCAGTTTCATGGGCTGGCAAAAACGAAAGTGGAATACTCAATCGAGGATGTTATTCCTGTTGGAATATGAAAACTGGCAGAAGCCATGCTCCTGCCAGTAGATGTCAACGATCAAATGATATTGTAACGGTATTATGCGTTGCTATTGCTTTGGCAGCGCATAAAGTTCATCGATGCTCATGCCGAAACGTTCCTGTACCAACTGCTCGAAATAAGCAAGGGGTTTATCATAGAAATCCTCGCCTTGTGTACCAAAGGCATCGTTGAACATACGGGTTAACGTATCCGGATCGGGGTATTGTCCGGTATACTCCTTCGTGGCAGGAAAGTAGTCGAATGCGGCTCCTTCGGTATTACTGTCTATGGAAATATGATATTTATCCTCGCTCAGAAGATATGTGATCCGCAACCCGTAACCGTTAACCTGATCCAAATATTCAATGTTCCAGTCTTCGTTAAAGCTGCCCCACTCCGGTCTGTGAATTGCGACATTCATATAGTGAGGATCGTGCTGCTCATATACACCGCACGTTCCAGCAGAATCGAAACCAAACCCAAATTTTGTCAGAGAAAATTCAGGCTCAACGTAATCGCTTAGCGGGAAATTGAGCTCGTTGCTGGATTGCAAAACTAAGATAGCGGCACCAAACCGGTTGTCGAAGACAAGGGTGTTTTTAATCAGACCATAAGGAATGTCGACAGCTGGAAGCCCGTACCACTCTCTCCACTCGCTTTGTGGGATTTCGGCAATGCGCTGTTTTGCTGCCTCGGCATCATCAACATAGTATTGCACTCCAATGACAGCTTCATTTATTTGCAGGTTCACTTCAATACTGCACTCTGCAAAGTCTGTCTCGATCTTGATGAGATCTTTGACGGAGGCCAGGGCGGACATGTTGTAATTGTCGCGTATCAGGTCGGTGTATTTTCCCAGATCTTTATCGGGTACATAATACTTCAACTCGATGCGACATGCCCCGTTTTCGTGCTTTTCGTCGTGTGGTTTCTGCTGCCAGATTGTTACGATACTGCCGTCTTTTGCGGAAAACTCGCTAAACCCATTCTTGGAGTATTCATCAAAGCGGTCGCCTTTCTCTTGCTCTGAAAGACCCGACACGTCCGCCATATAGGCAACAGCCGCATACATATTGCCTTCCGCAGACAGGGACAGTACGAAGGGGTTTTTCCCCTCCATTTTTTCAGAGCCTTTGCTGAAGGACGCCGAGAGTAAGGTGAAGATATCTGGCAGCGGTACTTCGGCAAATGGATTGAATTCGCTGTCGAGTAGATCCATCGGCGTATACGGTTCTGGCGTTGGTGCAGGCGTTGGTGCAGCTGTTTCAGCCGGAGCAGGCGCAATAGACGTTTCCTGCTGTTGTGGTGACGGTGCTTGAACCATGTCGACTTGCTGGCTCGAACACCCGGAGAATGAAATGATGAGGGATATGAGTAATAGTATCGATACAATCCGTTTCATGCGCTTTCCTCCTAGAAAAATTGATCAGGGGAAGATGAAATGATGTTCTTGTTTGTATTGTAACACACTGATAAATGTTGTAAATATCACTTGTAAGAAAGTCATTGTGATTGCGGAACAATGCACTGCGAAAACAGTGTGTAAGTGTGATATAATGACGGAAAAAGGGGGTACAATCATGAAAAAGACGATTCAAGCTTTGACTGCTGTAACCTTTATTCTCATGGTCGTTGTGAATGCGCTGGCTAACATATTGCCAATCAATGGTATTGGTACAGGCGCCGTGTCAGACTCATACCCGAACCTGTTTGCGCCCGCGGGCATTACGTTCGCGATTTGGGGCGTCATCTATTTATTGCTTGCCGCGTATACCGTCTTTCAACTTGGGCTCTTTAAGAAGAACAGGAACATCAGCGATGCGCTCATGAACAAAGTCGGCGTGATTTTCTCCATATCGTCGATCGCGAATACGGTGTGGATTTTCTCTTGGCATTACCGGATCATCGCCCTTTCGATGGTGCTCATGCTGCTGATCCTCGTGTGCCTTGCCCTCATCGTCAGTGCGATTCGAAAAGAAACGCTGAGCACGAAAGAAAAAGTGTTCGTCAAGTTGCCCTTTAGCATATACTTTGGCTGGATCACGGTTGCTACCATTGCGAACTTGACCACGCTTTTGGTGAGCGTGGGTTGGAATGGATTTGGGCTGTCTCAAGTCGTTTGGGCGGCTGCTATCATTGCTGTCGGCGCAATCATCGGCATCATTACCATCTTACGCAATAAGGACTATCCCTACGGGCTTGTGATCTTGTGGGCATATGCCGGGATCGTTATCAAGCATGTTTCTGCAACGGGGTTTAACGGCATGTATCCGGCTGTTATGATTACCACAATTGCAGCAATGGTGCTGGTTGTCGTTGCCGAAGTGATCGCAATCACGAAAAAGGCATATTAAATTGGATTTTGAGCGATCAACATAAGGTATTCATATGATATACACGCCATCTACAAAGCGTGCCACGCTGCTTGCGTTGGATGCACATCGTGGCCAATATGATAAAGGCGGGTTGCCATATATCATGCATCCGCTGCACGTCGCGGAATCCATGGAGACAGAGGATGAGTGCGTCGTCGCGCTGCTACATGATGTGTTGGAAGACACGGAAATTACAGTGTCCGATCTACAAGAATGGGGGATTACTGAACGGCAAATTGAAGCGCTGAGGCTGCTGTGTCATGACGAATCCGTGCCTTATTTGGAGTACATTCAGAAACTCATGTCGGATCCAATCGCAGTGAAAGTCAAGATTACAGATCTGAGGCATAACTCCGATCTGACGCGATTGACAACAATCACACAGGAAGATCGTAAGCGTGTGGAATTATACAGGGAAGCATTACAGCTGCTTCAACAAGAAATAGTCTAGAAAAAAGCAAGAAGTTATTTTCAAAGGAACGACCTACGGGCCGTTCTTTTTTTGCGCTTTTTTTGAGGGGGAGGCGAGCACATGGCGGACGATTTTGGTCTGAAGATCGGAATCGACGGCGAACGGGAGTTCAAGGCGGCACTGCGGGATATCAACCAGCAGTTCAAAGTGCTCGGCTCCGAGATGAAGCTGGTTGAGTCGCAGTTCGATAAACAGGATCGCAGTGTCACCGCGCTCACTTCCCGAAACGAGGTGCTGACACGGCAGATTGCGGAGCAGAAGGAGAAGATCGAACTACTGCGGCGCGCGCTGGAGAACGCCTCGGATTCGTTCGGTGAGAACGATCGTAGAACGCAGCAGTGGACGGTACAGCTCAACAACGCGCAGGCCGAGCTCAACAACATGGAGCGGGAGCTCAAGAGCAACGAAAAAGCCATCGACGGCGTCGGAGAAGAGTTCCAGGACGCAGGGAAACAGGCAGGTCGATTCGGTGACGAGGTCAACGACGCTGCGGACCGTTCGGAACGGGCGAAAGAGCGGTTTGAAAAGCTAGGCACTGTGCTGCGAACGGTAGGTGCCGCTATGGGTACCGTACTGGCTGCCGCCGGCGTTGCGGTGTTCCAACTGGGGAAAGCGGTAGTCGAACAGTTTGGTGCGTTGGAGCAGAATCTCGGCGGCTCGGAGGCGGTATTCGGCGAATATGCGGCTTCGATTCAGAAGACCGGCGAGGACGCATACAAGAACCTCGGCGTATCGCAGAGCGAGTATCTTGCCACCGCCAATAAAATGGGCGCGCTGTTTCAAGGCGTCGGCGTCGATCAGCAAACGAGTCTGGCGCTGACCGAAAAAGCCATGCAGCGAGCGGCAGACATGGCGTCCGTCATGGGTATCGATACCTCCATGGCACTGGAAGCAGTGACCGGCGCTGCTAAAGGCAACTTCACCATGATGGACAACCTCGGCGTCGCCATGAACGCAACGAGCATTCAGGCATATGCCGTAGCAAAGGGGTTGGACTTTGCATGGAGCTCGGCAACACAGGCGCAAAAGGCTGAAGTTGCCATGCAGATGTTCTTTGAAAACACGGAACAATATGCCGGAAACTTTGCGCGCGAATCGTCGCAAACGATCACCGGTTCAATCGGGATGCTGAAAGCGGCAGCGCAATCTTGGGTGGCGGGACTCGGTAACGCAAACGCGGATACGCTGGCATTGACGCGGAATATGACCGACGCGTTTCGAACCGTTATGACGAATATTACACCCATATTGGAGAATATCGTCAAAGCGCTGCCGGACGCATTGGATTCGATCCTATCCGAAGTATCGGGGATCCTGCCCACGCTGGTGAGCACGGCGGCGTCGCTATTTCGGCAGTTGCTTGGAACGGTACTGAACCTGTTGCCCGAATTGATCCCGGTCGCGGTGGATGCCGTTATGACGATCATCTGGGCACTTGTCGATAATCTGCCGCTGCTGGTGGGTGCGGCGGTGCAGATGATCACCGCACTGGTCAGCGGAATCGGACAAGCGCTGCCGCAACTGATCCCCGCAATCGTACAAGCAGTCGTGCTGATCGTCTCCTCGCTGCTGGAGAATATCGACCAAGTCATCGAAGCAGGCATGTCGATTCTGTTCGGCCTGATAGAAGGAATCATTGGTGCCCTGCCCGTGTTGATCGAAGCAATGCCGCAACTGATTGTAGCGATCGTCGAGTGTTTGATCGAAAACCTGCCGAAGATCCTCTCTGCCGGTGTGCGGATGATCGGGGCACTGATCCAGGGGATCGTCGGCTCGATCCCGCAACTTTCTTCGAATATGCCGAGGGTTGTTTCCTCGATTGTGAATGGTGTCTCCAAAGCGATCGCTTCGGTTGTAAACATCGGCAAGAACATCGTTCAGGGGCTTTGGCAGGGCATCCAGTCCATGGGTCAGTGGATTCAGGACAAGATCGGGAGCCTGTTTCGCAGCGTGATCAACGGCGCGAAAAGCGTGCTCGGCATCCACAGCCCGTCGACCGTGTTTGCCGGGATCGGCGAGAACATGGGTCTCGGACTAGGCGTTGGTTTCACCGACGCCATGCGATCTGTTGAAGAGGAGATGAAACGCGCGATCCCGACCAAGTTTGCAGGACTGAATCTCGACGTTGCCGCTGTCACGAAAACGCCATTCAGCCCCAATGAACGAGGCACATCTTCTCAGGCGGGGAACGTGGAAAACAAATATGAGATCGTGATCAACAATCCCAAGCCAGAACCGGCGTCGGGTAGCATCCGAACGACGTTGCTGAAGCATTCGTATGGATTGGCGTAGAGGAGGTGCAGGAGATTTGCCTGAGAATTGGACATTCAACGGATTCTCGCTCAGCGCGCGAGGCAAATGGGACGTGGAAGCCGTCATCGAGGGGATCGGGATCCCCAAGTTTCGGGGAAACGATCTGCGGGTGCCGTTTCAGCACGGGAACCGATGGATCAAGAAACGCTTTGATAGCAAGAAGGTCGTTCTTTCCATGTGGATCAAGGGCATAGACAGGGCTGATCTGGACGATAACATCGACGCGTTTCTGACGGCGATCGGACAACCGGGGCTTCATACCCTGAGCAGAACGTTACGAAGCGGTGAAACGCGGCTGGCACAGGCTGAGCTTTGCTCGGAGATCCATTTTGTACGGAAGAACCCGGGATACGCGAAGTTTGCGCTGGAGCTGGAATTGCCCGATCCGTTCTTTTACGCGACTGGCCAGATCACTTACGTCAGGACGGTTTCGACCTCTCCCTTAACATGGACACATGCAAATTCAGGCTCCGCGCCGGCGATGAATATGGTGATTACGCTGGAAGGTCCGCTGAGCAATCCTGTTCTGAGAAATCAGAACAACGGCGTCTGGGTTCAGTACATTGGAACGATTCCAATCGGGAAAGCTGTGGTTCTGGATACAAAACGCTTTACCTGCATGCAGGACGAAGACAACATGATCTCGATCGTCAAACACGGCGGCGACGCTTACTGGATGATTCTGGACGCTGGAGACAACAGCATGGAGCTGGAAACGGAAACGATCGGTGGCAGCGTCACACTTGAATATTACCCTGCATTCTATTAGGAGGAGAGCAAAATGCCCTACCCAACTTTACCCGGACGGAGATTTGAATACGATGTGGGCGGCGGTTCCGTTTATTACGGAAACGATATCAACGGCATTACGACGGCTTTGACGACCGAACAGATGGCGCAATTGAATGGAACTGGAAATACAAGCATCGTCATCTCGAAAGAAGCCTATGACGCCGAAGCGGTGAGAACCGTTTGGGTATTTCTGCCCGAGAAATTCGTCGTTGCCGGGCTTGGCATGATACATAGAGTCTATACGACCGGCGGTGCCAGCGGCTCGATCGCTGTCGCGGGTAGTGCGGACAGCACCAATGGACTCGACGGTACCTGGATCAGCGCAACGCTGCCGAACGGCGCAATACCGGCAAAGATGATCGACGACGACGTATGGAGGGATAGCATTCAGCCCTGCACGTTTTCGGAAGCCATCAAGGTTCTGCGGCTTCGTTATTATGCACCATTTGACGGTGCAGATTATTCAAGGATCTATATCTACGCGCTTCATATCTACGGCTTCAAAGCCTCGGGAGAAGTGCCGGACGATATCCTGTTTCTAGACGATGATGCATCCGGCGATCCTGAATTTATCCGGGACCTCGATTTCGGCGACAGGCCGGAAGGCACGACGGTAACGCATCGAATCAAGCTGCGAAACAGCAGCACAACGAAGATCGCCAATAACCTGACGCTCTCCCTGATCGACGTCGACTTCACCTTCAGCATGGACGAAGGCGCGACCTGGGTGACGGGAGCGACCATTACATCGCTTGCTCCGCAGGGGACAAGCAGCAGCATCCTGATCAAGAACACGATACCGCCGCCCACACAGATGCTGGGTCCCCGCGCACCAAGGTTTGAGGTAACGATCGGAAGCTGGTCGTAAGGAGGGAAGATGCCGGATAGAATCCGACTAATCACACCGCAGAATGAATCGGTGACCAGCAGCCTCGCCCTGACGGCAAAGTGGGTACGTACCTACGAAGAACTGACCAGAGCGGATTTCGATGAAACCGGCATATTCACCCACGTGGTCATCCGCGAAACAGATGGATTTGCCTTGCAGCTGGATCGGGACCCCAACTCAACCCCGGAAGGATATACGCCAGGGGCGGACTGCGTTCCGCTCATGACGGCGGCGACCACAGATGGCATTACGGTAACCGAAAGCGGAAACCTTGGAACCGGATACGAGGGTTGGCGCGCGTTCGATAACAACAGCAACACCCGCTGGGGTGTGGGCGCGACATTCGGCGTCCTTACGATTACATTTGCGACGGCAAAGGTCGTCGCCGGATATTCGATCCGGGCGAGAAACGATTCCTACCTGATCGACAGCCCGAAAGCATGGGCGTTCGAAGGCAGCAGCACTGGAACCGATTGGACGGTTCTGGATACGCAGACTGGCGTGACGTCCTGGAGTATGAACGAGCGCAAGGCGTTTGCGATCTCAAGCCCAGCAGCATATCTGTACTATCGATTGAACATCAGCTCGAACCAGAGCGGTACGGACACGTCGATTTCCGAAGTGGAGCTGCTGGAAGGTGTACCGTATGGCTTCGATTTCTACGACAGCGGGAACCGGGTGGTTGGTCCAATCGCGCTAAGCGGGACGGCATATGGCGATGAAGTTCTAACGTGGACGCTGGGCGACATACCAACTGGAACGAGCGTCACGATCGGTTGCGCGCTGACGACAGATGAGACACCGCCATCGTCGTATACCCCTGCTGTAAACGGGGCACAATGCCCGGTGATCGCGGCGAACGACGATATGACCGGCAAATATTTGTGGATCAAGCAGGAGCTTGCCACTTCGGACATCGAAGTCACGCCGTCTCTGTGCTCCATGGAGATGCAGCTGGTATTGGACGCAACGGCCGATCTCACGATTGAGATCGATCGAACAACTCTGTTCAGTGGCATGAATTACCGCTCGAACACGGTGCCGGCGCTGCCGTGCGGTGAGATGACGACCTTTGAGCCATATGACGTGTACGACGGATTCCTCTACTGGCGTGCGCGTGCGGTCAATGAAACCATCGGAATCGACACGGGTTGGAGCGTGCCAAACACATTCAATCTCATGGGCGGTCCGTTTCCGCTGCCCCGATTTTTCACGCTGGTGGAGAACAGGCAGTTCGGGAAACGGCGGGAGACGCGCGCGCTATCCGTCGTGGAGAATACCGGTTTCGGAAAACCGCGTGAAAAGCGCGCACTGTACTTTCCGGAGAACTGGGCGTTTGGCAACCTGAGAGATGCGAGAACGATCTACACCGAGCTTAGCGTGACCGACGATCCTCCGTTTCCGCGAATCGACTCGATCTCGATCACCAGAGGACAGGCGGGTTCGGTGCTGAAGCTGCTGGGCAGCGGATTTGGATATACGCATACGACAGTGGATGTTGGAAACACCAACCGTTATCTGAGAAGCTACGGTGGGTATGTCTATAGCAATGACATACCATGCAACGTAATCGCATGGTCATGGACGGAGATCTCTTTTCAGCTTCCGCTTGCTGCGGAAACAGGGCCGATTAAGGTTCTGCTGACAGAGCCGACGCTTCAAGAGAGCAACTCCATTGGCTTTGAAGTGTATTCCGGATTGCCTTCAGACGATGTGGGTATCGAATTTTTCCTCTGCGACAGGGCAAATCCGAACGTGCTGGTCAAGCAGCTGGACGGCGCTTGGGGTAAAGCGTTTCAGATGGTGCGCAACAACCCCGGCAGCGGACGATTCAAAATCAGTCGATACGATGCCGTCGGCGGAAACAGCACTTATCTTGCCGACGACAATCTGATACTGGTGAAGCTCGACGGCAATCCGTTGTTCAAATGGATTATTGAATCGAGGAAACCGAATTATGTAGATTCCGGCGAACAGCAGATCATCGAGGTGAGCGGACGAGGTGTACTCTCCATGCTCGGCTGGGCTGTGGTATATCCGGAGAACATGGGTACGCCTGTGTTGGACAGGCTGTTTGTCGGTACCGCGAGCAAAGTTCTTAGAACGCTGATCTTGGAAGCACAGGCACGAGGCGGACTGGTTGGTGTGACGGTCGACTGGGAAGACGATCAGGACAGCATGGGGAACGTGTTTACAGAGAATATAAGCCTATCATTTCACGTTGGTACGCCGCTGTTGGAAGTCGCAACGAAGTTCACCGAGGGACTCGGGTACTTTGATATCGAAATGACGCCCGAGCTCGTGCTCAAAATCTATAAGACAAAAGGCGAGGATCTGCACGAAACGGTGGTTTACCAGCCCGGGCAGGCGATCGTCAGCCATGAGAACCAGATCGACGCGAAGGGCGTGGTCAACGAAGTACTCGTCGAAGGCGGGGATAAGCTCTTAGCGGTCGCTTCGCATTCAGCAAGCCAAGCGACATATGGAAGACGCGAGGGTTATCTGTCGGCGAGCAATCTGCAGGAGGGACTCGGCGAATACGGGCAGGCCTATCTGAATCGTGTTGCTTACCCTTCATGGGGGATTCAGGGGACGGTAACGAAGTATTCGGATGATCGGGGCAACCGAATAAAGCCCTTTGAATCCTACCTGATCGGCGACTGGATCGGCTGGAACATCGCGCCGGAAGGCTCTGACGACATTGGCTTTGACGGTGTACTGCGAGTTTGCGGAATCACGGTTAGCGAGGACGACGATACAGGAGACTTGTCCTACACGCTGGAACTGCACGATACCATGCTTGAGCATGAGATCCGACTCAATCAGAAAGTGGAGCGAATGTCTCAGTACACCGGATCCGATGTACTGTCTGTTTCTCCTTCCAGCAGCGGAGGGTACTCCGACTCGGAAGTGAACGCCATGCTGGCCGCCAAAGCGAACGTCAATCATCTACATACCGGCGTATATGCGGAGATTGATCATTCGCATACCTTTTTAGCGCTGATGGATACGCCGCACAGCTATCTGGGGCAAGGGACGAAAGTCGTCGCCGTCAAAGCGGACGGCAGCGGCCTAGAATTCGTGACCGCCAGCAGCGGCGGCAGCAGCAGCGCAACGACCTATGAGAATCCGATTGACATGCCACCTGCAATACCGCATCCGATGGACGATGAGTTCAAAGATACCGTCATGGACGGCAAGTGGTCCTGGATCAACCAGGGGATGTCTGCTTGGACGGAGAACGGCAGATATGGGGCAATGGACATTTTGTCCGGAGGGGATCACACCCGGCTCTTAGTACAGCAAGTGCCTGCCGGTGATTTCACAGCCTCTGCGAAGTTAACGGTTCTTGGACCGAAGGCGAATTACTTTAACTTCGGCCTTTGCCTCTACAACAGCGCAAACAGCAGAAGAATCGTATTCGGGAAGTGCAGCAGGAGTGGATATTCAGGGATACAGGCGATCAAACTTACCTCGAATACAGCCTTCTACAGCGACGCCTATTTGAATGGTGGCTGGGATTCGATCTTCATCTATGTGAGGATTCGAAAGGTCGGCACTTCCTATTCTCTGGATATGTCAGCCGACGGGGATTTCTGGTGGCAGGTATACACGGAAACTATATCTAACTTCCTGTCGGCAATCAGCCACGTTGGGGTAGGGTATCACCGAAACAACACGAGTGGCGTGACATATCAGGGCAGGTGCGAATGGTTCCGGGTGACGGAACCGTGAGGTCATTTTTTCAAAGAGAGTCGAATCGAGCAAATCGATAGGGCGCCCCTCTCGGAGCGCCCTTGCATTGCATGATTCAATTCTGTGGGATGCCAGAAAGGTCGCATGAGGGAATTCTGGGAATTGAATCATGCTAAGCCAATCATAACAAGAAAGATCCAGATAAAAGGCACTCATTCGGGGGAAAGAGTGCCTTTCTTATTTGCATGGTATGAATCATTTTAGGGAATGGGACATACCCGGGTAGGTAGGTTGGTATATACCATGCAAGCTTCTTTTCTACTTGTATTTTATCAGGTTCGCATGAGAAATACCATGAAGAAATCATGAATTCTATTCGATCTGTAATGGAGGAAATTGTGGATTTTACGCGCATTCTGAAGAGGGGCACGTCTGGTGAGGACGTGCTTTTTTGTAAGCAAAAACTTCTAGAGCTTGGGTTCTATGGCGACCACATTACGACGGTAACCAAGAAGACATTTGGCGCGGACACGCTGGAGGCCGTGAAACGGTTTCAGGCGCAAGCCGGACTGACCGCCGATGGGATTATTGGAAAGGAGACGTGGGCGGCGTTGTTCGGCGACATGGCAATAGAGCCGGATCCGATCAAAAAGGGCACGGTATCGCCTAAGGCGAAAGCGGTTTGTGCGCTGGCACTGACGCGCATCGGTGACCTGTATGTCTGGGGTGCATCCGGCATCACTGACCTGTCAGATTCAAAGATTCAGGCGAAGGACGAGGAGTACGCGCGTGCGATCGCATTTCGGGATAAACAGTACAAATATGGGTATTCCGACCTAAATGCACATGACTGTTCCGGCTTTCTCTCCTGGCTCATGCGCGAGACCGGGATTTGGGATGATCGTAAGAATTGCGATGGGCTCTGGGCCTTATGTATTGCTGTCGCGCGCAATGAGCTGATCGCGGGTGATTTTCTGTTCCGCAACAGCGCCATAAATGCAGAAGATGAAACGCATGTAGGGCTTTATCTGGGACGCGGAATGGTGATTCACGCAAAAGGCCGTGATGTCGGCGTCGTAGTGGAGGGAATCAATCAAGGCGGCAGCGGATACTGGCATAAATGCGGTCGCTGCAAGCTGATAAATCAATAGAAGTGGGGGAACGGAGTTGGATTATATCGGAGAGATTATCTCGGGCATATTTGCCTTGCTGGTCGTATTGCTGGAAGTGCGCATGACGCGCGAGCGAAAGCAAGCGGAAAAGCGCGCCGCCATTCGCGCGAAGGAATCCAAGCTCGCCATGAAGATGCAGGATGCAGGTCTGTCGCTTTCTTTGGCGACCTGTATCGCCGTAGAGCGCGGCGAAACGAATGGTGAGATGAAGACCGCGCGCGAAAAAGCGAAGACCGCGCAGGAGGAATACGAGGATTTTGTCCATGAGCTTGCTTCGGAGCAGGCTACATCAATCTAGGAGGAACTGAAATGAAAAAGAAACGGATTATCGTACTAATCGCGCTCTTAATGCTCGTACTGCCAGCCGTTGCGCTGGCGGACACCGGTGGAACCGCCGAGGTCACTGTTGCCGATATCCTGATCGAAAATGCCGTGAACATAATCGCGGCATTTTTTATTGCACTGATCAGCGTGTTTGGCGCATGGCTGACCGCGAAGCTCGGCAAGGCGACCCAACTCGACACCGTCAATCGCGCTCAGCAGGAACTGATCAAGCTCGCACTGATCACAGTCGGCGAGCTAAAACAGACGGTAGTGGACGGCATGAAAGCGGCACACAAGGACGGCAAGCTGACCAAGGAAGAGGTCGCACAGCTTGCTCAACTGCCCTACGAGAAGCCAAC
>Ga0074197_1001774_pt1 | contig 16893 bp, 15 predicted proteins | sample EPASupsiteSAE305_FD_64526 | JGI IMG/M metagenome (GOLD analysis project Ga0074197, IMG submission 64526) | Bioremediated contaminated groundwater microbial communities from EPA Superfund site, New Mexico - SAE3-05 reassembly with SPADES | ecosystem: Environmental > Aquatic > Deep subsurface >...
CCTGCCGTTGGTGATATCGCTGATCGCCTGTTCTATGGAGGATCGTGCCATCGCTCTGTACTCCTTTGCCTGTGACTGAAGAGAACTGGTGTCTGCTGAAAAATTGGGGGAGATCGCTCTCCCCCCATTGCACCACCTAAGGAGGATGCTCACCTGACGTAAGCGTCCGGTCTTAGTCTTGTTACGATACGGTGTTGCACTGTCTGTGCCAGTGTGTAACATGCTTAAATTGTTTGATTAATTTGTTGTGTTGCCTGCCCTGTGCTGTCGTTTTGGGTGGGCCGCTTTTCATTTTGATAGTGATACGTCGATGTCAACAGCTTACCGCAAATCATGTAGCTTAAATCTGCTTACCAGTTCTTTGAGGGATGCTGCGTGTTGATCAAGTTGCCGTGCCGAGTCTTGGGTAGACTGTACGTCATGCATACGCACCTGTGAGCTAACACTCATTTCATGGGTGTTTTTACTGATTTCATGTGTGGTTGCGGTCTGTTCCGTTGCTGCTGTAGCAATCTGGTTTATCTGTGCAGTAACAGCGCTGACCTGTTCAAGTATGATGTCAAGTGCTTGCCCTGACTTGTTTGCGCCATCGGTCCCACGCTCCACTTCCGCTGAACCTTCTTTCATGGAGCTGACTGCAGCACGGGTTTCCTGCTGAATCGCCTTGATCATCTCTCCGATCTCGCGGGTTGCCTTGGTGGTCCGTTCAGCCAGAGCCCTCACTTCATCGGCAACAACTGCAAATCCGCGCCCCTGCTCTCCTGCTCGTGCTGCTTCAATGGCGGCGTTCAATGCCAGCAGATTGGTCTGGTCAGCTATGTCTTCAATGGTTCCGACAATTGCACCGATCTGGTCTGACCTGGCTCCCAATTGTTCAACCGTCAACGATGCCTCCCGTACCCGCTCGACAACCCGTGCCATGATGTCAATGCTTGTTTTGACAACAGCAACACCATCTTCTGCAGAACTTGTTGCCTGGTGAGCGCTATCGGCGGCCATCTGGCAGCTCTGTGAAATCTCTGCAGAGGTTGTTGCCATTTCTTCGCTGGCGGTAGCTACCACGGTTGCCTGGTCTACAATCTCGGAAAGCGCTGAATGCATTTCAGTTGCTGAAGTGGTTAGTTTTTTTGATTCACTTGCGAGTGAATCTGATGTGCCTGATACTTGCGTGATAAAATTTTGAAGCCCATTCGCCATGTCATTGAACGCTACAGCTAGGTCACCGATTTCATCATGGCTGTTTTGCTGGATAGCTATCGTCAGATCACCTTGCGCAATTTTTTGTGCACCCGCAGTCAGCGCTGTAATTGGTGCACTCAAAAGCCGGGTCAAGTACAGCGCCAGCAGAATACCGATAACTAGTGCTGCGCTAATAGTAATCAGAACGATATTGCGAACAGAGTGGTACAGCTGATTGGCCTGTGCAGCGGTACTCTCACTATGTGCCATTGCAAGGTCTGCAAGTTCCTTCAATTTGTCGTTTGCACGCTCAAATTCAGTCAAGCCGAGCCCTTGAGTCAGCACATCCCGTGCTGCATCAACTTGGTTTTGGTAAGACAACTCCATGGCTTTAGCGTGTGGGAGCCAGTATTTCTTTCCGGCATCTTCGGAAGCAGCAAACAGTTTTCTTGGCGGATTATCTCCGGGGGGAACTAGCTGATCTGTTTTGTTGCGGAGCAGAGTGTAGTTTGCATAAAGTGCTGACATGCGTTTTTCAGTGGCAACTTTTTCCTCCCTAGTAGCAGCAAGAAGGTGGTGAAATTCTAACACGCGAAATGCTGTCATTTCACGACTCATGGTCATGGTGTATTTAACTCTCGGAAGCCAGCCTTGCTGCATATCAAGCACCATCGTATCCAGCTGGAAAAGCGAGTAGAGCGCCACACTGCCCAACGTAGCAACAATTACCAGCATAATACTGAAGGCTAGTCTTATCTTTGATCTTATTGAGAGATCTGAAACCAATTTCATGCTGTTCCCCACTAATGAGGCTTAGATAGTTTTTGTTTTATGGCTGTAACATTTATCTGGTTTTGCTTGTTTCATGCCAAGAGGCATTGAAAATGCAATTGCATGTTTTTACTGTTATATATTCTGGACTCTAGCATTTTTACTGGTGGTTAACTCTGCCTGTTTGTAAAATATGCAAAACATAATTCCGTATATTGTAAAAGCTGGGGTTGAATGTGCGGAGGACAGAATTTGTGAAATGCAATAGAAACTTCACAGAAAGGGCGGTATTTCTCTGTTAACTGGTTTTTGCGGGGAATGTGATAGTGGTTGCGTCACGGGTATGAAAAGTGGTGACGTGAGCTAAACATTTGACCGGTTCTGGATACGACTGGTCTACTTGGGCATGTCTAAAATATCAGAAAAAACTATCGACAATTTCTTGTACAGCAGACAATGCAACCGATTCTGGAGGGAGTTCTCTCAAGGATCTTCCAATCAAGTCAAAGTCAGTTATGCGCGAATCCTGGGGAATAAAACCAAGAACCTCAACACCAAGCCGTTCAGCAGACTGATTTAATATCTCTTCATTATCTTGTACGCGATTGAAGACCACACCGGCTTTCTTGCAGCGGATGATCTTCTTGTCCTCAACTATGTCCTTCAGCAAGCTAACCGTCTGGAGTCCACGGGTAGAAGTGTCGGTTAGCATTATCAGGCAGTCAAGCTCATCCATGACCTGTCTGTTGATCTGCTCCAGTCCAGCTTCACCGTCAATCAGTATGGTGTCAAATCGACTAGAGAGCAGTTTAATTGCGTCGCGCAGGAGATCATTCACCGGACAAAAGCAACCAAGAGACTCCGAACGTCCCATGGCGAGCAAGGCCAGCCGATCAGACTCTGCCAGTGCTTCCATCACCAAATAGTCCAAGGTATTTGTAAGCTCTGCCAACTCAGTATTATTACCGGATCGCGCGGCATTGATTATACCTTCTCGCACCTGTCCCATGGTTCTTTCTATCCGCATTCCCAAAGCATTGGTCAACCCCAAGGCTGGATCAGCATCAATAACTAACAGCCGTCCAGCTTTACCGCTATCCAACAATGCCTTGGTAAACATAGCGGTGAAAGCCGTTTTACCCACTCCACCTTTACCACAGACTGCAAATATCCGTTCGGCCCTACCTTTTGTCGCACCTGAGTTTGTAGGCATGAGCGTTAATTCCTTTCAGTTTCAGACTAGACGTTCTGCTTTCGTGTAGGGGCCACTTTCTTGATTTCATTGCAGACCGACTTGTCTGGACAGGACCCGCAATGGCCACCGAATGCACAGTCTGAAATATCGATGCCGCGCTCTTTCCAGCGCCGCTCTTTAATCGATTGTGCAATGGTTCCGACCTCTGCTGCTATGCGCTGCAATGGTTGAAGGTCAGCCTTGCCAGAGGTCACAAAAAGTATTTCAACAGATGTTGCGTGAGGAATCTGGCTCTTGACGCGTTCAATAAGTGCCTGGCCTAGTGTGGCAAAACTAAATCCTTTTTGTGCAACCTCAATACTTACTCTACTCCAGATGCGTCCCGGCATGCTCTTCACCATGTATCCTTCTATCCAGTCTCCTGTATATTGGCTTTCAATCAGACGTGAATAATCATCGTCTGTAAGGGTTTCACCTGCTGCCAGAATAACCTGACCAAATGGCAGTGTTTCCACAGGAGATTCTACGATATCCGGTCCGATCAGGCGAATTCTGCCATCAGTAAGCCGTGTGACCTGATTAGTGAGTACGACAAATGCACAGGAACCTGCCGTTGGACTGCCCAGTTCTACAAAAGTATCCGATTTCATCACGAGCCCTGAACTGGCACCGCTTCCAACCTTAAAGGGCAGAATAAATGAACGATTGGCGCAGGATGCTTCTCTGGCCTGACGGCCATCTTTACATATTGCGTCAACGTAGCTTGATATTTGGTCTATATAGGTGTCAAAAGCTGTCATGGTGTCTCAGTGCTCGATAGAATCAAGTTTCGTGCGGTCAGACAATACACTGTACGAATGGCGCGTTTCATAGCCATTCTTTATGCTTTGTTGGCCAAGTTCTCTTTCTTCGCCCGGTCTCCTGCAAAAAGAGCAGCGCCTAAAGCACCAGCCAGTTGGGGATTCGGAAGTCTGTGGACATTTTCACCCGATAATTTTTCCAGCCGCTTTACTAACCCCTCATTCTTGGCGCAGCCACCGGTAAAAACAAGTTTGGGTACTATGCCGACTCTATGAATCATGGCAAGTAATCTGCGGACAATCGACTCAACAAGCCCGGCCGCAATATCGGCCTGATCAACGCCTTCATTGATTAGTGTGATAACTTCAGACTCGGCAAACACGCTGCATTGTTTTGTGATGTTTGCAGGATTGTTGGACTGTAGGGATAACGATGAAAACTCATCCAGGCTGCAATCAAAGGATCGCGCCATCATCTCAAAAAATTTACCCGTTCCTGCTGCACATTTATCATTCATGACGAATTCTAAGACTTTGCCCTCAGCATCCAATGAGATGATTTTGCAATCCTGCCCACCGACATCAATTACTGTTCTTGCCTCAGGCTGCCACCAATGAGCGCCGCGGGCATGGCAAGTGATTTCAGATAGATTATCATGTATGAAAGTTGCCCCTTTTCGGCCATAACCTGTGCCAAGCACATACTGCAGATCTGCCAGAGAATTAAGGCCGGCCTGTTCCAATGCATGCTCCAAAGCCATCAGTCCTGTTTTTTCGGGATTCATCGTTGACCGCACGACTGCCGAAGCGAGCATCACTCCATCACGCATAATAACGGCTTTCCCTGTGGCAGAACCTAAATCACATCCGGCAACAATCATCGTACGGCTCCTTTAACTTTAATGGAGAGAAGCGGATCCGAGTTGACACGGATTACTGGCCCCCTGTGCCAACCCGGCAACCACTTCGCATTCATATAGCTACCTCGTGTTGCTCATCCAGATTAACTTTAACGGGTCAGCACAGGCCATTGACCTCAAAGAACTCACTGATCTGACGCTTCAGCACATCCATTGGGGTAAATCTTGGATCAAAATTATCTACTGTCAGCGTTAAAAGTGGCAGTTTCAGATCTCGGCAGGCTTCCTTCAAGAAACCGATCGATGCCGACTGGTCTTTGTGCCCCACATGGCCGGGGAATAAAACGCAATCACACCTGTAGTCCTTTGCAATACGGGTAATATCCTCAATCATGACATCCACCGATCCTCTGGCTTGTCTGATCATAGGCACCTCTGCCATATTACGTTTGGCAAGCCCCAGCAGCATACTATCTTCTGTTGAGGTGTCGATGTGCTCGTACGGGGTGTACCCCTGAAAGTCCATGACTATGTTTGCACCCCATTCTTCTGCCAGCCACGCAGCCAGAGGATCTGCCCACGTCGGCACCAGGTCTGCCCAGAGAACCCTGATTTTTTCTTTAGGAAGCGGCCCTTGCCCTGCTTTTGCCTTTTGCTCTGCATCGTATGCCAGCATCTTGAAGATCTCTACTGCACCGGGATGTCCGGCAGTAATATGCTGAGTAATTGCCCAGCCCAGCTTTGAGCCAACGAAAGAATCATGCGGGCAGGGGATGGCGCGGCGGAATTCGTTGTACTCGGCCCAAGCTGCATACTGCAGATTCGTTACTTCAATGACATCACGCAGTTTGTTGTAATCCATCTTCCAGCCGACATGATTCTCCAAAAAGCTAATCATTCGTTTCAGTTCACCAGCAAAATATTCATAATCATATTTATTGGTGCCATAGGAAGGGTCCAGGGCGAAGGTGGGTACATCTTGCCAACCTTCAGTATTCATCCAGGCTTCATGCAGGGCAGACTGGGCATCGCATGGTTCGAGCATGGCGATCATGGCGGTAGGCACCGGTACGGTTCCCTTTTCAACCCCGTGTGCGGCAAGCTTGATTAGGCCGCACATGTCTGCCGGGATTGAGGCTGAGTCCATTTCTGCAAGATCATTGAAAAATGGTTGGTGAGCAAGGATGTTGTCTACAGGACAGAAGTAGTGAATACCCATGGCGGCATAGATCTCTGGCGCACTACCGTACCAGCTTGATATCAAGGGCTTGCCACTCTCAACGCAATCAATGGTCTTTTCGTCGTTTTCCTGAATCAGTGCAAAAAACTTGAGTAATACCGGGTTTGGCTCGGGAGCACTTTCTATCTGGCTGATAATGCCTCTGATATTGTTTCGATATTGGTAGAACCGCTCTAATCCGCGCTTAGTTGTTGACATGTTTTGCCTCCACAATACTCTCGACAAACGCCTGAACCCGCGTCTTTAATTGCCCAACGCTACCCAGAATATATTCCGTCTCCAGTGCAAGGTGTGGAATGTGTTTCTTTCTGAGATGTTTGGTAAGATTTACCTGTTCAAAACCCCAATGATCGCACTGCATGAGACGTACAGAGATGATACCGTCAATATTGAAATCTTGAACCATTTTTGAAATGTACATATCTCGTTCTTCAGTTGTTCTTCCAAAGATACGAGGATCAGCCGGTCGCTCATTGACCTGGTAGTCAGCCAAGGCAGTTAGCGGATCACCATTAGTGCTGACGTCTTTAGCACAAGAACGAAAGCCGTAACCAAGCAGGTCAGTAACGACGAGTCCTTTTTGGCTTTCAATTGCTGTAATAAAACCTGGATCATCAATCTCGCCGCCGATTACCATGATGCGAGCAAGGTGATTTTTACTTAGTTCTGTCTTGCGGCAATCTTCAATTAATTGGGCAAGACGCATATTATAGTATTCCCGAGGCATGCAGGATGCAGCCACCATAGCGGTCAGTGTTTCGGAGCCAGAGATAGGCGGGGCATCGCTTTTTTTCAGTGAATAAAGCTGCCGTTGTAGATGTCGTGTTTCGTTGTGCAGCTTTATGGCGTTGCGTAGTTTTTCATCCGAAATATCAACCTCGAACTGTTCCACGAGGCTTTTTATGAACCCTTCAAGCTCCCTGCGATAAGCCTCTGCCTGTTCAGGACCACTCTTTTTGGGAAAAGACATGAAATGAGTGTATGGAGTTTTAATCTTGGCTTTCCAGTTGTCATAGAGACGGCGGATGTGGTCACAATTGTTGACTGACACCACGCCATCAAGAAAATTCAGGTTGCCGCGCATCCCCGAGTCAAACAAGTGGCGCACCAAGCTGCAATTAACCTGAGTGAAACGTGACTCAGAAAGCTCTGTACCTTCATTGCCGGTTGCCCGCATACGATACGGCAGCATGCCGGCTGCTGTAATGATCTCTTCCGGTACATAGTGGTACATCATACCGATTATTTTGCCGCCTCTGGTTTTCCACTCCTGCAATACTGGATTAGTCGGGTTAGCTGCTGCTTCCTGAAACTCCAGCAACGCACTGGATTGCAATCTACTTTGCATGATTTCAAGTCCTTTCTGTCGGTAAAACCTGACACTACAGAGTACAAATCATATGCTGTGCCGTTCAAGCGGCTTTAATGGTAATGGTGAGAGTCCGATTCCTTCAGGCCGATCAGGCGGGCTACATGGTTGCGGCAAAGGGTTATCCCATGCTTATGCCCTTCTTCATGCTCATTTGTTGCCGTAGCCTGAAGCAGCTTGTCCCACTCGTTAATCAAAGCGTTTAATTGCCCAACCAGAATATCTCTTTCAAGGGTACCACCTGCAGTACACATAGTTTCCTCGCTTTCCGGAAAAAGATAATGGGATTCTGTTACAGTACAAGATGAACAGAATCCCATTGTCAAAGTTATCCCATTATCAGCTAGAACGCCCAGATCAGCTTAAGCCAGTACTTGTCACCTTCGGTTTTGTTCTCTACCAGCACTTCTTTTTGGTATTTTACCTCGAGACTCATATTCTTGTAGTCGTACTTAATGGCAGGTCCGGCAGCAAATACCTGGCCTTTGTTGCCATCATAATCAATCGCCCGTACGCCATTTGCCATAGTGCCGTGGTCGTTGGAGACCTGTTTGTAGAAGTATCCCTGTCCGCCAAAGGTCCACGGTCCCATGTGATAGGCAGCAGCATAGTCAAAATGAAATTCCTGACCAGAGGTGTATTTGGTATCGGTGTTTTCGGTGTTGAAGTCGTACATGAACTTACCGGACAGCTCCAGGCCGTTATCTGTCAAAACAGTGCCGGCAAAAATAGGCTGGATGGTCCAGTAATTTCGGCCAATGTTAAACGCCTGTGTCTTGTCGTACTGGCCTGTTGGCATTGTTATTTCGACGCCTGATGCTGCATGCCAGTTTTTGCCGTGCCACGCCACCAGTGAGGCTACACTGATGTCACCTAAGCCGCTTTTGGTACGTGAGTTGGTGCTGGTAATGCCGGGGACCGCATTAAGTGAACCGCTGAGATGCACCAATGGTGCTAGAGCGTAAAAACCGAGGCTGCCGCCGGCAATCTCCACATTGGTCATGTACACGAAACGGGAGACGTTAGCGGATACGTTAACGTGAAAGTCCGCGTTGATGCCCGGAGCAAATTGGACTCTGTTGCCATTTTTGTCATTCAGGCGGTCAGCGCTGTAATGGGTTAGATAGTTCAGGTAGTACAGGCCTGGTGGCGGCAGGGCGCCTGCCATAATACCCTCGGCACCGTTTGGATAGGTGCCGCCACCGCCCTCAGTAGCACCGACCGACACAGCAGACAAAGCGGTACATGCGCATAATGCGAGACCAGCCAAATTTCTCAGGGAAAAGACATTGGTTTTCATTGTATGTTTCTCCTCAGTCGTTAGTGTTATTGTTTATAGCGTAGAGCCTGCAGGCTCCACGCTATTTTCTATTTAATCGCTTTGAGCGCATTAACGGCAGCCATACGTCCGGAATACACGGCCCAGCCATAGGCGTGGCCCGATGCCCAGAGAGTGTAGGTGTCGCCATACAAACCACCGATATCGCATCCACCCGCATAAAGTCCGTTAATCGGCTTGTCGTTTTTGTCGATTACGGCCATGTTGCCGTTAACACGAATCCCGCCGATTGAGACAAAGTGATAGGGCAGCAGCTTCACTGCATAGAGCTTGCCTTTGTTGATCGGTTTGAGCCAACGATGCTCCTTGGCAAACTGCTTGTCATAATGGTTTTCTGCGTATTGGTTGTAGTTTGCATAGCTCTTTGCAAGCGCCTCTGCGGGCACGCCAATCTGACGGGCAAGCTCTTCTATTGAATCAGCAGCTTTAAAGCTCTCACTGTTTGCTGCGACTGCATTTTTGATTTCTTCACGCAAAGTCTTCAGCTTGGCCGTGACCGGCACAATAACTCCAACGCCATTGTCAACGCCCTTTTCCACGGCAAAATCTACAGCAGAATCGTCAAAAATTGACCAAGCGAAATAACCACGCTGACGAGCTACGGCATTGCCTGCTTGCGCAAAGCTAAAGGCAACAGCCTCATCAACAAAACGCTCACCATATTTGTTTACCCAAAGATTGGGCTGCCACGTCATTGTCCATATGCCACCCAGCGGAATGATGCCTGTACCTTCAGTGCCAAGATGCAGCATCAGATTCTCACCTTCAGTATCGGCGCCGACATCTTTTGCCATCTGGATGCCGTCTCCGGTCTTGTTCAGTGGGAGTGTGGGTTTGAATGCTTCAGGATCAAATTTGGTCCATTCCTTGATTTTTTCCTTGCTGTTTCCAAAACCGCCAGTTGCGATGATTACGCTCTTGGCGGATACGATCACCTTATTTCCTTTGTGGTCTACTGCCTCAACACCTGTCACCTTGTTGCCGGAATAGATCAGTTTTTTTGCTGGTGTTCTGAGCATAAATGAGACGCCAAGCTCCTTGGCTTTCAGCTGGAGGGCTGTAACCAATGCGGATCCATGAATGATATGCCCCCGATTCTGAATAACGTGCCATACCATCGGCTCAGTTACCGATATATGAATCGGGTCAAGCTGCACACCGTGCGCCTGTAGCCAGGCCATGTTCTCTCCAGAGTCATTAACAAACTGGCGAAGCAGGGGGCCATCTGTCTTGTAATGACCAAATTCCATAATATGTTTGTAGGCTTCATCCTTGGTAAGGTGATAAGACTTTGCACGCTGGAGTTCGGACTCCACAGCAAAAGGGCCTTCTGCAAAGTTTGAGCTACCCCCCAAAAATGCATTTTTTTCCAGAACAATGACTTTTGCACCGCCTTCTGCAGCTGCTACAGCGGCAGACATTCCAGTTGAGCCGCCACCGATTACAATGATATCGGTGCTGAATTTTCTTTCAGCAGCATAGGCGCTGCCGGAAACAGCGATCGTTACGACAATCAGGGCTAATCGCACTATTTTTGAATATGTTCTCATTGTTTCATTTCCTCCTCTGGTTTAGTCCGAAATTGCAGGTTATTTGTGGCGCTGGATCGGGCCATGACAATCCTGGCAGAAGTTTTTCAGCGGTTTGTGTCCGTCGTGACATGAACTGCAGTCCAAGTCGAGAAAGTGAGGGCTTTTGTGGGGGTTGAGATGCATGTCCTTTGTCTGCTCACCGAGTTTTTCAAATGAGCCGTGACAAGCCAGACAACTTTGATTGGTGACAATGTCTTTAACATTTTTCCCATGACATGAAACACACTCAATACCAGCCGCTTTGTGCTTGTCAGCAAGAAGCGGTTTTGTGTCTTTGGCATACAAATTAATGCCTGCAGACAGTACGGCCATTGCCACAATCAACCCTACTACTCTTTTCATAAACAACCTCCTTTGGGGTGTATGCAGGTGCTTGAAATTAAGGTTCAAGGTGCCTGCAAAGTCAGTAATGAACATCTTGCATGACTGTTGTATTAAACAAGGCACATAGTGTGCCGATTATGTTGTGTTTCTCAACATGCTGTTATTGTTTTGGTATATTTGTTTTGATTGCATTTTGCTGCTGGTTGCAATATGTTTTTTTCAGAATGTGGAATTCTGTTTTGCAATTATTGCAAAGAGTGTTCAGCCTGTCAGGCATATGGAACAGTAATTCTCGTTACGTGTGTTAAGCTCGGGAGGAGGAGTAGTGAAAGCTACGGATCTGGATTTGAGGCGTGTTTTTTCGTTTAGCCCTAAGGGGGGTACCATTCAGTTCATGGGCCATCGAGCGCTGATCATTGATGCCTTGGCCATGGGACTGCTACGGAAAGAGCTGATTGATAATTTGGGGACCTTTTCTGCTCGAAATATTCTGACTCGGATGGGATACGCCCATGGCTGGGCAACTGCCGACAATCTTGATAAAGAGTATCCGGAGTTGTTGCAGGATGGGCAGTGTGGCCCCACGCTACACATGCTGCAGGGGGTTGTAAATGTAGCCAAATGCGAGATGACGTTTGAACCGAGCTTTAGGATGTCAATCTGCTGGCAGGATTCATATGAGGCTGATCAGCATCTCTTACATGAAGGTATAGCGCATAATCCTGTATGTTGGACCCTAGCAGGCTATGTCAGTGGATACTGTTCACGCATGCTAAAACAAGAGGTGTATTGTCTTGAAACTCAGTGTAGCGCCACGGGTAGCGCTGTATGTCTTAGTGAAACACGTACACGAGAGGATTGGGGCGAGAAAATAGAAGAACATTTACCATTTTTTCGTTCTGATACCATCAATTCAATGCTTCATGAGGTTACCGAAAAACTGGTGAATACAGAGAAACACTTAAAAATGCAGCGGATTTTGCTTGATCGCGATCTTGGCTGTTGCGGCCTTGCGGTAAAAAGTAAAGTTATGCGTAAGGCGCTGGATCTCGCCAAGCGGATTGCGAAGGTTGAGTCTTCGGTAGTAATTACTGGTGAAAGCGGCGTAGGCAAAGAGCGGATAGCGCGGATCATCCATAGTGAATCTTCACGCGCCTTACGGCCGTTTGTTGCCATCAATTGCAGCGCCGTCACGGAAACCTTGCTGGAAAGTGAATTTTTCGGGCATGCCCGTGGGGCGTTTACCGGCGCCAACAGAGACCGGATCGGTCTGTTTGAGGCCGCTAACGGCGGCACCCTGTTTTTGGACGAAGTGGGCGAGATCTCGCCAGGCATGCAGGCCAAGCTGCTGCGTGTCTTGCAAGAAAAGGAGATCAGGCGGGTTGGTGAAAACAGCTCACGCCCTGTGGATGTCCGGATTATCTCCGCCACTAACCGGGATCTCGGTAATGAGGTCTCGGCGGGCCGTTTTCGAGAAGATCTGTATTACCGGTTGTGTATCTTTGAGCTGGTTGTGCCGGCCCTGCGTGAACGCCAAGAGGATATTCTGTTGTTGGCACGTTGTTTTCTGGATAAGTCGACACAGAAAATCGGCAAGGAAATCATTGGCTTTCAGCCTGAGGTAACTGATCGCCTGATACAGTATGAATGGCCTGGCAATGTGCGGCAACTGGAGAATACCATTGAGCATGCTGTGGTACTGTGCCAAGGAAAACGGATTGGGCTTGATGATCTGCCGAAGGCGGTGCGTTCGGCGCAGGGTGGGGGGATTGTCGCAAATGCCATTAGAAAGATTGATGATCTTGAGCGGGAGCAGATCCTTGCAGCAATCAAACTGCTAGACGGCGATAAGACTGAGGCTGCCAAACAGTTGGGAATAAGCCTCTCCTCCCTGTATCAGAAGCTTAAACGATACCAGACGTTGCCGTTGTGAGAATGACAGAGGCCCGGGCAATGCCGGGCCTCTGTCGTTCTGCTAGGTCCGTATAATCAGGCTGCCAGCTTGAATCTGGCCACCAGCTGCTGCAGTTCTCTGGCCAGTCCGGACAGATGCTGCGCAGCTGCAGCCGTGTCTTTGGCATGCTGTGTGGCATGTCCAACGGTTGTGGTGATCTGTTGCATGTTATTGCTGATCTCGTGGGTGGTGGCGGTCTGCTCTTCTGCAGCTGTGGCGATCTGGCCGATCTGACCGGTCACCGCGGTAATCTGGGACAGGATATCCTGCAGGGCTGTCCCGGATTTTTCAGCCTCCAGGGCGCCGCGTTCAACCTGTCGTACCCCATCGTCCATGGCGCCGACCGCCGTCCTGGTTTCTTCCTGGATATTCTTGATCATCTGGCCGATCTCACGGGTGGCGGCGGTGGTCCGTTCCGCCAGGGCGCGTACTTCATCGGCCACCACGGCAAAGCCCCGTCCCATCTCGCCTGCCCGGGCCGCCTCAATGGCTGCATTCAGGGCCAGCAGGTTGGTCTGGTCGGCAATGTCTTCAATGGTGCTGACGATCTCGCCGATCTGATCCGAACGTTTGCCCAGGCTGTCAACGGTTCCTGCCGCGGATTTGACCCGTTCCGTGATGGCAGCCATGGCGTTGATGGTACTCTGCACCACCGTTTCTCCGGTCCTGGCGGCACTGCTGGCTGTATCGGCGCTTTGGGCGGTCATCTGGCAGTTCTGGGCGATATCCCCGGCGGTTGCCGCCATCTCGTTGCCGGCCGTGGCCACGTTGAGGGCCTGGCTTGCCACCGTATCGGTGCCGGCCAGCATCTCTGTCGAGGTGTGCTGGAGCTGGTTGGCTGCATCGGCAACATTGGTCGCTGCGGTCTTCAACATGCCGATGGTTTCACGCATATACTGGGCCATGTTGCCCATGGCCCGCATCAGGACGGCGGTCTCGTCCTTGCCCTGGGCATCGATATGCACCGTGAGATCACCGGTCGCAATGGCATCGGCAACCTGCATGCAGGAGCGGATCGGCTTGATGATGGTACGGGTCACCAGGAACGAGATGATCAGTGCGGCACCGATTGCAATGGTGCCGCAGGCAGTCATGAAAATCAGTGCGGTCCTGCTGGCTGACTGGGCCTTTTGTGCGGCAAGTTCTGCCTGGTCATTGTAGTACTCCAGCAGCTTCTTCAGGGCCGGGTCGGTCACTTCCCGGGTAAGTTTGGTGCCATCCTGCAAAGCGCTTAGATAGCGTGGCCGGTCGTTGTTCATGGCCGATTCAACCAGATTCTTGATCATCGTGCGGCCGGACACGGTTGCCCCCTTGTAATCCTCAACCAGTTTTTTCCCTTCAGCCAGCAGGGTGCCGGCTTCAAGTTTTTTCAGGGCGTCCAGATAGATATCGCGATCTTTGGCGTTCAGTTGCAGCAAGGCCTGCTTTTCTTCCGTGTTTTCCAGGTGTCCCATATGTTTGACCCGGTCGTTGATGGAATAGATACTGGCCTGGACCTTTGAGGCCTGATGGCTGAGCTGGTAAACCCGTTGCACCTCACCCAGCTTGTGCTGCATGTCGCGCAGCGCCTGGATGCCGATGATCAGGGTGCCCAACAGCAGCAGTGCGATCAGACCGAAGCCTACCATTAGTTTTGCCGTAATCCCCAGATTCTTCATTTCCCCCTCCTCCTTAATCCCCCTTGGTGATTTCTGCATGATCGTTTAACCGGTGCATTACTATGCGCATGGTTCCGTCGAGCTGATTAAAAACTCCGCATGCAGATGGTGTGCCATAGCTTAAGATACTGTTTTTATATGTTTTTATATATTTGTGGTTGACTGAGGTTATCGTAATGATAGGCTGTTTACTGAATTGAAAGGGGGGGGTATGCGAGCACAGGATCTTGACTTGCGCGAGTTGCTCAGTTTTGCGCCGGGTGGAGGTATTATCCGGTTTATGGGGAAGCGTGCATTGCTGTTTGATGCCGTTGCCCTGGGGCTTTTGCGTAAAGAGCTGATCGACAGCCTGGGCACAACGGCTGCCCGCAGTATTCTGACCCGCTTCGGTTATGCCCATGGCCGCAGGACTGCAGAGGCACTGCGACAGGAGTTTCCGAGCCTGCTGGAGGACAGTCAGACCGGTCCGCGTCTGCATACGTTGCTGGGGCTGGTTGAGGTTGCCAACAGCACACGTACTGAAGGTGTGGAGGGGGTGCCGTTGGTGGAGGGCGACTGGCTCAACTCCTACGAGGTTGAACAGCATCTGCTGCACCTTGGCAGATCGACGGAGCCTGTCTGCTGGAGCCTGACCGGGTTTGCCAGCGGCTATGTCTCAGCCTGGGCAGGCAAGGAGGTCTATTTTATCGAGACCCGCTGCTGTGCCAAGGGGGATGCCATCTGCCATATGCAGGGGCGTTTCAAGGAGCAATGGGGCCCCGAGCTGGATGAGCATCTGCAATACTACCAGATGGAATCAGCCGACAATATGCTGGCCGAGCTGACTGAAAAACTGCGGTCGGTCGAAAACCGGCTCAGGGTCAAGAAACGCCAGCTTTCCTGCCTGGATGGCGAAGGCGGGGAAGAGGAGTGTACCTGTATTACCGCCCGTAGCCCTGCCATGCGCAAGACGATCGAGATGGCCCGCCGGATTGCCAAGGTGGAGTCGACGGTGGTGATCAGCGGTGAGAGCGGCACCGGCAAGGAACGGATCGCCCAGCTGATTCATGAAGGCTCGGCCCGCATGGGGCGTCCCTTTGTGGCGGTTAACTGCGGGGCGGTAACGGAGACTCTGTTGGAGAGCGAACTGTTCGGCCATGTGCGCGGTGCATTTACCGGAGCTGCCAAGGATGCGGTTGGTCTGTTTGAGGCCGCCAACGGAGGGACGCTTTTTCTGGATGAGATCGGCGAGATATCGCCCGGGATGCAGGTCAAGCTGTTGCGGGCCTTGCAGGAACGGGAGATCCGGCGGGTTGGCGACAACAAGGCCCGGCCGGTTGATATCAGGGTGGTGGCGGCTACCAACCGCAACCTGGCCGATGAGGTGGCTGCCGGTCGATTCCGCCAGGATCTGTACTACCGTCTGCGGGTGATTGAACTGCGGGTGCCCCCGCTGCGGGAACGGCGTGAGGATATCCTGCCCCTGGCGCGTCTTTTTCTGGATGAATCGGCGCGCCGGTCAAACCGCATCATTACCGGTTTTGATACCAAGGCGGCTGACCAGCTGCTGCGCTATGACTGGCCCGGCAACGTGAGGGAACTGCAAAATGCCGTTGACTACGGGGTGGCACTCTGCAGGGAGGACCGCGTGCGGGCCGATGACCTGCCTGAGGAGTTGCGTGCGGCCGTGTTCAAACCAACGGTCAACGGCGGGATCAGGCCACTGGAGGAGATGGAACGGGAGTACATCCTGGCTGCCCTGGATGCCATGGGCGATAACCGGACCCGTACCGCCAGCGCCTTGAATATCGGCATTGCGACCCTCTACCGCAAGTTGAATGAATACGGCAAAGGGGTGAAATAATCCGGGTTATCTGTTTCCGACAAATCCCAGCAGTATAAGTTTCGTGCCGGCTCCGCCGGTCACTGCATCGATACGGGCGTTGGCGGTAGTTTTGAGATGACGATGAACATACAGGGATATTCCTTCGATGTTCATCTCCTCGTATTCACCAATCTCTGCCGGTTCTGGTGTTCCCCATCGCACGGATGGGATGTCTCTCGACTGGGCGCCCCCTCAGCTGTAGCAGATCTGTTTGTTCAGGCAGACCGTCACGTGGTCGCCTTTAGCAACAATGATCTTGTGCGCCTTTGGGGTCAGTTTCAGGTGCATGTCAGAGCTCCCCGCTCGTACCTCTCAAATCGGTAGTGTCTCCGTTGGCTCCATGGCTGTGCCCAGGGCCTTAGCCGCCCACCTGTGACATCGGCAGCGTAATGTTCCTCTGTGCCCGCTCCTCAATTGCGTGGTGTTCAGGCTTGGTGGTGACCACGTAGCGCAGTGCATCTCTGAGTGCCTGGTCGTCTCCGGCATGGATATACGGCTTCAGGTCGTGGGTCTCGGTTGCAAACAGGCAGCTTTTGGCAATGCCGGTTGAGGTAACCCTGATCCGGTTGCATTCATTGCAAAAGTGGCATGATACCGGTGTGATGACGCCGACTCTGCCGACCGCTCCTGCAATCCGGTAATAGCTGGCCGGCCCATCCATGGCCGCCTTGCTCTCCGCTTGCAGTGTGTAGCGCAGGGCCAGCTTGCCGAGGATTTCACTGCCGGCAATGGTGCGTGCCGTCCAGGA
>Ga0074197_1001775_pt1 | contig 16883 bp, 16 predicted proteins | sample EPASupsiteSAE305_FD_64526 | JGI IMG/M metagenome (GOLD analysis project Ga0074197, IMG submission 64526) | Bioremediated contaminated groundwater microbial communities from EPA Superfund site, New Mexico - SAE3-05 reassembly with SPADES | ecosystem: Environmental > Aquatic > Deep subsurface >...
CCGATTGCGAGGATGCCATGCGCTGTCATGAGTGCCCTGTTAGCTACAGGATGACCGTGCATTCCTGCCATTCCGAGTGAGAGCCCCAACGGATGAGATTCCGGGAAAGCTCCCTTTCCAAGAAGGGATGTGACTACAGGTATCTCCAGCTTCTCAGCAAGTTCTGTAAGTTTTCCGGCTGCTCCTGACCTTATCACGCCGCCCCCCGCAAAGATGACCGGTCTCTCTGCATGTTCAAGAAGAGAGACCGCATCGTCAAGCTGAGAAAGATCTGATCCTCTCTCAGGGTCATACCCTAAGAAACTTATGTTCTCGGGGTATTTAAATTCTCCGAAACCTTTCTGTACGTCCGCCGGTACATCTATCAGGACAGGACCCGGCCTTCCCGTAGAGGCGATGTAAAAAGCCTTTTTTACTGCAGTGGGTATCTGTTCCGGAGTCCTCACCTGCATGCTGTGCTTCACAAGAGGGATAGTAGCTCCCATGATGTCTGCCTCCTGAAAGGCGTCTGTTCCGATCACCGTGGTTGCTACCTGTCCGGTGATAGCGACCATAGGAACGGAGTCCAAGTTTGCAGTGGCGATACCTGTCACCAGATTTGTTGCTCCGGGACCCGATGTGGCAATGCATACCCCGGGTTTCCCGCTCACTCTCGCATATCCGTCAGCGGCATGCGAAGCCGCCTGTTCATGGCGCATCAGCACGTGGTTGATTTTTGAGTCATATATTGCGTCATAAAGATGGATAACAGTTCCGCCGGGCAGTCCGAATATCGTGTCCACACCTTCTGCTTCAAGGGACTTGACCACCATTTGGGCTCCGTTCATTTTAGCCATTGGAAATACCTCCTATTGTAAAAGCGACACCACCTGAGCCTCGGATCAGTGGCCGGTGTGTAACTTTGCTAAATATACTTTCTGATACTCTCTCCCACCTGGTCAAAGGCGGCTGTTCCGCCGAATTCAAATGGCAGCTCATTTTCAGCTGCATTTTCAAGAAAATCTGATACGGCGCAGTTTACAGCTTTACAGGCTTCCTGCTCCCCAAGATGTTCCAGCATCAGGGCTCCTGAAAGTATTGCCGCAACAGGATTTGACCTGCCTGTGCCTGCAATGTCAGGCGCAGAGCCGTGTACCGGCTCAAACATCGAGAGACCGTCCCCGATGTTTCCTCCCGCAGCTGTACCGAGTCCTCCTGCCAGTCCGGCCTGCAGGTCGCTGATTATATCACCGAAGAGGTTCGGACAGAGCAGTACTCCGTAAGCCGCCGGGTTGCGGACCAGGTGGTAGCAGAGGGCATCCACGTTTACCATTGCATATTTGAGTCCCGGGTATTCCTCTGCCATTACCCATTTTGCTGTTTCTTCGAAGAATCCGTAAAGGGCAGAGACCGCGTTGGATTTGGAGACTACTGTCACGGTATCTTCTCCGCGTTTTTTTGCAAGCTCGCATGCGTATCTCGTGATCCTTTCCACGCCCGGCCTGCTGTTGATGGCAGCCTGTGCAGCGAAGGGATACCCCGGATCTGTTCTCAGGCTGACCATACCTTTGAGTTCATATTTGCCCCTGCTGACATCTACGGGAAGTTCAAGTACACCTGTTTCTGTAGTACCACCTATGCACATGTAAAGGTCTTCAGTGTTTTCACGGACTACCACAGAATCCATTTTCGCCCCCTTTAGGTCGACGGGAGTATGGACTTTCGGCAGTGAAAAGGCGGGACGCAGGTTGACATACTGATCAAAGCGGAAGCGGAAGGCAAGCAGGATGCCCTGTTCCAGGATGCCGGGCTTTACCCTCGGGTCGCCGATAGCGCCGAGGAGCATGGCATCGCATTTCGACATCTCTTCCATAGCCTCTTCAGGAATTACCTCACCTGTCGCCAGGTAGTGCCCTGCTCCGTAAGGGTATTTTTCCCACTCGAAAGAAAAGCCGAATTTTTCGCCGGATTTTTCAAGAACTTTTATGGTCTCCCCGATCACTTCGGGGCCTATCCCGTCACCGGGTATTACCGCTATCTTATATGTTTTCATTTTGATTACCGTCCTTGTTCAGAAAGTCTTGTCCTGACGTAGGGGACCAGCCCCCCAAGACCGATGAGGCTCTGCAGGAATTCAGGGAAAGGCTTGGCATGGTACGTCTCGCCCTTTGTTCTGTTTGTAATAGTTCCTTTTGTCAGGTCTATCTCAATGAGATCTCCCTTTGCAATTCGGTCTGTCTCAGTGCATTCAAGGATCGGGAGACCGATATTTATTGCGTTCCGGTAGAATATCCGTGCGAATGATTTTGCTATAACACAGGATGCACCGGATCCTTTTATTGCGATAGGGGCGTGTTCCCTGCTTGAGCCGCAGCCGAAATTGTTGCCTGCGGTTATAACGTCGCCCTTCGATACTCCTTTTGCATAAGTCTCATCGATATCTTCCATGCAGTGGGCAGCCAGAGATCTTTCGTCGCTTGTAACAAGGTATCTTGCGGGGATTATTACGTCAGTGTCAACGTTGTCGCCATAAACCCAGGCGTTTCCTTTTAATGTCGTCTCCATCTCTTTGCCTCCTATGCCATTATTTCTTTTGGATGGCAGATGTGGCCTGCAACTGCGGATGCTGCCGCTACCATAGGACCGGCCAGGATTACCTCGCTTTTTGGCGATCCCATCCTGCCTACGAAGTTCCTGTTGCTTGTCGATATGCAGCGTTCGCCTGCGGCAAGGATACCAAGGTGGCCTCCGAGGCATGGGCCGCAGCTTGGGGTCGAGATCGCTGCTCCTGCGTCGAGGAATATATCAAAAAGCCCTTCCTTCATCGCCTGGCGGTAGATCTCGTAAGATGCCGGGATGACCATAAGCCTTGTCTTCTTGTGCACTTTCTTTCCTTTGAGTATCCTGGCAGCACTTCTTAAGTCGCTGATTCTGCCGTTGGTGCAGGAGCCGATAAAGACTTGGTCGACAGGTGTTCCTGCAGCCTCAGATACAGGTTTTACATTTTCAGGCAGGTGTGGCATTGCCACCTGAGGTTCCATATCTGTCACATCTATCGTGAGGGAAGCTGCATAAACTGCGTCCTTATCGGCAAAGATCGGCTCAAAATGCCTCGCCGCACGTTCGCGGGCGTATTGGAGGAGTTTTTCATCAGGGTTTATCAGACCTGTCTTTCCCCCTGCTTCAATGGCCATGTTTGACAGGGTGAACCTGTCATCAAGTCCAAGCTTTCCAAGAGCCTCTCCGTGGAATTCGAGGGCCATGTAGCGGGCTCCCTCTACCCCGATCTTTCCTATCAGAGCGAGTATCATGTCCTTGCCGCAGATCCATTCCGACGGAGTCCCTTCATAAGAGACCTTCATGGTCTCAGGTACTCTGAGCCAGGTTTCACCCAAAGCCCATGCGGCTGCGAGGTCAGTCGAACCTACTCCTGTTGCAAGTGCTCCCATAGCTCCGTGCGTGCAGGTGTGACTGTCAGCGCCGAGAACTATTTCTCCCGGAAGGACGAGCCCGTTTTCAGGAAGGAATGCGTGTTCGACCCCGACCCTGCCTACTTCCCAGAAAAGCATGTCCTGTTCGTATGCAAATTCACGGCACTCCTTGATCTGTTCTGCAGAAGCGATGTCCTTTGCCGGCGAGAAATGGTCGGGTAAAATTGCGCAGCGCGCAGGGTCAAAGACCTTTTTCGCCCCCATTTTCCTGAATTCTTTTATCGCGGGGGGACCGGTTATGTCGTTCGTGAAAGCGAAATCTACGCTAACACGGCAGATAGAGCCTGTTTCAACAGGGTCCTTGGTGTGCTTTGCTATTATAGCCTCAGCGAGAGTCATGGCCATTTAGTTTTATCTCCCTTGCTGCAGCCGCAGCGTACAGTCTGTTTATTGCGTCCACATAAGCGCGGATGGACGATTCAATGACGTCCGTGCTGGTTCCGCGTCCCTGGGCCTGAATGTCCTTATGATGGAGAACTATTCTGGTTTCGCCCTGAGCATCTGAACGTTCACTCGTTGCCCCTATCCTGAATCCCTTCAGCTGCGGGGAGAATCCGAGGATCTTCTTCACAGCGTTGTAGGATGCATCTACTGGTCCGTTGCCTACTGCCGCTTCAGTGTAGTCGTCATCGCCCGATGTCAGGGTGACGCTGGCGGTCGGTTTGCTTCCTGTGCCTACATGTACCGCATAGTCCTTGAGGATGTACCTTCTCTCAGGCACGAAAGAGAGGACCCTGTCAAGCATCAGGGCTTCGATGTCGCCGTCGCTCACGTCTTTTTTCTTGTCGCAGAGTTCTTTGAAGTAAGTAAACCCTGTCTCAATGTCTTCTTTTGAAAGCTGGTAACCCATGTTTTCTACCCGATCCCTGAATGCGTGACGACCCGAGTGTTTGCCTAGGACGAGGTCAGACCCCGGAGCTCCTACAGTTTCAGGGGTCATAATCTCATACGTTGCCCTGTTGCAGAGCATTCCGTGCTGGTGTATGCCAGCTTCATGAGCGAAAGCGTTCAGTCCTACTATTGCTTTGTTCGGCTGTACCATAACTCCGGTAAGATGAGCTACAAGCTTGCTGGTGCTGTAGAGTTTCGTCGTGTCAATTGTTGTCTTGGAAGGATACTGGTCCTGCCTCGTGTTAAGAGCCATTACTATCTCTTCCATTGAGGCATTTCCTGCACGTTCTCCGAGGCCGTTGATAGTGCATTCGATCTGTCTTGCCCCTGCCCTTACAGCGGCCAGTGAGTTTGCGACCCCGAGCCCGAGATCGTTATGGCAGTGTACGGACCAGACTATATTTTCCGGAGGATTGACTCCGCTGATGATCTCTTTAACAAAAGAGTAAAACTCATCAGGCTGTGCATACCCTACTGTATCCGGAATATTGAGGGTTGTTGCCCCGCATTCTATGGCTGTTTTAAAGACTTCAATGAGGAACGGTACCTCAGAACGGCTTGCGTCTTCGGCAGAAAATTCAACATCGTCAATCAGTGACTTTGCCAGGCTCACGCCGCTCCGGACCTCTGCAAGTACACCCTCTTTATCAAGCTTCAGTTTATACTCCATGTGTATCGGGCTTGTCGCTATAAACGTGTGTATACGCGGGCGGTCAGCGTCCCTTACAGCTTCTGCTGCGCTTCTTATATCCTCTGATCTGGTTCTCGCAAGCCCAGCTATTATCGGGCCCTTTATCTCACGGGCTATTGCCTGTACGGATTCAAAGTCGCCGGGTGACGAAGCGGGGAAACCTGCCTCTATGACATCAACACCAAGTCGGGCCAGCTGACGGGCAATCTGAAGCTTTTCTCCCTTGTTGAGATTGATCCTTGCAGCCTGTTCTCCGTCTCTGAGTGTTGTGTCAAAAATTCGTACGCGATCTATCATGTCGTTCTCTCCTTTATTAAGGTGGTGAAATCGGCTGATTATGCCGTGAGAAGCGAGGAGCGGGCGGATGATGTTTTTCTGTTTTTATTGTTGTCATGCCGCCCGGTCAGGATAAGCGCTCACCGCTTCTATAATGTTGTTATTAGAACCGGGGTATTTCTTTCTGCTCCATCCAGGGCATCATCTTACGGAGCTCTTTTCCTACCCCTTCACATTCAGCTTCCTGGGCGGCCTTTGCCCATTTCTTCATGCGGGGGCGGCCTGTCTGGTTCTCAAGTATCCAGTCGCGTGCGAAGGTGCCGTCCTGGATCTCTGTCAGAAGCTGTTTCATTGCCTTCTTTGATTCTTCGCCGATCACTCGCGGTCCGGCTATCATATCGCCGTACTTAGCGGTGTCGCTTACTGAATAGCGCATCCAGCTGAGACCACCCTCGAAAACCATGTCAACGATCAGTTTGAGTTCGTTGATGCATTCGAAGTAAGCCATCTCAGGCTGGTAACCTGCTTCTACAAGGGTCTGGAATCCTGCCTGCATGAGCTCGCTGACTCCGCCGCAGAGGACCGCCTGTTCTCCGAAGAGGTCTGTCTCTGTCTCTTCACGGAACGAGGTCTCTATGATCCCGGCCCTTCCTCCGCCTACACCTGACGCGTATGCAAGGGCGAAGTCCTTTGCTTTGCCGGATGCATCCTGGTATATCGCGATGAGGCAGGGTACGCCCTTTCCTTCTTTATACATGTGACGCACCATGTGTCCCGGTCCCTTGGGTGCTACCATGAAGACATCGCGGTCGGGCTCGGGTACTATCTGTCCGAAGTGGACTGCGAATCCGTGTGCAAAAGCAAGTTTTGCGCCCTTCTTAAGGTTGGGGAGCACTTCGTTTTTGTATATAGATGCCTGCAGATGGTCAGGCATGAGGAACATCATTACATCGGATTTCTTTGCAGCCTCTGAAACAGTGCAGACTTCAAAACCATCTTTCTCCGCGGTCACCTTTGACTTACTTCCCTCGTGGAGGGCTACGATCACATTTGCTCCGCTATCGCGGAGATTCTGTGCGTGTGCGTGTCCCTGGCTTCCATAACCGATTATCGTTATAGTCTTTCCATCGAGAAAACTAAGGTCTGCGTCGCGGTCGTAATATACTTTTGCCATAACAAAAACACTCCTTCTGTCCTGCTGGACATTTAAAATTATGTTATCTATTTATGCTTGGGTCTCTTTGAGGCCTCGTCATAACGATCATGGAAATTATTTGCTTGCTGCAAAACCTGTTTCAACCAACTCTTCAGGAACAAACCCGGAACGTGAAAGAGCCACCTGCCCCGAACCCGCTGTCTCAATTATTCCGTAAGGCCTGAAAGCTTCCATGCAGGCGATCATCTTTCCCTTGTCTCCCGTTATTTCAAGTGTCACAGCTTCTGTTCCCAGGTCTACGACTCTGCAGCGGAATACCTCTGCTGTCTGAAGAACGTGAGGACGCCTCTCAAGGGGAGCTCTGACCTTTACAAGGGCGAGCCAACGCTCCACAAACGGTCCTTCCTGTGTAAGGTTTGTGACCTCTATGACCTCAATGAGCTTAAGAAGCTGTTTTCTGATCTGGTCATAAACACCTTCTTCACCCTCAATAACGATCGTAAATCTGGATACTCCTGGAGTATCCGTCTGTCCGACGCTGAGGCTTTCAATATTGTAGCCTCTTCGATAGATCAATCCGGCTATCCTCATAAGAACTCCAGGGTTGTCTTCAGATAGGATGGTAAAAGTGTTTTTCATATCATGTCCTCCTGTATGCTGATGATAGAGACAAAAAAAACCGGGACCCTTGAAGGGCCCCGGTCCGAAAGTAACACGACGGTTAAGCGTCGGCCACCTCGGGGGACCCACTGCTAATAAGAAGTACTAGTACGAGAACCAGACTAAATATGTCACGGATAAAACTGTCTATTCGCATTTTATGTCCCACCTTTCGAGGTTTGGGCCTGTCCGCCGGGTGCTATGACCTGACGTAATGGGCGACATAATACGACCATATAGGATAAATGTCAACCATTCGGTTGTTAAAAAAATGACTATCTGCAGGTCACAGTCATTGGCAATATTATAAAAAACAATGTTAATAGGTAAATGTGGTTAATATTATAATTATTTCTATCATGAATCCAAAGTTAATTGATGATCAATTTGCTGAAAACAAACTTAAATAAAATTTGTTTATTTATGAAAAATATGAAAGTAAAATGTTTTAGATTAGATGTGGTTATAGAAAAACCTTGCAGGCTCAGATGGAATGCATTAAAATGCAAATTGGTTGCGTTTAATATCCAAGGGGTGGTTTTTTTGAACGTTGAAAAAATACTTTGCGTTGCAAAACTGAGAGCCACACATCAGAGAAAGCTCGTGCTGAGGCTTTTGGTGGAAAAAGGTTCCCCTCTCTCTCATAGCGAGATATCCTCTACACTTGTCGAATCACTTGATAAGGTCACGCTGTACAGGACCCTGCAGACCCTTAAAGCCGCGGGCATTGTACACCAGGTTCAGGGGCTGGACGGAGTATGGCGCTTCTGCGCCCATGATCCTGAGTCAAAGGGCTGTCCCGGGGATCATCCCCATTTCCTTTGTCTTCACTGCGGAAAAATGTTTTGTCTTACAGATCAGCGGCTTCCCCGGGTCGAGGTTCCAGAGGGTATGACAGTTGAAGGCAAACAGCTTGTTGTATATGGGTGCTGCAGTGAATGCAGCCCTGAAACGGAGGCCGGATAAACATGAAGATAACAGTGATCCCGCTTGAAGGAGCCATTGGCAGGCCTCTTGCACATGACCTTACACAGATAGATGCGGTGAACCACAAAAAATCTGCCCGTTTCAAAAAAGGCCAGGTCATTACGGAAGAAGATATCCCCACACTGAAGGACATGGGAAGGGAAAACCTCTCTGTTATGGAAATGTCTCCCGGAGAAGTTCATGAAGATGACGCTGCTATGCAGCTCGCAGAGGTGCTCTGCGGAGAGAACTTGAGGATAACGCCTCCTGAAGAGGGCCGCTGCAATCTCATCGCGACAAGTTCAGGCATACTATGGTACCTTGCTGAGACAGTCAACAGGGTGAATCAGGATCCCGACTGGGTGCTTTCTGCGTTGGCGCCTCACCGCCCTGTACTCAAAGGACAGACGGTCGCGGGTTTTCGCATAAGACCCCTTGTAATGGAAGACTACAGGGTCGAACGTGCCGTCGCGGCAGTTAGAGGAAGCAGACCTTTCGCTGTGCTGCCCTTCAGGGATCTCAAAGTAGCTGTCGTGACCACGGGCAAAGAGATAGTTGACAAAAGGGTACAGGATGCTTTCAGGCCGAAGCTTGATGAAAAACTGAGCAGGCTCAGCGGCAGCGTTATAGGGCAGGCCTTCTGCACTGATTCTCTTGAACAGATAGCCAATGCAATCAATAAATTCCTTGATGAGGGGGCCAAGGTAATAATATGCACCGGAGGGATGAGCGTGGACGCGGACGACAGAACGCCCGGAGCTATCCGTTCTGTCTGCAGGAAGATCTCTTTCCAGGGATCTCCCGCCCTGCCGGGCGCCATGCTTATGCTGGGTTATGCCAAGTCACCCATCGACGGAGAAGATGTAGCGGTCATAGGCGCACCTGCCTGTGTTGCCTTTGATGAGAGGACAGCGCTGGATAAACTGCTGCCTTTTGTCTTTGCAGGCATAGAGCCTGGCGACCTTGTGCGAAGATGGGGTGTGGGAGGACTTTGCGAACACTGCACGACCTGCCGGTATCCTTCGTGCTCTTTCGCGGCAGGAAGCTGATGTGTTTTCCTCAAGGAGAGCAATCTTGCCTCCCTTCGGTCATCAGGAAATTTAAGGCAAAGGAGCATAAAGCATGAACAGAGATCTTTTGGCCCTAATAAGCAGAGAGGTCGAAGCCGGTGACTATGGTGTGCTTTGCACTGTTACCGAGGAATCCGGATCGACCCCCAGGAGCAAAGGTGCTTCCATGTGGGTGTACAAGGACGGCAGCATCAGCGGCACTATCGGCGGGGGACTCTTAGAATTTGAAACGATCAAAAAAGCCACGGAACTTCTAGCTTCAGGTGATACAGTGCTAGTATGGAAGAAGGAGCTTACAGAGAAGGACGGAATGCTCTGCGGAGGTTCAGCAACGATCTATATGGAAGTGATAGGTAGAGAAGATGAACTTGTGATCCTTGGTGCAGGACATGTGGGAAAGGCTGTTGCCGAGGTCGGGGCTTTTGCAGGATTCAGGGTTACAGTATGGGACGAGAGGGAAGAGTATGCTAACAGCGAGAATATCCCCTGTGCCCGCACGGTCGTCTGTCCTATCGGCAATATATACGAAAAAGGGATAACTCTCCACGAGAGAAGCTATGTGGTCATAGTGACCCGTGGACATGCACTGGATGCAGAGGCTGTGGCGATAACGGACAAAAAGCCCGGGGCATATTATGGAATGATAGGTTCGCGCTCAAAGATAGCGGCGGTTAGGAAGATGCTTGTTGCAAGAGGTGTCTCACAGGAACATTTGGACCGGATACACCAGCCGATAGGACTTCCGATAAAAGCTGAGACTCCCGAAGAGATCGCGGTCTCAATCCTTGCCGAGATCATCGCGGTAAGAAGAGGCGGGGATCTTTGTGATCTGAAGAAAGCCGGCCAGCCATGATAAATTGAAGAAATATAGAAAGAGGGAGCGGCCAGATGACCGCTTCCTCTTTCTATATCATTCTATCAGGGCTGAGTGCTATTGTTTTCTTCTATTTCAGCCAGCTCTTCAACCGTTATCTTTTTGTATCCCCTTGGCTCAGAAAAAAACTCTGCAGGCGGTCTGCCCAGCTTGATGTTCACGTATTCGTAAGATGTCATTCCATCAAGGGATTGTGTCTTTACAGGCACGGGAAAATTGTCCCGGTACCATTCATAATACTGGTCCTTGCTCTCTCCGTTGTTGTATTTAACTGTGACAAGGAATTTTTTAAGCCTGTAGCTATCCACCATTTCATGCTCGATAAATTCCTTTGAGAGATTGCCTGTATCTGCTTCATGAGCACCGGCGTAATTTTGTTTCTGCTCGCCAAGATATAGCTGTTCGACGTACTTTCTGAGCTTCGGGAATATCAGCCAGATGACTTTTTTATCGTGTCTGGTGACTACGACCTCGTCGCTTTTCTCGAGCTCATATCGCAACATGTTTTCAGCTACGTAGATCTTTCCCCTCTGTTCCACGCCATTGTCCTTCTCAATAATAAGCGCGCTGAATTCAACGGTATCGGATGACCACGAGCTCGCGGGGATCATCAGAGAAAAAAGCAGCAGTGCAAGTATAAGTTGACGACGCATACGATCACCTTTTCAGTATGGATTTGGAATCAATTATACAGGTATGATCATTGACCGTCTCGTGCTCTTTGCTTATTATTGGCGTTGAACGATCAGGGGAGAGTGTTGTTATTGCTGCTTCATGGTATTTTACTAAGTCTGCTGACATGTTTCTGCTGGGGCAGTACCTCAGTTTGCCTGAGAGGACTAAAGGGTCTTGACCCGGTGGAGATGTCTTTCCTCCGTTCTATCGGCGGGTTTGCAGCGTCAGTTCCTCTGGCTCTGATCTTTTCTTCAGGCTCCAAGCTTTTTTCCATCTCTGCAGGTGACATTGGAGTGCTTATAGCCCTTGTTCTCTTCAATAACATAATAGGAGATGTCTTTCTTTTTCTCTCGCTTCACAGGCTTGGTGTTGCAAGAGGAGCGTCGATCTCAAGCACTTATCCGGTAGTAGTTGCGATATTCTCATCGCTCTGGTTTGGAGAAAAACTTACCTTTACAGTTTCTGCTGGCACGATAATGGTTGTGGCCGGTGTATTCTGTCTTTGCAGCAGGAAAGGATCGAATGGCCGGATGAATGTGTCAGGACTAATATTAGCTCTTTTGGCCTCTTTCTTTTGGGGTATCGGGCTCATCTGCAACAAATATCTGCTGAGGCACGGGGTAATGCCAAACCTTATCGTTGCGTGGCGCGGCATAACTTTTCTTATAGCCGCTTCTGTTGCATGGGCACTCAAGTCCTTTGTTTTTGACAAGAAGGAAGGCGCATGGAAAAGAATCACAGCACCTGAGGCTAAATGGGCAGTGCTTGCAGGTGTACTCTCTCTGGGTGTGGGCGCCTGGACATATTCAAGCGCCCTCCAGTTCATACCTGCCACGGTAGCTACTCCAATAGGAGCATCAAATCCGATCCTGGCAACGATCCTTGCACTCCTGATCTTCCACGAAAAGGTGAGTTTTCTTCAATGGTTCGGTATAATCCTTGCTGTCGGAGGCTCCGTACTCGTTACCACCTGATGATCCCGAACACCTCAGCTTGCTTCCATGACTTCTGACAGTTCTCGGATAAATGTTCCGGGAGCCAGTTTAGGAAGCTTTTCCACCGTCAGGAAGACCCCATCCATATATATATCACTTGTGTGATCCTGAACAGATATCCTTATGATTTCGTCATTTCTCCCTAGAAGCACCTCATGTTCAGAGTATGGTCCCGGCCACGGCAGTCGCTGTGAAAGGACCGGAACGTCAGAGATCTTTGCGCCCAGTACTCCGGGGTAGATCTCTTTGCTTTCCACAGGTGCGGGTGTTCCCGATGATGCCTTTGCAAGGCTTGCTGCAGTTCCGCTTGGAGCGTTGGCCATTCCCGGGAAATGGCGGTCGATTATGCTCACATAGGGATAATACTGGCGTACTTTTTTGATAAAATCCCTCACAAGGCTTATCCCGAGACCGTAATTTGGTATTACCGACCAGCGAAGCCCCTTTTCTTTAACTTCTTTTATGAATGGTGCTAGGTCATCGTCCGTCAGTCCGGTTGTGCCGATGACGGCGTTCAGGCTTTTCTCGGCGTAGAGCTTCAGGTTTCCCGGAAGTACTGGCGTTGCAGAAAAATCTATGACTATATCAGGTTTTGAGGTCTCAATGCCGGACCTCAGATTGTTGGTGGCAATTATTCCTATTGGTCCTATCCCGGCAATTTTCCCGAGATCTTCTCCCGTTTCCTTACACCATCCCCCGACTAGTTCTGCCCACTCTATCTTTTGTATTGTCCTAACAAGGGTCTTTCCTACGTTGCCCGATGCGCCAGAAACAAAAATCTTCATCAACATTCCTCCTGTCTCTTTATGAAATGATACAGAGCAACTATAATTTTAGCCTATAAGCAAGTATAGTTTAAGTAGTGTAAAACAGCACGGCAAAGGAGGTCTGCAATAGATGAAAACATTCTACTGCTACACTTACGACGGTGTCGGAAAAGTTGAGATAGGGACGGAGTCAGAGAGCATAACAGATGTCCATTTTGCGAAGTCTTTCGTACCCCCGCCAGAGTACAGGAGGGAGGAAACCCCTCTTCACAGGAAAGCGGCAGAGCAGCTAAGGGAATATTTTGAGGGTGCACGTGAGATCTTTGACCTTCCACTTGCACCGTTGGGAACAGATTTTCAGATGAGATGCTGGAAGGTCCTGCTGCAGGTGCCCTATGGAAAAACCCGAAGTTACGGAGATATTGCCCGGTCGGCAGGAAGCCCAAAAGGCTTCAGAGCAGTGGGGATGGCAAACAACAGAAATCCGATCGCGATAATTATCCCCTGCCACCGAATAATAGGATCGAACGGCAAACTCGTAGGATACGGCGGGGGTCTGGACATAAAGGAATTTTTGCTCGAACTGGAAAGAAAAAATGCCCGTTCTTGAATACGGAGAAAGAGAACTTTCCTTTCTTTCCAAGAAAGACAAAAAACTTGGAAGGCTGATCGAAAGCACGGGATATCTGAAATGTGAAGTGAGTGAAGATCTCTTTGATTCACTGGTAGGCTATATTGCAACGCAGCAAATATCCAACAGGGCTGCGGAAACTGTGAGGATGAGGATAACTCAAAAATTCGGTATAGTTACCCCGGAAAAGACAGCATTCCTTCCCGATGAAGAGATCAAGTCCGTTGGTATATCGATGAAAAAGGCGCAGTATATAAAGGGATTGAGTGATGTTGTCCTTTCAGGCGCGCTTGACATCGAGGGGCTTGCCGGTCTGCCGGACGAAGATGTAGCCTCGCAGCTGACTTCGATAAGGGGAATAGGGGACTGGACTGCCGAAATGTTCCTTATCTTTTCACTTGGCAGGATGAACATATTAAGCTACAAAGATTTTGCCATCAGAAAAGGTATGATGTCGCTTTATGGTCTGAAGGAAATTGAGAGGGGACCTTTCGAAAAATACAGGAAAAGATATTCCCCATACGGAACTATCGCTTCGTTATACCTTTGGCATCTCTCTGAGAATGTGCGTTGAAGATGTAAAAAGAGTAGATCGTAGGATTTTTACGGATGATTGACCGACATTGATATATTAAGAATCATGAGGTAAATCTCATCTCTTTGTCTTGATCTGTCTCAGCTTTTATCTACGGGAAAAATGACATATCGGAGCAATTGTACCAAATCTACATAAAATTGCTTGCATCATTTCGATTTATATGATAAAAAGCGACTAGTGATAGCGGTAATAAGGAGGGTAGGGTATTTAAGTCTATCATCACAAACCGAGTCAAGCATTTTTAAAATCTGACCTAACTGGATTACAGTTATACGAATGGCCATACGGACAGCCGGGTCAAATGCCGAACTAGCGATTGTGATATCGTGTTGATGAGCCAGAGCTCAAATTTTGTTGCGGAGACCTCCGCGAAATTGTGTTCATAAGTTTAGAGTACTTGTGAATGGTCGACATGAGCAGTAAAAGTATATATTACTGTATAGGCTCAAATAAACTACCAATATTTGTATAATACATCAATCAAATAAAGTAGGGATCATCTATCAAGTACAACTATCCTGTCTTTTCCCCTGAGGAAGGCGGGTGGTTGTTTTTTATTTTAAGGGGTATAAAGCAAGCACCCCGAGTGGATGAACACTCATGCGGAGGCCATTTTCAGAAAGGAGCCTGAGATGGCCGAGAAAATAAAACTGTATGGCTTTAACAACCTTACAAAAACGCTTAGCTTCAATATTTACGATGTGTGTTACGCAAAGACAGAAAGAGAAAAGAACGAGTATCTGGCATACATCGATGAACAGTACAACGCAGAGCGTCTCACCAATATCCTTTGCGATGTTACTGATATGATTGGTGCCCATGTCCTGAACATTTCCAAGCAGAACTACGACCCGCAGGGAGCAAGCGTCACCATCCTGATCTCTGAGATGCCCATTCCTCCTGAGACCCTTGACGGTTCATGCAACTGCGGGCTTGAGATACTCTCGAAACGCGAAACTGTATGCGGCCATTTGGACAAGAGCCACCTTACTGTCCATACCTACCCTGAGTTCCACCCAAACCAGTCTATATCCACTTTTCGTGTGGACATAGATGTATCGACATGCGGCAAGATCTCTCCATTGAATGCCCTTGATTATCTGATCGGCAGCTTTGATTCGGATATCATTGCGATAGACTACCGTGTCCGGGGCTTCACCCGTGAGATGGACGGCCGTAAATGCTATATCGACCACAAGATAGCCTCGATACAGGATTTCATAGACTCCAGGACCCTGCAGGAATATGACGCCCAGGACATTAACGTTTATCAGGCCAATATTTTTCACACTAAGATGCTGATAAAGGAACTGCACCTTCAGAATTATCTCTTCAACAACGATGTACTCGAATTTACCCCCAAAGAGAGGCTTGAGATAACCAACAGGCTTCGCAGGGAAATGATAGAGATCTATACGGGAATGAATATCTATGAATAGGCAGAATGAGACTCCGATCTACGATGCGCTGCAGGAATATATACAAAACAGGATAGTCTCCTTTGATGTCCCAGGTCACAAACAGGGCAAGGGACATAAGGCTCTTGTTGATGCTTTTGGCCAGAAGTGCATCTCGATGGATCTCAACTCAAGCAAACCTCTTGACAACCTGACCCACCCTACCGGAGTCATTAGGGAGGCAGAGATCCTGGCAGCAGAGGCTTTTAGAGCGAACCAGGCATTCCTTATAACAAACGGTACGACTGCAGCAGTACAGAATATGATCTTTTCATGCTGCAGGCAGAACGACAAGATCATCATGCCGAGAAACGTCCATAAGAGCGTAATAAATGCAATGGTGATCTGCGGTGCTGCCCCTGTCTACGTGAACCCCGGGATCGAACCGGAACTTGGAATAAGCCTGGGCATGTCTGTCAGCGATGTAAAAATGGCAGTATCGGAACATCCGGACGCAAAGGCTATATTTGTTAACAATCCAACCTATTACGGGGTCTGCAGTGACCTGAGAGAGATAGTCAAAATAGCCCATGAGGCAGGCATGCTCGCCCTTATCGACGAGGCCCACGGAACACACCTCTACTTCGGTGAGGACCTCCCCCTTTCAGCGATGGACGCTGGAGCGGATATGTCAGCAGTCAGCATACACAAAACAGGGGGCTCCCTTACTCAGAGCTCTATGCTTTTGCTGGGCCCGGGAGTCGATGCCGAAACTGTAAGGCAGATAATAAACCTGACACAGACAACTAGCGGAAGCTATCTGCTCATGGCATCCCTCGACATTGCCAGAAAAAACCTCTTCCTCCACGGTAAAGAGATATTCGAAAGGGTATGTTCGCTCAGCGAATATGCGAGGAGAGAGGTAAACAAAATCCCCGGCCTCAGGGCCTTCGGAAAAGAGATAATCAACGGAGAGACAGTCTTTGATTTTGACAGGACCAAACTAAGCATACATACCCGTGAGATGGGTCTTGCAGGAATAGAAGTTTATGACATCCTAAGGGATGAATTCGGTATACAGATAGAATTTGGGGACATCGGCAACGTCCTGGCCATTATTTCAGTGGGTGACAGAGAACTTGAAATTGAGAGGCTCCTTGGAGCTCTGGCAGAGATACAGCGCCGCTTCAGCCGCGACCCGATGAACATGCTTGACCACGAGTATATTGATCCGCAGGTGGCGATGACTCCACAGCAGGCTTTCCACGCAAAGAAAAAAAGTGTTCCCATAAAGGAAAGCCTTGGAATGATCAGTGCGGAACTTGTAATGGCATACCCCCCGGGCATCCCGATACTTGCGCCCGGTGAGAGGCTGACAGCCGAGATAATCGGCTACATCAGCTACGCCAAGGAAAAGGGATGCGTCATGACCGGTACCAAGGACATGGAAATGAACAATATCGAGACAGTGGAGGAATAAAAAAATGGAATACTGGTATACGGAAGAACATAGTGAAAACGTAAGGTTTTCCATCAGGGTAGATAAACAGCTCTATTCGGCGAAGAGCACATTCCAGAGAATTGACGTCTTTGAAGCCGAAGAGTTTGGCCGTTTCCTGACACTTGACGGGCTCATGATGCTTACGGAGAAGGACGAGTTCATATATCACGACATGATCGTCCATGTTCCAATGGCGTCGAACCACGACATAAAGAAGGACCTTGTTATAGGCGCCGGTGACGGTGGAACTGTCCGCGAGCTGACC
>Ga0074197_1001780_pt1 | contig 16859 bp, 15 predicted proteins | sample EPASupsiteSAE305_FD_64526 | JGI IMG/M metagenome (GOLD analysis project Ga0074197, IMG submission 64526) | Bioremediated contaminated groundwater microbial communities from EPA Superfund site, New Mexico - SAE3-05 reassembly with SPADES | ecosystem: Environmental > Aquatic > Deep subsurface >...
GTCGGCTCATCGCATCCTGGGGCTGGAGCAGGTCCCAAGGGTATGGCTGTTCGCCATTTAAAGCGGTACGCGAGCTGGGTTCAGAACGTCGTGAGACAGTTCGGTCCCTATCTTCCGTGGGCGCAGGAGAGTTGAGGAGAGCTGACCCTAGTACGAGAGGACCGGGTTGGACGTACCACTGGTGTACCAGTTGTTCTGCCAAGAGCATCGCTGGGTAGCTACGTACGGATGTGATAACCGCTGAAAGCATCTAAGCGGGAAGCCAACTCCAAGATGAACTCTCCCTGAAGTTCCCTTGAAGACTACAAGGTTAATAGGCTAGGTGTGTAAGAGAAGTAATTCTTTCAGCTGACTAGTACTAATAGAACGTTCGTCTTTTTTACATATGATTTGTGCTCTCACCGCCTTATTAAGCATAAAGGTGAAATGCGAATGCAGTTACGAGTTGTTGACGACTTAACAATAAGAATTAAGTGACAAAAACACTTAGAATCAATCACACCAACGGTGTTATTGATTCTGAGTGTTCAGGTGGCTATAGAGAGGGGGAAACGCCCGGTCCCATTCCGAACCCGGAAGCTAAGACCCTCATCGCTCATAATACTGCATCTTTCAGGTGTGGAAACGTAGGTCGCCGCCTGGCCTCAGATTTATCCTCTTTTCCAACTTCTTCTTAAATAATAATCATTTAATTTATTACATCTTGATAAAAATAATCCTATATTAACTTGTAATACCCTCTTTTTTTCATTCTCTGTTTTAATCTCTATTTCATTCCTTACTGAGTATCACAAATATGTCACGCAATGTGTTACATTATTGCACAATGTGACAAATTCGTTATTTATTCATTTACTTACATAAAAATCACGATTTACAACTAATACTCCATAAATGAAGAAATTCTACTCTTTTTGACGCTTTATTGCTGATAAGTAAAAGATATAAGTCGTCATATTACAGATATGATCTCTATTATAAGAAAATACAATAATGTGATAGTTTCGTGTTAAGTTTCGATTAATTTTATCAGACCTATAATGGTGGTGTAAGCGAGCTGATCCAAGCTCAATCTATAAACTTATCGAGGAGAGTTAATGAAACGTTCAATCAAAATCGCGGTAGCTGCTGCCATCGCTCTTAGTGCTACATCTGCATTTGCAACAAATGGGGATAATCTGATCGGTGTTGGTGCGAAAGCACGCGGTATGGGTGGTGCCGGTATTGGTATGTCTCATGGTGCAGAATCAGCGCTTGCGAATCCTGCAATGATTTCTACGGTAAAAGGAACTGAAGTATCTTTCGGTGGAACTGTCTTTATGCCTGATGTTTCTACAGACACTGGCGCAGGTATGAGTGCTGGCTTTATTAGTAGTGATGCTGATCTGTCAGTAATTCCAGAAATAGCAATTGCACAGAAAGTATCAGATAATTTTACCTGGGGTATTGGTATGTATGGTACTGCTGGTATGGGTACAGATTATCGTGATGAAGCTACAACAACCGGAAACTTCAATATGGTGACAAATCTTCAATTGATGCAGTTTGCTGTTCCATTGGCATATAGTACAGATGGTTTTACGGTTGCAATTGCTCCAATTATGCAATACGGATCATTGGATATTCAATATCGAACCGGTGCTGGTGCTACGGGAACAGGTGTAGCTCAAGATCTTGGTATGGGTTACAGTCTTGGTGCAAGTTATGGAATGTCAAATTTTACTTTGGGTGCAGTATATAAATCAGCAATTGATATGACGTATGACAAAGTGTTGAGCACAGCTGGAACAGGGTTCGGATTGACTCTTGCGGATAATCTTGAACAACCTGCTGAAATGGGTGTAGGTGCATCGTATAAAATGGGTGAACATACATTTGCTGTTGATTATAAAAAAATCAAATGGTCAGATGCAAATGGATATAAAGATTTTAAATGGGAAGATCAAAACGTTTATGTTATTGGTTATGAATATGATGCTGGAAATTGGGCGGCACGCCTCGGTTATAACCATGCAAGTAGCCCAATTAAAGAGCAATCAAGCGCTGGTACCGGCCATGTATTGAACGTATTAAATCTTCTTGGCTTCCCAGCAATTGTAGAAGATCATTATACTGTTGGTGGAACATATGAGTTTAGTAAAACAACATCAGTCGACCTAGCATACTCTTATAGCCCAGAAACGGAAGAGTCTTTTGGTGCAACTGGAGCAGGTCTTGCAGGTAATGTTAAAACAAAACATAGCCAAGATGCAGTGACAGCACAACTTAACTTCAACTTCTAAGAAGTTTTACGTCATCCTGAACTTGATTCAGGATCTCAGGATTGCGGATTCAGTCCGCAATGACGAAAACCATGATTCACAATCCATTCACTTTTCTCAGCGATAATTAGAGTTCACAGATCATGAATTGTTATTATCGTTTTTTTGATGTCTTTGTGATAAAATAACTCTTACATTCGTAAGGGCATAATTACGGCTCAAAAGCGATTATACGGAGGAGAATCTTATGTTTAACAGACTATTACTAGGCGCGGCGGCACTATCGCTCGCAGCGTCAATGGCATTTGGTGCCCAAGGGGCAAAATTTTATATCGGTGACGGCGATAAAGAAAAAGCGTATATGGATATGGTTAATAATAAGATCACAACCATCGGCTTTGTCCTCTCAGACCCGCATGAGCGTATTAATGATGCGTACAAAACCAAATACGGTGGGACAAATCTCGATAATCTCGGATTTTTCTCGGTCACTAAAGATGCGGCAGTGGGACCATTGCTTATGAAAGAGCCAAGTCTGGGTGGATTCAGTCCATTTAATCTCCATGTTTATAAAAAACAGAGTGAAGATAAAACCTATGTAGGTCACATCACACCGGAAACTATGCTTGATATTACCGGTGTTAAAGATGCTGATGTACGTGCTAAATTTATCGCAACGTTTCCTGAACTCGATGCGATGATCGAAAAAGAGATCGGATCTAAAGTTCAGATCGTAGAATACAGTGCTCTTCCGACGAAACCTATGATGACATTTGAGCTTACGTTTGAGCGTGGTGCGAGTTTGGATGCTTTCATCGCTGATTTCCAAGGTAAATTTGAAGAAGTATTTGAAGCCAATCAATATATTATTGCAGGATATAAAGATATTAAAGGCTCAATGAACGATGCAAATATCGAATTTGGCCGTTTTGATGCATATTGGGTTTATTCTCTCTGTCATTTTAAATTCTCGGAAGGGATTTTTAACCAAGGCCGTCCGGATGCAGGTGCTTTAGCACCATGTTCAATGTACATGTATGTTGAAAAAGGGTCAAATAAACTGATGATCGGTATGCCGCGTCTTGCGACTTGGACAGCGGTTATGGGGATTAAAGATCAAAAAATGAACGATTCAATCACGGCGCTTGACAAAGAGATTGTAAAAATTATGACTGAATTGGGAGCAAAAGAGCTATGAAAAAATTCTATACACTACTCATGAGTGCACTTGTTATCGGATTTTGCGGCTGCGCGGGAACTTCTCCTGAAGCCGAAGCAGGCGTAAAAGTTGAAAAAGTGGTTGCAACCTATAAAATTGCTTCGTACGTAACGGTAGATGAGGCAAAAGCAAAACTTTCTGCTGGTGGTTTTGATGTAGTCGGTACGTATAAAACCGATTCGGGAACATCTGTGCTTTATACCAATGCCGCAATGAAAGCAATGGCAAATAAACCATCACGTGGCCTTGCAGCGGTAGGACGTATTTTGGTGGATGATGAGCGTAAACAAATCAGTATCGCCAATCCGGTTTATTTCGGAAAAGCATTTATGCAAAAAGAGTATAACCACGCAGTTGCGTCGGCAACACTTGCTTCACTCGGAAAAGTATTTGGCCCATTAAAAGAGTCAACAGACAAATGGGAATTTGATGGATTAGCGGGATACCACTTTATGGTTGGAATGCCGTATTATGAAGATATGAGTGTTGTGGGTGAAGGTTCTACCGCTGATCTGGTAGCGAAAGCAGAAAAAGCCAAAGGGACCACGGCCGTTGTAAAACTCGGGGATGACCGTTATGTTGCTTTTGTTGATTTAGAACGCCGCACAAACGGATTTGTGAAAAAAATCGGAACTCAAAACGGACAATTGCTTCCGTGGGCAGTATTGATTGAAGATGGTAAAGCAAAAGCACTCAGTGCGAAATATTTTATCGCGATCAGTTATCCGTTGCTTACAATGACTGAATTTATGACGATTGCAACCGTACCGGGTGCGATTGAAAATGATTTGAAGAAGATTTTTAAATAAATCTACCTCGTCACCCTGAACTTGATTCAGGGTCTGAGAGATGCCGAATCAAGTTCGGCATGACTGCTTTTTTATACTTTAAACTTCACCGCTTTCAACATATTCTCTACAATTTCACGATAATAACTTTTCAATTCATCGCTTCCCAAAACAACCGGCGGTTCACCGTTATCGCTCCCTTCACGGATGTCCATATTGAGAGGAATCTGCCCTAATAAGGGGATGTTATAACGCTCCGCTAATCGTGCACCGCCGCCGCTTCCGAAAATATCATAACGTGTTCCGGTATCAGGAGCCACAAAATAGCTCATGTTTTCGACCAAACCTGCCATCGGGACATGGATGTCTTGGAACATTCGGATAGCGCGGCTGACGTCATCACTGGCTACGAGTTGTGGAGTAGTAACGATTACCCCCGCAGTGATAGGAAGTTCTTGCGCCATAGTGAGTTGGATATCTCCCGTTCCCGGAGGCATATCGATCACCATAAAATCGAGTTCTCCCCACTCTACGTCCTCAAGAAACTGGATGAGTGCGGAGACTGCAACGGATGAACGCCAAACGAGCGGAGTATCGGATGTAGGGGTAGTGAGTGCAACACTCATAATTTTAAGGCCGTAGTTTTCACTCGGGATGATTTTATTATCATCACTCCAGCGGATTTTTTCCAAATCGGTGTTCGTGAGACGGGGAACGTTAGGGCCATAAACATCGGCGTCCAAAATACCTACACGGTATCCTTTTTGAGCCAGAGCAATAGCGAGATTGACGCTCACGGTACTTTTACCGACTCCCCCCTTACCGCTTGTAACCGCAATAACATTTGCAGCATACGGTGCACGGTTATTCGGGTTGGCACTGTTTCCGTAGTTGGTGTCTTTTTGTATTTGAGCTTTTTTTGTGATATTGAGGGTGGCAAATTGTTCACTAAAAGAGGATTCAATGGCTGATTTTACGGTGAGATACGAGTCGTCACTAACGGTTAGAAGCTCGATATCTGCATGAGTGCCGGTTACTTTGACTTCGGAAATCAGTTTGAGTTCACCGAGGCTGCGGCTAAGGCCCGGATACGGGAGAGACTGGAGTGCATCGGTTAATTCTTTAGTGTTCATACGGATTTCCTCTCGCTTCACGAGCCAACAGGGCTTTTGTTCCGTTGGCTTTTTGTGCTAGTTTCGCCAGTGCGGCTCGCGACGACGGGTATTCTAGGCTTAAACGATGGCATGTATTAATACGTTCGTCAATCAGAGTGTTTAACGATGCGATAACTCCTTGAAGTGTACCGATTTTGTTCGATTCATTGAGTAAATCTTTGATAAGCATCTCACGTGAATGCATTCGAAGTTCTAATCCGTTAGCGTTGCCAATAGCAATGAAATCGGTTGCGCTGAGATAAAGACCTGAGAAAAAAGTGTTTAGAAAATGGTTCTCTAAGGTCATAAATTGGCTGCGTTCTTCAAAATGGCGTTTTTTCATTCACGCTCTCCCAAATTGGCATGTGCCGCTTTGACAACATCGGGATCGTTATCGCCCAGAAGGGTCGTGATAATCTCTTTAGGAGCTGAACGGTTTTCAGCCAAACGCATCCGAACCATTTTATCGTTATCATCACATAAAATTTTGAGCAATTTAGGAGGGGTGTTCGGATTGCCTGAAAGACCGTCACGGACAATTTTTTCATCGCTAAAGAATTTTTCCAATACATCACTCGGTGTTGAAGGGTTAGCAGCAACAAGCGCACGTACGAGATTGATAGAATCGGTTGAGAGGTGGCGAAGCACTTCAACCGGCGTATGCGGGTTTTTGGCAACGGCCCAGCGTGCTCCCATATCAACGGGATTGCTGGCAATATCAATCAAAAGTTCAACCATGATAGGGCTGTACTCACGTTCACGTTCATAGACAGAAGTACGTAAGGATAGGTTCATTGCCACTTGCCCTACGAGTTGTTTATCGGCTTTAAAAGCATTATAGATGGATTGTACCCCTTCGATAGGAAGAGTTTTGTCTTCGAGAAGTTCGATTAATGTTGCGGTATCAGAAGCCGCAATAGCATTGCGAAGAGCAGTGTCAGCCATAATTATTTCCTTTCATATTATTGTGATAAAAATAATCGTCATACTATCAAAAAGTGATTAAAATGTAAGTATTAGTTATAGCATGTAAGTCAAAAAAAAGGGTGAGCTGTATAAGAAAACGTAAAATAACGGGCAATCATGCTTTATTTCGATTTTGTGATAAATATGTAACAAATTGTAATGCTAGGGTGTATCAAAAAAAGTAATTTACCGTTTATTAAGAGTCTCATCTCTATAATGGAAGCGGTAATTCCGTAAATTAACGCACCAATGTGTGCAGATTCAAATAGAAGAAGGAGCACGGATGAACAGATTGCTAAGAACACTATGTGTTGCGGCATCACTGTCGGCATCGACCGTACTAATGGCAGCCGATGGGTATAAGGATAATAATATTCTTATCTCTGCCGAAGAAGCGGTCAAGCTGATTGGTAATCCAAAAGTGATGTTCGTATCGGGTGATAACGAAGATATTTATAAATTGGGCCATATTAAAGGGTCGGTTGAGATGTACGCTCACCACCTTCACCATTCAGAGATTGATGGTGAAATGCACTGTGCACCACTTTATCGCTGTATCGATGATGCCGAACAGACAATCGGTAAAAAAGGGATCAGCAATGATATGATGGTTATTGCGTACGATGACTTCAAAGGTCCGAATGCAACGGGTGTGTATTCATTTTTTGACAGCTATGGTCATAAAAATGTAAAAGTACTAAACGGCGGGCGTGCGGCTATGATGGCGGTCGATCCGGCTCAAAAAGAGTACGATGCATTGAACAAAGAGCTCAAAGCAGCTAAAAAAGCAGAGAAAGACGCAAAAGAAGCACTTAAAAAAGAGGGTGCTGACAAAGCTTCTCTTGATGCTACAATTAAAAAATCCTCTGATGATGCAAAAGTACTTAGTACAAAAATGAAAGAGGTTGAATCTCGTCTTCTTGTCGTCAAAGGGGATGAAGTTGTAACTCCAAAAACCTATAAAATTGATCCTAAGAAAATCAAATGGAATGTTATCGCGGATAAAAATGAAGTGAAACACGCGATGGAAGATATCCTTAAAAACGGTAAAAAATCCAAATACGTTATTATCGACTCACGCGGTATCGGCGAGATCGTCGGTGAACGTAAAATGGATAACGTTGCACGCGGCGGGCACGTTCCGGGTGCAACATTTATCGAGTGGAGTCAAATCTCTGATGCCGATAAAAAGCTCTCTTTCAAATCAGCGGCTGAGATTCAAAAAGTATACGATAACTATGGTATTACACCGGACAAAACAATTTACGCATACTGTCACGTAGGTGCGGGACGAAGTTCGGAACATATTACGGCACTTCAATTGTTGGGTTACAAAAACGTCAAAGTCTTCACAGGAAGCTGGGATGTTTGGGGTAACGATATGAACCTTCCGATTAAACGATAAGGCTAAGACTATGACAAAAGTAATGAACAATCAACGCCGTGACTTCCTGAAAGTTTCAGGGATGACGGCAGCGTTAGTAGCCTCACAAGGTTCACTATTCGCTAAAACCAATGTAATGTCAGTTGAAAACGGTAAAGAAAATTATCCGAATACCAACTATACTGAAGATATGTATCGTAACGAGTTTTCGTTTACTTATGGGAAGAAAGAGGAACACGGGTTTGCATACCACTGTGTTAACTGTCAAGGTAACTGTGCTTGGGAAGTTTGGTCTCATAACGGTGTTGTAACCCGTGAGAACCAATCGGCTCGTTATCCGGTAATCAATGCAAAAATCCCTGACTTTAATCCTCGCGGATGTAACAAAGGGGTACAGCATTCACAAGTCATGTACCAAAAAGACCGTATCCTCTATCCGATGGTTCGTGTCGGTGAACGCGGTGAAGGTAAATGGAAACGTGTTAGCTGGGATGAAGCGGCTGAGCGTGTATGTCAAGAGATTTTCAATTGTATGACTGATCCTGAACGCGGTCCGGATAAATTGATGGTTCACGCCGGTACGGGTCTTCTTACTGAAGGTCGTCGCGGTGCGCCATTGCGTTTCTCGACACAGCTCGGTGCGATTCGTATTTACCCATCATCCTACCTTGGAGATATGTTCTCGGGTGCGGCGATTGCGTACGGTGAAGGTAACCTTGGTTGTACATGGGATTTCATGTATAACGTCGATACTGCGGTAATGTGGGGCGGAAATCCATCGGTTTCTCGTATCCCGGATGCTCACTTCGTGTGGGAAGGGAAATACAACGGGGCAAAAATCATCACGATTACCCCAGAGTTCAATGCAACGGCTAAATCATCCGATCTTTGGATCCCGATCAAAGCTGGTTCAGATAATATCCTTGCAATGGGTGTTATCAACGTTATTTTGAACGAAAAACTTTACAAACCAGAGTTTATGAAAACCTTGACCGATCTTCCGTTCTTGGTTGATACTAAAACTCAAAAAATGATCCGTCGCACCGACATGGAACATGCCGCGAATGATGAAGATCATCACAAATACAATGAAGAATTCTATTGTATGAATAAAGCAACTGGTAAAGTTGCATTGATGCCGGGTACTGAGGGGAGCAGTGAGAAATCACTCCGCCTTGATGATCACGGTATTGTTCCTGAACTCGAAGGGTCATGGACAATTAAAGATATGCACGGGCACGATCGTAACGTGACCACGGTATTCGAAATGCTCAAAAATTCAGCGGCAAAATTCAGCCCTGAATCGATCCAAGAAGTGACCGGTGTTCACCCTGATACGACTCGTCAGCTTGCACGTGATATCGCGATCCCTAAAGTCGTTGAGATCACAACCGGATTCTCGTTGAACAAATATTTCAACGGTGTAATGACCATTTGGAATATTGCGTCTATTTGTGGGTTGACAGGACGTATGGGACCATACGGCGGGATTAATACGGAAAATGAATTTACCCTCTCAGGTTTGGGTGCACTTTCTGGATTTAGCGGCAAATACAACGCACGTTTCGGATCAGGTTTCGTCGGTGAGTTCGTATTTGGTGACGGTATGAAAACGTTTGATCAATACTTCGGTGACGAAGACGTTAAACGCGCTCAAAACGGTATGTCTAAAAAAGAGTACATGGCGGTATTGGGCGAAATGCTTAAATCAGGTGAAAACGATAAAGTGAACCAAGCTTCTAAACACGGTAATGTGAATAAACCGTGGTGGCAGCCCGATTGTGCTCTGATCGTAGCCGACTCAAAATTCCGTCGTAATAAAGGGAATGAATATCGTAAAGCGTTCTTGAACAAAACGAAATTCTATGCGTATGTTGATTACCGTATGTCTGAAGCGGCACAATATGCTGACATCTTGCTTCCGGCAAAATCACACTATGAAGTGTATGACCTTCGTACTTCTCCGGGTTATCACCGTTTCACCAACTTGGCTCAGCCGGTTGCAAACATCAAAAACATCGGTGAATCGATGGATGAATGGTCAATGTTCACTTTCTTGGCTAAGAAAATGGAAGAGTTGGCAAACCGTTCCGAAAACATCTCTAAAGCAAAAGTTAAAGATCATCCGAAATTCGCGAAACCGGGTTTCCATGATTTGACTATTTTCCACAAAGAATTTACCAACACCGATGCCGAGTCTGAGGGTGCGGGTGAAGTCTACCTCGGAACCGATAAAATGGCAGTACAAGCGGCATTGGAAAAATGTGAGCAGTATGAGCCGTGGACGATGGAGAAAATGTACAAAGTGGGCGGTTTCTTGCTGATCAATGAAAAAGCGGCAAAATCATCTCCATTGTATTCTGACCGTCCGTTTAACTCGAACGAAGACCATTTGTATAAAATGGAGCGTTTAGAGACGGTTTCAGGTCGTCAAACATTCTACGTTGACCATGAGATGTACATCAAAATGGGTGCGGCAACCAACACCGGTATGGAAGGGATTCGTCCGCAGTCGAAAGACTATCCGTACGTGTTTATGACACCGCATGCTCGTTGGTCTATCCACTCGAACTACAAAACGTCACGTACGTTATTGCGTCTTCAGCGCGGCGTCCCTGCAGCACAAATTAACCGTGTGGTTGCAGAAGCTAAAGGGATTAAGGATGGTGAAACTATCCGCATTTACAATGCTCTCGGCGAGTTCTATGCGATGGCGAAACTCTCTTCATCTGCACCGGCAGATGGGTTGGTTCTTGAGCATGGATGGGAACCGTACATGTATTTGAAAAACAAAGGGCACAATGAAGTTGTACCAACGTCATTGAACCTGCTTGAGATGGCTGATGGATGGGGGCACTTGAAATTTGGTGGCCTATGGGATGGTAATCAGTACGCTTATGATGGCGCCGTGAATTACGAAAAAGCAAAAGACGTACAGTATTAAGGGGTTTAGATGTCTAAAAGACAATTAGCAATGGTAATGGACCTGAACAAATGTATCGGGTGCCAAACATGTACCGTAGCATGTAAAACGCAATGGACGAACCGTAACGGTCGTGAATATATGTATTGGAATAACGTTGAGACCTATCCAGGTACCGGTTATCCAAAAAACTGGATGGAACTTGGCGGCGGATTTGACGCTGCAGGTGACCTTCAGCCGGGTGTAATCCCTAACCTCGAAGCCGATTACGGGGTACCTTGGGATTACAACTACGAATCATTGATGGGCGGACAAAGCGACAGCAACCATTTTCATCCTCACGTTTCTCCAACATGGGGACCGAACTGGGATGAGGACGAGGGTGCGGGTGCGTTCCCGCAAGACAACTACTTCTTCTATTTGCCGCGTATTTGTAACCACTGTACAAATCCGGGATGTTTGAGTGCGTGTCCTCGTGATGCGATTTTCAAACGTGAAGAAGACGGGGTTGTATTGGTTGACTTGGATCGTTGTCAAGGTTACCGCTACTGTATCGCGGGATGTCCTTACAAAAAGATCTATTTTAATCCGAAAATCTCTAAATCAGAGAAATGTATCCTTTGTTTCCCACGTATCGAGCAGGGCTTGCCGCCGGCATGTGCGCAACAATGTGTCGGACGTATCCGTTTTGTCGGATTCTTGGATGATGAAGAGTCACAAGTACATAAATTGGTACACAAATACAAAGTAGCGTTGGGTCTTCGTTCAGACTACGGCACACAACCGAATGTATACTATATCCCTCCGACCGAATCTCCGGCAAAATTTGACGCTGAGGGTAAAATCATCGAGGGCTCAACTCGTCTTCCGATCGGCGAACTTGAAAAATTGTTCGGACCTGCGGTACATGACGCCATTAAAACGCTCAAAGCAGAGATGAAAAAACGTAAAGAGACCGGTGTAAGTGAGCTTATGGATCTATTGATCGCATACCAACACTCCGATATGTTCCGTTTGGATAACAACTACTACCAACAAGTAGCGAAAGAGAATAAACGTAACCCATTGGCTCCGGTCGATACACGTTACATCGCCGGTAAGTTTACAAAAGCTGGAGGACACCACTAATGAAAAAGCTTCTTACAACTATTCTTTCATTGGGTCTTGCCGCTTCTGCGGCACTCGCGGCTGATCCCGCGATTACAGCACTAAAAGTATCTGAACCTTTGGATACGATTAAAGCTGATTCGGCTGTATGGTCAAAAGCAAAGTTTGAAACCGTAATGCTTTATCCGCAAACCGCAATCTATATGAACGATAAAAAAGCCAATTCGCTTCCTGAAAATGTAAATCCGAAAGCAAAAAAAGCACAGGTTGCTGCCCTTTATGATGGCAAAAACATTGCTTTGCTTGTTAAATGGGCTGACGGTACGAAAGATGTGCAATCGAATGTCTCGACAACCTCTTACAGTGACGGTTTTGCCGTTCAATTTGCTGGGGTCACGAAAGTACCACAAGTACTTCCATACATCGGTATGGGTTCAACCGGCCGTCCGGTAGTCGTACACCTCCAAAAAGCAATGGAGAAAGTGTACGAGCCAAACGGTAATAAAGACGTTGCTCATCAGATCAATCGCCAGCAAACGGGAGTATTTGGTCAAGAACTGGCTGAATTCGACGCGAAAGTGGCAGCTTTGGCAAATCACGACTATGAGAAAGTTTTTGTCGGTGAAGGGTACCGTTCTTTGACCGAAATTAAAGACGGATCTGTCAAATCAAGCTCAGCTATGACGTATGCAGCGAACGGCTGGAATGGAACACTGAGCCGTCCTCTTAAAGACGCATATGTAAACTTGAACGGTACCGTTCCTGTATCGATCGCCGTATGGGACGGTTCAAAAATGGGCCGGAACGGTATTAAAAACCTAAGCCCATGGATTGCCATTAATCTTGAGGGGCAAAAATCGAATGCAGCAATGCTCGCCGAATTGTCAACCGATTCAAAAGGTAATGCGGCAAAAGGTAAAGAAGCGGCTGCCGCAAACGGATGTAACGGATGTCACCAAATCGAGACGGTTGATCCGACGTCATTTTTGGCACCGTCACTGAAATATGTCGGGGGTTACTCTTCAGTTGCCTATTTACGTGAGTCAATCGTAAAACCCTCAGCCGTTGTCGTGCCGGGGTATAACCGCAATGCACATGCCAATACCCCTTGGTACAATATCGAAAAAGGGAAACGTGTTTCTACGATGACCGATTATGGTTTCTTGGACAAAGATACGGTTGAGAATATCGTAGCGTATCTCAAATCTCTCAAAGCGGAGGTAGAATAATGAAAAAGCTGTTATTGCTATGCGCTGCACTGGTATTTAGTGCATTCGCCAATGAGCCAGAAGAGTTTGAAGGTCTCCTAACAACTCCGGGGTGTGCCGCTCAAGGTGCATTTGCCGATTGTTATTTGGAAAACTATGTGTGCGGGTCAGACGGATGTTTTCGTACAACCGAAGCCGGTGTAACGACAAAAGATGCGAAGTACGCATTGTATCAACACGCTACCGGTAAAGTTTATACCATTGACACCACTAAACTGAAACTTTCTGAAATGCGAGAAGGGATCAATAAAAACGGCGTTATTGTTATCGGTACACTTGATACTGCTACCAATACGATTAAAGCAACTGAGTTTAAGTCTCCTCCACCGCCGAAAAAATCGTTTTTTAAAGGGTGTTTATAAGCACCTTTCTAACCCCGTTGGGGTTAGAATCTTAATTGTCCAAACTTTGCTGTCTTAAAGTCCTCCTATGACACAATCCCTTACTTTTTTTTAGGAACATTTTGAATGAATAACGAATACCGACTTTATATTTATGCTTTTTTGTCTCGCGTCATGAGCGATACCCCTGACCGTCGTTTTATCCATGATCTCAAAAATAATGCATCACTCTTAGAGATTATAGGTGAAGAGACAGAGAGATGGATTAGCTCTTCAGAGATAGAAGAGATATACGATCAACTCAATACGGATTACACCTCAATGTATATCCTTAATACCCAGCCGGTAGAGTCGTTTGTCCTCGATGCGAAGAATGAGACGCTAGTAGGGCTTCAAAATCCTGTTATGGGGTTTTATTTTACCCATGGATTTGAAGTCAACATGGATCAAACGCAGATTATGGCACCGGATCATTTGGGAATCGAGTTTGCCTTTATGCAAACACTGGTTTATCGAAATGAAGAAAAGTCGCAATTTGAATTTTTAGATCAGCATATATTTCCATGGGTAGTTCCGTATATGATGGGGATGAAGAGTATGGCGGATACGCCGTTTTATCGGGATATGTGTGATTTTATCATCGAATTTTTAAGTGCCGATTATGAGTATTTATCTCAAGGATCACAGAATGGGTAACATTAATTTTGTTCAAAAAAGCAACCTTTTTAGCTATACGGCAACCCGTTGTTTACGAAATGAGTATTATCACAACGATTGTACAATCTGTATCGATCTTTGTCCTAAAGGGGCTTTTCATATCGTCCGTAACAAGCTGACACTTTTTGAAAATGAGTGTGTCGAATGTGCAGGGTGTATCGGAAGCTGTCCAAGCGAGGCGCTGGAGATCGAGAGTTTCGATCCGAACGGCTACGCTGCATCGTACCAGCATATCGAAGAGGCACCGACGCTATCGTGTAAAGTTACGACACCGTGTTTGGGTGTTTTTGATGTTGAGCATTTTACGGTTATGGCATTGCGAGGCGAGCGAAACGTAACGTGTGATATGAGCCACTGTAGCGGATGTGTTCTTAATGAAAACGGAAAGTTGGAAACATCAATTCGTGAGAAGATCACGGTGACAAACCAGTTTTTAGAGACGATTCAAAAGCCTCATCGTATTGAAACCATTGATGAAAAAGAGGAGCAGGCAGATCGTCGTGCCCTTTTTAGAAAAGGGTTTGAAAAAGTAAAAGAGTCTTTGGTTGAGGAGTCAGTTGCCCATCTCTCAATGACTAGGGCGCACCATAAATTGCCCGATCAAAAAATGCCGCTGAAGCGAATTTTGCTCAAAAACTCTCTCAAAGAGATTGTTGTCGCTTTGGAGCAAACAGAGTTTAAAGAGAGCAGTCCGCTGTTTTTTAATAAACAAATTAATTTTGAAACCTGTACCAACTGCGGAGACTGCACCCAGTTTTGTCCTACCGATGCACTTTTTCCAACCAGTGATAAACAGGGGATTTATTTTTCTCAGGGCAAATGCATTGGATGCGGTATTTGTGAGGATATCTGTAAACCCAAAGCGATTAGTGCCAAAGAGGGCTTTGATTTGGTGAGTGTGGCGTATGAGCGCTCAGAACAGCTGGTTCGTTATGAGATGGTAACGTGTCATGAGTGCCGTTGTCCTTACCCCTACAAAGGGGGCGATCCGATCTGTGATCGTTGTAGCAGTTTTATGGTCAATCACGCCAATATGTTTACGTTAGCGCGGGATATGTAATCCGCGCTTACTTTTTATCAATAGCGTCTTTTGCGCCTTTAAGGGCACCTTGCATCGTTGATTTTGCAACACTCCACGCTCGTACCCCCATCGCTTTTGCATCCTGAGCCGATTTTGAGTTTAGAATCTTTGCACTTTTTTCAGAGACATTACGGGTCAGTTTTGAAAGACGATTTCGCAGAAGTTCAACGGTCTCTTTGGAAAGATGTTTGATCTCTTCGGTATCGAACCGGATATCATCGCTGATAGCTTCTAAACGTCCAATCATGACCGATGAATTACGGTTTTTTAGGGAGTGGATCACTTGGGTGAAAAGGGTATCAATATTATCGAGCTCTTCTTCAATCGTTTTGTACTCGGCACGGTAAAGGGCTTTTACCTCTTCAGGAACGTAGAGAAGGTATTGATGGAACTTTTCGATCGATTTGTAAAGCGCTGAGCGGATACCGAGCAAGGTACCGCGTAAAATGCTCTCCGCTTGGTTTGGTGTTGCTTCTGCCAGATTTAATGCGCTTTGGAGGATACTTCCTAAGATACGTCGAATACGAACAGCATTAAGGACATTGGCATTAAGGGTTTCAAAGGTGATCTCTTTGATGATTTCATGGAGTGTTTCTTCAATGTCGGAACCTTTTTCAAGGGTTGTGATAATGGCACTTTCAATCATCTCCTCGAGAATATCGAGAAGATCAACGGATTGAATCTTGATTTGGTGGAGTTTCTCCAGCATCGTCTCGTTTTCACCAAATAATTTTTCCAATATATCAAAAAAGCGGTATTTTAATTGTTGAAGCTCATCGCTTTTTCGGGAAATGTGACGCTCAATTTGCTCTTTTTGAGCCATGAGATCTTCGAGCTCATTGTGAAAAGAGCGGGTGGATTCTTTTAAAAAAGCAGTCGTATACTCACGCAACTCTTGTATGGGCATATCAGGGATATTTTGGGCTGAAAAATGCTCTTGGATATCCGTCGCATATGTGTCTGTATTCATTGTTTGATCCTTTAGAGTACCATTTTAACGTGTTGATGAGCTTTGAGTGTTTCATAAAAATAGGTACGTTCGTCCTCATTATGCACCAAGAGTTCTAAGTTCATGCTGATGTACTTTCCCCCTTTACTGGTGTTTGAGGGGTTGAGAGTATAGTGACGTTCGGTAAAGATTTCCATCACGGCGATTTCGATACCGGCACGCTCAAATCCGACTACTTTATAGCACCAGTTGCATGGATACTCTAGCTTTAGTTTTTCGGTTTCATCGTTGATAATCACCACTTTTGCCTCCTGATTTTGTTTCAAGCTGAATCGGACCGATGACCATCCCTTTATCGATGGCTTTGAGCATGTCATAGATCGTGAGTAAACCGATACTTGTTCCGGTCAATGCTTCCATCTCGACCCCTGTCTGACCGCTCAGTTTTGCAGTAACACTCAGGCGGAATCCCGGTAATTCGGGAAGCTCATCAATGTCGCAGTTGACACCGCTGAGGTTGAGCGGGTGGCACATCGGGATAATATCTGAGGTTTTTTTTGTCCCCATTATGGCGGCAATTACGGCAGTTTGAAGGACAGGCCCTTTTTTTGCGGTTTGTTGGATGACTGCATCAAATGCGTCTTGACTCATTGTAATGAGTCCACTGGCAACTGCTACACGCGATGTGGTATTTTTATCAG
>Ga0074197_1001781_pt1 | contig 16844 bp, 12 predicted proteins | sample EPASupsiteSAE305_FD_64526 | JGI IMG/M metagenome (GOLD analysis project Ga0074197, IMG submission 64526) | Bioremediated contaminated groundwater microbial communities from EPA Superfund site, New Mexico - SAE3-05 reassembly with SPADES | ecosystem: Environmental > Aquatic > Deep subsurface >...
GAGATTGACGCCGCGGAGTTTGCCGCCGCTTTCGTGAACCGTTGAGGTCGTCATGGAAGGTCTCCTGAATGGAGTCTAGAGGGCTAACCGGCGAGAGTAGAACGCGGCGCCGTTGGCCATGTGGGAAATCGCGAGTAGGGTGGCATCGGGGAGCTGCTCACAGATCAGGTGCAGCATCCGCTCCTCGTCCTCGGGGCCCATGGAGTCAAAGGCCTCCTGCAGGAATATCCACTGGGGCCGGTTGAGCAGCAGACGCACCATGCCCAATCGCTGCTGCTCCCCTCGTGCCAGGGTACTGCCCCAATTATCCCGTTGATCGAGCTGCTCGATCAGGTGCTCAAGACCCACCAGACGCAGCGCCTGCTCGATCTGTTCCTGGGTGTAGACCCGGCGGGAGCAAGGGTAGCAGATGGCGTCGCGCAAGGTGCCGGTGGGCAGATGCGGCCGGGGCGGCATGAAGAAGAGGCGCCCCTGGTTGGGGAGTTCGATGACGCCGCTGCCCCAGGGCCGTATTCCGGCAATGGCGCGGAACAACTTGGCCCCGGTGAAGGTGTTGCCGGTGATCAGGACACGTTCGCCCTTGCCGATCTCCATGTTGATGTCCCGAGCCACAACCCGTCCGTCGTGTTTGACGATGCTGAGATCGCGGAAGGCCAGCACCGGTCGATCGAAGCTCTTCACCTGGATCAGATGATCCTGTTTGGCCATCTCCTCGTCCACATTCTCCAGCGCCTTGAGGAGGCTCAAGATGCGTTCCACCGAGGCGCGCCACTCGGCTATCCCCCCCAGGTTGTTGGCCGGCCAGGAAAGGGCCGAGGCCATGTGCTGGAAGGCCTGGGCCGATTGCACCAGGGTGCCCAGGGTGATTTTCCCCAGGATGTAGCGCGGGGCGGAGATCAGGATCGGAAAGACCGTGGAAAGCGTGGAATAGCCCGTGCCGAACATGACGATATTTCGCCATGCCGCGGATTGCGCGTCCCACACCACCCGGAGCTTGCGGAACAACTCATGAAATTGATGCCGCTCATAGGGCTCGGCATGGATCAACGCGATGGCCTGGCTGTTTTCATGCGCCTCCACCAGGCTGGCGCGGAATTTCGCCTCCGCCGACTGCCGGGCATTGGTGGCGTCGGTCAGGGGCCGGCCCACCAGCCAGCCGAGCCAGGAGGCCAGGGCCGCGTAAATGATCGCGATCCAGATCAGATGCCCGTATATGGGGATCTGGGCAAATCCGAGATCGAGCGTCACTACCCCCGAGCGGGACCAGAGCACCTGGGCAAAGCTGATCAGCAGTAAAATGCTGTAAAACAGCGAATGGCCCAGGACGACCGCGGACTCGGTGGCGACCCGGCAATCCTCGGCGATGCGGCCGTCCGGGTTGTCGTGCTCGCCCGGCAGATGGGAGATCAGATAATGGCGGCCGGCCTCCATCCAGCGGGAGAAGACATGCTCCGTCATCCAGTCGCGCCAATAGATCTGGAGATTGCGCTTAACGACCAGATGCGATCCGGTCAGGACCATGTCGGCGACAAAGAGAATCGCCAGCAGGCCGACCTGGGTCATGAGATCGCTCATGGAGTGCTGTTCCAGGGCGTTGTACAGACCCGCGCTCCATTGCGTCATCAACACGGCCATGGCCATCTGCATCAGGGTCAGGGCCGCCAGGAGCAAGACGGCGCCCCGAATCTTCAATTTTCGATTCGAGCACCAGAACTGCTTGGTCAGCCGGAGAAATTCGATAAAAAAATTGCGGGATTGAGGCATTGGGGATCAGGGTTCAAGGGGTGGAGTTGACGCCAATCGGCGGCGAGGGATCCTCTGCGGGCGCGTTATAGTTGGCGGGTTAAATCGGTTCGGTCGAGGCAAGGCGACAACGGGTTCCTGGAATAAGAGTGCTACGTATCATATCGTGGGTTGGGCCAAGATGGATAATCACACGGTCAATTCCTATAAAAAACCTGTAGCCCAGTCAATAACTTCTTGCAAGCGATGGAAAAAGCCTTGTCCGCAGGGGGCACGAAAAGGTTACCGATACGGACTGTTCTCAGGTCCTGATTCCGGCTTAACCATCCCGCCTCCCTTCGCCGCCGTGCCTGGCACTGATCAAAAAGTTCGTTGATGCCGGTAAACACCGCCACCACATCTTGAGAAAGTTCAGTCCCGGTGTTTTGCTTCAGATGGAAATGGAATTCCCGGTTGCCGTTATTAGTCTAAAGTCATTGAGCTCCTGAGCCAGAGCCCTATCAGAGAGGGGTCACCTTCCCTCTCAACGGTGGAGTACCCTGCCGGCGAGGGGCCGTTTCTTTAACAACGCGGCTACTTCCGGTCCGGTTCATTGATTTGATAATTGGTATTCCCCCCTTCAATCGAAGGAACATAATGAAGGTTCCCCAACATTAAACCTTCAACCAAACAGGGTTATCTGATGAATTTCCATACCACTGCAATGAAGATTACCTGTACTTTGCTTTGCAAGAAAATTACCTGCGTATTCTCAAACTCCTCCACGGATACCGGTTGCGCGGACATCCGTGGAGGGAGGTAATTCAGGGTTTAGGCAACAACGACAAAATCCGCTGCGTTTATAGCCGGCTTGGTAGTGAGGATGGCAAACTGGATGGCAGCCCCCGAACCGCTGCCGTCCGCGTCGTACATGAGTGCGCCGGATGCCCTATTATAGAGGATATAATCGTCAGCATCCACCACTGCTCCTGTTGTTAACGATTTGAATTGATCGGCGTTCAGAGTTCCAAGCGAGAGTTGGGTGAAAATCGTTTTATCGAGCCTGATGGTATCGTCTACCACGGTAAAATCGGCAAGAGTGTCCTTGTTGGTGGCGGCATTCAAGATGCTGTCAAAAACAAACGTGTCCATCCCGGCTCCACCCCTCAACGTGTCGTTGCCAAGCCCGCCATTAAGGGTATTACTGCCGGAGTTGCCCACCAGGGTGTTGGCTAGAATGTTTCCTGTGCCATCGATCGCAGCCGTGCCGGTGAGGGTCAATTTCTCGAGATTCGCGCCCAAAGTCCGGTTTACATTCGACTTTACTGTATCGATTTCAGTGGCAAGTGTGCTCGTTTCCAAGGTGACATCATACTCATTGTCAACAAAATAAATATCGTTGCCCAAACCTCCGATCATGATATCAATACCTGCACCGCCGTTGATACTGTCGTTACCCGCTCTCCCATTGAGGATGTTGGAGGTGCTGTTGCCCGTGAGGGTGTTGGCCAACTCATTCCCTATCCCATTGATCTCAGCCGTGCCGGTAAGGGTTAAATTCTCGAGATTCGCGCCCAGAGTTCGGCAGACACTCGACACGACCGTATCGATTTCAGCAGCCAGGGTGCTCGTTTCCGTGGTGATATCGTTCCAGTTATCCACGTAATAAGTATCGTTCCCTGAACCGCCAATCATGGTATCACTGCCAGCACCGCCATTGAGGATGTCTTTACCCGCGCCACCATTAAGGATATTGGCGGCACTGTTGCCCAACAGGGTGTTGGCCAGCCCGTTGCCTGTGCCGTTGATTGCAGCCGTTCCAGTGAGGGTTAAATTCTCAACATTGGTTCCCAGAGTCCAGGTGACCGTCGATATTACGGTATCAATTTCGGCGGCCAGGGTGCTGGTTTCCGTGACGACATCACCGATATTGTCGACATAATAGGTATCTTTGCCCAGGCCGCCGGTCATGGTATCACTACCAGCGCCACCATTGAGAATGTCGTTACCCCCGCCACCATAAAGAATGTTGGCGGCACTGTTGCCCAACAGGGTGTTGGCCAGCCCGTTGCCTGTGCCGTTGATTGCAGCCGTTCCCGTGAGGGTTAAATTCTCAATATTGGTTCCCAGGGTCCAGGTGACCGTCGATATTACGGTATCAATTTCGGCAGCCAGGGTGCTGGTTTCCGTGGCGACATCACCGATGTTGTCGACATAATAGGTATCGTTTCCCAGGCCGCCGGTCATGGTATCGGCACCAGCCAACCCATTGAGGACATTATTACCGTTGTTGCCTGTTAAGGTGTCGTTGAATATCGAGCCGGTAAGATTCTCTATGGAAATAAGCGTGTCTGTCCCTGCTCCCGTACTCTGAGCAGTTGTCAACGCAAGCGATACAATAACTCCACTAGCCGAGTTATTGTAGGATGCCGTGTCGATTCCATTGCCACCATTAAGTATATTGTCGCCGCTGTTGCCGGTTAGAACATTATTGGAATTATTGCCAGTTGCATTAAGATTATTTGACCCGGTAAGAGTGATATTTTCAACGTAGGTCAGCGTCGCAAGGGAGAACGATATGCTGGATTGAACCGTATCCGTCCCTTCATTGATATATTCGTAGATGATATCATTGGTATCATTGATAACAAATAAATCGTTACCAAGGCCACCATACAGCGCATCTGTTCCGGTTCCGCCATCCAACTGATCGTTGCCTGCGTCTCCATACAAGGTGTCATTGCCAGCACCACCGGACAAAATGTTATCAGAAGCATCCCCGTTGATAATATCATCCGTACCGGCACCGCTCGTTGATGAAAAGCGGTAGTAGCCTATTACGCCGGTATTTCCCGTGGTGGAATCCAGACTGAGCATTTGATCTTGAATGCCTGACTGATTCAGTTCAAAATAGTTGACTCCGTCACCTTTCGTATACCCAGCCCTCGCAATTACTCCCCCAAGGCCGTCAACGCCATCCGAAGCATCCCCCGTGGTCCAGTCAATTTCTTCATAGCGAAATTCAATGTCAAAATTTCCTCCACCTTGACCAATCAATCGCATCTGGAAGGCATTGAGCTTGTCGGTGTGATTGCTATAATAGCCAACATCATCCCAGGTGATGGTCAGAATACCTTTGCCGCCATTTCCTGCTGAATCAAAATCATACCAGACAAGGTTGGAGCCGGTTGAAGTTCCACCGGTTGTTGCGGTGACCGCGCCTGGTCCGTCAACATTCGTCGTATAGCCCCGGGTATCAACGTCGGCGAAATAGGCGGCAATCATGGGGTATGCCGATGTTTCTTGCATTCCCCAGGGTGTAAAAGAACTCAGACCAGATCCACCAAAGGTGATATTACCATTATTGTTGATTGAGATTGTGGTATAGTTGGTGCCAAAAAAATCAAGGCCTTCCGTGCCGAATACATCGATTATACTGATATCGTTAGCATACGAATCATCATTTCGAGCAATAAAGTTTTCTCCAAAACCGCTCGCTCCCCCTAATCCACTGATCAAATCCATTTTGGCCTCCGCCGAGTTGAGTATTAATGCCAATTACCTGGAGTTACTATATAACTTGAGCCAATTTTAAATCAAACTGAAATGTGATTCTAACCTGCATTTCAGGAACCGCCAGTAACTCATGTTTCCCAAAACGACGATTGAACTGTTCGACAGAATTCACGGGCATATTCATGATCAATGCCTTTGAAATGAGCCATCACCTCGTTGATCACTTTTGTCGTACCTTTGTGAGTGAAAACGTCGATTGGATGAAATGGCTGTCATTTTCTCTCTTGGGCCACGACCTTGCTGATGAGCCTTCATCGAGCCTCTGACCTGCTGGTTCGCCACCGCCAATCGATTGAAGCGGCCCTGTTTTTCGTTTTCAGCTTTGGACCAGTAGCAGTATTCCCTTACGTGAGGCCGCCACTCTCTCTTATATGTGTTTTTTCAGCCGGGGCTACCTGGAAGGGGCGGTGCTGCTCTATCGGTAGTATTGATGAAATAGGAGAAAAATTGCGACAATTGATGCAGTCTATCGCAAAGATGAAGAGGTTTTTGGTTTGCAGAAAGTGGGGAGAATTTAATCGGAACCAGAAAAAAAAATCCCGAGACGCGAAGTTAACGTCTCGGGATGATGACTATTTACTTAAAAGAAACAATTAAAGATTTATCTTGCCTCCGGATAAAAAATCTAGATGGCAATAGGATATAAGCTTATGGCAAACACACAAACTACCAGAATAAAGGTACAAGCCGGAGCCAAGGAAGACGGAACAGAATCGTTGAACTGCTCTTCGGCTTCGTAAAAATACATGTTGATGATTAGTCTCAGATAATACCACATTGAGATGATGCTGCTCAGGATGCCAAGAACAGCTAAGGTAACCTGTCCTGCATCAATGGCACTGGTGATAATGTAAAATTTACCCATGAAACCTGCAGTGGGCGGGATACCCGCCATGGACAGCAAAAACACACTGATGGCTGCTGCAGAAAAAGGCCGGACTTTAGCCAATCCTTTGAAATCATCAAAGGTTTTACGCTGTTCCCCGGCACCGCCCAAATATGACAAGGCAGCGAATATACCCAGCGTGCTGGCGGCATAGGCCGCAAGATAAAAGGCGATGACACTTCCGGTAAAATCTTTACTGCTGACCGCCACGAGTGCAATCAGGAGATACCCGGTATGAACGATACCGGAAGCAGCCAGCATCCTTTTAAGAGACTGCTGTCCGATGGCGATAAGATTGCCCACAAACATAGTGAACACTGAGATGTAGAACAGGTATTTGATCCAACCGGCTTGCAGCGTGCCATCAATAACAAGGAAGTTGGCAAAAACTGCGAAGATAGCGGTCTTAAGGGCAGTAGCCATATAACCGGTGATGGGCACGGAAGCGCCGTCATAAACGTCGACAACCCAGGCATGAAAGGGGAAGGCCGCAGCTTTAAAAAGGAAAGCGACGAGAATAAAAAAGCTTCCACCGATAAGTGCCGGCGTCTGCAAAAAACCATGGGCCGCAATGTATTGGCCGATTTTTACAAATTTGGTGCTGGCCGTTGCGCCATAAACAAAGGCGCTGCCCATAGTGAAAAATGCACCTGCAAAAGCACCGAGTATAAGATACTTCAGAACAGCTTCCGTGCTGATTACATTTTTCCGGTCGTATCCGACAAGGATGTATATAGCCAACGACATGATTTCCAAGGCGATGAAGACCGAAATCAATTCTTGCGCCATGGTCAGAAGCAGCATGCCGGAAGCGGCAAAAACGGTCAGGCTGTAGTACTCAGGGGAACAAAAGGCATTGTGCTTGAAATAGGTCTGCGAACTCATTGCAGTGAAGAAACCGCAAGCCAGAATAATTAAACCGGCAACTTTGGAGAAATTACTGGCAACGAGTATACCGCTGAACGTATCCGAAAATATTGCAGTACTGTCGCCAATGCAGAAGCTGAGTTGAACCAGAAACGCGATGGCGAAAATAGCCGCACTTCCGTAGGCGGTTACTTCATCGTTCAATTTTTCATAGGCAGAGGTGAGCATTAACAGGATCGCCCCTGCACCAACGATAATCAGTGGTAGTAGTAACATTAAATCGTTCGTCATGATGGAAATCCGGCCTTATTTCTGTTCAATGGTGAGCTCAGGAAGAAGAGCGTTGGTTGTGCCCGCTTGCGCAACAACAGCTGCATTCTGAGTAAACTGGAGTGCCGCTGAAGGTGTAATCTTGCTGAGAAATGGCTGGGGGTAAATTCCCATGACAATGATCAAAATAATCACTGGTAAAAAGGTCAGCCCTTCAACAAGAGTTAAATCCTTAAAGTTTTCCGAGACGGTATTGGTCTTTTCAAAGAAAACGCGTTGAAACATCCACAGCATGTAACAAACACCAATGATCAAAGCGGTACCTGCCAGCACACCGACCGCTGCATTAAACTTCACGGCGCCGAGGATGATCATGAATTCACCGATGAATCCACTCGTGCCGGGCAGACCGACCGAGGCGAGCATTGCTATGGCAAAAAACATGGCAAAGACCGGCGCTTTGGAAGCGATTCCACCGAGATCTTCAATGGTACGCGTTTGAGTACGCTCTTCGAGGATCCCGGCAAAGAGGAACAGTACTCCCGTACTGGTCGCATGAGCGACAATCTGATAGATGCTTCCGGTGAGCGCCTGGAGGTTCATGCAGAAAACGCCCAAAGCGATAATACCCATATGTGAGGCGGAGGAAAAAGCGAGCATTCTCTTGAAGTCTTTTTGGGCAATGGCGGCCAGGCCGCAATACATCATGCCGATCACACCGGAGTAAGCCAGGAGAATTGCAAATCGTGCAAAATGTTCGTCAAAAACAGGAACTACAAAACGAATGACACCGTATACACCGATTTTCGCCATAATGGCGGATAGGACAAAGGTCGTGGCCGTTGGCGCCTCGGTGTAGGCATCAGGCAACCAGGTATGAAAAGGGAAAAGAGGAATCTTGATGGCAAAGGCAATCATGAATCCAAAAAAAGCCACTGCAGCTACTCGACCGGTCAGGTTGAGCTGGGCCATTTTCTCAATGGCGAAATTCCATTCATTAAATTGAGAATGATAACTGACTCCCAAATAGACGATGGCTGCCAACATCAACAACGAACCGGCTATGGTATAGAGTGTGATTTTCAAGGTGGCCGAAAGTCTATTAAGCCCGCCGTAAAGACCGAGCATGAAGAAAACCGGCAACAGCATGATCTCCCAGAAAATGTAGAAAAGAATCATATCCGCGGCACAGACTGCGCCCGCCATGGCGCCCTGCACTATCAACAAATTGGCATAATACCCTCTTTCCTTGGTCGTAAAGACGAGATAGACCATTGGCAACAGGACGGATCCGGCCATGAGGATAAAGAGACTGATTCCGTCGACACCAAGATGGTAGGAAATACCGAGGGATGGAACCCAAGGAAGGTATTCTACAAATTCAAGGTAGCCGGTTGCCGTAAATCCCGAATACAAATCTATGCTGAGTATAAGCGTGGCCAACGAGATTATAAGTCCCGTGACTCGAGCGATATTCTTGCTGACAGGACTCACCAGCAGTAGCAACCCGGCAAGGATTGGCAAAAAAATTATGACAGAAAGGACATGTTCGAACATTCTTTCACCTTATCTAGTTCAACGATTGAGAGAGAAACAGGCTCATCAGACTTAGCCCTACGATCATATAGATTGCATAAATCCTGACGTATCCGACCTGGAACACTTTAAATGCGGTACCGAGCGTCATATAGATTCTTGAAGCTGCCTTGACCGGACTATCGGTGACATTCGGCTCTATAGTCTTCCAAATGGCTGCACCGATTGATTTATACGGTTGAACAATAATGGTGTGATACAGTTCATCGACATAGAATTTGTGGTAGGCAAAATCTGCAAAACCCTTGAACACCGGTTCAGGTGCCCCTTGGCCGAATTTCGCATAGGCAATTTTTATACCAATGGCGAAAGCAAGAACACTGGCACCGATGGCGAGTATTTCGAGAAGAAGACTCGCATGGGGATGATGCTCACTCAGACTGGGAGCAAGCCAATGGGAGACCATCTGGCTTCCGCCGAAGATTCCGGGAAGGTTGAGAAACCCGGCGAACAAGGCACCAACAGCCAGGATGATAAGAGGCACGGTCATGACGTTGGGCGACTCGTGGGCATGATCAAATGCCTTTTGATCGCGGGGCTCGCCATGAAAAACCAGGAAGATCATTCTGAAGGTGTAAAAAGCGGTCATACCGGCGACAAGCACGCCAACCATCCAAATTCCGAAATGTCCGGTCGCCAAGGCACTGTAAAGAATCTCGTCCTTACTGAAAAATCCGGCGAAAGGCGGACAACCTGCGAGAGCGAGGGCACCGATGACCATGGTTATATAGGTTTTCGGCATTTTGGATTTCAACCCGCCCATTTTCCAGATATTTTGTTCATGGTGCAGAGCATAGATAACCGAACCGGCGCCGAGGAAGAGCAAGGCTTTGAAGAAGGCATGGGTAAAGACATGGAAAATACCTGCGGAATAGGCGGATACCCCAACACCTGCGAACATGTAGCCCAGTTGGCTCACTGTTGAATAGGCCAGTACTTTTTTAATGTCATCCTGATACATGCCGAAAATTGCAGCCAGCAGAGCAGTGAGAATACCGACCCAGGCAATGATATTGCCAGCCAGTTCGACAGGTGCGTAGATAAAGCTGAATCTCGCAACCATATAAACACCGGCGGTTACCATGGTAGCGGCATGGATAAGTGCGGAGACAGGAGTGGGGCCGGCCATGGCGTCCGGCAACCAGACATAAAGAGGTATCTGCGCGGATTTACCTGTGGCGCCGATAAACAGCAGGAGACAGATCAGAAGAGAAGTGGCTCCCGTTAATTGGGCGACATTTGCCTTAAGGCTGAGAAAGTCAAAACCTTGTGAACCGATACCCCAGAAAAGAAAAGCCATACCGAGAACAAAGCCGAGATCACCGATTCGATTGACAATGAAGGCTTTGTTTCCTGCAAGAACGTTGCTCCGATCTTCACTGTAAAAGCTGATAAGCAGATAGGAGCAGAGTCCCACGCCTTCCCAACCGACAAACATAACGACGGGATTATCGCCAAGGACGAGCACCAGCATGCTTCCCAGGAATAGGTTCATGTAGGAAAAGAATTTACCGTAGTTTTTGTCTCCTCCCATGTAACCGATCGAATAAATATGGATGAGCGACCCGATGAAGGTGACAAACAGGATCATCAAACAACTGAGTGGGTCGGCTAAAAATCCCATGGTGATATGGAGATCACCAACACTGAACCAGGTAAAAACCTGATGGCTCAAATTGCGGGCATCAACCGGTAAGGCTCTAAGAGCGACAAAAACCTTGAGGGCCAAAATGAACGACAGTACCGGCCCGACACATGCAAGGATGCCATAGAATTTCTCAGGCAACCTCCCTATTTTACCGGCAAACACATGAAGCAGTCCGATCACAATCGCTCCCAGCAAAGGGAAGAGCGGAATCAGACCGAGATAATTTACATTTTGTTCCATGGAATCACCCTTTCAGTAGGCTAAATACGTTGGTATCGAGCTTACTTTTATGTTTATGCAGTAAAATCACAACGGCCAACGCCAATGCTGCTTCTGCGGCAGCCACCGCCATAACCATCATCGCAAGAACATGTCCATCCATGCTTTCATGAATGCGGGAGAATGTGACAAAAGCTAAATTTGCGGCATTCAGCATCAGTTCGATAGACATAAAGACAGTGAAAACATTTCGCCTCGAAATAACACCGACAATCCCCAGGCAAAAAAGGATGATGCTCAGAAAGAGATAATTGTGAATCATTTACTCACCCCCCTTTTTCCAGCTAGGATAACGGCGCCAATCAAGGAAATCAGCAAGAGGATCGATACGATTTCAAAGGGCACCAACCAGTCTTTAAAAAGGAGTAATCCGACCTGCTTGACTCCACCGAAGTCGTTACCAACGATTGCGGTCGAGCTGATTGGCAAACTTTTGACGATCTTGACAAGAAATAAGCCAATGGGCAGAACAGCGACCATACTTCCAAGAATATAGAAAAGTTTGGTTTCTTCCTTTGGCAAATCGTCCGGTTGAATGTTGAGGAACATGATAATAAAGACAATGAGCGACATGATGGCCCCAGCGTAGACAATGAGTTGCAGGGCAAAAATCAGCTTCGCTGAGAGCAGTGCATAAAGTCCCGCCAATGAGATCAGTGTAATGACAAAACTCATTGCTCCGTTCATTGGATGTCGAAACAGAATCAGTCCGGCTGCTCCAAGCACAGCAAGAACTGCAAATCCAAAAAATAGCCCGTCGGCAAACATGATATCAAGCGCCCCCTTTTTTATACTCTTCTTCGGTAAATGCACCTTTGGTGGCCAGCAAATCCTCAAGACCTAAAACAAAGGGTTTCCTCTCACTTCCGGTAACTGAAAATATTCCGGTATCCATACGGATAGCATCCATGGGGCAGGCTTCCACACAATAACCGCAATAGATGCACTCAAGCAGATCAATGGTAAACTTGACCGGCATTTTTTCCGTTTTACCGTCAACTCTTTCACCGGCCTCGATCATGATGCACTTGGCCGGACAATTCGTTTGGCACATGAAGCAGGCAACGCATTTCATGGTGCCGTCCTCATGGGCGGTCAAACGATGCCGTCCCCGCCAGCGAACAGGAATCTCCGGTTTCACTTCGGGATAATGACGGACATACAGTTTTGAATTGTCGAGAAGGTTGGTAATGAAGTGACCCAAGGTCACTGCCATTCCTTTAAAGACCTCAATCAGATACAGCCGTTCGTAAAGGTCTTTGCCTTTACGTTCCATTATTTTGATTTTTCCACTCATGCCAGCTCCTCTATTAACTCAAGGCAATAACGATTGCACTCGTGACGAAAATGTTCAGCAGAGACAGCGGTAACAGCGTTTGCCAACCCAATTTCTGCAACTGATCATAGCGAAAGCGAGGTAAAGTCCAACGAACCCAGACATAGACAAAACACATGAGTGTCGTTTTAACCAAAAAGGTAATGATCTGCAGGAGGGTCGCTAAGATCGCATCCGCCACACCTCCAGAAACCGTGATCAGGTAGATGAAGAGAATGATTTCCAGGGCGATAACCAGACCCCAGATACCTTTGATGTACACTTGGGCTTCACGAACTCGGGGATCATCGACCCGCTCATAATGACTTCGGTTGTTTTTGCTGATCCAGAAAGTAAAGATCTTGGCAAAAACGGGAAGCAGAAGCATGAGCAATATGGCTACAGGCCGGGCGTGATTGATTAAGGTTTCGGTTGAGAACCAGGGAATCTGAAATCCACCGAAATACAGGGTGACGATCAGGGCGCTGGAGGTGAACATGGCGACATATTCCCCCATAAAGAACATGCCGAATTTCATTGAGCTGTATTCGACATGAAATCCGGCTACCAGTTCGCTCTCACCCTCGGCCAGATCAAAAGGGGTCCGATTGGTCTCTGCAAAGGCGGCTACGATAAAGATTATGGCCCCCAAAGGTTGCAGAACAACTCCCCACATCGGGATGAACCCAAAGAGAAGCTGCCCCTGAAACTGAGCAATTTCGGTAAGATTGACCGTGCCGTAGACAATCAACGCACTGACAATGGCCAGTCCCATGGGGATTTCATAGCTGATAACCTGGGCAGCGGCGCGAAGCCCGCCGAGAACACCGTATTTGTTATGCGAAGACCAGCCGGCGAGAATGATCCCATATACGCCGAATCCGGCCAGGGCCAGGAACCACAGAATGCCGAGATCGGTTGGAATGGCCTGCATGATATATTGTTTGCCGTTGATTACGAGGGCGTCGGCAAAAGGTACGGCGGCAAAGGAGACCAGGGCAATAAAGAAAACGATGACCGGGGCCAGAACAAAGTAAAACTTATGTTTGATATGACCGGGAACGACATCTTCCTTGGTGATCAGCTTGACGGCATCGGCAAGATTCTGGACTAGGCCGCCTGCCCTGTAACCGAAAATATTGGCACGGTTGGGACCGGACCGGTCCTGAAAATAAGCGGCGCCTCGTCGTTCCATCCATACAAGGACAGCAATGAAACAGAGCGGCACAAAAGCGCCAAAAGCCACCTTGAGAATAAGGAGTAAGATATCAAGCTGCGACATTTGAGACCTCGTTATCGGTTAATGCTATTCCTTCGGAGGGAATGTGCTCCAAGTCAATGTTGGCCAAAGCGGCATTACAGACCGCCAAGTCGGCCCAGGCCTCTTTGCAATTCTTTATTTCTCCGCCCAGCAGGTTCACGACATGAATGAGATCAAGGGCAGGTGTGTTTTTGACGACCGCCGCTTCATATCTCTGCATGATGTTGCTGCAGTTGATAATGGTTCCGCAGTCTTCACTGTAAGAGGCCACAGGAAGAGCAATGGAGGCCTTTTCCGAGAACCCGTCGACATAACTGCCGACAACCGCAATTTTCATTTTCTCCTGTAACTGTTCGATTTCAGCAGCACTGAGAAAACGAGAGATATCATTTTGAAAGCTCACCAGCAGATCCGCACCGTTGGTCGCCGCTTCAAATCCGGCTTTTGAGCTATCCAGACCGAGAAGTGCAAAACCGGCACGGTTGGCTGATTTGTCATCCTGGATGAGGAAATCATCTCCATCATCCTTTTTAATATAGCCGTCGCTGTAACCGGAGAGGGTTGCATTGCAGACAGCAGCAAATTTTTGAATGCTATGCATTTGTTCCAGCGAGCAGTTCGGGGAAATCAGGAAGACGGTTTTCTTTGCTTGACTCAAGGCTCGGCGCAAAGCTTCGATGGCTTCATTGATACCAACGTCGGCACCGGCGCTTTTTGCGACATTCAAACGATTCTCATTTTCCAGCTTGTAGGTCATGCGGCCTTCATCGCAGATGAAGTAGCCGTTAACCTGAGAATTCAGGCGAGGCCGGAATCGATAAATGACATCGTCTTTATATTTCTCACGATTGTGGTCGATGAAGATGTTGCAGCCCTTGCTGCAGCCGTGACAAAGACTTTTGCTCCGGGTAAGAAACCATGCCCTTTGCTTGAAGCGAAAATCCTGGCTGGTCATTGCCCCAACGGGACACAAGTCAACGACATTCAAGGCATAGCGGTTTGCTAACGGCCGCCCTGGAAAAATATTGACTCGGGCGTAGTCTGTGCGATTGACAATGCCCAGTTCCCCGGTTTTGGTAATCAGACGGGTAAAACGAACACAGCGGGCGCACAGGACGCAACGTTCCTGATCGTGAACCACACCGCAGCCGAGATCCATTTTCTTGGCCTTAAGAACGGGCGGCACGGTCATCCGACTCTTTTGACCGTCATATTGCATATAGTAATCCTGCAGTTTACATTCGCCTGCCTGATCACAAATAGGGCAATCGGTGGGATGATTGATTAACTCCAGCTCCATGATATCGCGCTGGATTTTTTTAATTTTGTCAGTATCCAGCTGAACCTTCATCCCCTCAACAGCTCTTGTTTTACATGCCGGAACCAGAGGCGGCCTACCATCTTCGATACCAACAAGACACATGCGGCAGTTTCCATCTGCACCCAGCGCCGGATGATAGCAAAGATGAGGAATCTCAATGCCGACAGCACCAATAGCGTCGATCAGATTCTTACCTGATTCAACTTCTACTTCCTGTCCATTAACAAACAGTTTTACCTTATCAGCCATGGTAACCCTTATCCCCGTTACATCGCGGTTTGAGTAGAGGCATTGCTTTTGACATACGCCTCAAATTCATGCCGGAATTTATTCAAGTAACTGCGCGTCGACATCGTACAAGCTGCCGAAAGAACGCATACCGTCTTCATTTCGATGTTATCGCACAATTCAACCAAAAGATCGATATCAGCTGTTGTTCCTTCGCCCCGGATAATCTTTTTGACTATCTTAAGCATCCAGCCCAGACCCTCTCGACAGGGTGTACATTGCCCGCAGGATTCGTGGTGGTAGAAGGAAATAAGATTTTCAACCAATTTGACCATATCCACCGTATCGTCGAGAATGACGATACCACCGGAGCCGAACATGGTCTTGTGGGCGGCCATTGATTCGTAATCCAGAGTTACGGTTTTCGCTTCTTCAGGGGTCAAGACTGGAGTGGAACTCCCTCCCGGAATAACTCCTTTCAGGGTTCTGCCGTCCCGTAATCCGCCTGCGACTTTTTCAATAACCTCAAGAATGGGCAGGCCGAGAGGCAATTCATACATCCCGGGTTTTTTAACTAATCCCGAAATACCGAAAAGATGGGTTCCAGGGCTTTTTTCCGTACCGAAGGCCTTGTAGGCATCCGGGCCATTTGTGAGAATAAACGGCAATGAACCGATACTTTGTACGTTGTTGATAATGGTGGGACAACCGTACAAGCCTTCAACTGCGGGAAACGGTGGTTTGCTCCGTGGCTGACCTTTCCGTCCTTCAATGGATTCCAGAAGCGCCGTTTCCTCGCCGCAGACATAGGCGCCAGCGCCACGATGAACAGTTACATCCAGTTTGAAGTCTTTTCCGGCAACGGAATCACCGAGATATCCGGCGGCATACGCTTCATCAATAGCTGCCTGCAATGCCTTGACTTGAGTTGTATATTCACCGCGGATATAAATGTAGGCCGCGTGACTTTTGATGGCATAGCAGCAGATAATGATGCCTTCGATCAGCATATGCGGATCACGCACCAGAATATAACGATCTTTAAAGGTCGCGGGTTCGGATTCGTCGGAGTTTACTGCCAGATAAACGGGTTTATCGATATTTTTCGGCAGAAATGACCATTTCAGTCCGGTAGGGAAACCAGCGCCACCGCGACCCCGCAACCCGCTTGCCTTAACAAGTTCGATAATTTCTTCGGGTTGCATGCTGAAGACCTTTTCCAAAGTGGAATAGGCCCCATGCTCTTTGGCTACTTCAATTTTGTGGGCGTCCGGTATATCAAATCTGGCACTCAGTACTTTTACTTGCATATCGTTCGCTCTCCTTATTTCAGCGTGGCCAAAAGTTCTTTGAGTTTATCCACATTCATATCCTCGTAGAACTCACCGTTGACCTGCACTACCGGAGCAGTGCCGCAGTGGCCCAGACATTCAACCTCTTCGAGACTGAATTGTCCGTCCGCGCTGATCTCACCGGGCTTAATATGTAATTCACGCTTCAGGTAATCGACAATTTCCTGCTTACCCAAGAGATAGCAGGAGAGGGTTCGACAGACACAGATGTGATTCTTTCCTTTGGGCTGCAGGTTGTACATTGTGTAAAAGGTTGCAGCCTCATACACCATGCTGGCGTAGGTCCCGATCCGATCAGCGATATAGGCCATAGCCTCGGCGCTGATCCATCCTTCCTGTTCTTGAACAAGCCACAGCGAAGGTAGAATTAAAGATTCTCTCGTGGGATATCGTGGTACCAGCCGTTCAAATTCCGCATCTCGTTGCGCATCAAAAGTGAACGGTTTTCCCGTTTCTATTAGCTGTGATCGATCACTCATCTGTCCAACTCTCCGCCAATAATATTGATGCTGCCAAGATTGAT
>Ga0074197_1001782_pt1 | contig 16842 bp, 17 predicted proteins | sample EPASupsiteSAE305_FD_64526 | JGI IMG/M metagenome (GOLD analysis project Ga0074197, IMG submission 64526) | Bioremediated contaminated groundwater microbial communities from EPA Superfund site, New Mexico - SAE3-05 reassembly with SPADES | ecosystem: Environmental > Aquatic > Deep subsurface >...
TGGATCACGAAGTGGAGGGCTCGCATGCCATTATTGGCCGTGATCTTGCGCGTAAATATGGAGAGGCTGAAGATATTGTCTATGCCATCGGCGCTCATCACGAAGATCAGCCCCCCAAGAGTGTGCTCGACGTCCTGGTCCAGTCCGCCGATGCTCTTTCCGGGGCGCGGCCGGGGGCGCGAAAAGAGATGCTGCAAAGCTATGTCAAGCGGTTGGAAGATCTTGAGAATATAGCTAATAGTTTTAACGGGGTGGAAAAGTCCTATGCCATCCAGGCCGGTCGTGATCTCCGCATTATAGTGGACAGTCAGAAAATTCGAGATGAGGAGACCACTCTGCTCAGCCGCGACATCGCCAAAGCCATTGAGGAACAATTGACCTATCCTGGCCAGATTCGGGTGACGGTCATCCGTGAAACCAGAGCAGTCGAATACGCCAAGTAGGGGGTGTGATGAAGTCGGTAGCAGAACAGATTGCCCTGATCGAACGGGGCGCCGTGGACTTTCATTCGAAAGAGGATCTGGTCAAGAAGCTCACCCGGTCGTCGGAGACCGGGGTGCCCTTGACCATTAAGGCCGGGTTTGATCCCACCGCCCCGGATCTCCATCTCGGGCATACGGTGCTTATTCAGAAGCTGCGTCATTTTCAAGTGTTGGGGCACAATGTCCATTTTCTGATCGGCGACTTCACTGGCCTGATTGGTGATCCCACCGGGAAATCCGAGACGCGACCACCGTTGACTCCCGAAGATGTCAAGCGCAATGCCGAAACCTACAAGGAGCAAGTGTTCAAGATTCTCGATCCGGAAAAAACCACGGTGGTGTTCAACTCCACCTGGTTGGGGAAATTGACGTCTTATGACATGATTCGTTTGGCTTCGGAGCTGACCGTAGCCCGAATGCTAGAGCGCGATGATTTTAAAAAAAGGTTTGAGTCGAACCGACCCATCTCCATTCACGAATTCCTCTATCCTCTGATTCAGGGGTATGACTCCGTGGCTATGAAGGCCGATGTTGAATTGGGTGGCACCGATCAACTGTTCAACCTGCTAATGGGGCGCGATTTGCAGCGAAGTCGGGGGCAGGAGCCACAGGTGGTGCTGACCATGCCGCTTTTGGAAGGGTTGGACGGTATCAATAAGATGAGCAAGTCCCTCGGTAATTACATTGGTATTTCTGAGGCTCCGGATAGTATTTTCGGCAAGATTATGTCGATCAGCGATGAACTTATGTTCCGCTATTATGAGCTGCTCAGCGATCTCTCCATGGCAGAAATCGTTGCCTTAAAGGAAAAAATTGCCACGAGTCAACTTCATCCAAAGGCAGCGAAGGTGCAACTGGCCAAGGAGATGGTGACTCGATTCCACAACCAGGCTGCCGCAGAAGATGCGGCGCGTACCTTCGAGCAGGTTTTCGCTCGCCATGAAATGCCCGATGAGATTGAGGAGGTGCAGGTCGTGGCCACGGAGGCAGAGATCTGGGTGCCAAAGCTTCTCCTGGACGCTGGCTTGGTCAAATCGACCTCCGATGGCCGGCGCATGGTGCAGCAGCATGCTGTCTCAATAGATGGCGAGAAGGTTGAAGACATTAATGCCGTTCTTCCAGCCAAAGGATCAGTTCTCCTCAAGGTTGGAAAACGCCGTTTTTGCCGGGTTATTTTTTCCTAAATGCATTGTTTGGCAAAGGTAGAAAAAAAGCGGTCCTCCTTTTGGGGGCCGCTTTTGCTGTTGGAAGTGGGTAGAAAACCGGTCAGTCAGTGAGCTCGTTCTGTTTGCAGCTGTTTCTGACAGAAGCTGCAAATGCCAGTAAATTCGATATGGTGGCCAAGGATAAGATAGGAAGTGGCGTCCGCTGCTTGGGCTACAAGTTTCTGGTTTACCGGTATGTCGATGTCATCAACCTTGCCACAGGTAGAGCAACGGATGTGGTAGTGCTCATCGGTGGTAGCGTCAAAACGTTTTTGGGTGCCTCCGACCTCAATTTTGAGGATCATGCCGCTTTCAGCCATGAGTTCCAAGTTGCGATACACTGTGCCAAGACCAATACGTGGTAATCGTTTTCTGACCATATCGTATAGTTCACTGGCGGTAGGATGTGTTTTTACTTTTGACAGTTCCTCGAGGATGATCTGTCGTTGCGTTGTCAGCCGGATCATGGGGGAGGGTGCATTCATTCTTTTCTTTATCAGCAATGATGAGGGAATTAATAAATAATAGTTGATAAAAATTACCATATTCGAGGTTTTTATGTCAAGCCAGAAGTTGCAAACGTCGCTTTCGGCCAGCGCAAGCAGAATCAGATGCGCATAGGAGAGCTCAAGATATGGCCGCCTCTCCTGATGGCGCCCATGGCGGGTTTAACCCATTCAGCCCTCCGTACAACTATCATGCAGTTCGGTGGCGTTGGGTTGCTCAGCACCGAAATGCTTGCAGCCGCACGTTTGCCAGCGGAGCGGCCCCAGTACTCTCCTTATCTCGTTAGAACCACGCAGGAATTTCCCCTTTCCTATCAGCTTCTACTGGTGGATGAAAAAAACATTTCCCGGATTTTTCAAGCGCTCGATAATCTCCAGGCGGACGCCATCGATCTCAATCTTGGCTGCCCTGCGCCCTTGGTCCGCAGAGCAGGAGGAGGCAGCAGCTTGATGGATGACCCGGAACGCGTCCGTCGCATTGTCATGAGTGCCCGGAAAAACACAACATTACCACTTACCGCTAAGATTCGGCTTGGCGAGAACCTTGATGAGGAGAAGTTGCGTAATTTTTGCCGGATGCTGGCGGGAGAGGGGATTGAAATGCTGACAGTGCATGCCCGTCTACGGGCTGAAGCCTTCGCCCGACCACCTCGATGGGCATGGGTGGGCAAGGTGAAGAACTGGGTCGATATTCCGGTAGTCGCCAATGGCTCTATCGACTCGGCGGCCAGTGCCCGGCGCTGTCTTAACGAGAGCGGGGCCGACGGCCTGATGATTGGCCGGGCCGCTGCACACACACCGTGGGTCTTTGCAACGATCGCCCGTGAGATCTACGGAATGGAGATTGCTGCGCCGGATGTTTGCCTACCACGCCTCTACCAAGATTTTGTGACCGCGCTGATGCAGCGATTTCAGCCTGATCGGAGGTTGGGGCGGTTGAAGGAATTTACACATTATTTTGCCAAGAATTATTTCTTCGGCCATCATCTGGCGGCCAAGGTTCAGGCCAGTTGTTCCCTTGAAGAAGCATGGAGGCAGGCGGTAGCTTTTTTTGCAGTGAACGATCCCGAAGGCAGCAGGAGGCTTGGTGAACCCTTCTTTTTCAGGAATTCAGCGGTGGATTATAATACCCGAAACCCAGAGCTGGAAACTTTTCTTTAAGCTGCCGTAACCAATTTTTGATTCCAAGTGGCGGGGTGTCGGCTTGATGTTCGATCACCCGTAGATAAAATTCCGGATCCATATTGAGATTGCGCAACTGGATGAAATCAGGTCGATATTCGGCAATCAGCGCCGAAAGGGCCGCAAATTCGATTGGGTCATCGGTGCAACCGGGCAGGATAAAATAGTTGAGGGAGACATGGCGACCATATCCCTTCATGACCGCAATCGATCGGCAAACATCCGCAAGGGAAAATCCCTTGGGCCGATAATAGAGCCGGTGCTTTTCAGGTTGGGCGCTGTTCAGAGAAATACGAATGGAGTCCAAACCAGCCTTGGCCAGACGATCCACCGCTTCGGGCAAACTGCCGTTGGTGTTAAGGTTGATCGTGCCCCGGCTCGTGCGTGTACGGATTAAGCGAATGCTTTTTTCCATAACTTCAGCCTGGAGCAGTGGTTCTCCTTCACAGCCTTGGCCAAAGCTGACAACAGGCCGGGGAGCGGTTGTGAGATGGACAACCGCAACCTCGGCGATCTCTTTTTCCGTGGGAACAAAGGTGATTCTGTCCTGGGTCGAGGGACAGCATCCCGAGGGTTGCAGCGAGATGCAGCCGGCGCAGGCAGCGTTGCAGATCGGCGAACAGGGAAGGGGTGCCTCCCAGCGGCCGAGAAAATAGTTGCGGGCGGCGGGGCAGCCGTAAGTGAGGCAGCATTTACCAAGGTGCTGAATCAACCTGTTATTTCCATGCCGCTGCAGCTGTTTCTTGGTTCGCTGCTTAAGGAGTCGTTGATTGAATTGATCGGCATCCTGCCGACAATCAGCATCGCTGCGGAAACCCGCCACCCAGAATTTACCGTCGGCCCAGCCTACCGCAGTGTAGGCAAAAAGCGGTAAAAGGGCCGCTTTTGTCTCAATGGTTTCATAAGCAGCCGTGTGTATGGCGGTATGGGCGGGGGCCATGAAAGCGGCAACGGCCTGGATGGATTCGCCTGGGTTGTAGGGGTTGGTGTCAAGCAACGCGGGCTCACCGGTTTCCGGCTCGATACCGATTGGGCGGCGGCCCGGCAAGGCGAACAGCTCGCTGCCTGAGGGCAGTTCGATCAGATCTTCAAGTTGCGGTTTATAAATCCGGCCAGCGGCGTTTCCGGCCATGGCCAGACTGCCGTAGTCCAGTATTTCTCCTGTGCTCGTGGCAAAGAGAAGAGACGGAAAAATTCTGGGATGGACATCCGCCATAACGCGGCATGGTCAGCGAGGACGAATTTTGGAGAAAACCGAATCTACTGCTCGATAGATCTCCAAGTCATCACCGAAGACATCCTGGATGTTGGTGTGATTGATCAAATCTTCAACGATGTATTGGGTCAGGTACAGACTGATGACGTTCGGATCAGGGGTTAGGTTTCTGATTGGCGCGATCTTGAACTGCATGTCGAATTCTTCCATGTCGCCTAACTGCTGCAATTGTCTTGCCATAACCTCCTGAATGGCATGGACTGAGTTGGTCTCGATTATATGCAGATCCAACAGGCGCTGTACCAGAGAAACCGCTAGTTCTGGAGCCATTTCCCGGGATTTCTTCAGCATAAATTGCCGTTCCCGTTCCCTCTTCCGGTCAATGGCGTCTATGGTTTTATTGGTGGAATTGCTGGGGTTGATGTGGCGGGCCATGCGTTGCTCCTTGGGTGGTCTCTATCGTCAATCAGTTTGTTGTCTCTTGTGGGGTGCTCGACAAGGTCGGCGGCCGCTTGACGTTCAATGATGATTTGCGGCTTTTTTTGTCCGATTTTCTCTCTCCCCTGTGGTGAAAACGAGCATTTAGTGTCAATCGTATGCCGGTTTTCCCTCGCCGGATGTGATGGCTAGTAAGGGAGAGAGATAAAAGTTCTTATACTGTAACTCACAGTGATAAGCACTGCTTTTGTAGAGGGAAAGCCTCTTTCGTGTCGAGGATTGAATAATCTGGATTGGAATTTGAGCGGCCGTTTATTCCTTATTTTCCTCCTCGCTACGATACAGTCGGCGGAACCCACTGATCGTATGCTCCAGCTCTGGAGAGAGCCGCAGGCCATACTGGGCCACATACTCGGCTGCCATTCGGTGAGTGTTGAAGATGGGAATGTTCAGTTGCAGGTTGTTGAGTGCTCGCTGCAGATACATTTCCGGTTGTGTGTAAAACATCCGGAGCACTTTGGGGATGAGATCATAAAAAGCGGCAGCGTCTTCTGTGTAGAGTAAAGCATCGGGCGCTTCGCTGAGGTCGGCTTCTTCAACCGGACCTTCGTATCCAAACTTCCAGCCCGTTTTTCCCTGGTGATATCCCTCAACCCACCATCCGTCCATGATGCTGATGTTTGGGACCCCGTTCATGGCTGCTTTCATGCCACTGGTACCGCTGGCTTCAAGGGGACGCTTGGGGCTGTTGAGCCAGGCGTGAACGCCGCAAACAAGCAGTTTGGCGATTTGCATGTCGTATCCCGGTATAAAGATAAGCTTGCCTAGGCCGTTGCTGCGGGTGTACAATTCTTCCTGATTATCAAGAATGAGTTTGAGAACTGATTTTCCCGGCTCGTCGGCGGGATGGGCTTTACCTGCAAAGAGAAAGTTGACCGGCCAGTTGTGTTCGATCAAGATATCGGAAAGACGATTAATATTGTCGAAAATCAGGTCGGCTCGTTTGTAGGTGGAAAATCTCCTGGCAAAACCAATGGTGAACACTCCTGGTTTAAGCCAATCTTTTTCGGGAAGGCTGGAGAGATAGTTAGGCGGGTCGATCCAGGTTTCAACCATTTGCTCACGATGACTTTTGAGCATATTATTGACATAATCAATCAGATGCCGGTTGTCCATGCGCCAAGCCCCTTCGAGCGTTTGGGTCAGCAGGGAGAGGTCTTGGCTGGCGATGGTCACAAAACAACTGGGATCGGTACGCCAGTTGCGCAGCGATGAAATTTGGTTAAAGCAGGCGGCGCGATGTTCGCTGATCCAGGTCAGGTGATGTACGCCATTGGTAATCGCTTTTATTTTATGGGCAAAAGCGGGGAATTGCTTCTTGGTGACATCTCGATGTAGCCGGCTGACACTGTTAATTGCCCGGTTAATGCGCATGGCCATGGCGGTGAAGTTGTACTCATAGCTGACTTCATCATCGTGGGCGAGCAGATTGAGTATCCGTTGAAAGGCATGGTGGCTGATGCCTGAATAAAGATTACGGGAAAAACGATCATGCCCTGCCTTGACCGGGGTGTGGATTGTATAGACAATTTCACGGGAAACTTTTTCGGCTGCGGCAAGGATATCGGCGTCAGTCATGCGCTCAAGAAAAGTCTCGCCGAGGGTATCCTGCAGTTCTTGCAGGATAAGGTGCAGGGTAACGGTGATGCCGTGTTGTTCATTGAGGTGGATGGTTTGCGTGGTGAAGCCCAAAGCCTCAATGAGCGGCAGTATAGCCGACCCCAGCATGCGGCGCTGGTTGGCTTTGATGATCGCGGATTTGGCATTGTAGAGTTGATGGGCTGATTCCATGACCCAAGCCGGTGCATCGGGCAGGCTGTAATCCAGCAGGAATTCAGGGACGAAATAGTCGAGCTCGCCGGCAATTTCGAGCTTCATCCAAACCTGCGCCTTGATCGTAGTCGGCTTTAATTGCCCGTTGTGAAAAGGTATTGCAATTGTTAAGGGTTGACCGGATGAATGCGGGTCCTGGAGCAGAAACAGGTTAGGGGTTTTTTCAGGAGTCCAGCGGGTTGCGTGATCGATCTGTCCCACCTTGGAATCGACGATCTGGGAGAAATACCCTTCCCGGTACAGTAGGCTTATCGCCAGGGTCGGGATGTGCATGTCGGCAAAACTCTTAAGGGTGTCGCCGGCAAGCACGCCGAGACCACCGCTGTAGTTTGGGATCTTGCGGGGGCCGTGCAAATATTTTTGCAGCAGGGCGTTCATTTGAGGTCTGGGATCTTCCTTGATTCCTTTCTTTTCCAGGAAATCGCGGACAGGGTGAAAAACATCAGGGTCAGCACCGATTTCCATCGAGACATAGGCGACGGATTCTCCTTCGGGCCGGGTCAGATTGCTCCAGACTTGATCAAAAATAGATTGCGTCACGCCAAAAAAGGTGCCGAAGTGATTCGAGCAGATCAGTTGTTCAGGGAGGAGGTGTGAATTAAAAATCGTGAGCCCCATATGAATAATTATTTTTCTTGTTAAAAAAAGGAGATAATGCTCCTCGAAATTGCAAACCGAATGATTTTAGATAGGCTGCTGTTCTTTTGCAAGGAAATTCAATTTTTTGGCAAAATTTTGTTGTATTTCTTGTTCTGCACAGTAAATTGTATTCTCGTACATTTTTTTGTAATATTTACAATATTGGAGGGAAAGATGGGCAATAAAAAAATGTTACATTTGGCCACATTAGTGGTGCTTGTTTTAGGCTTGAGCCTGACCGGCTGCAGCAAGAAAGCCTCTGAAACCGCGCAGCAAGGAGCGGGGACAGAGGGGGCCGGTGCAACGGAATCACTGGAAACTGCGGATTCGGGAATCATGGAGGGACGAACCTCCGGGCCGATGGTGCCGGTTTACTTTGAGTTTGACAGCTCAAAGGTTACGGGAGAGCAAGTGCAGCGGATTGAAACCAACGCGGATTTTATTAAGAAAAACCCTCAATTGAATATCAGAATCGAGGGAAACTGCGATCCCCGGGGAACGCAGGAATATAACCTTGCCCTCGGTGAACGCCGTGCTCAAAGCGCCAAGTCCTATCTTGTGAACTTGGGTGTCAATGCTGAGCGTTTGTCCACGGTCAGCTTTGGCGAAGAGAAGCTGCTGTTGTTCGGGCATGATGAAATTTCCTGGGCGCAGAACCGGCGGGATGATTTTGTTATTGTAAAATAACAGGATGCTATGATGGCTTAATAACCGGGTAAGGGGTATTGTCCCTACCCGGTTTTGTATTTTCTCCGCCCGGTTTCGGTGTTTGGTGAAGAAACAAGCGGTGGCGGAAAATAACTAATTTAAAAAGGAGTAATAACAGTGAATATTGTAAAAACAGCGGTCGGCTGCATCGGCAGCCTGTTGATTGTTGCATCTGTTCTTTTCAATGGCCAGGCTTTGGCGGCAGACACCAAAATAGGGGTTATTGATATGAAACAGGTGCTGTCTACTTCCACGGCCGGAAAAAGGGCAGAGGGCATTATTAAGCAAAAAATGGATTCTCTGCAGGCTTCTTTTAAAACGGACGAGAACGACCTTATTGCTATGCAGAAAGAAATGGAAAAGAAAGGTTCGGCATGGAGTGACAACGTAAAGCAGGAAAAAGCCACAGCCTTTCAGAAAAAGCGGCGTGATCTAGCTGTCAAGCAGGATGAGGCCAATCAGGAGTTAAAGAAACTGCGTGAGCAGCACGTGAACCCAATCCTCAAAAAACTCGAGGAGGTTGTGGCTAAGGTTGCGGCTGATGGTGGATATGCAGTTGTACTTCCCCGGAATGTGGTCCTGTATGCTACTGATTCGATTGATATTTCGAATGCTGTCATTTCCGAGTTGAACAAGGTGATGAAATAAAGCGGACTGAACGCTCATTTAAGCTTTTGCGTATGGCCGATTCGATACTTCAGAATCGTATTTCCCATTTCGCCGATGCCCGAGTTCTGGTCATCGGCGATATTATTATTGATCATTTTCTCTGGGGCACCGCCAACCGTATTTCTCCAGAGGCACCTGTTCCGGTGGTCAATGTTCAGCGTGAGGATCTTCTGTTGGGAGGGAGTGCCAATGTTCTGAGGAATATTGCTTCCCTCGGAGGAAAGGGAGCCTTGTGCGGGATTATCGGGGACGATGCCATGGGGCGAAAAACGGTCGAACTGGTTGAGCAATTGGGAGTGGCATCCGAAGGGCTGGTCATCGGACAGCGCCCTACAACTGTTAAAACCAGGGTCGTTGCCCAGGGACAGCAGGTTGTCCGTTTTGACCGGGAAGAGACTGGTCTGCCGTCCAGAAGTTCACTGGAGGCCCTGCTCAGATATCTTGAAGGGCATGTGCATACTTTCGATGCCGTAATGGTGTCGGATTACGCTAAAGGTGTGGTTAGCGAGCAATTGATGATTCGGTTGCATCAATTGTTGTATGCAGCTCGAATGCGCGAAAATCGCAAACTACCGTTGATCGTGGATCCCAAGCCGGCAAACATGCATTGTTTTGTCGGGGCCACCGTCATTACTCCCAATCACCACGAGGCAATGCAGATGGCGGGAATCCGGATTGTGGATGAACGGAGCCTGGTGGCTGCGGCACGCCATATCCGTGACGATATCGGCTGCGAGGCGGTGCTCATCACCAGGGGAGAAGCCGGCATGGCGTTGCTGCAGGCCGACGACGACTTGGTTACCATTCCGACCATGGCCAAGGAAGTGTTTGACGTCACCGGCGCTGGGGATACGGTTGCAGCCACGCTTGCGCTTGGGCTTGCCGCTGGAGGCACGATGCGAGAGGCCGCGGTTCTGGCTAATCAAGCCGCCGGCATCGTCGTCGGTAAAATTGGTACCGCATGTGTTTCGGCAAGCGAATTGTGCGCGGCTATCACTGAAACGAACGCGTAACATTTGGTTCATTCTAATGAGCGAATGAACCCCGAAAAACACAAGGGGGAGTGATGCGACCACGCAGCATGACGGGATTTGGCCGAGGGGAAGCCTCAGAAAGCGGGAGAACTTGGGTCGCCGAAATGCGGACCGTGAACCATCGTTTTCTCGATCAACGGGTAATCTTGCCCCGCCCATTTACCGTTTTCGAAGAGCCGGTAAAAAAAATGGTGGCAGCGGTTCTCGATCGGGGTCGGGTCGATATCACCTTTAGCATGCAAGGTCTTTCCACTGTTGAGCCTCAGCTTGCGGTCAACGAGAGTGCTGCTCGCCAGTATTCCCGCTGCCTTCAACAACTGGTCGATGAGTACGGAATCAAAGGTCCGGTTACTCTTCGCGATATGCTGACCTTGCGTGATGTGATCAGCCTGGAGGAGCAGCGTCCCGACATGGATGCGGAGTGGTTGCTGATCAGCGCTGCTTTGGATGCTGCTCTGAAGGATTGCGACATCATGCGGGAAAAAGAAGGACAGGCCCTGAAGCTGGATCTTCTCGGGCGTCTGGCCAAATTCGAAGGGATTGTCCGACAGATTGACGTCAATATTCCCGCATTGCAACAGCAACGCCACAACGATCTCAGGCTCAGGATCAGCAAATTGCTCGAGGGCCTTGACCTCGATCCCATTCGTTTGGCCCAGGAAACAGCGATCATGGCCGACAAGAGCGACGTCACCGAGGAGATTACCCGGATTGACAGCCACATGGCCCAATTTCGCGCTTTTCTTGCAAGCGAAGAACCGGTGGGGCGGCGACTTGATTTTCTCCTGCAAGAATTTCTTCGCGAGGTCAACACCCTCTCCTCCAAAATAGCCAACGCCGGCATCGCTCACCTGAGCGTTGAAATGAAGAATGAAATCGAAAAACTGCGCGAGCAAGTGCAGAATATCGAATAGCCATCTCACTCTCTGCCTTTTGGCTTTATCTCCTTTTTTTAACCACCGCAAGCACTCATGGACAGCAGACTCATTAATATCGGCTTCGGCAATGCCGTCAAAGTCAGCCGAATTCTCGCCGTCGTTAACCCTGGTTCCTCGCCTATTAGAAAATTGAAAGAGGATGCTCGAATCGAGAAAAAACTGATCGATGTAACCGAGGGAAGGCGGACCCGTGCGATCCTTATTCTCGATTCCGGTCACCTGATTTTATCCTCAGTGCAACCGGAAACGATCAACCAGCGCCTACTGGCCCTGGAACAGGAGCAGCGCCATCCAGAACTGTTGTTGGCGAAAGGAAAAATCGAGGGGGAGTGATGGAGAACGGTCTGCTGCTTGTGCTGTCCGCGCCATCTGGATGCGGCAAAACAACCATCGTCAAGCGGGTGATGGAAAACCTGCCTGGACTGGTTTTTTCAGTATCGCATACCACAAGGCAACCCAGGCCCGGAGAAGTCGATGGCATCCATTACCATTTTATCGATGGAGCGCTCTTTTCAGCCATGCGTAATCGGCGGCCATCCGGCTTTCTTGAATGGGCAGAAGTGCATAGGAACATGTACGGTACCAGTGTTGAGGAAGTGGACAAACATCAACGTGCTGGTCACGACGTCATTCTTGACATCGACGTTCAGGGAGCAGCTCAGGTCCGGCAACGGGCCAACCCGGTAACCATTTTCATCGCCCCGCCCTCGCTTGCTGAGCTGGAGCGCCGGCTGCGCGGGCGCGGGACCGAAAACGAGGCGACCATCGCCGTGCGTCTCAATAACGCTCGCAAAGAACTAGCGTGCACCGGTGTCTACGATTACCTCATCGTCAATGACCGGCTCGAAGACGCAGTGGAAAGTTTGCGCAGCATTATCATTGCCGAGCGTTGCCGCCAGCGTCGCGTGCTTTGCGGCCAACTGGCACGGTGGAGCGCTTGATGGACACCAGGAGGAAAGCGGGACAATTCCCTGCTGGCGATGCGATCCCGGCGAACGCCCCTGCCGATGACCTGATCTGGGGAATTAATGCGGTTTGGGAGGCCTTGGGGCAAAACGCGGCCACCATTAGCGAAATTTTGATCCAACAGGGAAAAGCCGGGCCACGCCTACAACAGATTATCGAGTTCGCCAAGGAGCGTGCCATCGCTGTCCGCTTTGTTGATGCCAGCAGGATGCGCGTTCCTAGGCATTGCCGGCACCAGGGGGTGGTAGCCCGGCAGAGCGAGGCCCGGCTGATGTCGCTCGACGACCTCTTGGAACACCTTTCCAGGGAGCAGGCCGCAGGTCCGGCGAGGATTCTAGCCCTGGACTCCATTCAGGATCCCCGCAACCTCGGTTCCATTCTTCGTTCCGCCTTGGCCGCCGGATTTTCCCATGTAATCATGACCAGAGAGCGCAGTGTGCCGGTGACCGGGACGGTTGCCCGGACCTCTGCCGGAGCGGTTGCCCACCTGCAACTGTGCCAGGTCGTGAACCTGGTTGATGCGTTCAAGGTGTTGAAAGAGGCTGGGTTCTGGATTTACGGGGCTGTGGCTGAACATGATGCCCCCTCAATCTATACTACCGATTTTTCCGGTCCGATTTGTCTGGTCATCGGCAGCGAAGGCAAGGGCATCCGGCCTTTGGTGAGAAAACAATGTGATTTTTTGGTGACGATCCCGATGCGGGCTGCCTTTAATTCGCTCAACGCCTCGGCGGCGGCTGCGGTTATCATGTTCGAAATTGCCCGCCGGCTCGATTGAAGAATCGGTGACGGTAGCCTAGAGGAGCAGGGACGACATCCCGACGTCGCCTCTGCTCCTTGAAAGAATGCGGCTATTTTTTCTTTTTGATCTGCGATTGCAGCAGGTCAGCGAAGGTTCCCATGGATGGGGACTCCTTGCTGATCGGCGGCGGCGTGTACTTCTCGGTTGGCTCCTTGGCAACATAGTCTTCGGGGGTCAAGGCTAGCCGTTTCTGGCCGACATCGATCGACTCAATTTTAACGGTCAACTCCTGACCCGCTTCCAGCACTTCCCGGGGATGATGAATTCGGCGTCCGGCTCCTAGCTTGGAAATGTGGAGTAAGCCGTCGATACCCGGCTCCAGAGTGACAAAGGCGCCAAAGGCGGCCAGTCGTGAGACTCTGCCCTGATGGACCGAACCCACCGGGTAATCGGTCGGCACCTTGTCCCACGGGTTTTCGGTGGTTTCTCTAAGGCTCAGCGAAATGCGGTCCTTGTCCCAATCGAGCCGCTTAATCATTACTTCCACCTGCTGGCCGCGGCTCAGCACATCTTCAACCCTGTCGGTCTGGCCCCAAGCTAATTCCGAGATGGGGATGAGCCCATCGACCCCTCCGATATCGACAAAAGCCCCAAAATCACGGATCGAAGTAACCGTGCCGCTGACTTGCATGCCTTCGGTGAGCCGGGCCTTGAGCTGCTCTCGTTCCTGCTGCCACTGCTCTTCTTGAATAGAGCGGGCCGAAAGAATGATGTTCCTTCCCTGGCTACCGAATTCGATGATCTTGAAGGCAAAGGTCTTCTCAAGGAAATCCTCGGGATTTTCGACCTTGCGCACATCCATCTGCGAATAGGGGCAGAACCCTCGCTGGCCGGCGACAGTCACGGAAAAGCCGCCTTTGACTTCACCAGTCACCTTTCCTTCTACGGGAATGCCGGATAAAAAGGCCTCTTCCAGTTCACGGGACGAAGTCTGGCCGGATCCGAGCCGGGTAGTGAAAATCATCTCGCCGCCCCGGGACGCGAGGAAGAACACCTGCATCCGGTCGCCAACGGCAACGGTCAGCTCGCCCTCCTCATTGCGCAGTTCGGCCGCGTTGAGGATGCCCTCGCTTTTGCCGCCGGCATCGAGAAAGATGTTCTCGCCACTGATGCCGACAACAGTTGCCTCTACCCGGTTGCCGGGTTGAAGGGTTTTGCGGGAAAGGGGTTTGTCCTGGAACAGGTCTGCAAAGGTTTCGTCACTCATGATTCTCAACTGGGGGGAAGAATTAACCGGCAGGCCGCAGCTCTAAGCCGGCACTGTAATCGCACAGGCTGTACGATCAATCGTCTACCAACATTTTTTGACCAACTTCTATCCGGTGCACGGAAAAATTTGCGGTATCGAGAAGGGCAAAGGCCGGAGATGCATCCTTGCCCAGGAGTTCTCCAGGGTTCAGCAACAGGCAGTCGCCCAATCGTTCGGAATGGAAAAGGTGATTATGGCCGCAGCAGACCATGTCAAAGTCTCCGGAGCGCGCCAGGGTGCGGGCCCATTGCGGGTAATGCTCGATGGCGATACGAAGCGAGCCGACGACAAGGGTTCCGTGCGCGCCATGATGCTTGATCGTGCTACCAGGGGCGTTGCAGCGTGTGGCGATAAGGTGCTGATCCCCGACATTGTTGCCGTAAATCAAATGCGTTTGGCCGTTGAATTGTCCGAGATAGGGTAGCATGAATGGGGAGATGAGATCGCCGCAGTGAATCAGCAGTTCAGCCCCTTCCTGATTGGCCAGATGGACAGCCTGTTTGAGGTTGGGGATGTGGTCGTGACTGTCGGATAAGACGGCGATGCGCATGAAGTTGTAGTCGATGGATGAGTTTTGGTTGCCATTTCCCGTCATCCATGCGCAGGAATAGGCGCGGACGGTGCAGCACAAACAACATGCTGACCATCTTTACCCCGCTTGCGTCTGCGGGGCAACGCTTTTCATCCTCGCCGTTGTGCACGGAAGGGAAGAAGCATGGAAGCGCAGCCAGGAGGTCGTTTCCCGATCACGGGGGACCCGTATTTATTGGCGAATGGTTTCCGTTCCTGGTTCCAGATCCAGCTTGAGCAACAATTGTACCTGTTGCGCGTCTCCTTCCGGCAAGGTGTTCATGCGAATCTTGGTAAAGGTCAGTTCGGTCAAGGCGCCGAAATGATCTTCCATGAGTAACCGATGAATAGCAAGATCCCCCTGCAACCAGAGCTGCACACGTTTGACCTGAGGGTGCGGTTGTCGCGGTGTCAGCAGGATGGCCTCGAAACCGATCGGCGGATCATTGAGGATAAACAATAAATCGGCGGGCGCTGCCTCGAACTCATCGAGTAAGTTTTTGGTTCCAGTGAAAATCGCGTAGGTGATGTCAGATTCCATATCCTGGGCAGGCGCAACAATCAATTGCTTGTCTTGCGGTGAATAAACAGACAGTGTTTCGCCGTCATTGATGATGGTCTGCGGCGTTGGACCGGTGTAGTTCCAGCGCATAATTCCCAGGTTGGTTCCGCGGTGCTTGCTGGAAGAGGAGTGCGGCAATCGGTACAAAACGGCGTTGCCGAAACCCTGTTTCATTCTGCCGCCAGTCTGGGTGAATTGGGAAAAATCAAATTCCAGGCTGCGCAACTGCTGATATTTTTTTTGCAGTTGTACGACCAGCTGCTCTGATCTGGAGGCTGCCGCCGATGCTGTACTGGATAGCGGGCCGAGGACGGCCAGAAGGGCTAATGCTAGGCAAAAACGCGCGATGCTAGACATCGGTTTTCTCCAAAAGAACGGGCCGTCCGAAAATAGTGCTGGCGAGGGCATGCACCGGCGAGGGCATATCGGAGACAAAAAATCGGCTGGGGGTGTCGGGGCAGTGCAGTTCATTGCGCAGCTGTTCATCGGCATCAAGGATTGATTTGAGATGGAGTGCCACTTCGACCGAGGAGTCGATAATGTGTACCCTGCGCCCGATGCGGGGGGCAATCGTTTTTTTGAGGAGGGGATAGTGGGTACAGCCAAGGATCAGGGTGTCGATCTGTTTATCGCGCAAGGGGTAGAGGTATTTTTTAACGATCATTTTGGTCTCCCGCCGATCCAACCAACCTTCCTCGACCAAGGGCACCAGAAGCGGGCAGGCTTGGCTGTACACTTTACAATCCGGTCGCGCCGCCTGAAGCCGTTGTTCATAGAGTCCGGAATTAATGGTTGCCCTCGTGCCAATAATCCCGATTCTGCCGTTATTGCTGACTGCTGCCGCTTTGGCCACTGCCGGAAAGATGACATCGATAATCGATTGACTGTAGTGATTCCGGAGAAAAGTGGAGGCAGTGCTCGCCGCTGAATTACAGGCGATGACTATCAGTTTTGCGCCCTGTCTGAGCAAAAAATCAGTGTTGCGATGCGAATACTCGGTGATCATGGCCGGACTTTTGGAGCCATAGGGTGTGCGGGCAAGATCGCCAAGGTAGATCAGGGGGTATCCCGGACAAAATTGTTCAATGGCACGGGCAACGGTCATGCCGCCGACGCCGGAGTCGAAGATGCCAATCATCTTATATGTAATTACCGGTTAATAACGAGGATCGGGTAGCGAAGTGCGTGAGCACGGTGCGGAGCGGGGCAGTAGTGTGAACAGGTTTCTTCACAAGGGTGTGTCCTTGAGGGGACGGCGTCCGTGATAATTCAGGTGCATTTGATCAGGCGGCGGAGCCAGGAACGCCGCCGCCTGAAATATCTCGCTTGCTCAAGTTGACGGTGTCGGACTATTTTTTCTTGGCCTTGTCTTTGGTTCGCATTTCAATAGCCTTGCGAAGATTGTCGGGTAACCCTCTTTCTTTTCCTGATTGAGAGCGTCTTTCAGAAAGAGCCTTGGCGCATAATGGCTGCCGTGCTGAAAAACCATGTTTTTTGCGGTATTCTTTGGAGGTGAGTCCATGTGATTTCAAGTGTTTTGGAGAAAGCATCTTGAACTCCTGGCCGCACTCCAAGCAGACAATTTTATTTTTCTGGATAGACTTTTTCGGATCGATAACAGGATTGGCTTCTTCGGGCTCTGGTTCAATTCCTATGGATTCTGAGTCCTGAAGGGTCTTAAGGGTTTGGAATGTATCGTTAAGCGCCGCCTTTATTTCTTCGGTGGTCATCTGTTTGCTGCTGATTTGGGACTGAATGATTTCGGCGGTCATTTCAACTAGGG